>Ga0222712_10000364_pt1 | contig 61747 bp, 67 predicted proteins | sample C33_657DmetaG_FD_165043 | JGI IMG/M metagenome (GOLD analysis project Ga0222712, IMG submission 165043) | Estuarine water microbial communities from San Francisco Bay, California, United States - C33_657D | ecosystem: Environmental > Aquatic > Marine > Unclassified | place: USA: California... | reverse complement strand
TGCTCACCGGCATCGGCATGGGGCTGTTGTTCTCGTTCCTGAATGCAGCCGCACTCGTTGATCTAGAGCGTGAAGACTTCCCTGCAGGTAACGCCACCTTTAGTACAGGGCGTTTTCTTTCCGGAGCAATTGGCATCGCGGCTGTAGTTGCGATGATTGGCTCGGGTGGCAATTCACCCGTTGACCCTTTCCGTAAGGCTTACGGATTCCTCTTTGGAATATCAATCATTGCTTTCCTCGCAATCATTGTGCTCTGGCCTCGCAAAGAATCTGACTCTTAGTCTTCCTCGCGCATATCGATATACAAGGTTGAGAAAAACGCCACCAAGGTAGCCAACCCTGCAATAGTTCTCACCGAACCAGACAATGTGAGATACACCACGATAAAACCAACCAGCGTAAAGCTGTTTTGCATAATGCTCAAGACCAGTTTTTTTGAAAAATTCTTCTTATCCACTACTCGTCTCCCATTTATTAATTTGTATTTTGAAATTCTACGCATGCGATTGCTTTCCGATTTAAATGCTTCGGCCAGTTCAGCGCTGCCACCACTTGCTGGCACTCCACCACCCATCGGCATTGCACCTCGCACACCCATTGATGTCAATGCTGCGGTACTCACCACCGAAACTGCAACAACCGTTCGACGGTCTTCCACATTGATCTTTGAGTTCAACGGCACATACGTGTCGAACTGGCCTTCAAATATGTTCAACTCGTCTTCAAATGCACCTCGGACGTCGTTGTCTGCATTTTGAACTGCATCTACTATTTCCGCGCCTTCTTCATCAGTCAAACCGTCTAATTCAATTGCATCAAAAATCTCAACAGCCTGGTCGCCATCAATACTTTCCAATACTCTTTCCGATTGCGCCAAACTCTCAGCTTCAGTTTCAGATATATCGTTCTCCAAAATCGCATCTACCGCGGAGGAAACCTGCTCTTCCGAAATGGTGTCTGCATCTAACACACTCACAAAGTCATCAAATTGACCTTCTGAGAGCGGTGCGTCAAGAACTGAATCCAAAACGCTATCGAATTGTTCATCAGAGAGTGGTTCTGTAAAAACGGCATCGAGTGCGGCACCAAAGTTTTCATCGGATATGTTTTCCCCAAACACGTTGTCTGCCACTGCGGCAAATTGTTCGTCGGATAGATCTTGTTCTAAGAGTGAACCAACGAGTGCAGCTACTTCTTCAGGTGTGTCGGCTGCTTCCACCAAGTCGGTGACCGCATCGCCTAAATCTGCAACAGTGACCTGTTCGTCGAAAATATCTGCAACAGCCTCATCGGCTGCTGCTTGCACTTCAGGTGAAATTTCAAGCGGAGCATCTTCGCCCGGGGCCATCGGTTCATTTTCTTCTGTGGCACCCAGGGTTTCTTCAACATTGTCGGAACCGGGTTGAGGTTCATCTACTGTGCCTTCAGGATCTGCAGGACCAGGGTTATCAGTCGGAGAATCAGGCTCAGCAGGAGCTGGATTATCGGTCGGAGTATCGGGATCAGCAGGCCCCGGATTATTAGTTGGAGCTTCTGGTTCAGCAGGGACGGGGTTATTCACCGGCGGCTCGGGATCAGGCTCAGGCGTAGGTGCACTCGGGTCATCGGGATCAGGTTCAGGCGCCATCGCCACGCCACTTCGGCTTGAAAGCTCTCGCAACTGGCCTACGTTTTTGGCCGCTGATGCTGGGGCGAACCAAGCCAACGCTGCCACCATCATCAAAATGGCGGGAGGAAGTATGCGACGTACTTTAAACATCACGGAAGGTTAACAGTCGCTTGACAACCGACAACTCTTAGTCCTCGTCGCCTTCGCGCATGTCGATATACAGCGTGGAGAAAAACGCTACCAACGTTGCAATACCTGCAATGGTTCTGACAGAGCCAGACAATGTGAGATAAACAACAATGAAGCCCACCAGCGTAAAGCTGTTTTGCATAATGCTGAGTACCAATTTTCTTGAGAAATTCTTCTTATCCACTACTCGTCTCCCATTTATGTATTTATATTTTCTGATTCTTCGTATGCGACTATTTTCTGATTTGAATGCTTCGGCAAGTTCAGCACTGCCACCGCTCACTGGGGCACCGCCACCCATTGGCATCGCGCCTCTCACACCCATAGTGGCCACAGCCGCAGTGCTCACTACCGAAACGGCAACAACGGTACGACGGTCTTCCACATTGATCTTTGAGTTCAATGGAACATAAGTATCGAATTGTCCCTCAAAAATATTGAGTTCGTCTTCAAATGAACGCCTGACAGTTTTGCTTGCAACTTGTACAGCCTCGACAATTGCTTCACCTTGTACATCGGTGATCTCGCTGCTGTCAATTGCGCTAAATATTTGATCGGCCTGACTTCCGGTGACATTTTCCAGCACTTGGCTGCTGGTAGCAAGCGCCGTGGCCTGGTCGTTTGTGATGCTGACGGTTTTGGTAATTTGCTCAACGATGCTTGCAACTTGCACAGGCGTCAGGGCATCTGAATTCAATGCATCGATTGTTTCACTACTCCAAATGGTCGTGGAGGGGAAATTCGTAATCGGACCAGTAGGTATCGACGAAGTCACAGCAAACGTCGTCGAAGGGAAATTCGTAATCGGGCCAGTCGGCACGGACGAAGTAACACCAGACGTCGACGAAGGGAAATTCGTAATCGGACCCGTCAGCACCGAAGGCGTAGGAGCAAACGTCGTCGAGGGGAACCTTGTGATCGGACCAGAAGGCACCGACGAACTAACACCAGTCGTCGACGAAGGAAAATTCGTAATCGGACCAGAAGGCACCGACGAACTAACACCAGTCGTCGACGAAGGAAAATTCGTAATCGGACCAGAAGGCACCGACGGAGTGGGAGCAAACGTCGATGGGGGCCCAGAAGTTGGCGATGACGGGCTTGCTTGTGTTTGAGGCGCGGGACTGAACCAAGCGATGAGTGCAACGGCAGCAAAAGTAACAGGGGGAAGGGCCCGAATCAGTTTCCTCAGAGTGCGCCTGTTAGATGATTTCATCCTGAGCATCGTACAGTTTTTTTACTTATGCCTGAACAAAGTTCAGATTTACTTTTAGCGTGCCCAACATGATTCCGGGCTGATGCATAAACGTATTGTCATCGGCAAAAGAAATATCTTTAACACGGTCAAACAGCACGTTCCACGCGATTTGCTGCTCAATGCGTGAGAGGTTTGCACCAGGGCAGACACGCGGTCCGGCTGAAAATGTGAGGTGTCGAGTGACGCCACCTTGGCGCTCAAGCTCAAGATCAAATGGGCATGGGAATTCTTCTTCATCAACATTTGCCGCAGCAAAGCGTAGGTGAAGCAATGAACCTGCAGGAACCTTCACGCCTTGGAACACTTCGTCTTGTGAAGTCATGCGAGTCGACAAGCCATGCGTTGGCGAGCGCATCCGCATACTTTCTTCTGTGAATGCGCGAACCTTCGTACGGTCGTTACGCAGTTGTTCAAAAAGTCCAGGGGTTTCGCACAGCAATTGAGCTTGTTCTTCAAGCGCGTATTGCGTTGTTTCAAGACCACCAAGAATCATTGCGTGAACGATGCCGGCAATTTCCAAGTCGGTGAGCTTGCGGTCGAGCGCTTCGTAGTGAACTTCGCAGAGAAAGCTCACCATGTCGTCTTGCGGGTCGAGTCGCTTGGCACGTACGTGCTCATAGATGTAGTCCTGAAAACCTTCAAGACGCTTCAACATAGTTTTGGTTTGCTCTGGAGTGAGTTCGTGCTTTAACCCTGTGCCATGAACAAAAGGTGTAACTACAGCATCGCCCCACTCAGCAAGCTGCGGGATATCGGATTGCGGGAAGCCCAAGATGCTGGCAAACACACGCTGCGGGAGTGGTCGAGCGAAACGGCTCACAAACTCCACCGAACCATCGTTGATCCATTCATCAATGAGATCATTTGCGTGTTTCGTAATCATCTCGCGGTGCCGTGTTGCGCCGGTACCAACCCAAGGGTCGGTGAGTTCTTTGCGATGCTTGATATACAACTCTTGGGTGGGGCGAAGGGCCACCATCGACGCCTGCATTAACGAGCGATACGTCTTGAACATGTCTTCAGCACTCAGGCCTTGTGCTGCAAAATCGATGATGCGTTGTTGCGTGAGGTTGATATAGCGCACAGGGTCTTTCACCACCATGGCAATATCGGCGTGCTTCGTGAGTACGTAAGCATCGGTTCCTGGCGTGATGCCGCCACCCTCAATGCGATACACCGGCGACTCGCGATGCAGAATTTCATAGGCCTCATACCAGTGCTCTTGAGCACCTTGACCAAAAAGATCGACATCTTCTAAGTTCACGGGGCACTTCATTGGGCTGATCTCGTGATTCTGATACTTCGGATACGATGCCACGCTGTTTCCCCCTCGTGAACGGCTTTCACCTACCCCTTATTTTTAGCAGAATGCGTCTGCTGTGAGGTAGGTGAAAGCTCGCCGAGAACTAACGACTAAATATCGACGCCTGTAAACATCTCATGTCGCACGAGTGTTGCAGAAGGGTTCTCCGAGATACGTGCCCAAAATTCCATCCAGGCTTGATTTGTGGTCAACCCATCGATTGTTGCACCAAATGTGGCACCACTTTCATACTGCACTTGAAAGACAAAAGTTCCTGGGCTAGTACCGCCTTGTGACTGAGCAACCACAACATCGGCTGCCCCCGCTTTGATCAGGAGTGCCTTTGCTTCGGCAAAATGACCCAACATTCCCATGACTTGACCTACTTCTGGCTCGTAATAGTAAACATCCGCAATTCTTGGCATTGTTCCCCCAGTTGATATTTGGCAGCACTTTTACTGCCGACAATGGCGAGAGTATCATTCAAAAAACCCTGTAAATACAGGCTGTTTTACCTATAAGACATAGGTGAAACCTCGTTATTGAGGTGCAGGAAAACCGTCGTCACCGTCGGGGATTTTCCCAATTTGGCAGATGCAAAATTCGTTCCCTTCAGGGTCGCAGAGCACCATCCATTGTGTGCGGTGCTCCTGAATGGGCTTGCGATCGTTGAGCAGTATTGCGCCTAGCGCTTCTAAGCGCAGTGCTTCGGCTCGAATATCAACTGCTTCCAAATCGAAGTGCACGCGATTCTTTTGCGTCTTTTCTTCGGGCACTTCTTGGATAATGAGTTTTGGCCCACCAGACGGGTCTTCAAGTGCTCGGTAACTTCCCGCTGCACCCAGGAAGGTGAAGCCCAGAGCCTCCGCCCAGAACTTCGCCATGGCGTCGGCGTCTATACAATCAATCACTATCTCTCGAATGGTTGCCATACGAAAAACACTATCAGCCGAAAATTACGCCGCTTATAGGAACCCAACAGATTCATGGGGCGTGTAGGGCTCTTCAAGTCGCGCAATGTGTTCCGCGCTAAGTTGCAATTCACATGCCGCAATTGCATCGTCAATATGTGCATCTTTAGTCGCGCCAACAATGGGTGACGTTACAAACGACTTTGAGAGCACCCAAGCAAGAGCAACCTGCGCACGAGGCGCACCGAGTTCGCGGGCAACTTCTGCAACTCGCTCCACAATCACTTGATCTTCGGGCTTGTACAGGCCCTTTCCAAATTCATCGGTCTCTGAACGCGATGTTGCATTGTCCCAATCGCGTGTTAAACGACCTCGCGCAAGCGGGCTCCACGGAATGACTCCCACACCCTGGTCGACACAGAGCGGCATCATCTCGCGTTCTTCTTCACGGTTCAACAAGTTGTAGTGATTTTGCATGCTGATGAACTTGGTCCATCCGTGTTGCTCGGCAACATATTGTGCCTTTGAAAATTGCCATGCCCACATCGACGAAGCACCGATGTAACGAGCCTTACCTGCCTTCACCACATCGTGAAGTGCTTCCATGGTTTCTTCAATTGGCGTGGTGGGGTCGAAGCGATGAATTTGATACAAGTCGATGTAGTCCATGCCAAGCCGGCGCAGGCTGTGGTCGACTTCAGTCATAATTGCTTTGCGCGATAGGCCTGCAGCATTACGGCCTTTACGCATGGTGCCATGCACTTTGGTAGCTACTACCACTTCATCACGAAGTGCAAAGTCGCGTAATGCCCGGCCAACAAACTCTTCACTCGTACCCAATGAATACACGTTTGCTGTATCGAAGAAGTTGATGCCCGCATCTAACGACTTCTTCATGAATTGGCGACTTGTTTCCTCGTTCAGAGTCCATGCATGAGTACCCATACCCGACTCGCCAAAGCTCATACACCCCAGACAAATTTTTGATACTTCGAGTCCCGAGTTCCCCAGTTTGACGTATTTCATTTCGACTCCTTTATGACACTCAATTCACCGCTTATGCGTCGCGGCGCTTCATGAGTAACGCAGCGATGACAGTAATTACTAAACACCAAATGGAGAAGTAGCCCACGAGCCCCCAACGCGCAGCATCGGGTTCAACTTGAACCGCGCGAATAGCTGCAGTGAACGGTGTTTTACGAGAAATATCGATATCAAAAGCAGCGAGCAGCAAGCCCGTCACAATTCCTTCCACCAAAAGCGGCACAAGAATGAGCGTCGCAATTGCTCCGGGCGAACTGCGCAAGAGTGCTCCGAGTGCGAACCCAATGAGAGCGAACAATATGCACACTATGCCGAAAGCAAACAGCACCTGCCAAGCAGAATCACCGTGACCACTAGAATTGTCAAAAATACTAGGGCTGTAAATTACTCCGAAATCAAAGCCACGTCTGTGAAGTGCATAATTTGCCCCTATCAGGCCAACTCCTTCAAGCACAGCCACAGAAATAGCAACCCACAACGAAATAACAATTGCCTTCGCAGCAAAAACTTTCATTCGCGTTGGAGTGGCAGCAAAGGTAATACGAATGGTTCCTTGAGAATACTCTTGAGCTATTGCAAAAACCCCCAACACACCGCACAACAGCATGCTCACCGTGCCCGTATTAGTGAGAACCTTCATGACCATTGTTTCACCAGGACTTTTTGCGAACATCGCTGAAAGTACCGTGACAGCAATAGGAAACGCGATGAGAACAAAGGTTGCTGTAAGAGTGGAACGCAAAGTGCGCAACTTGATGAATTCACTTTTCATAAGATGAAGCATTAGTGAGCCAGCCCTTCAGATTTTGCGCCGTGGTATTGCACAGAACTTGCGGTGGCATCGAGAAAAGCATCTTCAAGTGAACCAGTTTGTGGCGACAACTCATGGAAGGTCACTCCAGCCGTTGCACCGAGTTCACCAAGTTCTGCGGCCGTCATACCGTGGAAGTTGATGGCGCCATTTTCTTCGCTCATCGTTGCACCTCGGGCCACGGCAAGAGGTTTGAGAGCATCCACTTGCGGGCTCACTACTCGCACCCATTGCTTGGCATAACGTGCCGTAAATTCACCCACTGTGCACTGGGTAATGAGTTTGCCCTGGCCAATAACTACTAACTCTTCGGCAATGAGCGCCATTTCCGACAGCAAGTGACTACTCACCAAAACCGTGCGTCCCTCTTTGGCTAAGTCGCGTAGAAGATCGCGAATCCAGCGAATTCCCTCAGGGTCAAGACCATTCACTGGTTCATCGAGAATGAGAACTTCTGGGTCGCCCAGCAGCACCGACGCAATACCCAATCGCTGTTTCATACCCAGTGAGTATTTCCCCACGCGACGACGAGATACTTCGCCAAGACCTACTTGTTCCAAAACAGTATCGACGCGAGATTTATTAATACCGGTGCTTGCCGCCAACCACATGAGATGGTTGCGAGCACTTCGACCGCTATGAGCATTTCCCGCATCAAGAAGTGTTCCTACTCGATGCAATGGTTGCGTCAATTTGCTGTAAGACACACCGCTGAATGTGGCAGACCCACCTTGAGCATGGTCAAGACCAATCATGCACCGCATCGTGGTACTTTTTCCGGAACCATTGGGCCCGAGAAAGCCTGTTACGTGACCCGGAGACACGGTAAAACTGAGGTCGTCTACTGCAGTAAAACCTGCAAATTTTTTGGTGAGGTGCTCTACGTGAATCACCCTCACACCATAACAACTACTATGAGATGGTGCCGACGATCACAAAAGCATCTCCACAAAAAGCGAAGCCTCGTGCACCTCGTCGCAGCAGAGCTGCATGTGAAGAACTGCTTCTGCAAGCAGCAGAAGACCTTCTTGCTAAGAACTCCCCTGCCGACATCACCATTCGCGACATTGCTGCAAAGGCAACTGTTCATCACCGGTTCATTTCCACTTGGTTTGTCGGAAAAGTTGAACTCTTCACCATTGTTCACCAACGCATTTCGCAACGCACGCGAACTCTTGCTCGCAACGCGTCTCTCTCCATGCCGTCATCTGTTGCCGAATTAAATTTGCAACTTAGTTTGGCATTGTGGCTCATTCAAAATGGCGTGAAGTTCAAGAGTATTGAAGATGCTTTCCCTGCAATTGGGGGCGCCATTGATCGGTCAGTGCAAGAACTCGGCATGTCGCACAAAGAAGCAGAGATTGTGGCTCACACAGTGGGGTCGATGGTGCTCGCCAACTTTATTGTTCAGCCACATGTTGCCTCAACCACATCTCTTGAAGAGCTACTTGGCCACTACGGAAAACTGATTCAAAAAAATAAACTAAAATAGGCGAATACCTGTTATCAACATTTTGGGGGAAATGTGAAAGACATTAACGAGTGCATCCAGCAGTACCTGTCGGCATGGCATAGTCGCAACGAAGACAATGAATATGTGAGTGCTGGCATTACCGGGCTCAGTGCAACAGAAATTCTGCAGATGTTTGAACACCCCGCGTTAAGGCTGCCCGAACACAAACATGCCGGCGTGTCGCTTATGGTCGACCTCATGGCAGAGAACGATTCAATGTATTTCGATGCGATTTATGGCGCAATGTACGGGCGTGAAGATATTCGCGGTTGGCTCATTCCCATGATGAAGGAAATTGACTTCATTGAGTTCACGCCAACACAGCCCTCGGCCGTATTTGCTCGCAGTAGCGATACGTGGACTCTTGATGAATGGCAAATGTTTGCTGTCTTTGGCGACGATCGCATTCCGCTTCCCAAAGGTGTCAGCGTGCGTCGCTATGTTGACGGGTTCATCACTCAAGCGTGCGATGTATACGACACTGCATCGATGCGCCAACCAGGACCCGATGGTTCTGTTGCCGATATTCCTGGTGTGCCTGTGGTCAATTGGGTGCGCGATCACTCGGTAGCCGACCTTCACTGGGGAGTAACCGACATCAATGAGCTTTGCAACCAGTTTCACCCCACCGAATCGCTATATATCGACCCAGTGCACGGTGAGTTCCGCGGACGCGATGCCATTTCTGCGTGGCTTTCACCGCACATTGCCGCATTGAAAGGTGTTGTTCGTGAAGCTGTGGGTCCTGCACTCAATAACGGTTCTACAACTGTTCAAGAGTGGCAGCACATATTGGTTCAGCCCAACGGCGAACGCACTTTTCTTACACGAGGCACAAGTGTGCAACGTAGCGATGGGCAGTTCATCACTTATGCCGCCGATTACTACGACGCAGCTTCACTTCCCGGCGCCTAGAACTACCTAGCCGCGCCCCACCATTCCGCCTTCAACGGAAACAGTGTTTGCGTAACGAACAAAACTCGGATACAGGTACGAACGCACAGTATCTAAAGCATCATTAGCAACAGTGAAACCTTTACGTTGTAACTCATCTAGGTCACGGAGTGTTTCTTGGAGAGCAAAACCCAAAGCACGATGCGCGCCAGCAACATCCTTCTTCTCGGGAACAGGCACGTCGGCAACAGCACCCAACGTTGCACCTCGCTCGCTAATGCGCGTAGCCGCATCACCATTAATGCTGCCAACCAGTGAGGCCACGTCACGTAGCACCTTGGTCATTTGATTATGTTCCTCAGCGATACAAATATCGAATACAGGCAACATCTGACGAATCTCTTGAATCACAGATTGCATCATGACTGCCGTTGCCTGTGACTTTTCATTGGTGAGATAGGGAAGAATTTCATCGCTGAGCGCAAAGATGAGACCCTCTAGGAGGTCGTCGATACTCGGTGTTGTATTCATGATGAAGCCCCCGTTGTTTCACTTGAATTTGATCCTGGGTATCCGAGAAGTTGCGCCATTGACGGAATAGCAGGAGCAGATGACTGGATGAGATAGAGATGCATGAATTGACGATGCTCTCCAGCAATACGTCGATAAATGGCCGACTGAACCGGTACTCCAATATTTGCACTACCAAAAAGAGTGAAATAGTCGACTTCTTCTTTTGTGACATCCCATCCAGTGAGTTTGTTGTAATACGAAATGAACCCACCTTCTTTTTTGGGATAGTCCATCACGTGTGTATTACTCAAAATATCCATCGTGGTCATCCAACCTAAATCTTCGCGCGGGTCACCGATGCGAGAATTTTCCCAGTCGATCAGTGCGGAGACCTTGCCATTTTTATAAAGAAAGTTTGCGGGGTTGAAGTCTCCGTGCACTACCGAAAGCCGCAGCGGCCTTGGCTTGCGACGCCGCAATGTGAGATACGCATCGAGGAGGATGATGGACGATGGGTCGTACACAATCTGGTCGTACGTAGATAGGTAGTACTGAAAGGTGGAATCCATGTAGTCATCCCAAGATGACGTACGAATTCCTACTCCTCTCGGATCTTGCAATATTCCTCGCGGGTCAATGACCGCAATATCTGCCTGATGCAATTCCACTAGCACTTCACACAAATGCCGCATCACTTCTTCCGCTTGGTCGACATCAGCACCATCGTTGAACAACTGTGATGTCTTCCCGTTTCCGTCGGCTCTCTGCAGCACCATCGCGGCACTACCGAAAACATCCGGATCGAGTTCGTATCCGTAACTTCGACTCACAGGCACAGAGGTATGTGCTCGCAAAGATTCAATAAGTTCATGTTCGTTAGCGCGACTGGTCTGGAGAATACAGACCTCTTCGGGCGGATCTTTGCGAATAATGAGCGGCAAAACCTCTTTTGCATCCCCTTGGGTCACCAGCGCAGTACAACTAAATGTTTCACGTGAAAATCCGCCTGGAATCGGCGCAAGGCCTTCAATAGCAATATCGCAGTTGTTACCTAAGGCTTCCCTTAACAACTCCGAAATCGCTCTTTCCATACTGTTAGTGACCGCTCCAGTTGGGCGGGCGCTTTTCCGCGAAAGCCTTCGGCCCTTCAATGAAATCATCGCTCTTCACGAGTTGTTTCACAGTCTCGTAATCGGCTTCCATTGATTCGCGAAGCGACGCAGTATCGAGGCTGCGATACACCACATCTTTACTTGCCCGCAACGACAATGGAGAGCACGCCAAGATTTGATTCACCCACACCATGGTGCGTTCCATCAGTTCATCGTGCGGTACCACTTCGTTGATGAACCCCAGTTCATGACCTTCTGCAGCACTCACATGACGACCCGTGAGAATCATTCCGAGTGCACGCTTGGAACCAATTTGGCGCGAGAGCCTCTGCAGCCCACCAGCTAATGCAGCAAGACCCACCTTTGGTTCGGGCAATGCAAACTTTGCCTGGTCGGAGGCGATGATGATGTCGCAGGCAAGTGCGATTTCAAAACCGCCACCCATTGCAACGCCATTCACGGCAGCAATGATGGGCTTGGTCATATTCCAACGCGAGGTAACTCCAGCAAAACCTTTGGGAGTTGCATGCCGCACTCCACCTTCTGCTTGGTAACGCAGGTCGTTTCCTGCGCAAAAGCCGCGGCCTTCACCAGTGATAATTGCGACCCACATGTTGTCGTCAGATTCATAGTCATCAAAAACTTCTGCGAGTTCTAAATGCGCAAGTGAATGCAGTGCGTTCAAGCGCTCTGGCCTGTTCAAGCGCACTGTGAGCACATGCTCTGACTTTTCAACAATGCAATATTCTTTGGTCACAATTTCACTCATGTCGCGACCTTACTCCGTTGCTTCTGCCTCTGCGATCTGGCGTCGAACGTCGTCCATATCGACTGCGCGAATGGCGGCAATGAGTTCGTCGAACGAAGCTGCTGGCAAGGCGCCTGGTTGCGAAAATAGCAAGACACCGTCGCGGAAAGCCATGATGGTGGGAATTGACTGAATGCGGAGCCCACCTGCAAGGTCTTGCTCGGCTTCGGTATCGACCTTTGCGAAGCGAATATCGGCATTGGCGTCGGATGCCTTTTCGTAAATGGGGCCAAACGACTTGCATGGGCCACACCATTCGGCCCAAAAGTCAATAAAGGTGATGCCATCGGCGGTCACTGTTTCTTCGAATTTTTCTGCTGTGAGATTAAAAGTGGCCATGGCTCTCTGCTTTTCTTTCGGTTGTTGGTTGTTCACAGATTACTTGCTGATTTTCTTCAGCAACTTCGACATGAAAGTTCTCTTTGCGGGTTCGACGTTTTTTGCCTGCATTTTGCACTGGCAGCGCTGACTTTGAGGAACATCTCCGAGCACTTGTTCAACGTGAGCACCACACCCCGCCCAACTCGGCTTGCCACATTTTCTGCAATTCACTTTTCTACACATACCCCCTAGGGTATCAGGGAACGTGAGACTTTGCGGTAGGTTGAACCACTGCCTTGCGGCCTTTCTTATGGAAAACCTTGCCCCCACCCTCGCAACTGGCGATATCGCCCTTGAAGCCACCCGCCGGCGCACTTTTGCCATCATCAGCCACCCTGACGCCGGTAAAACCACCCTCACCGAGAAATTCCTGTTGTATGCAGGCGCCGTGCAAGAAGCAGGTGCTGTTCATAACCGCGGCGATCGCAAGGCCTCAACTTCTGACTGGATGGACATAGAGCGCCAGCGCGGCATTTCCATTTCATCGGCCGTTTTACAGTTTCCCTATCGCGGTCACGTTTTCAACTTGCTCGATACGCCAGGCCACAAAGACTTCTCGGAAGACACCTACCGCGTACTTGCTGCTGTTGATGCGGTCATTATGGTGCTCGACACCGCCAAAGGTATTGAGCCACAAACATTAAAGCTTTTCCAAGTGTGTCGCTCACGAAACTTGCCCGTTATTACTTTCTTCAACAAGTTCGACCGCCCGGGTCGTGACCCATTCGAGCTTCTTGATGAAGTTGAGAAGCAAATTGGATTACGCCCCACCCCAGCAACATGGCCGGTAGGTATTCCTGGTGACTTTCGCGGTGTTATCGACCGCCGCACTGGTGAATACATTCGCTTTACCCGAACAGCTCGAGGTTCTTCACTCGCGCCCGAAGAAATTGTCTCTGTAGAGCGTGCAGCAGAAGAAGAAGGAAATGCATGGACAACCGCAATGGAAAGTTGTTCGCTACTCGATGCCATTGAAGCAGACGTTGATGTTGAGTCTTTCCTTGCCGGCGAATCAACACCAGTGTTTGTGGGTTCTGCAATTACCAACTTTGGTGTGCGCATGTTGCTCGATGCTGTTATCGATATTGCACCAGCGCCAGCGCCTCGTACCGATATTGACGGCAACGACCGCGGGCTTGCCACGCCGTTTTCTGCCTTCGTTTTCAAGGTACAAGCAAACATGGACCCCAACCATCGCGACCGTTTGGCATTTGCCCGGGTCTGCTCTGGCGAATTCACCCGCGGCATGGATGCAACATGCTCGCGCAGCGAAAAGCCTGTGAGCACGAAATACGCAACAACAGCATTTGGTGCCGACCGCGAAACCATCGATGTTGCTTACCCTGGCGACATCATTGGCCTCATTAATGCCGCTGGCTTACAAATTGGCGACACCATTTATGCCAGCAGTCCCGTGACTTATCCTGGGGTCCCTCGCTTTGCACCAGAAGTTTTTGCTACTGCTCGCCCCACCGATGGCGGTCGCGTCAAGCAATTCCGCCGCGGTCTTGCACAGCTCGACGAAGAAGGCGTTGTGCAAGTGTTGCGTGACCCCGACCTCGCCGACTCTGAACCCATTTTGGCTGCAGTGGGTGCACTGCAAATTGAAGTTTTTGCCTACCGACTCGCTAGTGAATTCAATTCACCTGTTGAAGTCAACCCCGCTATTTATCAGGCCATCCGCATTACCGATGAAAAGAGCGTCGACCGCTTGCGTCGCATCGGCGGTATTCGCATTTTGAAGCGTGGCGACAATGCCCTCGTTGCACTATTTGAAAACAAATATCGCCTGCAACGCCTTGAAGTCGATGAACCAGAGCTCACCCTCACACCTATTTTGGCCGACACCGACTCGTCAAAATAGGTACTTTTTCCTCTCGCATCATTTACAGGTTCGTCATACCCTTGCCTTATGTCGAAGCACCCAAAACAACGCATAGCAGTAGGAATAGACGGCTCCGAAAACTCACGAGCCGCAGTGAAATGGGCGATAGAACATGCTCGCCAAGGCGACACTGTCGTTTTAGTTCACGTGTGGCACCCCTACGTGTACGGCACAGAACTAGCGACGGCATTCACCATTGACGACACTGCAGCCACTGAACTCTTGGAAGGCGAATTTGTTCGTTTCATCCCTTTAGCCAAAGAACACGAAGTCATGCTGAAGCGCGACCTCATTGAAGGCGATGCTCGCGACACTTTAAACATTCCGAACATCGATTTATTGGTCATTGGTGCACGCGGACACAGTGGAATTGCTGGCATCTTGCTGGGTTCTGTTGCCGACTACATCACACGACACGCCACGGTTCCTGTGGTGGTGATTCCACCCGAAAGCCGTACTACAGCGAAGTAATACTGCGCACGTCAACAACGCTCGGGTTGTACGTCAACTCACCCAACATGTGTTCAAACTTGTTTGAAAGTATTGGCGCCCCGCCGAATGATGATTCAAAGACAATTTCACGTGCTCCACGGTTTGTAGTGAAATACACCAGACCTTCACGATCACACTCCAATAGGTAAACCCGTGCTGCGGCATCGCCTAATTCATCGCGAATGCCAAACTCCATTGCCTTGACAACGCGCCAGGCCCGTTGAGAGTACACACGAGATTCCACTGCAAGTTCGTCGCTTTGCGTTTCGTTACTTCCATTCATCCGCCACTGCAGCAACGACCCTGCATCAACACGGGCATCGGCATGTACAGACAACAAGAGCGGCATCTTTTCTGGCCCAGTGAGCACACCAGAGAAAACCAACATTGTGCTGCGTTCTAGATCTGGGGAAATGCCTACCGATTGCAATTCACCTACCCACGAGGCAATTGAGGCAACATCGTGACATCGTTCGAGCGAGATGTACAACCCATCTGCTGCAAGATGCTCAGCAACACACTGCGACAAAGGTGACGACGCTGTGGTGAGCGCTTGAGGAAGTTCGGCGATTGCAGAGAAATAGCCGAACGACCCCTGTCGTCCTGACGACATCTCTTCGCGTAGGGCAACGGAAAGAATACAGCCAAAGGTTTGCTCTAAGTGCAGTCCCGCAATTTCTGCCTGATGAAATTCAATGTTGGACAACCCCAACAGCTGCGCCAATTTTTGTGCAGTCTGTACGACGGCGGGAAGTAGGTCGACTCCCACCACGGTTTTCTCTGGATACTTCTGCGCGAGAAAGCATGCAACTACACCAGCCCCACTTCCCAACTCCAAAATATCGCCTGCAGGAAGCTGCATAGTGTCGAGTTCTTGTAAAAGAATTGTGAGGTACGGCGACACCACGTTGTGGAAGAACTGAGTGTTCTCCAGTGACTCAAAAAAGAATGCTGAGTGCAGTGGGTTGACTCGACCCGACTGACGTTCTTGAAAGATTGTTCGCGCAATTACTGCGACATCTTTATTTGGTAGCCCGTGGAGACGTTCCCAAAACTCCTCAGACGACTCAAAATGAGCTATATCGACATTGTCGAGAAACTCACTAATGCCCATTGCTGAACATTAGTGCTCAGATAATGCGGCGGAACCATCGCAATGAGAGTGCAGAAGCAACAAACATTGCCAACAAGCTGAGCATGGTAAAAACATCTCCATGTTCGTGAACATTGGTTTTCCGCACAACAGCTTCACTTAGCGAATCGTAAATTGCCTGGAGGTCTTTCGCAGTTGCTGCAGTGAACGACTTACCACGAGCTACATCGGCAATATTGCTGAGTGCCTGCTCATCGGGCGGCACCGACACCACTTGGCCATCTGGAGTTGTCACGGTTCCGTCTTGCGTACCGAATGCAATGGTATTGATTTTGACTCCAAGAGATTGAGCCTCTGCAGCGGCTTCCGTATCGGGGCGACCCGTGGTTGTGGTGCCATCTGACAACAAAATGATGGTGCCCGCATTTTTTGTGCCGCCGCTGGGGTCAACTGCTGACGAAATGGTGTCGAGCGCCGCATAAATTGCCTCGCCAATTGCAGTTCCTGTTCCGGGCTGAAGCGCTGTGATGACCCGCGAAATAGCTGCTTTGTTGTCGGTGGCAGCAATGATCTGCCGTGCATTGCTATCGAATGCCACCACGCCGATGAGGGTATTGCTCGGTGCTTTTGCCACGAAGCGCAGCGCTGCATCTTTTGCTACTTCAATACGCGACGGTTCAACGTCGACCGCACTCATCGACAACGACACGTCAATAGCCAATACCACTACTGCTTTGCTACCTGCATCTACTCCATTAGTTGCCGGGCGAGCAAAGCCAAACACACCAAGAACCAGCGCCACCACCACAAGTGCAACTGGCGTACGGCTCTTCCACCGCCGAGGCTTTTCAACCAAACCCTCCAACATGCCCAGCGTGCTGAATGAAACTGCAGACTCGGATCTTTTCTTACTCGACAAATACAAGAGCGCAAGAAGTAACCCGGGAACAACCAGGAGCAAAAGCCGCCATGGCTCAAGTAGATAGAGGGCAATCATCGACGATGCCCCATTGCTAAGCGACGCTTTCGTGTGCGCAAAAAGGTAGCAAGTTGCGCCACCCAATCTTCGTCGGCGCATAGCGACAAACCGTCGGCACGCGCCAGGCGAATATCGTTAGTAATTTTTTGATGTCGTTGCTGTGCAGAGGCAGCAAAATTGCTTCGCCACTCTGCCTGCGATGTGTCAATGCGAACAGTCTTCCCTGTTTCAGCATCACGGAACTCCACAACTCCAACATCGAGAAACTCATGTTCACGACGGTCCGATATTGCGACAGCTATGACATCGTGTTTTTGTGCCAGTTGCGACATTGCATTTTGCCAAGGCGATTCATCGTAAAAATCGGACACCACAACCACAAGACCTCGGCGCGTACTTGCCGACAAACATTTTTCTAGTGCTTGGGTCAAGGTTCCTGCGGAGTCAGCGGTCTTTGCGAGCCTTCCTAAAACCTGGGCAAGTTGGTGCGTGCCACTACGCGGCATGAGCGAATCGGCAGAGAGCGCAGTAGTGATGCAACCCAAGCGATTTCCTGTGTGAGAAATGAGATATCCAAAGGCGCCTGCAACATCACTCGCCATTTGAGCTTTCGTTATTTTGCCTGTCCCAAATTTCATGCTGGCAGACGTGTCGACCACTAACCATGCCTCTAATTCATGGTCGGCAATGGTGTCGTGCACCTGCGTTTCATTGGTTCGCGCAGTTGCCGGCCAGTCAATTCGACGCACATCGTCGCCTTCCATGTACCGACGTGTGTCGCCAATTTCTGAACCGGCACGATGCAAAAGGCCCGAGTAGTCGCCATGCAAAAGCCCCGAGATTCTTCTGCTCACAGGGAGAAGTGAAGGAGGCAAACGTGGCGGAGCAGTCAGCGCCATGTCACCAGCCCACAGGAGCGAGCACTCGTTCGAGCAGCGCAACAATGAATTCATCAACCGATGCTCCGCGCGTTACTGCATCCCACGACAAAACAAGCCTGTGGTTGAGCACGTCATAAGCAATGTCGTAGATGTCTTGCACTTGCACCACGCTGTGTTTGCGCATCAGCGCCAAGCCACGACCAGCAGCGAGCAAACCAATAGTGGCGCGAGGGCTTGCACCAAAAGACAACCAGCCATCTAATGAATCAAAACCAAATTCGCGAGGGTTACGTGTGGCCATCACCAACCGAACTGCGTAGTCTTGCACCGCATCGGGCACGGGCAACGCGTTCGCCTGTAGTTGCAAAGCAACAAGTTCATCAAGCGACAGCACCTGTTGTGGAGTACGTGACGGCATCGAACTACGCCGCGCAATTTCGTGTTCTTCAGCAAGCGTCGGGTAGTCAACAGGCACGCGCATGAGAAAGCGGTCGCGCTGTGCTTCAGGTAGCAAATACACGCCCTCTTGTTCAATGGGGTTTTGTGTTGCAAGAACCATGAACGGCAACGCAAGTTTTGTACTGACACCGCCAATGGTCACTTGTCGCTCTGCCATTACTTCAAGCAATGCCGACTGCACTTTTGCCGGTGCACGGTTGATTTCATCAGCCAAAACAAAATTGGCAAAAATAGGGCCGAGTTCAATATCGAAAGACTCTTTAGATGCACGGTAAATGCGCGTTCCCACAATGTCGGAAGGCAAAAGGTCGGGGGTGAACTGAATACGCGAGAAGGTTCCACCCACCATTTGCGCCAAGGTGGAGGTCATCATGGTCTTTCCCACGCCAGGAACACCTTCTAAGAGGCAGTGCCCATTGGCGAGTAACGACACAATGAGCCGTTCAATGACTCGCTCTTGACCCACCACGTGGTGTGACAATTCATTTTTTAATACATTGAGTTGGTCGCTCACGTGTTTACTTCTTTTCTTTCACGGCATCGGCAATGGTCTTTAAGTCTTTGCTCGACACATCGCCAAAACTTTCAACGACAACGGTGATGTCTTTACCAATCTTGCGCACGATTCCATTTCCTTTGTATTGCTCAGCCACTTGAGAACTACGTGAGCCCTTGGTTCCCGACACATTGACTTGTCCACTGGGGCCAATGAGCGTGAGGCTATGAACTCCCTCTTCCCCATTTGGTGTGGTGTTCAAAAAAGAAGAATCACCCATTTTTGCCCATCCAGATGGCATTGGGTCGACCTCTAAAAACCCAGTGTTTTCTTGGGTGTTTCCGCCATTGTTCCCCATTCCACCATCGGCGCCTGGATTATTGAATTCTTTGAACAAATCGCCAAACAAATCATTGAGCGAGTCGGGCAATTGGAAATCGAAGCCAGGAATCTCAGAAGCACTCGACTCGGGGGCCTCAATGGTGGGCGCCTTTACTCCGCCAGCTGCTTCTACTTTTTCCTGCAACTCTTTTGCATCATTCACTGGAACAGCAAAACCAACACCATTGCTTCCACCCGTTGCAGTGGCAATTGCGGTGTTAATTCCTATTACCTTGTTTGATGAGTCAATGAGTGGGCCCCCTGAGTTACCAGGGTTGATGGCGGCATCAGTTTGAATGAGGCCAGTGAGTGTGAGGTTTGTGATTTTTAGTTGACGGTTTAAGCCGCTGATGATGCCTGAAGTTACTGAAGCTTGGAAACCAAATGGGCTGCCCAGCGCAACAACTGGTTGACCAATTGCCAAATTAGATGTGTCGGCTAATTGTGCGGCAGTTAATTCCTTTTCTGAAGTGACTGCCACAACGGCGAGGTCGCGTGCGGGCTGACGGCCTACCACTCGCCCTTCCACTTTTGTTCCATCGGCAAAAACCACCGTGACCGTTGATGAATTTGCCACCACGTGATGGGCGGTCAAAATGAGGCCACTCTTGTTGTAGATCACGCCACTGCCAATGCTGCCGTTGTCATCGATTTGAACAACTGCTGGGCCAACTGCTTGAGCAATTGCTTGCGGTGAACCTGCAGCACCCACTGAAGGAGACGAACTCCCAGGTGCAACAGTGGAGCCAGGAACAGTTGACGAACCCTTGCTCACTTCGCTTGTTGTTGAGGTGACTTTTTCTGCATCGGAAGAACTTGTTCCCCCTTGTGCGGCGAACACAAGGATGCCAATAATGAGGAGCACTGCTGCGGCCACAATGCCTACCGGCTTTTTACGCGACCGTTGCGGCGCCACGGGCTCGTATGTTGTTGCACCGCTCGTGTGTGATGGCGGTGGCAATGGGGAACCCAAAGGTGGCGCAGGCGGAATATCGCGCCATGTACGTGAGCGTGGCTCTTCGCCGGGGAAATCTGGAGAGTTGGGAGGGGTGAGGGTCATATGTGCTGGCCTTTACGTTGTACCTGCGCCATAGTGTCGCGAGTAGGTAAGAAAAGAGTAAAGGATCTCTGCCAACAATGGGCAACGCTCTAGGAAATTGTGCTGTTTCCCCATTTGGTGTGAGCAACTTCATACACCACTTGCCCAAAACTGAACTCAATCACATTGCCGTCGGGGTCACTCACCGCACAGAGATACCCCACGGGTGCTGGGTTATCTCCCACATCCCACGCCATACATCCCTCAAGTCGAGCTCGCTGCGCCACAAGGTCGACTTCATCTCGCGTAGATAATTGAATTCCTAGGTGCCCGAATGGCCCAAGTTGCGGTTGAGCCGATGTTTGATGTTCAGGCAAACTGGCGAGCACCAAAATAAAGGGGTGTTCTGTTGCTTCTGGGTGAGACAACCACGCCACATCTGCACCATCTTCATGGCGTTCGTCTAATAAACGCAAAGGCGTGTAGCGCTCGTACCAAGCTATAGAACGTTCAAGATTTTGTACTGGAAGAGCAACGTGCGTCCAGCGAGGGAACACGGTCATTTGTGTTAAGGCCGCGCCATATATTTGTCGATGGTTTCATGCAAGTGACGCGTGCGGATTTCTTGGTAGTTACCCAGAGTTTCTGCGGTGCGCATGCTGCCCTTAAACCCACGCGTTTGCGCAGCGAGGTTGTCGGTGTCTTGGTCGAACACTCCGCCGAGCCCAGGATCCATTCCGGGCGCACTGGCGTAGCTGTCTTTAAAGTCGAGGTGACACACTTTTGCTGGTGCAGGAATGTTGCCATCGACAGGATGAGGTCGCAAGAACAACAAATCGAATGTGCACTCATCTGGGTTATCGGGATTCGGCAAGAAGCGATACGTGAGAGGAATACGTGCGCCTGGGAAAAAGAATCCGTTAGGAAAGACAAAGTATTCGATGGAGTCAACCGTATCGGCGACCTTGAAGTCGGAATAATCAGCTCCGTATTTCTCGCCTAACTGCACCTTGGAAAGTTGTGCGTACACGTCGCGGGCAGTTTTGCCTTCAGGAATTTTTGGCGTTTCGGTACCTTTGCTGAATTTACGACCTAACAAGAAATCTAAAATTTCCTGTTCTGTTTGCTGGTTAGCAATGTGTGGGCTTTGCGTTCCCGACGTATGCATAAAGCGTGAAATATGCTCGCCGAACACGTCGTATTGCGCATTCGCGTCGCCAGTAGCGCGCAAACCTTGCGGGTGCGTTTTGTACACGTGATACGCCTCGAGGAATGCGGCCATGCCAGCTTTCCAGTTGCATGGTAAACGCTTCTTAATATGCAGTTCGACATAGCGTTTTGAGAGATCCCATGGCCCTTGGAAGTGATCGGGCAAGACACCGAGGTAGTCGCGCAAGGGGCCAGCAGTGGGGTCGAAGTTGACGAATACGAATCCGCCCCAAGTATCGACCTGAATTTCTGGCATCTCGAGATCATCATCAGATAAGTGCGGGAAGTCCCACCGGCAAGGCAACGATGCAATTTTTCCCGTTGTCGACCAAGCCCAACCGTGATACGGGCACGTGAAGCGGTTCGCATTGCCTTGGTCGCCCGATGGCTTCAGTTGTGTGCCGCGATGCAAGCAAAAGTTGTTGAACGCACGAATTTTTCCTTGGGGGTCGCGAACAAGAATGATGGAACGTTGACCCACGTCGTATACGTGGTAGTCGCCTTCATTGGGAATGTGTTCTTCGCGACAGGCCCACTGCCATGCCCGCATGAAGACTTTTTCGAATTCCAATTCAGCGAATTCTTTCGACGTATAGCGGTGGTAACCAATGGGTTCGCTACCGCGGTAGCGGTATTCGCTTTCCAACATCTGTGCCGGAACACCCGTTTCATCGCGTAACACGAGGTCTCGGTAACTTGGCCCCGGGCAACGATGATCGCCGAAGGCAACATTGGGATCTGGCAGTGATTGCTCCATGTAGACAGGGTATCCCATGCGTCAAGTTGCCCGAGAGGCGCAGAAACCTTGGCTAAAGTGCACAAATGATCAAGAAATTTCTTGCACTCACCATTGTGTTTCTCGTCGCCACATTTCCCGCAACGTGGCTCCTCATGCTTTTCCTCGGCAACATCGGTACCCATGTCTCGTACTGGGGAACATTGCCACTCGGCATTTTGGGCTCAAGCCTGTTAGCAGGAGCGAGCCGCTCCGGCGGCCACGGCCACTAGCTAGTCGTCTTTTTTACGACGCCCGGTGAGCTTTGCCAACAAAAAGCCAATGAGCATCGACGTCAGCACTAAGACGAAAAGTGGCAATTCGGGTTTGACGAAAATGAGGTTCATTTCCGACTTGTCGCTATTGAGCACTACGAAGAGCACAGCAACAACTGCCAAGAGACCCCAGCTCACCTGCTGAAAACTGATATTTGATTTCTGATCTTCTTTATCTGGTTGATTCATACGACTTCCTTTTCACCATGTGACTCACTGCGAGAACTACCAGCAAAAACCATGCCACAAAAAAGAGCTGCACACCGGCTTGATTCAGACCGTTAGACAGTTCACGGTACACATATAACGGAGTTTCATTACCCGTACCAAGAGTGCCCCCATAAATGTTTTCACCGATTCTCACTGCTGCAACCACCGACGCCGCCCCGAGTATCCACGCCACCGACACCAACTTTGCACCTCGCCATTTGTTACGAGCAGCCCAAACAATGAGAACTGAGAGAAGCAGTGCAAACAACGGCAGCAGCGTTGCGCTTTTTTGCAAAACCTCTACCCATCCGCGAACGCTCTGCAGTGTTTCAGGCTGAATGAATTCAATTGAATAGTCATCGCCAATGAACGACACATCTTTAAGAAATACTGCGCCTTTTGCAACGAGCGCATCGATGGCAACCTGAATAAAGGACTGCAAACTCAACACCCCGGCAACAACAGTATTTACTACGCCGTCACCTGTGAGCACTTGCTTAATAGCTACATGCCCCACTCGTACCGCACCGCTCCACAATGAACGAAAAACATCGCTTTCTACTAACTCCCCCACCAGACTCATTACTAGTTTTTGAAATGCAGCGTTTGACTTTTCGGCCAAAAAATCAAGTTGCCCAGGCAAATACGCACCTAGTCGACCGTCTATATCTGCAGCGGCAACAACAGCTTGCGTGATTTTCTCAGACACTTCTTGTTGCACCACAGGTTCACTCGCAAGTGGGCTGACAGTTTTTACAAAGTATTCGGTATTTGTTACTTGCTTGTTTGTCCACACCGCAATTGACGACAACAGCACTGCAACAACGAGCAAGACAGACAATAAATACGGAATAGCTTTTCTCATTATTAATGCTGAATAGTCATGCCGCCGTCGACCACAACAACAGCCCCATTCACAAATGACGAAGCCGGCATAGCCAAATTCAATGTCATATGAGCCACTTCTTCTGGTTCGCCATAGCGCTTCAATGGCACTTTGCGATGTGCATACTTTGCTTTTGCATCAGTCGGTATGTCTGCCGTCATGTTGGTGTTAATAGGGCCAGGGCACACTGCATTCACCGTTATTCCATAACGGCCGAGTTGTGTAGCCATACTTTTGGTGAGGCCCACCACACCATGCTTTGCTGCCGTATACGCAGCTAGGCCTGGCGTTGCCACTATTGCTTCTGTTGAAGCAATGTTGATGATGCGTCCTGCAATTTCTGCACTGCGCATATGAGGAACCACGAGCCGAATGAAATGTGCTTGTGCACTGACATTCACTGCCAACGTGTTGTCCCATGCCAATGAAAACTCATCGTCATCTGCGAATACCGAAGAGCCCACGCTAATTCCTGCGTTGTTCACCAAAACATCTATCACGCCGAATTGAGACAAGCAGGTGTCAACAACTCGGCGGCGATCGGCGTCGGATGTAACGTCGGCCACTACCCCTACAACGTTGTTTGCACCATGCACTGCGGTGATTTCTGCAACTACTTTTGCCACACGCTCTTCGCCTAAGTCGGCAACCACTACTCGTGCACCTTCATCGGCGAAAAGATGCGCTGTGGCACGACCCATGCCGCTTGCCGCGCCAGTAACAATGACTGCCTTGCCCGCGACCGACCTGTTGAGTTGGGAAAGCCTCGTTGTCATGCCTTGCGCCATTCAGTGCGGCCACCCATGCCATATTGCGGCAAATAGATAGCCCTGTATGGCTCAATGCGCATAAACCCTGTGTCTGGGGAGTTCTCAGGTCCGCCTGGTGCAAATGCATTGAGGTCGTAGTCAAACACGCCATTCCACAAACGCTTTTTTGTTTCCACATCGGAATGCAGAGTGGCGGTTCCCCACACTTCTACACCGTCACCGCTTTCCGTGACCTGCCAATGAAAGGCAACGTGATTGTTATGGGCAATATTTTTTGATTTCACTGACGAGTTGCCCACCAGCACCCACAGCACATCGCCTTCCCAGCACGGGTGCACAGGAACCACATCGGGCCTGTTGTCTTTACCTACCGTTGCAAGATGCGCCCACGGGCTCAGCTTTGTTGCTGCCTTTTTGATGAGCTCCAAGTTTTCGTGAGGAAATGTTTTCGAAGACACCATTACCTACCGAGGTCACGTGCAGTAAGGAGCCCTTCAAGACCAACGGGGCGCAAAAAGGTGGGGTGTCCTGCCCATACTTGGATGCAGTCTCCCGTGCGCCCCTGCGGACCTTCATTGATGAGTTCCACCACAACTGCAGCCACATCGGCAGGCATCATTGTTCCGGCAGGTGTTGGTTTATTGCCTACAAACCCCAAATACATCGGCGTAGCAGTAGCACCCATACCAAATGAGTTCACCCGCACACCATGCTCGGCGAGGCCGCGCGCCCATGTATTGGTGAGACCTTTAATTGCCCACTTCGAGGAGTCGTAGACATCAAACCCGTTGCCACCAACAGGTGAACGTTGCATGTCTTTCCACTTGCAATCGTCGGTGTGGTCGTGAGTGATGACCGGGTACCCACAGTTATGAATGTGGTCGGTGGTGATGTTGATGAGGTCGCCACCTTGTTTGATGAGATGTGGAATTGCCGCGCGACCCGTGAGATACACACCGCGATAGTTGACCCCAACAACCGCATCGAAGTCGTCAACTGTTTTCTCCCATGAATCTTTTGCTGGTGCCGTTATGCGCACAACTCCGGCATTACTGATGACCAAGTCGAGACCACCAAGGGCTAATGCCGCATCGTCTACGAAATTTTTGATTTGCTTTTCATCAGCTACGTCGGCAACTGCGCTATACGACTTCACGCCAATTGTTTTCAATTCGTCGGCAACGGCACTGACTGAACTACTGATATCGCATATCGCCACATCGGCTCCCGCCTGCGCCAAGGCCAATGCAAAAGCTTTTCCGAGTCCATCTGCTGCCCCGGTCACAAGTGCCCGGCGTCCTTTTAATGATGCGTTCATGTCCCGACGTTAGTCCGCCTAGAACACCTCAAGTTCAGCCGACGTATAGTGAGGTATCGGCCAAAAGGTTTGGCATACCTACCATTCTCACTAAGGACTACCAATGTCACTTGTTGAAGATCTCCGCAAAACAGTTATTGCCTCATATGAAGTTGATGCCGAAACCGCATCAACACAGTCTTTTGACTTTCCGCTCATGCCACTGGGCACCGCCTACGACATGGGTCGCGATGCCAATGGCATTCCACTGTTCGACCCGCGCATTTTCGACTCGCGCGAGTTTCAACGCAACCCCTACCCGTACTACCGCATCTTGCGCGACCACTACCCCGTGTACCACGACAAATTGCACAACTGCTATTTCGTCACGCGCTACAACGACATTGCCGAGTGCTATTTCGATGGCCTTGGTTACAACACCATTCCTAAAGGCAGTTCGAACCACGTTCTCGGCAACACACAACTTGAACTCAGCGGCATTGAACACAGCCGGCGCCGCAACCTCTATGGTCGCCACTTAGTAGGCGCTGCACTCACCAAGCGCATTGGCGCCATCTGCAAACTTGCCAATGAGATGATTGATGAATGGTTTAACCCTGCATCGGGCATGACCGAATACGACCCTGCAACAGGCAAGTACACCATGGAGCTGGGTAAAGCATTTGCGAATGAGTTCCCCATTCGCGTGGTGTGTCAGGTGCTTGGCTTTCCCGACGAAGCCCGCGACAAGTTTTACTACTGGTACAAGTACATGATGGGTGGCATCGGTGGTCGCGACTATGAGCAAAAAGGTCTCATGGCTCGCCAAGACCTTGAAGATTTTGTCGAGAGCATCGTTGAAGAGCGCCGGTTGAAGCCGAACTTCTTGCTCGACGATGAAGGCAATGAAGTTGCACCCGACATCATTTCTGAACTGTGCAAAACAATTGTCGACGGCGACGTACTTTCCACTGAAGAAATCACTTCCAACATTGCACTCATTGTTGGTGGCGGTGGCGAAACCACACGTGGTGCCATTTTGAATATGTGGTATCTGCTGTTGCAGCACCCCGACCAAATGGAAGCGGTTCTCAACAACGACCCATTGTGGGACGCAGCATTCCACGAGACACTGCGCCATTCATCTTCTATTGGTGGCCAACCACGCCAGAACACTTTCGATGTTGAACTACAAGGCGTCAAGGTTCCTGCTGGTTCTCTCATGCATATGGTCGACTTCTCGGCTAACCACGATGAACGCATCTTTGCCGACCCAGAGAAGTTCGACATTTTCCGTAACGACCTCTACAGCGAAAAGATCCTCCGCTCGGGCTACAAAAAAGATGGACGCACCAACCACATGGCCTTTGGCGTGGGGCCACACCTCTGCCCAGGAGCATGGATCTCGCACCAAGAAGGCAGCATCGGTTCAAGCATCATGTCGAAGCGCATCAAAAATGTGCGCATTGCTACCGAGCGCATGGCCAAAGATATTGACGGGGTTTCACTTGCCCCCATCGGTCTAGGTGCAATTAACGAACTCTGGCTTGAATTTGAGGCAATGTAAATGTCGAGCGACTATGGCTCACCGACCGTTGAGCATGAAGCATCGGCCGGTGACGACGAAGCTGGTTACCGCAGTTACGAGGTGTACCAACGTGAACGTGTTGGTTCACCGCCTCCCGTTAAACCCGGGCAATTGCGCACGCAAGATTATTTAGACGACCCCTACACGCTTCTTGCGAACCTTCGCCATTACGGGCCAGCTTTTCGCGACTGGCAGGGCAACGCATTTTGGATTACGCACTACAACGACGTCACTTCAGTCCTTGTCGATAGCGCAAACTTTGCCACTCGCTCAAAGCGTTGGTTTTATGGTCTTGCATCATTTGGCCGCGACTTGCGCAGCAATGTGCCGTTCCTCACCGCACAAGCTGCTGGCATTGACAAACATGCGTCAACAGTTGCACACGAACTCGTGCAAGCATTTGCATCGCGCGGAAGTGCCGACCTCGCCACCGAATTTGCTGCGGTATTTCCCTTGCAGTTACTTGGTCGCGCATGGGGCATCCCCGATGCAGACCTTCCCGTCTTCGCCGAGCGCTACTTACGCATGCAACGTGGTTTCAGGTGGAACACCGCCAATCAAGAAGCAGGCAAGCAAGCAATGCTGCAGCTTGTTCAATACTTCACGCCATTACTTGCCGCACGCCGCGCCGACCCGCAAGACGATGTGTTGTCGGCACTAGCCGCACTAGAAATAGATGGTCCAGCCATCGACGCCCACGACGTTGTTGCCACATTGCTTGAAGGCGACCATGAAACATTGCATGGTGCACTTGCCAATATGTGGTTCTTGTTGCTCACGCATCCTGAGCAACTCGACATGGTGAACAACACCCGTCGCTTAGTGAAATACGCGTACCTAGAAACACTTCGTCATTCCACCCCCGTGTTGAGTGGCGAGCGATTTGCCAAACGTGAAGTGGAACGCTTTGGTTTACTCATTCCCGAAGGCGCATTAGTGATTTGTTCTGCAGCTGGCGCCAACCGCGACGAAACCATTTTCGCCAATGCCGACCAGTTCATTGTTGGACGTAAAGACCTTGTACAACGTGAGCCACGTGGTCAATATCGCGCCGATGGTTTGCCTGCAGGTATCACGCCGGCACTTGGTACACCTTCTAAGTTCCCTGCCCTACCAGTAGGCAGGCCGCGTTCGCTTTATGCCATCACGCGCGATGTAGCCACTATTGCTTCGCACGCACTTCTCGATGCAACAAGCAACTTGAAGATGGCACCTGGTGCACAACCCGTGTTGAAGTCACGCGGATATGGCGAACTGCATACGTGCTGGCATTTGCCAGTAACTTTCACCAGCAAATAGTGAGTTGTTGGGCTTTATTGCCCGCCCGACACCACGATGTTCTGACCAGTGACCCACGAACCTGCTGGGGAAGCAAGCCATACCACTGCCGCTGCGCAGTCGGTTGGTGTACCCAAGCGGCCAATGGGGACGCGTGCGGCGATGGCAGGCAACATTTCCTCGGTAATTCCACCAATTTTGAAGGTCGACTCGGTGGGCACGTTGCCTGGCGACACGATGTTGGAGCGAATTCCCTTTGGCCCCAGCTCGGTTGCCATGGTCACCGACAATGCGTTCATGCCAGCTTTAGCTGAACCATACGCACTGAAGTTCACAGCAGCTTTCAAAGCGGCAATGGAAGAAATACCGATCAGGCATGAGCCAGGCTTCATGATTGCTGAACATGCGCGCGAAGCGACGAAGTGCGGGCGCAAGTTCAATGCGTGCTGGTTGTCCCAGTGCCATTCAGGGAACTCATCGAAGGAGAAGTTGCCAGGGTGATCTGAAGTTCCAGCATTGCTCACCCAAGTGTCGATGCGACCAAAAGTGCTCATTGCAGTATCGACAAGCGTAGGAATGGTTTCCGCAGCCGTGATATCGGCAACCACCTTGATGGCTTTGCGTCCACGCTTGGCAATTTGTGCTGCTACTTCATCGAGTTCGTTTTCACGGCGTGCAGTAATAACAACGTCAGCACCAGCGTCTGCCATACCAAGTGCAATACCGCGGCCAATTCCTCGGCCCGCACCTGTTACGACGGCAACCGTGCCATCGAGACGAAAGAGATCCATCACATTTGCATCTGCTGGGTCGAGTGGGGTCTGAGTACGGGAAAGGTTTTGAGACATGGCAAACTTTGACACATCACTAGAGGAGGAAAAGAATTGAACGACTCAGCCACCCCATCAGGAGCGCTCGCTAACCCCAAGGGCTACAAGTTCCCTGGCGGCAAATACACCATTGCCCATTGGGAAAACTTCCTGCTCACCGATTGCACCACATCTGCGCAGCTTCCCGACAAGCTTGTGCACCCCGTTGCGCTCTTCCATGTGCCCATCCTTGGCTCTGGCGTGAACATCGCAAAACTGTTTGAAGTGTGTGGCGCAGAGGGCCCGGGTTCAGTAGGTCTCGATGGTTACGACTGGGAGTACTTCAGCAACTTGCGCATCGACATTGAGTACGACGTACAAGGCTCAATTATTCATTGGGAAAATCATGTTGATGAAAACGGTGTTGGCTACGACGCAATGAAATTCCAAATTGAATTGCGTGATGGCAACACACTTGCCGCACGCATTACCAACTCTTGGCGCTTTCGTCGTGGTGGATATAAGCAAGCCCTGCAAGCAAAAACTGCAGATGAAGCAACTGCAAAGCCACTCGCAACTTTCCCTGAATTTCATGTTGATGGCGTGAGCGCGCAACGCATGAAAACAATGGCAGCAATTTTGCGCGACCCGTATCGCGTGCACTGGGATCGCGAAGCCACAACTGAGATGGGCTTGAAAGGTCGAGTCATTAACCAAGGTCCGCTCAACTTGAGTTACATCGTGAACTCCATTCATTCATTTGCAAGCCCAGGCTCTGTGCGACGCCTCACCGTTGCCTTTCATCGCCCCGTATTTGACGACGATGTACTGGTGGCTGGCGGCGAAGTGCTGAGTACCACCAACGGCGTGAGCACCTGCAATGTGTGGCTGAAGCGCGGAGATGAACTGATGGTCACGGGAACAGCCATGGTTGGAGCCGCAGCTTAAAATTTCCTACAACCTGGGCTACTTGTAGTCCACAAACAAAACCTCCTCAAAAGCGTGCTTTTGAGGGGGTTTTGTGTTGAAACGGCCTGTGTACTCATGGGTAGTTTTTGCGTTTCACAACTCGGCACAGCGACATTTCATTTCAAAGTCAGCAGTTGACGTTCTGCGTTTACTTTTCCCTGTGACAATGGTTATAGTTCTTTCACCGGCATGCCGGTTGTCACATCAATCGGGCCACTTGGCTCAACCTATAGGGGGAATATTGAAGAACCAAAAGAGGAAATTGTTGGTTCCTATTGCACTTGCTGTTTCAGCAGCACTTGCATTCGGAACAACATCCGTATCAGCGAAAGCTGGCAACGGAGCAGTTAAGGCAGCGGCAAAGTGTGCAACACCACTGAACCCAGCTCTTGACAAAAAAGACGGAGCCGGAGCTGCTCTTCTTGCACGTGCTATTGCCTGTGGCAATACCAACCCAATGAAGGCATCTGGCAAAGCAATCAAGATTGGCCTTTTGAACCCAGAAGGTCCAGTTATCAACTTCCCTGAGTATCGCATTTCAGCACAAGCTGCAGTCGACTACATCAACAAGGAACTTGGCGGCATTGGTGGCGACCCTTCAACTGGCAAGGCCGGCGTACCAATCAAGCTTGAAGTATGTAAGTACAACGCGTTAGTTCCTGCGGAACTTCCTGGTTGCGCAAACACACTTGCAGCAAAGAAGCCACTTTTGGTGTTTGCAACTTTGGCATTCGGCGCAGATCACATTGCGATCTTCACCAAGACAAAGACCCCAATCATCATTGGAACACCAATCTTCCCAACTGACTTCTCTACCCCTGGCGCATACGCCATTGGTGGCGGTGGCGGTTGCTTGGGTGTTCACCTTGGAATCGTTTGGTACGCAACTCAAGTGTTGAAGAAGACACGTGTAGCAGTGCCCTGGGCAAAATCTGCTCCTGGAATCTTCTGCTTCAACGACCTTGAGGCAAAGCCACTTGACACACTTGCAGGTAAGACTTTGTCTGGAACAAAGATTGTTTCTACCTCAAAGTTCTTGGGCAAATCACCAACACTCACCTATGAGCAGTACCCAATTTTGACAGGTGCAGCAGACGTGAGCCCAGAAGCAACCAAGATCATGGCATTCAAGCCAGACGTGATGATTTACTCCAACCAAGGTTCAGAATGCTGGACCATGGTGAACGCACTCATCAAGTTGGGTTGGACTCCTGCAACATTCCCCATCGTTCTTACTGGTGCTTGCATCGATATACCAACAATGACGAAACTTGGAGACAAGATCAAGGGAATCGTCACCGTTGGTGGCTTGAGCATTCTCGACCCAGATGCACTTACTGGTGCATATAAGACAGATGCTCTTACCTACGGAACCAAGATGTACACCTACTCCAAGGACCGCAAGCTCACTGGAACAGGCTTTGCAACGCAAGGCTTCGGTGGCATCATGACCATTTGGCAAATTGCTCAAGAAGTAAAGGGCACATTGACTGCAAAGGCAATGACCGACATCTTGAAGAACACAAATGGTCACCGTGCATTCGGTTCAACAGGTTTGTTCTGCAAGGCTGCGTTTGCACCGTACACATCTGTATGTGCAAGCCAAGTCAGCGCAAGCATTTGGGATGGAGTTGCACTCAAGGCCGACAAGGCAAACCAGAACTTCTCTGGCTTGCAGTTGCTCGGTAAGGGTGACGCACTTCGTCTTGCTGAAGTAAAATAATTAATACGTAGCAAATACTGAATACGTGAAAAGGGGGAGGTGCTCCTCGGAACACCTCCCCCTTTTTTATACCTAAAATCACAAAGAGGCTGAGGCGAAATCACTGCCTAGCAACAGAACAGCGGGGGGAAATGAAGGAAGCAATTGCTTATTCAATTATGGGTTTGGGGGCTGGAGGTTTCTATGCCCTCATGGCCATGGGAATCGTGGTGGCCTATAAAGGTTCCGGTGTTATTAACTTTTCACACGGAGCCATTGCGATGTATGTCGCATTCCAGTTTTACAACTTGCGCACGGAAGGAATCTTTCGCCTGCCGTGGTTCGATATTTTGCCCACTTCGTGGCTCAACATACCTGTCAGATTTAATCTGACCGATGGTCAGCCGATGAACTTTTGGCTGTGCGTGTTACTTGCACTGCTTACATCGGTCTTGATAGGCGCACTCATTCACTACTTAGTTTTCAAACCCTTGCGTAATGCTGCGCCGTTGGGCAAAGTAATTGGCGCAATTGGAGTCATGACATACTTCCTCGGTGTTGCCTCTCTTCAGTTTGGCTCCACCATTCCTAACCCTGAAGCTGTTCTCTTCAAAGACAAACTCTTCCAGAACTTTCTTGGTCTGGGTTTACCAGTGTCGGTCGAGGCTCTTGCTCTCGCCGGTTGCGCAATCATCGTTGGTGCAGTCTTGTGGGCCATTTTTCGCTACACCCGCACAGGACTTGCCACGCGCGCAGCTGCCGGCAACGAAAAAGGTGCAGTTCTATTGGGCTACTCGCCAGATAAATTAGCTCTCTTCAACTGGGTTCTCGCTGCACTTCTTGCAGGACTCGCCGGAATCTTGGCCGGAACAGTGACCGGATCTTTGAGCACCGGTAAGTTTACGGCGCTCATTGTTCCAGCACTTGGTGCCGCCCTCATCGGTGGAATGTCATCAATTCCATTGGCAATTGGTGGTGCGCTACTCATCGGCGCACTCCAGACTTTCACGAGCACCTGGATGGTTGGTGAATCTTGGTTCCCGTCGTGGCTGCAATCGGGAGCGCGCGATGCCATTCCTCTCATCATTATTGTTGCAGTGCTCTTCTTGAAAGGTAAGTCGTTGCCGATTCGAGGCAACATTGAAGAGAAGCGCCTACCGCTTGCTCCATATCCGAAGCGTGTTGGTAAATACGTCGCCATCTTTGTTCCCCTTGGTTTCATCTTGGCGGCTGGACTTCCCGGAGATTTCCTTTTCGCTGGTCTGACTGGCAACTGGGGCTTTTCATTTACTACAAGCCTCGTAGCTGCAATGTTTGGTCTGAGTTTTGTGGTCCTGGCGGGTTATGTGGGGCAAATATCACTTGTCCAAATTTCGCTAGCTGGAACCGCAGCATTCATTACCGCACGATTTGTGGCTAACGAAGGACCATCCGATGCAAACCCATTTGCTGTTGGTGGGCCGCATTGGCCATGGCCTATTGCCTCACTCGTAGGAATTATTGCTGCAGTCCTCGTAGGGCTCATTGTGGCAATTCCAGCGTTACGCATTCGTGGAGTTCAGCTTGCAGTGGTCACCATTGCTGCATCAATTTCAATGTGGACATTGTTCTTCGACAACCCTTCAGCGACAAAGTTACAAGGTGGTTCTGCTTACGAATTCGGCACACCACACTTCTTTGGCGTCGACATTGGCTCCACCAGTAGCAGTGGCCTCACCGACAACCCCAAATACACACTGTTTTGTTTAATTGTGCTGGCAGGTTTGTGCGTCGTGGTTGCAAACTTGCGACGGGGCTCTACTGGCCGCCGATTCTTGGCTGTGCGAGCAAACGAACGCGCTGCTGCATCGGCCGGAGTAAACGTGCCGGGAACCAAATTCCTTGCATTTGGCATTGCTTCAGCAGTTGCTGGTGTTGCCGGCGTCATGACCGCATACCAAACGGGCAGCACCGCTGCTACAAACTGGGAATACGGTATTGGTTTGTCGGCACTGGCATTTTGTTACCTCGGTGGCATCACCTCAATTAACGGTGCCATCCTTGGCGGCATGATTGCTGGTGGCGGAATCGTCGCCACCTTCGGTAGTTTCCACTCACCTGGGCTGTACTCGTACACAGCAATCATGGGCGGACTCGGAATGATCGCAACAGCAATTATTCACCCTGCCGGTCAGGCATCCATTTTCCAACCACTCATGCGCCACTTCGGTTCATGGTTACTTGTTGCTCGAGGCAAAGAATGGGGCGTTGTTCTCAAACGGCTCTGGCCATTCCTCCTTGGCGGTGGCGCCTGGGGTGCTATCGGTATTAACCCATGGCGCACCGATAGCTGGAACCGCTTTTGGATGATCGTATTGGGTATTTTCCTTACGCTCTTCGTGCGCAACATCGTCACCCAAGTCAGAGCAGCAAAGGCTGCTAAAGCACTACCCGATACCAACAGTCTCCAGGAGGTGACAGCATGAGTGCACTACTCGAAACAAACGAACTCACCGTTTCCTACGGCGGGTTACATGCAAACTCCAATGTCAATATCAAAGCTGAAAAGGGCAAGCTCACTGGGCTCATTGGCCCAAACGGAGCTGGCAAGACCACGTTCATCGACGCCATCACAGGCTTTACCAACGTGTCGTCGGGCCGTGCAGAGTTCAATGGTAATGATCTTGCCGGCGTTTTGCCTTCCGATCGAGCAAAGCAAGGTCTGGTACGTACATTCCAGTCACTCGAATTGTTTGAAGACTTGACGGTATGGGACAACCTCATTGTGATGGCAGAAGAGACCAAGTGGTGGTCGTTTCTTGCCGACATTGTGAAGCCCAATCGAGTGCTCGGCATTGAAGAGCAAGCCGAATGGGCACTCAACTTATTGGGTCTAGGCGAACACCGCGACAAGCTCACACTCGACTTGTCACATGGTCAACGCAAGTTGGTGAGCGTGGCTCGTGCACTTGCGGCCAAGCCCAGCATGTTGTTGCTCGATGAGCCAGCAGCTGGTCTTGACACGGTAGAAAGTCAGCAGCTCGGAAAACACTTACGTGAAATTCTGAAGCAAGACATCAGCATCTTCCTTATCGACCACGACATGGGTTTGGTGCTCAGCGTGTGCGACTACATCTACGTGCTCGACTTCGGTAAAATTATTGCTGAGGGAACGCCCGAAGAAGTGCGAAACAACCCAGAAGTAAAGCGTGCTTACCTTGGTGAGACCGCTGGTGAAATGCAAGCAGAAGGTGGCGCTGCAGCAGCACGCACACTCAGTGGAGAAGGGTGAACAACATGAGCGAAGCACTACTCAACATCGTGAACTTGAATGCTGGCTACGGCGGCATTCCCGTAGTACGCGGCCTCAGCATTCACGTAAACCCGGGTGAGGTGGTGGCACTACTTGGACCAAACGGTGCAGGTAAAACCACAACTTTGCTCACCATCTCGGGCATCTTGAAGCCCATTGCAGGCGATATTCAACTCCTCGGCAGCACCACCATTGGTGAGCGCCCCGAGAAAATCGCTCGTCGTGGGCTTGCACACGTGGCTGAAGACCGTTCACTGTTCTTCGACCTCACTGTGCAAGAAAACCTTCGCCTTGGCCTCACCGGAAACCGTGAGACCCGTGGCAAGGCTCAAGAGAACGCACTCGACATGTTCCCGGCACTTCGACCACTCCTCAGCCGTCGCGCTGGGTTGTTGTCGGGTGGCGAGCAGCAGATGTTGGCCATGGCCCGCGGGCTTGCTTCAGAACCAAAGATGCTTTTGGTCGACGAAATGAGCCTTGGTCTTGCTCCCATCATCGTGGAGCGCATGTTGCCCATTGTTCGTCGCATTGCCGACGACACAGGCGCAGGCGTACTCATGGTAGAGCAGCACGTTGGCTTGGCATTATCGGTTGCCGACCGTGGCTACGTACTTGCCCATGGTGAACTCACCTTGGAAGGTTCTGCACAAGAACTCCGCGAGAATCAGAAGTCACTGGAAGCCAGCTACCTCGGTGGCGAATCTCACTAGAAATACTTTAAAAAGACCCCAGTCGAAAGGCTGGGGTCTTTTTTATTGCCCCACCGCAGGTTGTGCAAAGGTGCGCATGATGCGTAATGCGCTTGCGCCACAGCGGCGAGTACTCCCCCGACCATTCGCAGAGAACTTCACATAGCCCTTCACATGAATATTGATGAGTAATTGCGAGCTCTAATGCTGCACACGACTGCGCCAAGCGCTCCTCTACACGATGGTGAAGTTTGTAGACATTGCTGAGTGAAATATCGAGTTGCTGTGCGATTTCATGCCAAGTGAATTCCGTGCTCACAATTAATTCTACAAATAATCGGTCGCGGTCAGTGAGGCCTTTGCTCGCTTGTTCAATTATGACATGCCACTTTGTTTCGCCGACCAATATTTCTGGGTCAGCTATTTCATGAACTGCTGTCCCTGACAACAACCGCTGACGCTGCCGCAAGTACTTGTACGCCTCATTTTTGGCAATTGCACACACCCACGCCTCAAGCTTGTGCACATCACGAAGTTGATCAATGCGTTCACTTGCTCGTAAGAAAGTTTCTTGTACAACATCGTCGCTTACTCCTTGCACCCCCAAGCGGCGTAGCACCACGCATCTCACATCATGTTCACAGTGGGTGTAGAGCATCAGAAGCCCTAGTGCACTGTGCTGTTGCAACGCGGCAACTACGAGCGCTCGATGGCACGTTGGTTTAACCTCTTGCAATTCCTGAAGATCCATATGCACACCCCCATGGCACTGGAATTTCTTAGGAAAGTAGCCCTCCTTTCCGATTTTGTGAAGAGTGCTCTTACTTTGCTTAGCGCATAAGGCTTCGCTCCGCCTCGGCTGTATATTTCCGAAGTGGCTCACCGTCGTTTCTCTGCTCTTCTTGCGCTCAGCGCTGTTCTTTTTTCCCTCCCCTTGCTCATCAATGCCTCGGCTGTTCGTGCCAAGTCGACCAATGGTTCCTTTATTGTCGACCGTGTACGCACAAATGACCCAGTGGTGTTCATCACGATCGACGATGGTTCGGTAATTACAGATGGCCTAGTGCAACTGCTGCTCTCGAGAAAGATTCCTGTTGCAAATTTTGTTCTGTCGGAAGCTTTGAAAACGCACTGGAAGGCTCTCCACCGCATTCAGCGCCCAGGTACATCATTTGAGAACCATTCAGAAACTCATCGTCTCATGAGTTCGCTCTCACTGAAAGAACAGACAAGCGAAATTTGCAGAGCCAACGAACATGTTCGAGGGAACTACAAGAAAGTCCCAGTCTTTTTCAGACCACCAGGTGGATCGCACAACAGCAACACAGTCATTGCAGCGAAGCAGTGTGGTATCAAGAAAATTGTCATGTGGAACGTTGAAGCCGACCAAGGAAAAATTGTGAGATCCGGTGGGGGTTCTATCCAGCGTGGCGACATTATTTTGTTGCACTACTTGAATAGTTTGGAATCGAGCCTGAAGGTTGTGCTCGCTGAAATCAAGCGACTCGGGTTACGGCCTGCTTCGCTGCGCGACTACCTCGATCCAGCACCTGCGGTCACTCCAACACCCACAACCACTTCAACAACTTTGGGATAACTGAACAATTCCACTATACCCACTGGGGTATAGTGGATATATGCAAATACCCGCTGAGACCACCGACGACCTCCAAAAACGCCTCCGTCGCATTGAGGGCCAAATTCGAGGCATTCAACAAATGCTCAGCGAAGAACGCGATTGCAGAGACGTGGTCACTCAAATCTCCGCAGCTAATAAAGCCCTGGAACAAGTGGGCTTTAACTTGGTGGCAGCTGGCCTCACCTGGTGCATATCCAACCCCGAGCAATCGAGGAAAGATGGCTATTCCATCGAAGACGTTCAAAAAATGTTCGTGAAGCTGGCATAGCGGCACACTAATCCCGACCAATTTGGTCGGGATTATGGAAAATGGCGTTATCGTGGTCTGTGAAACAGTCACCTTCAAAGGAGAACACCATGGCACTTCGACTCGGCGATACCGCCCCCGACTTCACCGCAGAAACCACACAAGGCACCATCAACTTTCATGAGTGGCTCGGCACCTCGTGGGGCGTACTTTTTAGTCACCCCAAAGACTTCACACCAGTGTGCACCACTGAGCTTGGCTACGTAGCAAAAATCAAACCCGAGTTCGACAAGCGCAATGTGAAAGTCATCGGCTTGTCTGTTGACAATGTTGAATCGCACCTGAAGTGGGAAGGCGACATTGGTGAGACACAAGGAACACCTGTGAACTTCCCCATGATCGGTGACCCAGAGCGCAAGGTCAGCGACCTGTACGACATGATTCACCCCAATGCAAGTGACACCATGACCGTGCGTTCGGTATTCGTCATTGGACCCGACAAAAAAGTGAAACTCACCATCACCTACCCAGCATCAACTGGCCGCAACTTCGACGAAGTGCTTCGTGTCATCGATTCATTGCAATTGACTGCACAGTTCAAAGTGGCCACTCCAGCAAACTGGAAAGATGGCGGCGATGTCATCATCGGTGCAGCTGTGTCTGATGATGAGGCAAAGACACTTTTCCCACAAGGCTGGACAACCGTCAAGCCTTACTTGCGCGTCTTGCCACAACCTAAGAAATAATTTTTTACCGACTCACCCCAGCAAGTTTTTCTCTACCCACTCGCGCACTTGTGGCGCAAGGAAGTGGAGATACTGCTGGGGTGTTTCGCGTATTAGGGTCGCACTAATCGGAACATTGATGCGCTCTTCGTCGACCACTACTGCTTGTGCTTCTAGTCGACGTGCTAATTCTGCAACATAGGAATCGGAAGAGAACACCGCATGCGGGCCCGTGTCATGTGGCCACTTGCTGCGAAAAAGTGCAATCCATTTCGCCCACAGTTCATTGTCGTTCCAGTTGGTGTCGAGTTCGTGAGCAACTTCCACCACGGTCACGTTGGCATGTAATTCAGCAAGCCAACCTGCGCGCAAGGGACCAGGCACTAGCTCCCCTGCACGAGTGTTCACAAAAACCACCAGCGCATCACACTGCGCTGCAGCGGCATTAATAAACCACGAATGCCCTAAATGTGGAGGGTGGAAACGACCCACAATGAGCCCAGTGGAGAAATGTTCGCGGGGTTGGTCGGTCCGATACGTCATAGGTGTGCTCCACTTGAAACGATAGAGCACATGGACGTCTTCGATGCAATGAACACCGCTCGTGCAATGCGCTTTTTCAAACCAGACCCTGTTCCGAGCGAGCTCATTGAGAAGGTTCTGTGGGCCGCCACCCGCGCCAGCAGCCCAAACAACACACAGGGCTGGGATTTTATTGTGGTCACCGACCCCGAAGTTCGCAAGCAACTTGGCGATCTTTTCTTGCCATTTGCTGAACGGGTTTCCAAGTTTCCCGACCCGGGCAACGACACCGACCGGCGCACATTGAAAGGTGCACAAAACCTCGGCGCCAACATGGGAAATTTCCCGTGCATTATTTTTGTTTGTGGTCGCAACATTTACCCTGCCGACAACCCACGTGAACCCTTCATGTATTCAGCCGTATACGCCGCAAGCCAAAACCTCATTGTTGCCGCGCGTGCACTTGGCTTAGGCGCAGCATTCACCACATTGCACGGAATGGTAGAAAAACAAATTCGCACCATCTTGAACATCCCCGATGAAATGTATATTGGCACCACTATTCCTCTTGGCTATCCCGATGGTCCAGAAGGCCCAGTGTCGCGCAAAGATATTTCTGAGGTTGTGCACTACAACGGTTGGTGAACCTTTAAGCGCCTGGCGCACTCAACACCGTACGCTCCATTTCTTCAGGCTCGCAGCCCGTCACAATGAGCAACTTGCTAAAGCCATGAAAGAGCGCCAGTCCAATTCCCATCTCGGCAATTTGTTCTGTCGTGAACTCTTTTTTCATTTCTACTTGCACATCGCTGCTCGGAGCACCTTGCGCACCGAGGAATGCGTCGGCAAAAGCTAAGGCAAGTTTTGAACGCTGAGGAAGGTCGGTTTCGTTGTAATCGTCGTCAACTTTCTCAACATCGTCTTCCACCATGTTTTCTTGCTTCACGACCGTGAAGCGAACATTGCGTCAATAACCACAATCAGTAATGCGAGCATTACGCAATCGCGTGGTTTCTTTCGTGATGTGGTCGAGTTCACCACGTTGCCAAAATTCGGCGTACAGAGCAGAGAATGCTTTGGCGAGTTGCGGTTGATGTCCGAGAATAGAACCAAACACTGAACGCGCAGTGGGGTCGACGGGGTCAAGGCGTGGAGTACTCGACATCAGGCGACCTTTTCCAATTTTCCAAAGCCATCACACAGAGCAACATGGAACAACATCGCCAAAATATCGGGAGTAGAAAAATACTTTCTCAGCTTCTCAAATTGTTCGTCGGTGACGCTGTGTACGTCGAGTACGAACTGTTCAGTGATTTCTAAAATTGCTTTTTCGCCATCGGTAAATTCTGGCGACGAGTACCAGTTCTTTAACTTCTCACTCAGTGCGCTCTCAGCGCGTTCTAAGCCGAGCAACTGAGCAACTTGCAGTTCAATGAGGCTCGCTGTGCGACCTGGTGCCGTGCTACTCGCTTGGCCTCGTAATTCGTCGATGAAGGGTGCCAAATGGGTTTGGGCGCTGGCAATATCGGACGCATTCCACGCACCGCTGACCCATGAGTTGCGACCTTCAATATTTGCCACTAGACAAGCCTAGATGACTTCCACCACCCCCACTCTCGTTGCGGCTGCTGCTGCGCTCAATGCCTCAAAAATCTACGGAAAAGACGACAGTGAGGTGCGCGCCCTCGACGACGTCACAGTCGACTTTGCCGAGGGCCAGTTCACTGCCATCATGGGCCCCAGCGGCTCAGGCAAGAGCACCCTCATGCATTGCCTCGCAGGGCTCGACACCCTCACCTCGGGCAAAGTGTTCGTTGATGGCACCGACTTGTCGGGGCTTAGCGACCGTGAACTCACTGTTTTGCGCCGTGAGCAAGTTGGCTTCATCTTCCAGGCCTACAACCTCATCCCTACGCTCACCGCGCTCGAGAACATCACGTTGCCACTCGACCTCGGAGGTGTTGACGTCAACCAAGTGTGGCTGAACGATGTAGTGCACGCAGTCAAGCTGGAATCACGTCTCACACATCGCCCGAGTGAACTTTCTGGCGGGCAGCAACAACGCGTTGCAGTTGCACGTGCACTAGCAAGTCGCCCCAAAATTATTTTTGCTGACGAACCAACAGGAAACCTCGACAGCAGGTCGGGCGCAGAAATTCTCGCTTTCATGCGTCATGCTGTGAGCGACCTTGGGCAAACCATTGTGATGGTGACCCACGACCCTGTTGCAGCTGCGTATGCCGACCGTGTTGTTTTTCTTGCAGACGGAAAAGTTGTTGACGAAATCACCTCGCCAACAAGCGAGCAAGTGCTCGACCGCATGAAGAAACTCGGGTCGTAACAGTGTCTTCACCCGTCATACGCCTCACTTTGCGTGGCGTACTAGCCCGCAAGTTCCGCATTATTCTCACCGTGTTTGCCATTGTGAGTGGAGTTGCATTTGTTTCTGGTGCCTTCATGCTCACCGACAGTGTGAAGACCGCAATCAATAGTCTTTTTGAAGAACTGCGTGGCGACATTGCTTTGGAAGTGCGTACCCCTATTGCTTTTGGCGATGAAGCCACTGCACAGCGTGACCCAGTTCCCGCTGCACTTGTTTCTGGCATCGCGGCAGTTCCTGGCGTGAGTTCAGTGGAAGTCAACATCATTCGCGAATCCACCATTGTGAAACCCGACGGCAAGCCACTGAAAACCTCTGGCCCGGCGTTTGGTATTTCATGGTTAGGTCAAAACGGACTCGATGGGCGCACCATGTTGGAAGGCCGTGAAGCACGTGGCCCTGGTGAAGTTGCTATCGATAAGGCCTCTGCTGAGCGTGCAGATTATGTACTCGGCGACACCGTCACCATTGTTGGCCCCACTGGCAAGGGTGAATTCACCCTCGTTGGCCTCACCGGAACCGGCGACACTTCTGGTGGTGGAGGCGCAAGCGTGTGTGCTTTTGATCCAGCAACTGCCAATACGTTCCTCGGTGCAAAAGGTTTGGCCGACTCCATTTATGTAGGTCTTGAGAGCGGTGCATCGCAAGCCACAGTTCAAAAGGCAATCGCCACCGTTATCACTACCAAATACGAAGTGATTCCTGGCGAACAGTCGGCCAAGGAAACCGCTGGTGCCATTAACGACATCATCGATATCTTCGGGAAGCTTCTTCTTGGGTTTGCAGCCATCTCGCTTTTTGTGAGCGCATTTCTCATCTTCAACACTTTTGCCATCATCATTAGCCAACGCTTGCGTGAACTCGCCTTGCTGCGCGCTATCGGGGCGAGCTCACGTCAGATACGACTCATGATTTTGGGCGAAGCCCTCATCATCGGAATCATCGCTACCGCCTTTGGCATCTTGGGTGGAGTTGGGGTGTCGAAAGGCATCACCGCGCTCTTCAACGCCACTGGCGCTGCATTCCCATCGGCCACTATCACCATTTCCACCCGCACCATCCTTGCCTCGCTCTTTGTTGGCATTGGCGTCACCGTCACTGCAGCAATGGTGCCTGCCTTGCGGGCCAGCAAAATCCCTCCAGTTGCCGCTATGCGCCCCGAGATTGGCTTCACCGCCCTACAGCGCAATAAACGCCTTCTCGCCGGTGTTATTACTTTGCTCGCCGGCATCACGTTGCTCTGTGTTGGTCTCTTCGTCCAACCAGGTGGAACCATCGGCATTCTTGGCGCCAGCGGGCTTGGAGCCATCTTGTTGTTCCTTGGGGTAGCAAGTTTGTCCACCTCATTTGCTGCACCCATGAGCGCAGCAATCAGCCGCGTTTTGCCCTTCCCGCTTCGACCAATGACACGTTCGGTTGCTGGCCGACTCGCGAGTCGTAATGCTCAGCGCACTCCACGCCGCACGGCAACCACAGCTTCAGCACTCATGATTGGTCTAGCAATGGTCAGCACAGTTGCGGTGATTGCGGCCTCAGTTCAGAAGTCATTCCGTGACCGACTGCAAGGTTCTGTAACAGCCGACTACTTCGTCACAAGCGATGGCTTCCAAGGCTTGCCACCAGCATTTGGAGAAAAGCTCGCTGCACTTCCCGAACTGGGCGACGTGTCACCGTTTCGTATTTCCACAGCTCAAATCAATGGCGAGTCGAAACAAATTGGCGCGGTGAACGTAGAGATGGGAAACATCGTCAACATCAAGCTCACCTCCGGCAGTTTTGCTGCGCTGGGGAACGGACAAATTCTGGTGCACCGCGACCCCGCACGCGACCTCGCGCTCTCTGTGGGGAGCTCCGTTGCAGTGACATGGCAAAACGGCACCACTACCCCTCTCACCGTTGGCGGTATCTACGACGACTCATCAATTGCTGGCAACTGGCTGGTGAGCCTCGATGTTCTGAGCAAAGCATCTACCGCACCACCCGTTGACTTTTTCATCGGTGCAATCATTGCTGATGGGGTCGATATTGAAACTGCCCGACTAGCGGTAAATAAAGTCGCTGACGAGTTTCCGAGCGCCCTGGTTCAAGACCAAGCCGAGTTCCAAAAGAGCCAAGAAGATCAGCTCAACCAGTTGCTATTCATCGTGTACTGCCTGCTCGTATTCGCCATTGGCATTGCCGTTTTAGGTATCGCAAACACGATGGCGCTCTCGGTTTACGAACGCACTCGCGAGTTCGGACTCTTACGTGCAGTTGGCATGAGCAAACGACATCTCAAACGCTCTGTGCGTTGGGAAGCCATCATCGTTTCTGTCTTTGGTGCAACATTGGGCATAGCCGTTGGAGTTCCGTTAGGTATTGCTGTTTCTATTGCGCTTCCTGAATCATTTGTGAATGGCATCAGCATTCCCTTCAACACCATTGTGGTTGTGCTTCTTGCGTCCATTGTTGTTGGCATCATCGCCGCTATTGGGCCTGCACGCCGTGCCGCAAAACTCAATGTCCTTGAAGCAATTTCTGCAATCTAATGTCTCCACAAAACATCACCCCAGAGATCATTGCGTTCTTAACCGAGCGTCACTTAGCTTCACTTACCACACTGCGCAAAGATGGTTCACCTCACGTTGTTCCTGTCGGATTTAGTTTTGATGTCGCATCAAACGAAGTACGTATCATCACTTTCGCAGGTTCGCAAAAGGTGAAAAATGCCGAACGTGGCGGAAGAGCAGTTGTGTCGCAAGTCGACAAAGGTCGTTGGCTTTCGCTTGAAGGAACCGTGCGAGCCACCACAGATCCAACTGAAGTTGCACAGGCCGTTGCCGGTTATGCAGCGCGCTACCAAGCGCCAAAGGAACGCGTCGACCGCGTGGCAATCATCATCACGGTCGACAAAATTTTGGGTCGCGCTTAATCTTCTAGCTTGCTGCTTGGTCGCCGTTATCGGTAAATAAACCCTTGTTTTGTACCATTTCAGAGATATACATTGAGCCCGCAGGGTGTGAGTCGGTGAGCCTGGCAATGGGGTCTGAATGGTCTGGTTCTGGCGCGGGCGCACAACCGAGTTGACAGCTGGGGCACCAATACAACAAGCGTTCCGGCGTACCGTGGTATTGCACCGCAATGACTCCCCCACAGCGCTTGCACGGTTGACCATTGCGACCGTAGGCAAACAAGTCTGATGGCGCCTCTGTATTTTGTTGTTGCAACATTGCAGATGCGGTGCGCACAATTTCCACACATGTTGATTGTGGCAACAAACCAACTGGCGCAAGTGGATGCACTTCACTTGACCATAAAACTTCACAGCGATACACATTGCCAATACCAGTTGCAACGTGTTGATCGAGCAGAACATCGGCAATGGAGATTGTTGGATTCTCATATGTCATGAGCCGACGCACACACTCGTTGATGTTGGCATTGGCATCGTGCAGGTCTGGCCCAAGACGACCAAAGTTTGGATGTCGCACAAAACTATCGGGGCGATACGTTTCTACATCGCGCGCATTGAAGCACACGGCAACCCAGTCGATTGTTTCTACAACAACTCGTGCCATGCGTTGTGGTTTACGCCATGTTTCACCACGACGATAAAGTTCCCAACTTCCGCGAAAGCCAAGGTTGGTACTGAGAACAATGTCGTCGTCCCAACAAATTTCCAAGTGCCGTCCATGAGACACAACATCTTCAACGGTTCTTCCAAGTCGGGGTGTGGGCCCACTTAACTTTTCTGCTTCAAAGCCAACAAGTTGTTTGCCTACCAGCGCAGTGCGTAACGCCGCAGCGGCGCGATGCACGGCGTTTTTATCTGGCATAACTGAACAATAGACCTTGACACCGCATGCAATTCGCCATTCGCACTACGCTTCAACAATGAGCGAGAGTAACGAGCCAAACGAGGTCGACGACATCGCTCCCATCGAGCCCTTGCCATCAGACCTCCAGCGCGTGCGACGTCAGCACGGCATGGCCGGAGCAGTTCTTGCAGGTGGCATGTTCGCCCTCGACCAAGTGCTGGGGCGAAAGCCAAAAGAGCAGCCTGCCGCAGTGCAAGAAGTTGCAGGCGAACCAGGAGACATCGACTCCAAGGGAATCACTATCGATATTGACGAACACACATCGGTAGTTTCACCCGCGCCGCACCAACGCCCTGGCGTGCAGCGCATTGTGCGTAAGCGCCGGCGCGGCTAAACCCCTTAAGGGAGTTGACCCACCGAAGCGAGGGCGAGTCGAATCAGCCTGTCGTGGCCGAGCGTCATTTCACGGCGCACTTCTTGGCTCACTGCTTGTTCTGGAGTAAACCATGCCAAGTCGAGTGCTTGTTGTGTTGGGCTGCATTCGCCCGTCACCGGCACAACAAAAGCCAAGCTCACCGCATGATGCCGTGGGTCGTGAAACCCACTGATGTTCGGGTCTTGGAAATATTCCACCACAGTAAATGGTGCCGGCTCAGGCGGAATACGAGGGAACGCCAAAGGCCCTAAGTCTTTTTCCAGGTGTCGCAATAATGCTTCGCGGATCCGTTCGTTCAAGAGCACGCGACCCGACACCACCATGCGACTAATGGTTCCGTCTGCTGCTTGACGCAAAAGCATGCCCACATGCGTGACACGGCCTTCTTCATCAACACGCACCGGTACTGCGTCGACGTACACCAAGGGCACGCGATCGCGGATGTCGTTTAAGACGTCGGGCGAAACCCAACCTGTTCTGGTGTCAATTTGCTCGCTCACACCACCATCCTGCCAAACCCAAGGGTTCTCGGCGCGGTATGTCCCGCATTTCGTGACGCTACGCGCCGAGAAAACTCAGAGAGGGGTTATTTGATGGCTGCGAACCCGAGGTCGAGGTCGGCCAAGATGTCGGCGATGGATTCAAGACCCACAGACAAACGCACGAGACCAGGATGCACGCCACTCGAAAGTTGCTCGGCTTCAGTGAGTTGGCTATGTGTGGTTGACGCTGGGTGAATAACCAAGCTGCGTACGTCGCCGATGTTGGCTACGTGGCTGTGCAATTGCAGCGCTTCAACAAACTTCTGACCAGCTTCACGGCCACCTTTGACGTTGAACGCAATGATGGAACCAAAGCCACGACCTTCGAAGTATTTCTTCGCACGTGCGTGCCATGGGCTTGACGGCAAACCTGCCCATGAAATGCTCTCTACTCCAGCTTGCTTGCCTAAGTAGTCAGCAACCTTTGCTGCGTTTTCCCAGTGACGATCCATGCGCAACGAGAGTGTTTCTACACCTTGCAAGATGGACCACGCATTGAATGGGCTCACTGCAGAACCAAGGTCGCGCAACATTTGTACACGTGCTTTGATGATGTAACTGCCTGCACCAAGTGCTGGCCAATACGCAAGGCCATGGTACGAAGGGTCTGGTTCGGTGAAGTTCGGGAATCGACCACTAGCCGAGAAGTCGAACTTTCCACCGTCGACAATTGCGCCAGCAATGCTGTTGCCGTGTCCGCCCATGAATTTTGTGAGTGAGTGCACAACAATGTCGGCACCCCACTGCAATGGACGAATGCCATACGGTGAAGGAACGGTGTTGTCGACGATGAGTGGAACACCCACGTCGTGCGCAACTTTTGATACGCCTTCAATATCGAACACATCGTTCTTTGGGTTCGCAAGAACTTCGCCGTAAAACGCTTTGGTGTTGGGGCGCACTGCGCTCTTCCACTGTTCCAAGTTGTCGGGGTCATCTACGAATGTCACTTCAATGCCCATCTTGGGAAGTGTGTAATGCAACAAGTTGTATGTGCCGCCATAAAGCGATGGTGAAGCAACGATGTGGCTTCCTGCTTCAGCGAGGGTGAGAATGGCCAAAGTTTCTGCTGCTTGACCTGAACTCACTACCAACGCACCTGGCAAACCCACTGCAGTTGTTGTTGCACCTTCAAGGTCGGCAACGCGTGCTTCAAGAACACCTTGGGTGGGGTTCATAATGCGGGTGTAGATGTTGCCAATTTCCGCAAGTGCGAAAAGGTTCTGAGCGTGAGCCGAGTCGCGGAATTGATACGACGTCGTTTGGTAGATAGGAACAGCACGTGAACCCGTTGCTGGGTCTGGAGACTGGCCGGCGTGAATTTGGCGGGTATCGAAACCCCAAGATGCATTTGTCATGGGAAAGACCCTACCGACCAATTCCCGACCTGACAAGTCGGGAATTGGCTCACAGAAAATATTTTCAGAATTTCGCCAAAAAAGTGTCCACTTTTGAGGGGGTCAAACATCTATATAGGGAAGGTTTCCTCATATCTGAAATCTTCATCCCGCCACCCCTAAAGGCGGGAAACGAAAAGGCGCCACCTTGCGGTGGCGCCTTTTCACTTTCCTTCTTTTTTCGGCGCGTAGCGTTGCAAAAAACGATACATACGGCGCCGAGAACACTCAGCCGCCGGAGGCGTCGGATACCTTCTGCTTACCAGCCGAGATCCATGGCATCATCGAGCGCAAGCGCTTGCCCACTTCTTCGATCTGGTGATCGGCTCCCGCTTTGCGCAGTTCGTTGAACTTCACGCGGCCGCCTTCGCTTTCTGCGATCCATTCTTTGGCGAACTTGCCGCTTTGAATTTCCTTCAGAATTTTCTGCATTTGCTTTTTGGTACTTGGTGTAACAATGCGTGGTCCGCGTGTGACGTCGCCGTACTCGGCAGTGTCGCTGATGCTGTAACGCATACCTGCAATGCCTTCTTCGTACATGAGGTCAACAATGAGCTTCACTTCATGCAAGCACTCGAAGTACGCCATCTCTGGCTGGTAGCCAGCTTCAACAAGCGTTTCGAATCCGGCTTGCACCAGTGAGGTCACTCCACCGCACAACACCACTTGCTCGCCGAACAAGTCGGTTTCAGTTTCTTCGGTGAATGTGGTTTCAATAATTCCTGCACGTGCTCCACCAATTGCTTGTGCGTATGACAAAGCAACTGCTTTTGCATTACCTGTTGCATCTTGTTCAACTGCAATGAGGCAAGGTACTCCGCCACCTTCGGTGTAGGTACGACGCACTAAGTGGCCAGGGCCCTTTGGTGCAATCATGATGACGTCGACACCCTTTGGTGGGCGAATGCGCTTGAAGCGAATGTTGAAACCGTGTGCAAATGCGAGTGCCTTGCCTGGTTTCATGTAACGCTTGATGTGATCGTTGTACGTTGCCTTCTGCTCGGTGTCGGGCATGGTGAGCATGATGAGGTCTGCCCATTTGCATGCATCGGCAATGCTCTTCACGGTGAGGCCAGCAGCTGCAGCTTTGGCAGCCGACTTTGAGCCTTCGCGCAATCCAACAACAACCTGCACGCCACTTTCTTTCAAGTTCAATGCGTGGGCATGACCCTGTGAGCCATAACCAATAATGGCCACTTTGCGACCCTTAATGATTGACGGGTCAGTGTCTGCCTCGTAATACAATTTTGCTGCCATCAGCTTGCCTTTCCTTTCACAGCGCGGGAATGCGCTTCGCGATCGAGTTTTGGTAACGCAATACGGCCTGTGCGCTGTAGTTCCACAATGCCGTATCCACGCAGTAATTCTTCAAAGTCATCGAGTTTTTCGGGTGAACCTTCCAAAGAAAGGGTAAGGGCGTCGACCCCTACAGCCAAAACCTTCGCCTCGAAGATATTGGCTAATTCTACGATTTGCCCCCGATTTTCCCCATCAGTGCGGACGGTAGCCATGAAAAGCTCCCTTTCAACCGATTTTTGGGGGTCAAGTTCAGAGATTCTCACTACTTCAATGAGTTTGAAGAGCTGTTTGACGATCTGCTCCAGGGTGGTTCCCTCCACATCGACCACGATGGTGATGCGGCTGAACTGGGGGTCTTCCGTGGGGGCAACCGCCAGCGAGAAGATGTTGTAGCCGCGGCGGGCGAACAGGCTCGCCACCCGGGCCAACACACCGGCCTTGTTTTGTACCAGCACCGACAAGATGTGGTGACGCTGTGGAGTTGGATATGTGCTCATCGTAGATACTCCCGACGCTCGTTTTGTGAAGGCGGCAAGATGATGTCGTCATTGCTTGCACCTGCAGCAACCATTGGAAACACTTTTTCAAATTCTTCAACACGGAAGTCAACAACTACTGGACGGTCGTTGATGCTGTTGGCTCGCTCAATTGCTGGCGCTACTTCTTCAGGTGAGTCAACACGAATACCAACACAACCCATTGCTTCGGCCCACTTCACAAAGTCGGGGATGCCACCGCCAAGATCAACTTCGCTATAGCGCTCGCCATAGAACATCTCTTGCCACTGGCGCACCATGCCGAGGTATGAGTTGTTCAGAATTCCGACCTTGATAGGAATGTTGCTAATTGAAGCAGTGATGAGTTCTTGCGCGGTCATTTGGAAACAACCATCGCCGTCAATTGCCCACACAGTTTTGTCGGGGCGACCAACTTTTGCACCAATTGCTGCTGGCACTGAGAAGCCCATTGTTCCGAGGCCACCTGAGTTCACCCATGTATACGGTTCATCAAAATGCCAATACTGGCTCGACCACATCTGGTGTTGACCAACACCAGAAACCAAAATGGTTCCTTCTGGTGCATGGTCACGAATTTGCTCGAGGCAAAACTGTGGCTTCAATGCTGCACCAGGTGCACTTGGCTCGTATGCCAATGGGAATTGTTCTTGCCATCCGCTGCAACGGCTACGCCATGGAGCAATATCGGCCTGCACTTCGCCACCATCAAGAAGTTCGCGCAGTGCTTTCAAAATTTCAATGCTGACAAGTTTGCAATCGCCAACAATAGGAACGTCGGGGCGACGTACTTTGCCTTGTTCTGCTGGGTCAATATCAACGTGAATGATTTTTGCTTCTTGCGCAAACGCAGAAACCTTGCCCGTTACACGGTCGTCGAAACGAGCGCCTAATGCAATGAGCAAATCGCTTTTTTGCATTGCAGTAACTGCAGCAGCGGTTCCGTGCATACCTGGCATACCCAAGCACAACGGGTGACTGTCGGGGAATGCGCCACGTGCCATGAGTGTTGTAACAACAGGAATGTTCAACAACTCTGCAATTTCGCGAACAACTTCTGCTGCACGCGATTTCAAAACGCCGCCTCCTAAATACAAAACAGGTCGTTGTGCGGCAAGCATTAACTTCGCTGCTTCTTTGATCATCCGTGGATGACCTTTAGTGGTGGGGTGATAGCCGGGAAGACTTGCTTGCACTTCTTCATCGGTTGGCCAATGCCATGTCATGGAGTTTTGCAAAACGTCTTTAGGAACGTCGATGAGTACAGGGCCGGGTCGACCAGTAGTTGCAATGTGAAATGCTTGACGAATAGCCAATGGAAGATCTTCCGCACTCATCACCAATTCGTTGTGCTTGGTAATGCTGCGCGTAATACCTACGGTGTCACATTCTTGAAAAGCATCGGTACCAATTGCGGTAGTGGACACTTGGCCAGTAATGGCAACCATCGGAATGGAGTCCATGTATGCATCGCACAGAGGTGTCACCAAGTTGGTAGCAGCAGGTCCGCTCGTCACCATGGCTACGCCAGGACGACCAGTAACGTGCGCATAACCTTCGGCCATGTGCCCAGCGCCTTGTTCGTGGCGCACCAAAATGTGACGAATAGACGACTTCAAGAGAGGGTCGTAGGCGGGCAAAATGCAGCCACCCGGATAGCCGAACATGACGTCGACGCTTTCCATCTCGAGCGCTTTAATAAGCGCTTCAGCTCCTGTGATTTTCATTTGACTCTCCTGTATCACTCGTTCTTTTTGCATTCACTTCAAACCACTTATGACGTCTCATTTCGGCGTGTGTTGCGTTTTAGGCAACAAAAAAGCCCCCCATCTGGGAGGCTTGGCGGCACGCGTGATATGTGACGCGTGCCTACACGACGACGACCACCACAAGAACGGAAGTTGACGAAATACGCACGAGGAAAGTCTGCCATGCCAAAGCCACCTTGACAACCCCCTCTTCAAGATCTTGACGGCCGAGGTATTTGCACTTAGAGTGCAAAAACATTCACCGATGCATTCAGGGGAAATATGGACATTATCCGCACACCCGACGACCGCTTTTCAGGCCTCACCGCCTGGCCATACGCCCCGCGTTACACCGACATCGCTCGCGGCGACGGCACGGGCACATTACGCGTGCACCATATAGATGAGGGTGCCAGCGCTTCAGACCCCACCACCGAAACCATCTTGTGCATGCACGGTGAACCCACCTGGAGCTACCTCTATCGCAAAATGATTCCCGTCTTTACTGCCGCAGGGCACCGCGTTGTTGCCCCCGACCTTGTGGGCTTTGGCCGCAGCGACAAACCCACCGCGATGACCGACTACACCTACCAACGTCATGTTGACTGGATGGCCGAGTGGCTCACAACAAACGAACTCAACAATCTCACCTTGGTTTGCCAAGACTGGGGTGGGCTCATCGGACTTCGACTCGTTGCACAATTCCCTGAACGCTTTGCACGCGTTGTCACTGCCAATACTTTTCTCCCGACAGGTGACCGCGACCCTGGTGAAGCTTTTCGCGCATGGCGCACGTACAGCCAAACAACACCCGACTTCAATGTGGGCAAAATTGTGCAAGGTGGCTGCGCACAACGCCCCATCGGTGAAGAAAATGTGTCTGCATACGATGCCCCATTCCCCGACGACTCCTACAAAGCGGGCGCACGCATCTTCCCTACTCTCGTGCCCGGAGAACCAAATGACCCATCGGCTCCCGCCAACCGCGCGGCATGGGAAGTACTCAGTACTTACACAAAACCTTTCCTCACCGCATTTGGCGATAGTGATGCCATCACCGGTGGTTCAGAGAAGCATTTCAAGAAACTCATTCCTGGTTGCGAAGGTCAAGCTCACACCATCGTTGCTGGTGGTGGACACTTCATTCAAGAAGACAAGGGTGAAGAACTCGCCACAATTGTCAACACTTTTATTGCGGCTAACCCGAGGTAAGAATGTCTTCCACAGATCACAATGCTGCTTCAAGCGATGGTCGTGTTGCACGTGGTGAACGCACACGCTCTTCCATTGCCGACGCTTTGTATGAACTGTTAGCCGAAGGCGTAGAAAACCCCAGCGGACGCGATATTGCTGAGCGAGCAAATGTATCTTTACGCTCGGTATTTCAGCATTTCGACGACATTGAGGCGGTGTATGGCGAACTAGTCACCCGCCAACATGAACGTGTTGCTCCATTTCTTGAACCCGTCAATAGTGAAGTTCCATTAAATGAGCGCATTGAAAAACTCATCGAAAGTCGCGACTCGATGTTTGCTCTTGCAGCACCGTTGCGGCGCAGTATGGGTACATACCGCGGTGTCAAAACATCTCACACCATTCGTCGTGCATTGACCTATTTGCACCGCGCTCAACGCGAGCAAATATTGCAGACGTTTGCACCAGAACTGAATGGCAATGAACAATTGTTATTACAACTTGAAGTGTGTCTCTCGTTTGAAACGTGGAATCAATACACAAGTCAACATGGTTTGTCGAGAGCGGCCACGCGCGGCCACCTACACAACTTGATAATGACGATGTTGGCAAATCCCTAATTAGGAAATTTTTACACCCTGTAGCGCTGCTGCAGTCAAAGTATTTTCCAACAAGCACGCAATGGTCATTGGCCCAGTTCCACCCGGCATTGGCGTAATAGCACCTGCAATGTTTTGCACGGCTTCAAAATCGATATCGCCAACAATTCCTTTTTCAGTTCGCGAAATTCCAACGTCAATGAGAGTGGCACCAGGCTTGCAATGATCCTTACCAATCATTCCTGCCTGACCACTTGCGCCAATCACAATGTCGGCCGAACGACACAGCTCAGCCAAGTTGCTGGTGCGGCTATGCGCAATAGTTGCCGTTGCATCAACACCTTTACGCGACAACAAAATAGCTAGTGGTGTACCCACCAAAGTGCTACGACCCACAATGACCGCGTGCTTGCCCGCTGTTGCAATGCCATAGTGTTCGAGCAAGCGCAACACCCCGAGTGGAGTACAAGGCACCAAACCGGGCTCACCGCGTACCAAACGACCCAGCGATTCTGCGGTGAGACCATCAACATCTTTGTCGGCTGGCAAGAGCGCCAACACCGCATCGTTATTGAGATGGCTCGGCAGTGGTTGTTGCACCAAGATGCCATGCACCGATGGATCGGCTGCCAGCGAGGCCACCAGTGCTTCAGCCTCGGATTGCGTGCAATTGGCGGGCATGGTTTCGTTACGGCTCACCAAGCCTGCCTTCGCAGCGAACTTGTGCTTATTGCGTACGTAGGTCTGGCTCGGGCCGTCTTCACCTATGAGAACGGTGGCCAGGCAGATATGCGGGTTTCCTGCGGCGGCTACACGGGCGCCAATTTGCTCCACAATGAGGTCGCGCAGGGCGTTTCCATCCATTACGAGTGGTTTTTGGCTTTCCTGCTGGGGGGAGGTGCCAGGAACTGTTGTCATATGAAGATGGTAGGCGACCCTCGGAGGCTCTAGCCTTATCAGTCGCGGCTCTCGTCATGCCTATGAGCCCAAGGAGTACCCATTCATGTCTAGCCCCACCCCTTCCCCCAAGAGCGTTGCGCCTGCCGAAGGCAAACTCGGTGTCCTCACCGTTGGCCTTGGCGCCGTTGCTTCCACCCTTATTGCTGGCGTTGAGCTCGCCAAGCGCGGCCAAGGAACACCCATTGGCTCAATGACCCAAATGGGAACCATCCGCTTGGGCAAGCGCACCGATGGCCGCACGCCGTTGGTGAAAGACTTCGTTCCACTGGCTCGCCTTGAAGACATCGTGTGGGGCGCTTGGGACGTCTTCCCCGACGACGCCTACGTTGCTGCGTCACGTGCTGGAGTTTTAGAGCAGGGCAAGCACATTGAATCTATTTCTGAAGCACTGCGTGAGATTCGCCCAATGAAGGCAGCTTTCGAGCGCCGCTTTGCGCGCAACCTCGATGGCACACACACCATGGACACCATCGACAAGCGTTCCATGCTGAACGGCATTCGTGCCGACATCAACCGCTTCCGCGATGAGAAAAAAGTAGATCGTGTTGTCATGATCTGGTGTGCAAGCACCGAGATTTACATTGAGCCAGGTGCACAACACGCCACTATTGAAGCTTTTGAAAAAGCAATCGATGCCAACGATGAAATGATTGCTCCATCAATGCTCTATGCATACGCAGCATTGCTTGAAGGCGTTCCCTTCGCTAATGGTTCACCAAACCTCGCAGTCGACATGCCGTGCTTGCGTCAATACGCAACCGATAACAACATCCCCATTTCAGGTAAAGACTTCAAGACCGGCCAAACACTCATGAAAACAGTGCTTGCGCCAATGTTGAAGGCTCGCCAGTTGGGTCTTGCTGGTTGGTACAGCACCAACATCTTGGGCAACCGCGACGGCGAAGTTCTCGACGCTCCTGAAAACTTCAAAACAAAAGAAGAATCAAAGCTCGGTGTACTTGAAGACATTCTCGACCCTGCCAACAACCCCGAGTTGTACGGCAATGTGTTCCACAAGGTGAGCATCAACTACTACCCACCACGTGGCGACAACAAAGAAGGTTGGGACAATATCGACATCGTGGGTTGGATGGGATACCCCATGCAAATCAAGGTCGACTTCTTGTGCCGCGACTCTATTCTTGCTGCGCCTCTCGCACTCGACCTCATCTTGTACTCCGACCTTGCACAACGTGCCGGCCTCGGCGGCATTCAAGAGTGGTTGTCGTTCTACTACAAGAGCCCACAAACTGCACCTGGCCTTCGCCCAGAGCATGACTTGTTCGTACAACTAGAGAAGTTGCACAACACCTTGCGCTGGATCATGAACGAAGATCAAATTACGCACCTCGGCCGTGAGTATTACGACCAAGCCTAATTGAGTGTTCTCGGCGCGGTATGTCCCGCTTTATGCAACGTTTCGCGCCGAGAAAATGGTTTTCCTCTGCACTGGTGCTGGTTGAGCTTCCACTACCTCAGTTACTTGAACTTTCACTTCCTCAGTGCGTCGCATGCACGAGAAAATGACGGCGCCTGCAATGTAAGCACTAGCGCTCGCAACAAGCACGACATGTGATGATGCAGTTGAGGAAGCAGCGAGACCCGACACGAGGCCCAAAAGAAAACTCAAGTTGTACGCCATGTCATATGCGGCAAACACTCGACCACATGAGCCTTTCATTGCATTTGCCTGCACAGTGGCATCGGAACACACGCGAAGGTTTTGAAAACAAAAAGCCATCGCTAAAACTGCGGCACAGCACAGATAAACACTTGTGATTGACGCGGCCAAAATAACCGCACAACCCGACAGCGCAAAAGCTGCAATCGCCACCGTGCGGCGAGGAACTTTTTCGTTTGTTCGTTCAGAAGTAACTGTTCCCAGGAATGCCCCCACACCCGATGCACCCAATGTTGCTGCATAACCCGAAGCGCCGATGGAAGTCTGCTGGTCGAGAAGCAAGGCAACGGCAGAGAAACTCAGTCCCAGTAAGAAGCGATGTGCGCTTGTTGATGCAATGGCAAAACGTGTTTTTGCCATACCCAACTGCTGCAAAGCAACGGGCCAGGTAACTTTCTCTACTTCGCTACCGCCGCCAAGCCATGCGCGAATGGAATCGAAAACATAAGCAGCTACGAAATGTAAAATTGCTCCTGCAAAAAAGGCGGCGAAGCCAATGTATCGATAGAGCAATGCCCCACTTGCAGCACCAATACTTCCGGCAACCATGCTGGCCATCAACATGACCGAGTCTGCTGCAACAAGTTCATGCTGGCGAACAAGGTGCCGCACAGAGGCAGCACGCGCTGTATACAAAACTCGCGTGACACACATTGACAATCCAAAAAGAACATATAGCGATACCTGTGAATCAATGTATGCACTAAAAAATGCCGCAAACATAATGAGCGACCGAATACCTTGACCTGTCACCAGTATTTGTCGACGTTCATATTTATCGGCAACATAACCAGCTAAAGGTCCGGCCAAAATGAGAGGGAACGCTGCGGCAATTACCGTTTGGATGAGCAAGCGAGGTGTTGGTCCGCCTTCATTTGCAAAAAGCAAAACTTGCGCAAACACCAAGGAAATGAGTGCATCTGCAATTTGAGAAGTGGTTTGCCCAATGATGGACAACCGAAAATCTGGATACTGAAACAGTGTGCGACGCGAAATACGCAACTGTGCACGTCGACGGAAAATCCTGATTTGTCTGTGGGGGGCGGTACTGACGGAGCTCACACACTCATCGTGACTGATTGAACATTGAACAATGAGCAATTGTGGAAAACCTTTGGCATACAGAATATGACGTGCAGGTAAATGATGTTTGCCGCTACGGTGTGCTCATGTCGTCTCCCTCTTCCACTTCCTTTCTTCGAAAATCACTTTTGGCGTTAGTTGCCGACGCGGCTCTCATATTCCTTTTCATATTTATTGGTACCCGCAATCACGACACCGACACCGACACCGCTGGGGTCTTCTCTACCGCTGCACCATTTCTCATTGCCCTATTAGTGGGTTGGTGTGTTCTTCGTGTTTGGAAAGAACCGCGCAAGGTTTCACACGGCGTTGGTCTCTGGCTCATCACCATTTTTGCTGGAATGCTGCTTCGTCACTTCATCTTTGACCGCGGAACTGCAGGAGCATTCATCGTGGTTGCCACGATCTTCAATGCACTTACATTGGTAGGTTGGCGTTTCGTTGCCGAACAGTTAAGTGAACGTAAAGCATCACGAGGTTGACTTCAAGTTAATCGTGGATAGCCAGCATAAGTTTTCTCATAAAGATGCGCTTTTGTTCATCTCGGCAGGGGCAAGTTGTCACATGAGTTTCCGGCATTTGCCTTAGTATCCATCTATCCGTGGAAATAACCGTTGGCATAATTGAGAGGAAACTATGAGACTCTCGACAGAACAACTAGAGCATTTTAATTACAGAGGCTGGCTTCTCGTCGACACGCTTACGGCAGACGAAACTTCTGAAGTTCAAAGCTGGGTAACCGATATCGCCTCGTGGCCTGACGAAAGTGGTGAATGGTTGCATTACAAGGAACTCACTGAATACGGTCCAAAACTTTGCAGAACGGAAAATTTCACTCCGTTTCATGCTGGCATGCATCAGTTCCTGCGCAGTGGCCAAATGGTTGAGGTTGCTTCTGCGCTGCTCAACAGCGAAGCCGTTCTTTATAAAGAAAAGATCAACTACAAGCTTGCAGGTGGTGCCGGATACTCTCCACATCAAGATGCACCTGCTTATCGCTTTATCGAAACTCATATTTCATGCATGGTTGCCGTTGACGATGCCAATGAAGAAAACGGGTGTCTTGAAGTCGTTTCCGGGCTCCACCACGAAATTCTTCCGATGGACGCCAAGGGCTGCATCGAGCCATCACTTGTTGCCACTTTTCATTGGATGACCGTTCCTCTACGGGCTGGCCAAACCTTATGGTTTCACTCGCGCACTCCACACCGCAGCGGGCCAAATAATTCACAGAACGACCGGCGCGCTCTTTACCCAACCTATAACGCCCTCAGCGAAGGTGACCTACGAAGTCGCTACTACGAACAAAAACTCAAAGAGTTCGCTGAAGCCGAAGACAATAACGAATCTGTACGTGTATCACTTATTGGAGATTTTGAAGGGAAATCCGTTCGATGAAAGAAATCATTCAACATATTCACCATCTATACAGCCAATTTGGCAATCAAAAATACGATGAATTAATTACCCAAACTGAACATGCAACACAATGTGCAGCACTGGCGAGAGCGTCAGCGGCCAGCCCCGAGCTCACCATTGCGGCGCTCTTGCATGATGTTGGTCATCTCTTGGTTTTGGAGCAAAGCAATGGTTCTATTGATTTCAGTACCGATGACGAACACGAAGCACTTGGAGCGAGATATCTTGCAACTTCTTTCCCCAGCGGGGTAACCGCACCAATTGCGTTGCACGTTGCTGCAAAACGTTTCCTATGCACTGCAGACGACACGTATTTTGACCAGCTTTCTGTCGGATCCGTTCGTAGCCTGGAAAAGCAAGGTGGCCGCATGACTCATCAAGAAGTCATGCGTTTCGAGCGCTCTCCACATTTTTCCAGCGCGGTAGAACTCCGTCGCTGGGACGAAGGTGCAAAAGATGAACACATCGTTGTGGATCCATTTGAGTCATACCTCGAAATGATGGAGAGCCTCGTTACTTCACAGTGAACGCGGTGTAGTCGGGGAATTTTTCGACCCATTCAATACCAGCATTACCTAATGCAAAACCAATGGTGGCAAATGCATCGGCCCACATCAGGTGCGGACCGATAACTGTCATTGAAGAAAACTGGGAATTCACTGCAACTGAGTCTTTGCCCCAAATGTGGTGGCCGCGCTCGGCGGTGCCAGAGGTAGCAACAGCCCAATTCTTTGGAATGTCAACATAGCTGTGAATACGCGTTGCGTCGTGCGGGTCAACTATTCCCACTCGCCATTGATCTCCAGTGGATTGCACGCCATGGGTTTGAATGTCGCCACCGATGCGCAAGTAATAGTTTTTCAGGCCAGCCTCAGCCAGCAAACTTGCCGCTCGCTCTGCTGCCCAACCTTTAACAAACCCCGCGGGGTCAATTGAACCATCAGGTCGTCGTGCGTTGAATACCCCATCACTTAAGTGCTCAAGCCATGTACACGCATCGAGCACTTCCACCACATCTGGCGATGCATCAAGAATGTGAAGCTCTCCACTATTAATGCGCGAGATTTCACTTGTTGGCAAAAATGTGGAGAATCGATCTTCGATGTCATGAAGAAATATTGAAACTTTTTCCCAAGCTGTATTGGCAACTACTTGAGAGACTTCATCATCAATGTGCACGCTGACGACAGTGCCCATTGACCTACCTGCAAATTTAATACGTGCTTCAGCACTCATTACGCTGGGTGAGCATCAAGAATTGCTTGGAGCCCCGCGGTATACGCACGCCATGAATCGGTTGCACCGGAGACCACAGCGATTTGAGCATTTCCTGCCTCAACTGCTTCCTGGTTGTAAATGGGCAGTGCAGATTGATTAATACGTGCAGACTTATCTTTGTCATTTGGGTAATTCAAGACCGTCACATTACACAGAACGTTTTTCTTTGTGAATATTGCCTGCAGTTGTAGGTCTCCCCATTTGAACACTGCTGTTGGCCCAGTCACCACATCGCCATCACAAGCACTTGCTCCGTCCACCGGTGTCATTGGGCTTGGTGCGAGCGTTGTTGTGACCTCACTGGATACAACAACTGATGTCACCGGACTTGGTGCAAGCGTGGAAGTTGTTGCCGAGGAAGTGGGCACCAATGTGCCTATCGCTCCTTCTAAAGCAACTACATCGCCCCCTGGGTTATCAAGTTGAGAAATGAAGCCGACACCTACTACGGTGAGAGCCACAGCAGGAAAGATCTGACGCCCCAATGTTGGTTTTTTAGACACGACTACCACCAAGCCCTTTCGGCGTGAATATTTTCTACTGGTACGCCCGCTGCACGAGCACCTCTTTGCACAGCTTTCACGATTGATTCAGGGCCAGCAACAATGACTACACGCTGCACAAGGTCGGGAACAGTTTTTAAAAGGACATCAGCGCTGAAGGGGTCGGCAACTTTGAGAGCTGCTCGATGCCCAACAAGGGTATGAACCTTACCGTTACGTGCTGACGCAAGTGCTTCTAATTCCCGAACATGTGACATTTCTTGTTCGGATGAAACGCGATACAAAATGATCGGCTCATGTTGAGGTTCGAGTTGTTCAAGGAACGACGTCACAGGACCAATTCCAATTCCACCTCCGATGAGAAGCACCTTCTCTGAGTTCACTACATCGGGAGTGCACACACCGTAAGGACCTTCAACAATGACGCGAGTTCCTATTGCAATGTTCGTAAAGGCGTTGCTCGATTCGCCACGCGACTTCACGGTGAACCGCAGGCCAGCTGTAGTGGGCTGTGCAGAGAGTGAAAAGGGGTTCGCCTGCCACCATCTCCCTTTTACTAATTGCCGCACTAAGTAAAACTGCCCGCCTTGTGCTTTGGCCTTTCGTAGGTGCGTACCCGACAGCACAACACTAGAAATACCCTCTGCTTCATGCGTTACTGCCGCTACGCGTAGCGGCCGAACAACTGCAACGAGGAAGCGGCCCCAGCGACTCCATGTCAACCAGACCACAAGAGCAAGGTGTAGCGCTACCCAAAAACCACGTGCCAGAGCTTCGTCGGCAAAGTCGGTTCCTAAAACAATTTGATGTGAAAATGAAGCCGCCAAACCGAAATAAGAAGTGAGATGGACGAAGTACCACATCTCATATGACAGTTTGTTGCGAAACCACTTCAGTGAACTCAAAGTAACGATGAGAATGATGGCAGATCCAACAGTGGCGAGTGCCATATACGGTTCTTTGCCAGTTAATGACTTGACTGCATTAATGGCCCCATCGGGAATTGCCCAGGCCGCAACACTGAACGCAATGTGCAACGTAAGAAAAATTGCCATCGCTTCACCCAATAACCGATGCCAGTTCAACATCCGGTCGAGGCCGTAGCGTCGTTCTACCAGCGGCGTACGAGTAACGAGAATGAGCCCAAGAATTCCGGCTTCACTGCACAACAATCCGGTGAGCTGAGCAAGTGACGTATAGGTCTGTGCAGCAGAGTCTCCTAAAGCCGTAACCCCTCCGTGACGCGACCAAAGACCCACCACCACGAGTGTGAGAGCACCAATAATGGCGCCCACATCTGTGTCGAGTACCCAACTTTCCCGGGGGGCGGGAAGTGGATGAACTTGCGACACAGAACTCGTAGGGGTGGGTCTGGTCATGAAGTAGAAACTTATGCGTTATTCGATGGCGTTACCGTGACCGAACCCTGCAGTGCAGGGGCATCGGACATTGCTTCGCCATCTGGTCCATGCCCCATGCCGCGACCCATTCCTGGGCCACCATGACCACGAGGGCCACGACCCTCAGGGCCATGTGCAGGGCGAACATTGTTCACCATGTCAGTGACACGAGTCTTGAACTCAGCAAGCTTCGCATCGGCCTCTGCTTGAGTGTGCTCACCAGAAGCAACCTCTTCATCGAGATGAGCCTTAAACTCAGCAACAAGAGCATCGGTCACCTTCGTGATATCAACACCCTTAGCTTTCGCAATGTCAGCAAGTGACTTCGTCGCAAGTTCAGTCTTCAACTCTTCAGCAGTAACACCAAGAACCTTGGCAGCAGCTTCAAGCTTTGGGCCACCTGGGCCACGACCCTCAGGGCCACGTGCAGGGCGAACATTGTTCACCATGTCAGTAACACGAGTCTTGAACTCAGCAAGCTTCGCATCGGCCTCTGCTTGAGTGTGCTCACCAGAAGCAACCTCTTCATCGAGATGAGCCTTAAACTCAGCAACAAGAGCATCGGTCACCTTCGTGATATCAA
>Ga0222712_10000363_pt1 | contig 61832 bp, 67 predicted proteins | sample C33_657DmetaG_FD_165043 | JGI IMG/M metagenome (GOLD analysis project Ga0222712, IMG submission 165043) | Estuarine water microbial communities from San Francisco Bay, California, United States - C33_657D | ecosystem: Environmental > Aquatic > Marine > Unclassified | place: USA: California... | reverse complement strand
GTACGTGCAGCGGCTGATGCAAAAGATGGGGCTGCGCGCGTTGATCCGCGCGAAGAAGCGCTCTTTACATGTCTCCGGCCTGAGCGATGTGCACGTGCCCAATATTCTGCGTATTCCGGCGATCGTGACCGGTGATTCCGGTCGATCGTGACCGGTTGCGAAGCGTGCAAGAGTTGCGCTGCGCCGATTGTATTGTGACGTTTGCGCATCGCTAAGTTCATTGCGTTTTTTCACCGGTATGTGATGCTGGCGGCCCACTAAACGGGGCTGTGAGGGAGGTGTTTGGTGTACTTGCGCTTGTGCGTACTGCGCGCATGTGTTGCTACGCGTTCGCCACGGTACAGGATTTCAACTGCCTTTTGCGTGGCGCGCACCTCCAGCGTCTGCGAGATCAACGCATGCGGAACGCTGTAATAGTGCTCGTCAAACTCAACATGGGAGTCGATGTGTACCTTCACCGTCTTATAGGTTGCCATCTCCCAGGCCTGCGTGGGAAGTGGTCTCAGCGCTGGCGCGTCAATCTCGGCAAAGACACTGGCACGACTGCCCGGCAGCTTCTGAAACGCCTTGGCATTGAGCCGCTCCAGCAGTGGCACGATCGCCTCGTTCACCTCATCGACCGTGTCAAACTTGTGATGGCGCAGACGCATCAGAATCCAGCGCTCCACCACCTGCACGGCTGACTCCGCTTTGGCCTTGTCCTGGGGGCGCCGAGGCCTTGCCGGAAGCACCGTCGTACCGTAGTGATTGGCAAAGTCCAGCATCAGCGTCATGCCCTTGCGCCTAAGTTCCTGATGAATCCGGGCGTAGTCGGGGGCTAGAAAGCCGCTGGAGCGTTTGACAGACCCGAACAATCGGTGGTGAAGGTCCGTTTCGCTCAAGGGTTGGATTTGGGGCCAGTACAGGCCCGCATCGCTGGCGAGTTTGATGTACTTGGCTACAACTCCTTTGGAGATCCCCAGAGCGCTGGCAATGTGTTGATGGGAATGACGGAGTTCGAGCTTGAGACGCAGAACATCTTTGATCTGACGCATAGTGATCCTTCGGGTATCGGGCATGTCCAATCCAGCAAAAGCTGGTGAGACTAGCCCGCATTGGGTTGGGATAAATATGCGCAGCTCCTCACGCTGCTTGTCGATCCGAGTAGCCCCATGGCATTGGCTGACATCGACGCCGTGCCAGTCACCTCCAGGATCCCCAGAGGGCGGTCACGATCCGCCGGAATCAGCGGTCACGATAAACCAGAATGCCCGGTCACGATCGCCCGGAACGAGCGGTCACGATCCACCAGAATCGCCGGTCACGACAAACCAGAATGCCTGGTCACGATCGACCGGAATACCCAATATTCTGCAGCGCGACTTCTGCGCGACCGCGCCAAACCAGAAGTGGGCTACCGATGTCACTGAGTTCAATGTGAATGGTCAGAAGCTCTACTTGTCGGCCTGCATGGACCTCTACAACGGCGAGATCGTCGCGCACCGTATGGCACGGCGTCCTGTCTTTGAGCTGGTTTCAAGCACGCTGCAGGTAGCCCTTTCCCGGACTAGATGCACTGCTGAACTCATTGTGCATTCTGACCAGGGCTGGCACTACAAGATGCAGCCCTACCGTGCAATGCTCGCGCGACGTGGAGTCAAGCAAAGTATGAGCCGTAAGGGCAATTGCTTTGACAACGCGGTGATTGAGAGCTTCTTCGGTACCCTCAAGGCCGAGTATTTCCATCTTGCAGCGCCCAACAGCCTTGATGCGCTGGAAGCCGGCGTGCATGATTACATTAGCTATTACAACCACGGACGCATAAAGCTCGGGTTGCAAGGGCTCAGCCCTGTGGAATACCGGTTAAGAAGCACCGCCCGATCGGCGGAACCATAACCGTCCAACTTCTGGGGGTCAGTTCAGTCCCGGGGCGATTCAGCATGTACTTTCCGGGCTTGCCAGACTTTCCGCAGTACGAATTGGCCAAGCGCCAGATGAGCCAGTTTGGCGGCATGGCGACGTTCGAGTTGCGCGGCGGCATGGCCGCGGGCATCCGCTTCATGGACTCGCTGCAACTTGTCACCCGTGCGGTGAGCATGGGTGATGCCGAAACCCTGGCGCAGCACCCGGCCAGCATGATCCACGCCACCTACAGGCCTGAGGAACGCGCCGCGCACGGTATCAGTGAGGGGCTGGTCCGTGTGTCGGTCGGGCTGGAAGACTCGCAGGACATCCTGGCCGACATCGCGCTGGCGTTGGATCAGGCTTGAGGCGAGGCGAAGAATACGCCTGCATAACGACGCCCCACCGCTGGGTTGAAATTCTCTGCCATAACCCGACTCTTTGATTCCTCATGCTAGCCTTTAAATCACAGTATGGCATGCCTTTTAACAACGTCATGAGTCAGTCGGATATGCACTTCCAACGCTAAGGCCGCACGTGCGTCCTGTCGATCAATGGCTGCACGAAAGATATCTTCGTGTTCTTTGTGAACATCGCGCCCGCTGGTGTGGGCCGCGGTCAGGCGCAAATTGACGTTCCGGTACCGCTCGGAGTGACGGAAAAGGATAGAAAGAAGGTACTTCGTCCAGGTTGAACTGCAAGCCGCAATCAATGCATTATGAAAGGTCTTGTTGAGATGCTCCCAGTCGTCCGATGTGGACCCTTCCAGGTTCAACTCAGTCCTGGTCAAAAGTTCGTAGCTCTGTATCAGCGCGGCTTCCCATTGCTTATCGCCGTGGCGAATCGACTGTCGCAGCGCCTCGGTTTCCAGCATGACTCGGGTGTTGGTCACGTCTTCCAAATCTGCTAGCGAGATCAGTGCCACACGAAATCCGCGTTGACCTTCTGATGTTACTAAGGCATCTGAGAGTAGCAACGACAAGGCCTCGCGCAGGGTACCGGCGCCTACCTCGTATTGGTCTTTCAAGTGTTCCACGCGCAGGCGCTCGCCGGGTGCGAGCTTGCCGCAAATCACGTCATGGCGCAACGCCAGATAGGCACGTTCGATCAAGGTGCGCGGTGTCGACTTGGGGTTGTCAGTTGGCTTAGCCGTCATTTTGTTAAAAGTATTACGATGAAGCATCGGACTGGGTGTCGGACTTCGGCACGCTCGCGCCAGCCAGTTCGGCATCGCGCCGTTTTTGTCGGTAGGCCAGTTGTGGCCGTGTCAGGCCCAACAGGCGCGCCGCCTCCGACAGGTTGCCACGTGCGCGGGATACCGCATGGTCAAGCACGAGCGCCTCTATTTCCTCCAGCGAGTAGCCGCTGTCCAAAATCCGAGAACTCAGGCTCTTTGCCTGTTCATTGGGCTGCATAGCCAACTGTCCATGTCTGTTAAGTCCTATTGGTGCTAAATCGGGCATGTTGGAGAAAATGTGTTCAACCTCGATCATGCCGCCTTGAGCTGCCAGTATGACACCACGTTCAACCAGATTTTCAAGTTCTCGCACATTCCCACTCCAGTGGTGCCGAAGCATGGCCTGCATGGCGCGTTCTTCGAAACCGGCCACACACTTGTTGTGCAAAACGTTAAAACGCACCAGCATGCTTTGCGCGAGCGGTTCAATATCTGATTTGCGTTCGCGCAGCGGCGGGATGGAAATTGGATAGACGTTGAGGCGAAACAGCAAGTCTCTGCGGAAGCGGCCACTCAAAACCGCCTGCTCCAAGTCAACATTGGTCGCAGCCACCAAACGCACGTTGACCTTTCGTGTGGATTCGCCGCCGATTCGTTCGATTTCACCGTCCTGCAGAACGCGGAGCAGCTTTGCCTGCGCTGCCAGCGGAAGATCGCCGATCTCGTCAAGCATCAGGGTGCCGCCATCAGCCCGTTCGAAGCGTCCGGAGCGTGTCGCAGTGGCACCTGTGAAGGCCCCTTTTTCGACACCAAACAGCTCGGCCTCGACCAGTTCCGCAGGCAGAGCCGCGCAATTGACGGCGATGAAGGGGCCCTTCACGTTGGATGACAGATCATGCAGTGCGTGGGCAAAGCGCTCCTTGCCAACGCCCGTTTCGCCGGTCAGCAAAACTGTGACCTGGGTTTGTGCAGCCTTTTCCAGCAATGCATAGGCTTTGCGGAAAGCGCTGGAGCTGCCCACCATCTGCCCCCCTTGGCCAATGGGCTCAATGGATGATTTGAGGGACACCACCTGCGAGTGCAGCGACTCAATTTTTGCCAGAAGTGAGTCGTCTTTGAAATAAATTCGATGTGCATCGCCGTCAGGCCATTCTTCAATGGGCCGACCCACGGCAAGGCAGTGATCGGCACCACAGCCAGTGCATAAGGTTTCCTTGTAAAGGATCAGTCGGCCCATAAAGGCACTGGTGTAGCCGCTAGCATAGCCCTGCAGCGTCCAGCAGGTGGCTTCATCCACCAGGCCAAATTCCTTCTGATGCGCATAGGCCTCCCAGGAATCATCCCAGCGAAACTCGCCATAAAACTTGCCTGAACCAGGGTCTATCGTGAGCTTGATCGGAGTCACGCGCGCTGCGCCCTCAAGCATATGAAGTTGCGGACCAACCATGAAGCAGTCTTGAAAAGATGCATTCGGGCGCGTTTTTTTGGCGTACTCGGCATCGCTCACGCCCGAGGCGTACCCCATTCGCGTCAGGAGGCGCCGCGTGTGCTCGATGCCAACCGACGAGACCAAGTCACGACGCAGCGCCGTCAGTCCCAAGGTGTGCGTCAACAACATGCGACGTTCACCCAGCCAGATCGCGCCACTGTTCGGTTCAAAGCGCAACAGTCGACGCAAATCGCTGTCCGGTGGGTATTTGTAACTCATGAGCAGCCCATCTTTTCAGTATTTTCAACAACGTATTTATCGAGATTGATGGATCATTAATACAAGCAGACTCGATGTCATTGATGTCAGCCAATTTTGATCATTTGGTGAATTATAGCAATAAGGATTAAACCAAATGCTTAAATAATTCAGAAAATTGCCAACTATCGCTCCAAGGGTAAACACTTAGTCGCGCCAAATTTATTCCTTTTCGTGAAAATATCGCATCGTACATCTAGGGGTAAACCCGAAAAATATCGGGATTCTTGCCGTAAAAAGCGTTCTTGGCAAGATCCTTGCAACGTCTTGAGGGCAGCATGTTGAATTGCACTGAAGCCTGACCCATTCTTTCCATCCAATCTTGACCCACACTCTTTGTGAGCAGAATGTGCTCACGGTGTGGGTAAGTTCTTGATCTTCTCCTTTTTTGGTTGAGTCTTTGCAGTGCTGTGTGTAGATCTGCTTTAAATTGCGCCGCTGTTTCCGCGATTTTGTGACCTCTATTTCAAGCCAGGCGGTTAGCTTTTCAGCATAGAGATCGAGCTTGCTTGGACCGACTCGCCGTACATATGCGGGTTCGGTCTCATCTGATCGAAGGTACTTCTTCACTGTGTTACGAGCTAGGCCTGTGCGCCTAGAGATCTCGCGGATGGACATCTGCTCTCGCAGTGCCCAACGCCGTACGCCAGATCGCCATTGCGGTGCGTGTAGGCTGCCTCGGGGGCCAAATAGGGGCCTCGGTTACTGGAGTGGGTACCGGATGAAACACTTTCCCCGGTCGATTGATTTTGCACATTGATATCTGCGGTAATCAGATCCAAGCCCAAATGAAGTTCGGAGCCCGGTGCCATCAATGACAAGGTGGCCGGGTTGGTCATCATGCCGGCAGCACCCACATCGAAGGCCGCAGCTGTGCCGCCCATGGCGCGCGAAATGGCCCCAAAGCCTTCCAGCCGGAAGACGTCTGTGGCGTGAGCCATTTGAGCTGTGGACGCCAAGCAGGCGGCGGTCACCAAGCTGCTGGTGCTTAACTTGAATTTCATTTTTCTGTCTCCTAGTTTTGATGTGAATTAATGATTGGACTCAATCAATGAGCTCAATCAAGAGTGCAGCTTGGCCAAATTGGTCAAACCGCTGGCATAAATACTGGCCCGCCCGGCGTGCGGCGACCAACACTGACCGCGTCAGCCCAGATCACCACCCGCCACCGGCAGCGTCACGCCGGTGATGTAGCTGGCCTCGTCCGAAGCCAGAAACAAAATGGCGGCCGCCTGCTCGTCGGGCGTGCCATAGCGCTTCATGAAGGCCACATCCAGTGTCTGATCAACAATCGCCTGGTACCAAGTGCGCTCCTGCTCCGTCATGGATTCGGTATTGCGGGGAATGCGCCGGGCCCCGACATCGGTGCCACCTGGAGCAACGGCATTGACGCGGATGCCCTGCTGCGCATACTCGAACGCCAGGCAGACCGTGATCGCATTCACCCCACCCTTGGCCGCCGAGTACGGCACCCTGTGGATGCCGCGTGTGGCGGTCGAAGAGACGTTCACGATGCTGCCACCGCCCTGCGCCAGCATATGCGGCAGCACCGCGTGGCAGCACCACAGCGTGGGGAACAGCGAGCGATTGATCTCGGCGCTGATTTGTTCCTCGCTGTAATGCGCGAAGGGCCTGGCCCAGATCGTGCCACCGACATTGTTCACCAGCACGTCAATGCGCCCGTCCAGCGCTTGCGCCTTGACCATCGCCTTCTTGCAGTCATTGTACTTCTCGACATCGACCAGCAGGGCCGTCGCACGGTGGCCCGCAGCCAGCAACTCGTCACGCACTTCCTGCACGATCTTCGAGCGATCGACCAGCACGACGTGGGCGCCCTCCTCCGCCATGGCCCGTGCCACGGCACGGCCGATGCCCTGCGCTGCGCCGGTGATGACGGCCGTTTTTCCGGTAAAGCGCAAGCGGCTGCGGTGGGGCTCGGCCTTTGTTGCGACCTTTGTCGCGGGCTTTTTTTCTGTCTTTTTGGTTGTGGCCATGGGCCCTCCATGAATCGCGTCAGACGCTGTAAATGTCGAGTACTGTATCGATCAGGTCATTCAGCACGAGGATCTTCTTCTTGCCAATGCGCCAGTCGCTGCCCAAATCCTTGGCCTGCGGCAGAAGCAGGTATTCATAGTGCCCGTAAAAGCTCTGCGAGATACTGTTGCGGAAAAGATGCGTGACCCAGTTCGCCTTGACGCTGCAGCGGCCCTCGGCGTCCAGTGTGGCACGCACGTTCGACACGATGTGGCAGGTGCGCGGCAGCGGCGTGGAGGCGGCCGAGCGGCCGGTGCGCAGCCGGAACACGCGGTCTTCCAGGCCGGTGCGGTCGCCGTAGTACATCAGCGAGATTTCGGTCTGCGGGTCGCGGGTGTACTCATCTTCTGAATCCCAGGACGGAATCCAGTACTCCGCCTGGGGGTCGAACAGGGCCAGCCATTCGTCCCAGCGGCGCTCATCGACATATTCGGCCTCGCGGTACAGCAAGGCGGTCACAGAATTCAGCAATGCGCTATCGCTCATGATTTGTCTCCCATGCTTGGTGTCTTCATCAGCTCGGCCCAGCGCTGGTGCTGGGCAACAAAAATACCTTCGTCAGATGCCTTCACACCACTGGATGCCGGTGTGATGCCCAATCCGCTTGCAAGGTCATCGGGGCCAGCAAGCTCGTGCGCCATACCGCGAGACATGTCGCTCCAGCGGATGACACTGTGATTGTTGCAGCCCTTCTGCGTCTCGTTGAATTCCGTCAGGTCATCGGACGTGGCCATGCCGGAGGCGTTGAAGAAGTCCTCGTACTGGCGGATGCGCTTGGTGCGCTCGACCGGCGCTTCGCCCACGGGCGCAAAGCAGTAAATCGTGACCTCGGTCTTGTCGACCGACAGCGGCCGGAACATGCGGATCTGCGTACCCATCTGGTCCATCAGGAACATGTTGGGGTAAATCAGCAGATTGCGTGAGCGGCTAATGGCCCAGTCCGACTTCTCCTGGCCCATGCGCTCAGCCAGTTCTTCGCGGCGCGCGTAGACCGGCCGGTCCTGCGGATTGGTGACGGTGGACCACAGCAGCGTGTGGCCCTTGCCGAGGTCGTAGTAGCCCCCGCGAAAACGGTTGAAGTCGCCCACCGCCATGACCTTAAGGGGCTGGCCCGCGGCGTTAATCTTGGCCCGGTTCTTGATCATCTGCACGTAGTTGGCGTGGACCGTGTCGACGTGGTTGCCATCGACGCCGTTTTCGGCCTGCATCTTCCAGTTGCCGTTGAAGGTATAGACCGAGCGGCCTTTAAGCACCTCGATGCCCTTGGGCGACTGATCGACCACGATGTCGATGAAGGTTTTGCTCTCGGCCAGGTAGTCTTCCAGCGGCTCGGCCTGCTGGTTCAGCGTGGCGAACAGAAAACCACGGTAGCTCTCCAGCCGCACCTTGGTCAGGCCGCGCTTGCTCTTGTCAAAGCCCTCGGGGTAGCCTGCCCCTTCCTCGTTCATCGCCGACAGCAGATTGCCCTGGGCATCAAAAGCCCAGCCGTGGAACGAGCAGACGAAGTTGCTGGCGCTGCCCTTGGAGGTGCGGCACAGCGTGGCGCCGCGGTGCGAACAGATATTGACGAAGGCATTGAGTTGACCGGTCTTGTCGCGGTTGACGACAATCGGTGCGCGACCGATCCAGCTGGTGAGGTAGTCCTTGGGTTTGGGCAACTGGCTCTCGTGCGCGACGTAGACCCAGACTTTCTCCCAGATCCGGCTTTGTTCAAGCTCGAACAGTTCCGGGTCAACAAAGATGCGACGGTCAACAGCACGCAGACCGTCTTCGTGGTGAATGAACTCGTCCAGCAGGGGTTTCGGGGCAGTATCCATCATATGTTCTCCTTCAGGTTGATCGACCGGAAGCGGGTTAGCCTCCATCACAATAAAAAATTCAGACCGGGGTATCGGCGCAGGTGCCGGCATCGAGCGCCGCGAACACCTGGTCGTCTTCGACCTTGACCGGATACACCGTCAAGGCCTTGGCGCACGGAAAGGCGGTCACGGCACCGGTACGGATATCAAAGCAGCCACTGTGAAACGGACACTCGATGTCACCATTGACGATTTCACCGTCCGACAAAGACGCTTCGCCGTGGGTGCAGGTGTCATTGATCACGAAAAACTCATTGTCCAGGCGCACCAAGGCCAGGGGTGGACGCCCCCCGAGATTGACCTGCAGGGCGCAACCGGGCTCCACGTCCGTGGTGCGCGCGATGAAGGTCATGGGCTGGGTAACACTCGCAATACTCACAAAAGACTCCTGATTTTCAGATAAAGTTGTTTCAAGGCGCATGGTCATGCTCATGCCAGGCTGGCAAAGCCACGCCCGGCCGCCAGCGAGGCGGCGGTGAGAATGGCGTTAAGCACCATCGACGGGTCCGCCACGCCACGCCCCACGATGTCATAGGCGGTTCCATGCGCCACCGTGACGTGGACATAGGGTGGTCCGACGACCAGCGCGATGTTGCCGGAAAAGCCCCAGGTCTTGATCGCGATATGGCCCTGGTCGTGGTACATGGCAAGAATCAGGTCGTAACGGCCCTCGATGCCCTGGCGGAACACGGTGTCGGGGCTGACCGGACCGACCACGTCAATGCCCTCGACGCGGGCCTGCGCCACGCCCGGCGCAATCTGCGTTTCGTCTTCCAGACCCTTGGCATGGGGGTTGAAGCCCGCCACCGCGATGCGCGGCTGGGCGATGCCCCACTGGCGCAGCGCGGCATTGAGCTGGTGCAAGGCGCGCGTGATCAACTCGGCCGCGATCAGGGCGGAGACGTCGCGCAACGGCAGGTGGTCGGTCAAGTGCGCCACCCGCAGCGGGCCCGAGGCCAGCAGCAGATAACTCTCGCCGGGCTTGACGTGGATGACGCGGTCCAGCACCCCGGCCATGCCCATGGCCTCGGCGCTGATCGGTCCCATGACGGTGCCCCCCAAGCGACCGACCCGCGCCAGGCGGTCGGCTTCGTCCAGCCAGGTGGCAACCGCCAGGCCGCAGGCTGCGTTGTCAACGCCCGGGGTGATGTCGGCCGGCGCCAGTGCGCCTGAGTCGATGATGTCGAGCACATCGCTGCTGTCCAGAATGTCCTCAGGCCCGGCGACCACGCGCACACTCGCCGTCAACCCGGCGATCTGGAGCGCCTGCCGCATGGCGGCGGCACTACCGATCAGCACCGGACGGCACACCGCATGCAGCCGACCCGACGCCCAGGCCTTGGCCACCACCTCCGGCCCCACGCCGCAGGGGTCGCCAACTACCACACCCACCGGGGGCCGGTTGGCGGCATCCATCGGCGTTGCCGCCGCCATCATCCTGCTTAGATCATTCACTGCCCATCACCTATAAATATAAATATTTTCACTCAATAAGAATAAAAAAGAATAGGTGTTAACCAGCATCCCGGTGTCGATCAACCCTCATGGCGCGCCTCCAAGCCCAGCCAGCGCGTCGCGTTGCCGTGGCGCAGCAGTGCCCGCACCGGCTCGTCCAGCGTCAGGGCGGCTAGGCGGCCGACCGGGTCCGGGTCCATGATCGCGAACGGGTAGTCGCTGCCAAGCATGAGCTGCGTCGGCCCGAAGGTCTGCAGCAGGTAGGCGATGGTGGTGCTGTCGTAAACCAGATCGTCGTAATACAGGGTGCGGGCGGCTTCGCGCGGCGCCGTCGGCATCGCCGCCTGCAGCGCCGGGAAGCAGGCCCAGGCATGCTGCAGGCGGGGCAGTAACTGCGCCAGCGTGCCGCCGCCGTGGCTGAAAGCGATGCGCAGGCGCGGACAGCGCGCCAGCGTGCCGCCTGTCAGCATCGAAGCCGCAGCCAGACCGACCTCGCCCGGGAAGGCCAGCGCCTGCTCAAGAATGGGGGGGCCCACCAACCTCTCCATTCCGGCCGGCCGCAGAGCATGCACGAAGATGGCGGCGCCCCAGCGTTCGGCGGCCTCGAAGAACGGCAGAAAGCGTGCATCGCCGATGCTCACGCCGTTGATGTTGCTGCCGATCTCGACCCCGGCCAGACCGAGCTGATGCAGCAGAAAATCCAGCTCCCGGATCGCCATATCCACGTCCTGCAGCGGCACCGCGCCCAGGCCCGTGAAGCGGGTCGGCGCCGCCTGCACCATGCCGGCAATCGCCTCATTCAGAAAGCGCGACAAGACCTGCCCGTCGTCACCGTCCAGCCCATACGACAGCAACTCGGGCATGGGCGAGAGCACCTGCCGCGCGATGCCCATGGCGTCCATGTCGGCCAGCCGCACGGCACAGTCCCAGCATTGGTGCGACACGGTGCGATAGACCTTGCCGTCGAGCATCACGTGACGGTGGCAGGGCTGCGCCTCGGCCATCGACGGCCAGCGCACGCCCAGCCGGTGGCCGAGATAGGACGGAAACTCCGCTGGCACGACGTGCGTATGCATGTCGACATTGCCAGCGGGGATGGCTGAGGGTTTCATCATCAGCGCTCCTGGAGAGGTTCGGGTTGGTGCAGCAACGGGCCGGTGGACTTGATGTAGCCGCCCACCATGTCCTGCCACAACGACAGCAATCGCGCCACGCGCTCGGTCTCGGGCGACCACAGCGCACGAATGCCCAGGCCGCGCACCAGGCTGACGGTGAGCAGCAACAGATCTTCGGAGACCGCCTCCGGCAGACCAAGTTCGCGCATCACCGACAACCACGCCTGCTCGACCGGCCGCCTGTAATTGCACACCACCTGCACGGCGGCGTCCTTGAGCGCCGGGTCCTTGGCGCCGGCCAGCAGCATGTCCAGCCCGACATAAAAATAGTCGCTGAAATAAAACGCCGACGCGTCCTTGATCAAGGCCTCGAGCGGTCGATTCGACTGCTTCGCGGTTTTCGCCAGCTCCAGACCATGCGCGAGCGCCAACTGGAACACATGCTCCATGGCCGCGACCACGAGTTCGTGCTTGCTTGGAAAGTGGTGCACCTGCGCGCCGCGCGAAACGCCTGCGCGACGCGCGACTTCGGGCGTGGTGAAACCGGCGATGCCGCCCTCCTTCAACACCTCAAAGGCCGCGGCAAGGATGCGCTGCTTCATCTCGTCGCTGCGCGCCTCCTGCGTGCGCCGCACCTTGGGCCGCACCCCCGTCGGCGCCCTGCCGCGCGTCGCGTGCGTTGCGTGCGTTGCGTGCGTTGCGTTGAACAGTTTAGCCATGAACCCTCCTCGCGCTTGCAGTCGGCCGCATTTCAGGGGCCCGTGCGGCCAGCACGATCAGCAGCGCCGACACCGCAGCCGTCATGAGGTAGACCGGTCCGACCCCGCGCCAGCCGCTGCTCACCACCAGGGCCGCCGCCAGCGGCGGGCCCAGCAGCGCACCGATATTCGACGCTTGCACCACCAGACCGTTGACGGAAGCAAAGTTCTGCTGCCGCGCGGCGACGGCTGGCACACAGGCATAGATGGAGGCCGGCAGCACACCGCCAATGAAGGAGAACACCACGCACAGCGCAAAGCGCAACGCCGGATCGAGATCAGCGGCGAAAGCAGCCCAGCCAGTCACCCCCATCACCAGGCCGGAGGCCAGAATCAGGCGCGCAGGCGCCAGGCCACGCTGTGACAGGTAGCCACCCAGCCAATTGCCCGGCGCGTTGGCAACGATCACGACCGCGACAATTACGGTGGCCTGCCCCAGGCCGAATTGGAATTCATCGTACAGGAACGTGGGTAGCCACACCATCATCGCCATCCATTGCAGCGTGTAGATGGCGAAGCAGCCGGCCAGCAACCACGGCGTGGCCACGCGCAGACCGTGCAACAGGCTGGAGGCGGCCTGCGGCGCCGCTGATGCGCGCCCGCTGCCCGGAAAAACACGCAAGACCACCAGCAACAGCAGCGCTGACCCCATCACCCCGGTCCACCACCCGCCGCGCCAGCCCATCAGGCCGATCAACCACGGTGCGGCCAGCAGCATCGCCGTCATGCCCAACGCCATGTAGCTGCTCCACAAGCCGAGCACCAGGCGCTGGCGGACAGCCCGGCCGCCTCGCGCATCAGCGCCGGAGCGGCCACGACGATGCCGACAAAGCCGAGACCTTCCATCACCCGCGACACCAGTAGCCAGCCGATACCGCCACTGCTGGCGCCGAGCAGGGCGCCCATCCCCAGCGCCAGCAGGCCGAGCTTGAGCATGGTCCGCAGCCCGACGCGGTCGGCGACCAGACCGGTGGCCAGCGCGACGAGCGCGGCGACCAGATTGAACACCGAGGAAATCCAGCCCAGCTGCACCAGGCTCGCGCCGAAGTGTTCACGCAGCCCGGGCATGGCGGGCGGCAGCTTGCCGACCTGGGTGGCCACAAACACGCCACACAGCATCAGCAGCGCAACGCGCGGCCAGTCGGTGCCCATCGAATCTGCCAGAGTCATCGCGGGTTTCACGCCTGTCATCAGCGCATCGTACTGCCGCCGTTGACACTGATCACCTGCCCGGTGACGAACGAGGCCTGGTCGGAAGCGACGTAGCTGACCATCGAGGCCACCTCGGCCATGTCAGCGGCGCGGCCCATGGGGATGATGCTGAGAAATTTGTCCACCAGCGCCGGATCTTTCTGCCCCAGCTCGACCAGTTGCGGCGTGCTGACCGCGCAGGGCGCGACCGTGTTGACCGTGATGCCGTCGCGCGCGAACTCGCGCGCCAGGCCGGTGGCCAGCGCATGCGCACCGCCCTTGGCGGCGTTGTAGGCGGCGTGGTCCCACAGGCCGCTGTACACCGAGTCGGCGCCCAGCGTCACGATGCGACCATAGCGCTGCGCCTGCATCGTCGGCAGCGCCGCGCGGCAGCACCAGAGCACCGTCCACAGGTTGCGGTCGATGGTACGTTTCAGCGTTTCGGGCGTGTGCGCCAGGAACGGCAGGATCACGCCGCCGCCAGCGTTGTTGACCAGGATGTCGATGCGGCCAAAGGCGGCCAGCGCGGCGGCCATCAATTCGTTGGCCGAGGCTTCCAGCGACAGGTCGCCGACCTGCGTAATGACCTCGGCGCCGGCTTGGCGCACCGCCTGGGCAGCGACCGCCAGCTGCTCGCCATCGGTATCGGCCAGCGCCAGGTGGGCGCCGTCGCGCGCCAGCCGCAAGGCAATCTCCAGCCCGATGCCGCGCGCCGCGCCGGTCACCACCGCCACCCGGCCGCGGTGGGGTTGGGCCTGGGTGGCCCAAGGGGCCTCTTGTGGCTCAGTGTTCGATGTATTGGTGGGGTTCATGTCCGCACCTCCGGCTCAATCGCGCCGACCTTGCCGAAGGCCGGTTGCGGCACACTGCCCCAGGTATCGAGCGCCAGCGGATGCGCCTCCAGCATGCGCGCCTCGCGCGCGCCTTTTTCCGGGAACTCCTCCATGCCGAAGCTGTACTCCAACGACATGCCATCGGGATCGAGGAAGTACAGGAAGATGCTGCCCGAGGGCTGGTGGCGGCCCGGCCCGAAGACGATGGGCACCTCATGCTTTTGCAGCCGGTTCATCGCGATGCCGATGTCATCCATGTCGCTGACCATGAAGTTCACATGGTTGAGGTGGTTGCCCGCCGCCGAGCGGCCGATCGCAAACGAGTGGTGCAAAGGGTTGGGCTGGCAACGCAGGAAGGCGAAGCGGCCCTCGACGAAATCGGACACCGCGAAGCCGAGCTGCGTGGTCAGAAAGTCAGTCATCTCGTCAAACCGCTCGACCGACAGCACCACATGGCCCAGGCGGACGATTTTGGTCAGACTCTGGCGAAACGGCAGCGCCATTTGCAACACAAGGGTGTACAGCTCGAAGGTCAGGCCCGAGTTCGGTTCGACAAAACGCAGGCCGTCGCCCTGGCGCAACGCGGCGCGTTCTTCAACCGGTATATCTTCGACCACCAGCCCCAGGCTCGCCAGGTGCTTGCGGGCATGCTCCATCTCGGCCCGGCTCTCCAGCTCGAAGGCCACGCGCTTGATGCCCGGCTCGGCGGCCGGATACAGCACCACGTGGTGATGATCGGCGCCGCAGCGCAGAAACGCCGGACCGGCGCCGGGCGGCTCCGACAGATCGAGTCCGACCATGTCGGTGTAAAAACGGACCGAGCGTTCGAGATCGGTCACATTCAGGGCTACGTAGCCCAGCTTGCGGTAGCGAAAGGGGATCATGGTGGACGGCCTTAGAGAATGATGCTCACGCGCCCTTGCGGACGCAGCGAATCGAGGTCGAGCGTGCAGCGCTTGCTGGCGATGCGCAAGCCAGCGTCACCGCGCACGATGGTGTGTTCGCTGCTGCCGATGTAGGTATCGGTCACCCCGGACTTGGTGCGGTAGGTCACGAAGGCACTGCTGACCCGGCAGCGGTCACCGCTGCTATCCAGAATGCGCACGTTGCTGACCAGATGGCGCGTCTTCGAGCGGGGATATTCCGCAAAGGCAGTTTTCTTCATCAGCCGCTTGACGCGTTCGCTCAGGCGGAAGGCGTCGTCGGCGATGTAAAACAGGTTGTTTTCCGGAGATGCGTCCTTGGGCAGATCGGTGGACGGCACCTCATAGCGGGCGTCGGCGGTGTAGAGGGCCAGCCATTCCGGCAGCTGCCAGTCGTCGAGCAGGGCCGCCTCGTGGTACAAAAAGTCTTCGATTTCACTGCGGGTGAATGCTTGTGCTTGCATGATGGGCTCTCCTCTTCTTCAGCGGGCGTTGTTGGCTTGTTCGATGCGGGCGTTCCACTCGATCCAGAAGGCGCGCATCTGGATTTCGTCGTCCATCGCCGGCTGCGCCTTGCCCATGCCCTTAGAGATGTCATTCCAGCCAGCCTCGCGCATGTTCTCGTAGCCCGTCTGGCACTGCTGCAGCGCTTCGACATCGTCGGGCGTGGCGAACCCGCCCGGCCCCAGAAATTCGAGAAAGTTCTCCAGCCGTGACTTGCGCGACCATTCGCTTTCGTCCGCCGGTGCCAGCGCCCAGGCATTGACATGCAACTGATTAGGGGCCAACGGATAAAAAGTGCGCACCGTGATCGCCATGATGTCATTGATGATCAGGTTGGGGAAGATCAACAAGTTGCGATTCTTCAGGGCCATGCGCTGGGCCCGCTCCTCGCCGAATCTTTGCGTCAGACCGCCAACGATGCGTTCGATGTCGACCTTGCCCTGCTCGCCCCAGGCCGGAATCCACTGTCCGATCGGACGGCCCCAGGGGCCGGTATATTCGATCACCGCATGGCCGTTACCCAGGTCGCGACCGACTCCCACCAAGCCCACGGCGGCCAGCGAACCAGCCGTACCCTTCAGGTAGTCGAGGTAGCTTGCGTGCGTCGTCGAGGCGTGGTAGCCGTCGATGCTGTTCTCGACCAGCAGCTTCCAGTTGGCGCGGATGCTGTACTCCTGCGTGCCGCCGACGATCCCCATGCCGGCTTTGGACTGGTCAGCCACCAGGTCAATGTATTCGCGCGCATTGCCCAGGTAGGTGGCCAGGTCGACGATATCCTGGTCGAAGGCGATAAAGTAAAAGCCGCGGTATTCCTCAAGCCGGGGGGCCCGCACCAGGTTGGCGCCGCCGTGGTCGTTAAAGCCCTCGCAGTAGGACTCCTTGCCGGGCTGGCTCTTGAGTGTGCCGTCGCTGCCGAACACCCAGCCGTGGTAGAAGCACTGAAAATTCTTGGCCGTCCCCGCGCGGTCGCGGCACACGGTGGCGCCACGGTGCGGACAGGTGTTCATGAAAGCGTTGACCTGGCCATCGACATCACGATTGAAGATCAGATTGCGCCCGGCCACGGTGCGGGTGACGAACTGACCCGGTTTGGTGAGCTCCGAGGCATGCCCCAGGTACAACCAGCAGTGGTTAAAGATCGCGTCGCGCTCGGCGTCGAACACATCGGTGCTGACAAAGGACGCGCGCGGCACCTTGAACAGGTTTTGCGTGTTGTCGACATGCAGCTTGATGACTTTGGAAATGTCTTTCATGCAGTTTTTTCCTTTTGCAAGTGGGTGAGATGATGGTCTGAAATTCGGGGCAAGGTGAGTGTGGGTGTGGGTACGGCGGCGTCGCGTCACACCCCGAGGTAGTGGTTCAACAGGGCCTGGAAGGCGTGGTTGCGCGGCGTGTCGAGGCTGGCCATGTAATGGCCACTGACCAGCACGCCGAGCGCCGCGTCGCCCATCGCGGGGAAGAACAGTTCATCGGCCATGTAGACCGGCCCCATGAGCTTGAGCTTGGGCCCACGCACGCCGGCCTGGGTCACCTGTGTAATGAATCGCGGCGCGGCACTGCCAGCCAGGAACGACCACACCATGTCAACCTCGGCCTGCTTGGCGCGGATGCTGGTGATGATAGGCGCGAAGTCAGCCGTGCCCAGGGCCGGCCACTCCTCCAGGGGTGCCTTGCCGCCCTTTTCAATAAAGCCCTGGCGGAATGCCCCCGCCTGCTCCCGGCCGGAATCGTAGTTGGCACTGACGGTCAGCGCCGACTTGCCGATGTTTTCAGCCGCGTACTGACCCATCGAGTGATTGACCTGCCAGTTCGAGAACGAGGTGCGTACGATGTACGGACTGCAGTTCTTGCCGGTGATCTCGTTATTGCCGGCATTGGCCACCAGCAGGAAAGTCTTGGAGCGGTGCACCTCGTCGCGGATGGCTCCCACCACGTGCGAGGCAATCGGCCCGACGATGAAATCAACGTTGTCGTCCTTGGTGTAACGGCGCACCATTTGCAGCGAGACCTTGGGATCTTCCTTGTTGTCCTCCTTGAGGACCACGATCTTCCTGCCCGCAACCTGCCCACCAGCCTCTTCGATGGCCAGGTCAAAACCCTCCTTGATGGCCTCGCCATACACGGCAAATACCTGGGAAAATGGTAGCAAAAGACCCACCTTCAGGTCTTTGCCTTGGGCGCTAGCGGGCCCGCAAACCGCGAACGACATAGCCATCGCAGTTACCAAAACGGTATTTTTCAATACTTTCATGTTGTCTCCTTTTGTTGCTACCGGACGGGCTTGAGTCGATCCTGATCTCGTCTGAACTTGGGTAAAAAACAAACAGGCTAGCCTGTTTAAATGCCGCCAAACTCAAAAACCCAGCTTGAAGAAAATCAATCTTTTCTTCCTGAATCGAACTATCGAGAAATTATATTTTTATTTTTTCACTTTAATATTATCGATAACCCTGTTTTTTATCGATATTTATGAAAATCCATGCTTTGATCACAGCCATCGAACGACAAACCGTCTGACGGCTGTGCATGACAAGCTTTGCTGTGATCAAAAACCGAACGACGAATCAGAACGGATACTGCGCCGCTTTCTCGCTCACACTCACCCACTGGGCTTGCGTGAATTCGTCAATACTGGCGGGGCCGCCAAACCGGCCACCGCTACCCGACGCCCCCATGCCGCCAAACGGCACCTGGGGTTCGCAGTTGACCGGCTGGTCATTGATGTGCACCATGCCGGATTTCAGTTGCGAGGCCATGCGCAAGGCGCGGGCGGTCGACCTGGAGTGAATCGCCGCGGCCAGTCCGTACTCGCTGCTGTTGGCCAGGGCGACCGCTTCCTCGTCGGTGTCAAAGACCGTGATCGGCGCCACCGGCCCGAAAATCTCTTCGGCAAAGGCGGGCATGTCCACAGCCACGTTCGACAACACGGTCGGCTGGTAAAAACGCCCTTCGTGCGTGCCGCCGGCAAGCAAGGTGGCGCCGGCCGCGATCGACTCGGTCACGATGCGGTGAACGCGTTCGGTCTGGCGGTCATTGATCAGCGGGCCCAGGTGCGCCGGGCCGGCATGGGGGTCGCCCACATACAGTTTCTTCGCGCGTTCGACCAACTTGGCGGCATAGGCGTCGGCGACGCTGCGGTGTACCAGATGGCGGCCCGCCGCCATGCAAATTTGCCCCTGGTGCAAAAAGCCACCCCAGGCGGCGCAACTGCTGGCGCCGTCGAGGTCGGCGTCATCGAGCACGATCATGGCGTTGTTGCCGCCGAGTTCAAGCGCCACCTTCTTCAGCGCACGTCCGCAAAATTCGCCGATCTGGCGTCCGACCGCCGTGGAGCCGGTGAAGGAGACCATGTTCACACAGGGATGGCGCACCACGGCGTCGCCGGTGGCAGGACCGCCCGGCAAGACCTGCAGCACGCCCGGCGGCAGGCCGGCATCCTCGAACAGGCGGGCAATCAATGCGCCACCCGTCACGGCACTTTGCAGGTCGGGCTTGAGCAACACGGCGTTGCCCAGCGCCAGGGCTGGCGCCACCGAGCGCATCGCAAGGAACAGAGGGAAATTCCACGGCGCGATCACGCCCACCACACCGAGCGGGACGCGCTGCCACAAGTTGGTTCGCCCCGGAACGCTGGACGGAAACATCATGCCGTTGGGCAAGCCGGCCAAAGCCGCGGCCTGCTGCATCTGCTCATGGGTGATGCCCACCTCCCACTCCCCCTTGGGCACGATGGAGCCGCACTCGCGCACGTTCCACTGGGTGAACTCGGCAGCGCGCTCCTTGAGCAGCCGCGCCGCTTCGCGCACGATGGCGGCGCGCTGGTCAAACGGTGTGGCGGCCCACGCCTTTTGGGCTGCCTGGGCGGAGCGCGCTGCCGCATCCACGTCCTCTGGCGAGGCCACGCCGACTTCGCCGAGCGCCGCACCGGTGGCGGCTTCGAGCACTGGGGCGACGCCGCCTTGAGCGGCAACCCAGCTGCCGGTGAAAATCTTGCCGCTCCAGCGTTCTGTTTTAACGGGGGTGTTCATGTCGTCTGTCTCCTGGTTGTGATGAAATAGTTAATGCTGCTTCAATGCAGCGCTTTCACGGATGCACTTCATAGGGCTATCTTTTTGAAGTGCGATGGCGACCCTTGTCAGGCTGCCTTGAGAATTTCGCCCATGCGCTCGCCGATAATGACGCAGGGCATCATGGTGTTACCTGCGGTGATCTCGGGCATGATGGAACCGTCAGCTACACGCAACCCGTCGATGCCGCGCACGCGCAACTGTGCATCGACGACCGCAAGTTCATCGCGCCCCATGCGACAGGTTCCCACCTCGTGGTAATACGTGCTGGCCGCATTGCGCACGAAGTTTTCCAGGGTCTTGCCCTTCATCGGGCCAGGCATGATTTCGCGCTTGACAAACTCGCGCATTTCGAGGGAATTTCCGATCTCGCGGCTCAACTCGACGGCCCGGACAAGGGCTTTCAGATCGGCAGGGTCCTGCAGAAAATTCGCCTCGATGCGCACGCCATCCTTCGGGCTGGCACCGCGCACCGTGAGCCGGCCCCGACTCTTCGGCTTGACCAGGCCGGGGGCAATGCTCCAGGCGGCCGGTGGCACCTTGAACTGCTTGCCGGTGACTTCGTTGGCGAACGGAATTTCGACCTGGATCGGCTGCAGATCGGGACTCGCAAGCCTGGAATCGCTCTTCCAGAAAAGCGTACACTCCGCCGCATTGTTGCGCGGGGGTCTCGCTTTGGGATACTCCCAGATGCAGCCGGCCACCAGCACATGGTCCTGAAAGTTGCGTCCGACACCCGGCAGATGATGGGCCACATCGATGCCTGCAGCCTTGAGTTCTTTTTCGTCACCGATGCCCGAATGCATCAGGATGCGCGGGCTATTGATGGCGCCCGCACAAAGGATGACTTCCTTGCTTGCCCCTATCTTCTGGGTCTTGCCACGCCAGGTCATCTCGATGCCTGTGACACGCTTGCCCGATAGGTTCAACCGCCCCACCTCGGCGCCAGTCAGAACCGTCAGATTGGCTTGCGCCATCACCGGGTGAAGATAAACCTTGGCCACACTATGGCGTTGGCCGTCCTTGATGGTGTGCTGTGCCAGCCCGCAACCACCGGGGCCCTCCATCATGGCACCGTTGATGTCGTCAAAGCTGGGAATCCCGATGCTCTTGGCCGCCCTGACCATCGCCGGGGCGACGGGGTTCGGGTCGTTGGCGATCTGCGAATGGAACAGCCCACCACGGCCACGGCGCTGCGCGTCGGTCGGGCCCTGGAAGTCTTCGATTCTCCGGTAGATGTCCAGCACATGGTCGTAGCCCCACATGGCGTCACCGGCTTCCCGCGCCCAGCCGTCGTAGTCGTTCTTGTGACCACGCGCGTAAATCGAGCCATTGATCGAACTGCCACCACCGATGACCTTGCCCATCGGCAGAATCAGCGCCCTGCCGTTCACGGCCTTGGAAGGCTCGGCCGTGTATCCCCAGTCAAGGGGCGATCGAATGTTGGTGAACCAGATGCCGGGGTTGTTGACGCTTTCAACGTCGTCGCTGCCACCGGCTTCGATGAGCAGGACTTTGGCCGCCGGATTCTCTGCCAGCCGCCGCGCCACCACGCAACCAGAAGATCCTGCCCCGACGACGATGTAGTCGTAGCTTGCCTGCAAGGCGTTCGCGAGCGCTTCCTGGTTGGCCTGCACCGCCACCGCCTGCTGGGCCATGGCATCAGCCGTCGCGAACGAGAAGCCGGCGCTGACAAGCACACCAAGAAAGCCGCGCCGGTCGAGCCGACCACGCATTGCGGCCCATTCGGCAGCGTCGATGGTGTCGCCTTGGCGAAACGTGGATTGATGGTTGTCGTTTTTCATAGTGTCTCCTCATTGGTGAAGGTAAAGGTTTTCATAGGACGATTGAGCCGTGATTTAAAAAATGGGGGGGACTGCGTCGTGCGCTCAATGGGCTCCACTTTCACGCAGTGCCAGCGCCAGAACTGACTGCCCCCGGTTTGCTGCGGTCGAAGAACCGGTCGGCGAACACGGCATCGGCCGGCACGCCGGCGCGCAGAGCAATCGACTCGGCCGCGTCCACCATGGGCGGTGGCCCGCAGAGGTAGATCTGCGACTGGCCCAGTTCCGGCAGAGAAACCAGCTTGTCAGCCACCAAACCGCGCTGACCCGTCCAATCGCTCTGCGCATCCTCGGACGAGAGCACAGGAATATAGTCAAACGGTGCTGGCCAACTGGCGGCCAGTTCAGCGATGGCATGACGGCAGTACAGATCTCTTTGCTCTCGCCCGCCATAGAGCAAAGTGACCGGTCGAACGCACTGGTCAAGCAAGGCCTTCTCAAGCATGCACATGATCGGTGCCAAGCCGCTGCCGCCGGCGACGCACACGATCGGGCCGTCCGCCTGACGCAGGCGAAACTGCCCCAGCGGCCCGCGCAGGGTAAGTGCAAAGCCCACCCGGTCACCCTCGAAGAGCCAGGTCGTGAAGGCACCACCCGGCACCCGGCGAACATGAAAACAAGGACGATCCGTACTGCCTTGCTCAGGCGCTTCGGCGAACGAATAGCTGCGCGCACCATTGATACCGTCGATATGAAGATCAGCGTACTGTCCCGCAATGAACGTGAGCGGCCGATTCAATTGCAGACGCAACTCGACAATGTCGTGCGTCAACGGGATCACCGAAGCGACCTTGCCTTCGAACAAGCTGGGCGGCGGCCCGACCTCGCTGACCAAACCTGCCAGGTGGATGCGCAAGCTGGTGACGGGAATCGACTGGCAACCCAGGCGCCAGCCGTCCCGGAAGTCTTCCCCGCTCAGGCAGACCGCCGCCGAGTTGAGCTCACTGATCTTGCCGTCGAGCAATTTGAACCGACAGGTGCCACAGGTGCCCACCTTGCAGTCGCAGGGGAAACCGATACCGGCATCCTGCGCAGCTTCGAGCAGCGTCTTGCCGCGTGGAACCTCGAATTTCAGGTCGTGCGAAGCGACCTCGACCACAGGCACTTCACGCTTGCCGAATAACTTCTTTAACATCAAAACTTCCAGTGGATGAGTTCAAGCAAAACAACGGTGGCAGCGGAAAGACCGTGCCTGTATATGGATCATGGGAAGTCGTTCAGACCCATCCCGCGCGCCGATTGGCCTCTGCGGCCAGCTTGCGCTCGGCCTCGCTGGCAAACTTGCGGTCCCACTCTGCCAGGCGCGGCTTGGCGATGAGGGAAAACCACAGAGGTGGGAACAGGATGCCGCTGAGGAAACAGACAAAAAGCGAGGGCATCTGCGGCGCTTCGGGTTCCGGCTTCAAGGCGTAGAACGGCGTATGTCCATCGAGGTGGTGATTGATGTGGTTGGTGATCTCCACGCCAATCGGTCGGGCAATGGCACCCATGTGGTTCCAGGCGTGTTGTATCCCGATCGGCGCGCCCGGCATGCGCTGCAGGCCGTAATGCTGAAAATAATTAAATGCTTCGACCAGGGCCTTGGCGATCACCATCGAGGCCACGGCCACGCCGGCGGCGACATTGCCCGCAAAATAGCCACAAAGGGCTGGTACCAAGGCTAGCAAGGCGACCTCCTGGTAGGTGCGATTGCGCCAGCTCCATGGCGACAAGCCGAGCCGGCGCAAGCGTTGCGCTTCGCCTTTGATCGCCTCCGAGTAAGCACCGTAGCTGGCACGGAAAATGAAGGTGTAGATAATTTCACCGCGATAGGCGGTGTCCGAGTCCGCCGGTGTGTCCAGATCCAGGTGATGCCCTTTGACGTGCGCGATGTCACGGTTCGGATCGCCGTAAAAAGTACTAACGAGTTGCGCCACGCGGCGCGGGAACCAGTGCCGCCTGTGCATCAACTCATGCGCCACCGGCAGGTTGGGCACGGCACTGAGCCATGCCAGGGTGGCGATGCTGCCGCCGATAGACCAGGCCGCATCGGGGCCGTTCAGTAGATTTGAACCATTGGCGACGGACATCACGAATAGCACCCACACCGCAATGATAAAAAGGCAGTGGGCATAAAGCGCCCCGTCGACCAGCCACGGCATGCTGATCCGGCGAACCGCGAGGTCGCGCGGCAGCACCAAATCCAGGATAAGTAGCACCGGGAAGGTCGCCATACCCAGCCATATCCAGGGGCCGCCGAGCGCAAAGCCCAACACACCAGCAAATGTTGTCGTTGGAACAATAAGCCAATACCGTAAGGTGTCCATGAGTTTGTCTCCTTTAATTTTAGAAACTGGGAAACCTTGACCCTGGTCGTGGTAGTTGGTCCGTAGTCCTGCAGCAACGATACTTCTGCCGATCTCGGGGGATTGTTGTACGGTCATCGAGTCTCCATGGAAAGTGGTCCTACTTGCAGGGGCTGCGCTGAATCTGCACTGCGCCCAATAATTGTCGATATTTTGTATTAATAAGACTAAAGTTTCATATCAGGATAAACCCTATAACATATCGATATTTTTAACTGTTAAGCTCCGAGCCGCGATATTCCAAGGTTCTTCAAAGCTTCTCGCAGGCCAAGCTCCCCATTCATAAGTAGCCCTTGCACACCACTATGTTTCTTGATATTCCCGATCATCTGGCCGATACAGAAACCGGGGATCAACCCCGAACCCTCATAGAGACGGCCTACCGTCAACTGCGCCGGGACATCATCGATGGCAGGCACCCCGCCGGGCAAAAATTACGCGTCGAACATCTGAAATTCCAGTATCAGGTGAGCGCCGGAACGCTGAGGGAGGCGCTGGCGCTGCTAGCGTCTGACTCCCTGGTCGTGTCGCAGGGGCAACGCGGCTTTCAAGTCGCGCCCATGTCGCTGACGGACCTGGAAGACCTGACCCGCGTGCGGGTGCTGCTGGAATGCGAGGCGGTCGAAGAAAGCATCCGCCTGGGCCGGGACAGCTGGGAGGCCGATCTGGTCAGCGCCTTTCACAAGCTCTCGCTCGCCGAGGAGCGGCTGCACACCGATGCCGCCGGCACCTATGACGAATGGGAGGCGCGCAATCGCCAGTTCCACGAAGCACTGGTCGGCGCATGCCGGTCGGCCTGGCTGCGCAAACTCCGCGCGCAACTCTATCAACAGTCCGAACGGTATCGGCGACTTTCGGCGCTGAAGGGTCCGCCGCCGGTTGAGGTCCACGAAGAGCATCGCAATATCTTCAACGCCGTCATGGCACGAGACACCGCCAAGGCCAAGGCCGTGCTTGCAGCTCATATCCATCGTGCTCTGACGGTGATCAGAACGGCCGGTTTTCTCAAGTATAATCGATTTTCAAACTCTGCTCGAAAGGAGCCCGACAACATGAACAACAATTCGGCCTCGGCCTCGGCCCCGGTGGTCGTCCTGGGCGGTGGCCTGGCCAGTGTTTCCTTTGCCGGCGGTTTGCGCGCTGCCGGTTTTCAAGGCGCCATCACCGTCGTTGCCGACGAGCCCGGACCGGCCTGCGACCGTCCGCCTTTGTCCAAAGATTTTCTGCGTGACGGCGACGCTGAAAAGATTCGCCTCGAACTGAGCCGTGCGCCGGAGGTTGAATGGCTGCGCGGTGTGGCCGCGCAGCGGGTCGATGCCCAGGCGCGTGAAGTGCACCTGGCCGATGGCCGCTGCCTGAACTACGGCACGTTGGTATTCGCCACCGGGGCGTCGCCGCGCGCACTGCCCGCACTGCAGGGCGCGCCCATGCCGGTGCTGACGCTGCGCACACTGGGCGATGCGCAGCGCATCCGCAGCGCCCTGGTGCCGGGTGCCCGGCTGCTGGTGGTCGGCGGTGGCGTGATCGGACTCGAACTGGCGGCCACGGCGCGCGCCCTCGGTGTCGCCGTCACCCTGGTCGAGTTCCTGCCCCGACTGATGAGCCGCGGCGCATCGCCCACGCTGGCCTCCTTCGTTGCGCGGCACCATGCCGAACAGGGTGTCGACCTGCGCCTCGGGCGCTCCGTGACAGGCTTCACCGACTCCTGCATCGTGTTGGATGATGGCAGCCAGATAACCGCCGACCTGGTCGTGGTGGGCATCGGCGTGAGCGCCAACGACGCGCTGGCGCGTGCCGCGGACATCGCCTGCGACGATGGCATCTTTGTCGACGGGCGGGGCCGCACCACCTGTCCGAACGTCTACGCCATCGGTGACGTCACGCGCCAGCGCCACCCGGTGAGCGGTCGTTTCGAACGCATCGAGACTTGGTCCAATGCCCAAAACCAGGGTATGGCCGTCGCACGCGCCATGCTCGATCCGGCTGCGCCGCCTTACGGCGATCTGCCCTGGTACTGGTCCGAGCAGTATGCCTTGCGCATTCAGGTGGGCGGCCTCACCAACGGGGACGATGAAGTCGTGCGCGGCGACATGGCGGCGGGTGACAAATTCACCCTCATCCACCTCTTGCGCGGTCAGATCGTCGGCGCCAGTTGCGTCAACAACGTGCGTGACTTCACGGCTTTGAAGCGCCTCATCAGCAGTGGCGCCCGGCCCGACCGCGCGGCACTGGCGGACCCGGCTACCGATTTGCGCAAGCTGATTGCCTGACAACCTCGCAGCCGGCGTGATCTCAGGCACGACAAATGGTTGAGTTCGTCGACCCGCCTTACTCACGGATTCGTGTACCGATATACCGTATCAAGATTTTGGGGAAACGTGGGTAGGGTTTTGTTTTGTCACTGATGTTACGCAGCCGCTCTGAACAGCTGAAGCTGGGCGTAGGCGGTGCGCGATGCGTTGATGAGTAGCTTGCGACAAAGCGCAAAGGTATTGAGCTTGTTCGTAATGCTCAGGCATTCAAGCTTGAAGGTGGCGTAAATGGCCGTGAAAACGTGGTTGCTTTGGGTCCCCAGCGTTCGCGTGGGGGACTTGGCCAGATTTGAATTTGACTTCAAGGATTTGTGAAACACCTCCACTTGCCACCCTTTTTTGTAGGTCGTGGTGATGGCGTCATAGTCGCAAGTCAAGTCACTGCAAACCAGATGCAAGATTCCCGTGCTGTCGTCTTTGTTTTTAAAGACTTGGCGGACCACAAGGACTTCTTTCGCATCTCCCTTGAGCCAGCCGCGCACGGGAGTCTGCTCTAAAAAAACCAGTTCATCTACACGCGTAAAACGCTTTTTCTTCCTGTCCTCTTCGCGCAAGGCCAGCAGCCGGTTGCCCTCCCTCTGTGTCAGACTAGATGTCGCCGCCAAATATCACACGGATGATCCGCGCCGGAGCGACAAAACATGCAAAGAAATCGATACACGTCAGAATTCAAAGAACAGGCTATGAGTAAAGCCAGGCAACGCGGCGCGCACACTCTGGAGTCGGTTGCCAATGAACTCAATATGTCCCTGGGCAGCCTGAAAGGCTGGCTCAAGGCGTCGAATTACAAAGTTGCAGAGCCAGAAACGCCGGCGAGCCTGCCCAGCGACACTGCAGCCCAACTCTGGAGCCCCGCGCAGCGTCTGTTGGCCCTGAACGAAAGTCATGCCCCGCAAGGTGCAGCGCTGCATGCCTGGTGCCGCGAGAAGGGCCTGTTTGAGCATCAGTTGAAGCAGTGGCGTGAGGCGTTTTGCAGCACGAGTGAGTCCAATGCGCATCAAGCCAAGGCTGAACTGCGGGAGCTCAAAACCAAGCATGAACAATTGCAGCGCGAGCTGCGTCGCAAAGACCGGGCGCTGGCCGAAACGGCGGCCTTGCTGGTATTGCAAAAAAGGTTCCGGACGCTGCTGGAGGACGAGGACAAATGACCTCCCTTGAGCAGCGCCAAACCCTGCTGCCCCTGATTGAAAAAGCGTGTCATGACGGCGCCCGACTGGCCCAGGCCTGCCGGCAGATAGGCTTGTGTGCACGCACCGTACAGCGCTGGCAGCGCCCTGATCGCCAAAAGGGAGACCGCCGCAGGGCAGGTCAGCGCGCGGTGGTATGCCCGGCCAACCAATTCAGCGAGGCTAAGCGCCAAGCGGCGCTGGACATGCTCAACAGCGATGAGTTCAAGGACCACCTGCCGCCCAACCAAATCGTGCCCCGCCTGGCCGATCAGGGGCGCTACGTGGCCTCCGAGTCCACGCTGTATCGCTTGCTGCGCCGCGCCGGACAGATGGCGCACAGGCGCGCTGAGCGTGCGCCCCACAAGCGCAGCCGCCCGCGCGCTGGCGGCCAAGCAGGCCGATCAACTCTACAGCTGGGACATTACCTACCTGCCGGTAGTTGTCAAGACAGTTGTCGCAAAAAGTTTGATGCTCAAGCAGGTTTTTGAGGTGAATGGTTCTGTTTGTCAGATGTCTCCGGGTTGAGATGGACCTCGCTGATATGCGACCAATCACGGGTAGGGCCGGACCAGCGATTGGGATTGGCAGTAAGGGCTGCGGCATAGACTTTGTCACGGGCCTGCAGAAGGGATATGTCGACTTGGGTATGACGTTGTTCGGGTGTCACAAAACCAATGGCGCTGTGGCGGTGTTCATGGTTGTACCAATGCACCAACTCTGCCATCCAGCGGCGCGCCTGTAGCCGCCGTCGTGGTCAGCGTGTGCACCAGACCTGAATCCTGGTCCACGCCAATGTGCGCCTTCATGCCGAAGTGCCACTGGTTGCCTTTCTTGGCTTGGTGCATTTCAGGATCGCGTGCATGCTCTTTGTTTTTTGTCGAGCTCGGCGCCGCAATCAAGGTGGCGTCCACCAGTGTGCCTTGGGTCATCAAGAGGCCCCGCTCCATCAGCATGACGTTGACTTCGACCAAGATCGCCTTGGGCAGGTCATGGGCTTCAAGTAAGTGGCGAAATCCCATCAGGGTGGTGGCATCGGGCACGCTGGTGCGGCTCAGATCAATGCCCATGAAGTTGCGCAGTGCAACTGAGTCGTAGACTGCGTCTTCCACCGCTTCATCAGCCAAGCCGTACCACTGCTGTACAAAGTACATGCGCAGCATGCGCTCCAGCCCGATCGGTGGACGCCCGCGTTTGCCGCTCTTGGGGTAATAGGGTTCAATCACTTCCATCAGCCGGCTCCAAGGAACCACTTGTTCCATCTTCTCCAGCAACACTTCGCGCCGGGTACGCTTTTTTTTCTTGTCGTATTCGGCTTGGGCAAAACTGATCTGGGTCGGTGCAGTGGGGTTCATCTTGGCTATGCGTTATGGGCGACCCACCCATAATGTTTGGGGGTTCCCAGGAGTTGGCAACATCAGCGAATAAATCCGCGTTTCCCTAGCAGCGCAGCCAGGGAAGCATTCGTCGAGGCCTGGGGCGAATACAAAATCGCCGGGCGCAAGGAGTTTGCGAGAAAAACCGTGTAATTCAGCCGGCCTTGGGCTCGTCGTAACTATTTGATTTAGTTGGGAAATTTCCGACAAGGCAAGTGACAACCCAAGGTTTCAGGCGGCTACCGCCAAAATTTGCATGGCTCGCACGGGAACCCTAACTAAGGAGCGTTTCCGACTGGATCCGAAGCTCGTCCTGGCATTGCATTTGCGCCTTCACGGTATGGGTAAAGCCAGTCCAGCGGGGGGTTGTTTACCACCTTTCCCCCAAAGTTTTGATGCTGGATTGGCCTTCCTGAAAGGAATGCCGTCCCATGCTGAAAAATTCCGTTCTCACGTTGCTGCTCACCCACGGCATCGCCGCCATGGCTCAAACCGTCAGTGGCAATGTCTTTTGCGCTGGCACAACGTTTGACCCCTCACCCGCCTCAGTGTCCATCAGTGGCACGGTATCCGCTGCCGATGTGGGCCTGCCCGGCGCCATCTGGGTTGGCATTGAAGACCCTGCGACACCTGGCACGCCTGCGGCATTTTTGACACCCAGTGGCTGGGTGGCCTGGACGACTGGCGGCTTTCCAACTTATGTTGAAACACCGGCCATCGGGTCAACATTTTCGTATTCAGCGTGTATTCCAAGTTCACCCGCCCGTGGTGGCTGTGCCGCAACCAGTGCTGGCTTTGTTGGGTGGAAGGTCTACGCGGGTTATGGCGTTTTAACGCTTGAGCATCAAGCCTTGATTGGACGGCGGCGCGCATCTCTCGACCAGGCGAAACCATGGCTGCAACAAAAGGGAAAGTGGCGTGCCGACTATGACGATGACTTTGCCTTTCGCAATGCGCTCATCCAAAAGTCAGCCAACGACGGCCGCTGGGGAGAGGCACTGACGATTCCATTCATCAGTTGCACCCCGCCCGATTCTGGCGGTCAATGAATTTTTTCCAGAGAGGCGCCCATGGAAAACTTGACTGATGAGCAACAAAAGCGAATCGCCCTGCTGGAGGCCTTTGAGGCCAAAACTGCTCCGGAGCGGGACATCCGCAATGCTGGCATTGATCAGCACGAACAGGAATACCGTGAAAAATGGCTGCAATTGCAGTCCAGTATGGAAGCAACCCGGGGTGATCTGCAAACCAGACTGAAGGGGCTGGGTTCCTCTGAGCAATCGATTTCCGCATCGGTGGCCATTGAGCTGGCCAAACTCACTGAAAGCTACTACGCCGAAAAAGACAAGTCCGCGCGTGAACTGGATGACACGCTGGCCAGACCCCAAAGCTGGCTTGATTTCTTGAAGGAATCCAAGCTTGAACAACCCGATGACCCCACTTTTGACAGTCTGATTGAGGAAGCAGAAAAAGCACCGGACTCCGGCCTGGGAGGCTTCACAAAGCAAACCGCACCCAACATGGTCCTGGCTGATTTACATGCGCGTGAGGGCAAGGACGGGATCATGGAATACACCCGCGGCTTGACGGTGACGGTGCGTGACGTGGGAGACCGCCTGGATGTGCGTAAAACCGATGATCGCGACATTGAAGCGGCACTCAAGATTGCCGCCAAGAAATTCGACGTGGACAAGGGCCTGCTGCTGACCGGTGACACCGCGTTCAAAGTCCGGGCGGCGGAAATTGGTGGCAAATTGGGCTATCCCTTGCAAAACACGGAGCCCGAAGTGTTGCGCGCCTGGATGAGAGGAAAACAGGTATCCCAAGGGCTTGAACGTGCTCGCATTCCAAGTGTCGATGCGGGCATCACGGGCGATCCGGCAACCAACCTGACGATGGCGACTGTCGGCAAGACCCTGCTTCGTGCCGATCAGAGAACGCTGGACGCGCTGACGAAAAATCCTGTGGCCGGGATTGATCTGCTTGGCAAAGACAAGATTTCAATGCCAGATGAACGCATGCTGGCGGCCAACGCCAGTATCAAGGATTTGGGTTACCAGGCCATTCAGCAAATTGCCAGGGCTGACCTTGAACAGCAAAGCGGTGGCGTTGAACCCGGTTCTGTCGACCTGCTGCGAGAGAAAGGCATTTTGGACACGGACGGCAAGCTCACCCAGCTTGGAACGGATGTGGTGATGGTGCGTGATGACCGCGTCATCAGGGAACGCGAAGCGCTGGAACCAGCGCAAAAGAGCAGGATTGCGCAGTATTTCAAAACGTCGGGTGACTACGTGCGAGAGGCATTTTTGGAGGAGCGGGAAAAGGCTGCGCCTGAAGTGGAACAGGACAGAAAAGACAACGCACGCGAACAGAAAAGCGCCTTTCATGTGGGCGAACCAGTGCCCAGAGCTCACCACCACGAATTTGAAGAAGGCATTGAACTTTGATCAGCCACGCCCGACTGGAAAGGGCATTTTAAAGGAAGAAACCATGCAAGCGTTGACAACCCTCTCCCCACAAACGATGGCCGAACTGGGCATCCCGGCCGACTCTGAAGTACATTCGGTTCGCGATGCCGACAAACTCGGCATCAATCTCATCGGCCCTGAGCATGATGACGTTGACGCCTTGGATTTTGTCGAGGTGCCTCATGACTGAGGCCAAAAAGGACCTGCGTGAGCAAATCACGGAACGCATCGTCGCCTCGTTGGAGTCGGGCGTCATGCCCTGGCGCAAGGGTTGGACCAATGAAGGTGGTGTCGCTGCCGGCCTACCCCGCAATGCGGTTTCCGGCCGCATCTATAGCGGTGGTAACCGGCTCATGTTGATGATGCAGGGGATGGACAAAGGCTATGCCGATCCACGCTGGCTGACCTATAAGCAGGCAACCAGCCTGGGCGGAGGTGTCACCAAAGGAGAAAAGTCAACACCCATTGAATACTGGGACGAGTTGCCTTTTCATCGCCGCCGGGACGTTGACATCACACACAATGGCGCTCGGGTCACCCTGGCTGAAGCGCCGGAAAAATACGCGCAAACGGTCAAACTCTCCAACGGGCAGCAGGTGGACACCCGCCAATTGGTGGTGGAGTCTGGCGGGACCAAATACAGTTGGCGGCAAGCTGAGCGGACCTTGAGCTTGCTGTTCGAAAAAACCAGCCATGCCTTCAACGTCGAACAATGCAACGGCTTGACCCTTGAACCCATTGCCACAACAAAAGACCGCCCTACTGTCGAAAAAATCGCTGCAGTTGAAAAAGTGGCCAGCGGCATGAAGCGCGACGGACTGACTCTTGGCCATGGCGGTGATCGGGCTTTTTATTCGCCAGCGCGCGATGCGGTTCAAATGCCAAAGCCTGACCAATTTGAAAGCCCTGAAGCCTACGCTGGCACCTTGCTGCATGAACTCGGCCACGCCACCGGTGGAGAAAACCGGCTGAACCGCCCTCTTTCAAACGGTTTTGGCACGAGCGAGTATGCCCGTGAAGAATTGGTGGCGGAGTTATGCAGCGCTTTCGCCAGTGCTGAGACGGGCGTGCAGTTTGACGACAAAAATCACGCGGCTTATATCGGGTCGTGGCTTGAGACCCTCAAAGGTGACAAACACGCCGTTTTTGCGGCAGCCAAAGACGCGTCAAAGGCTGTGGACTATTTGCTTGAGAAAAGTCTGGGCGTTGAGGTCGAAAAAGACGTTGGCCTGGTGGCGGATGAAGTGCAAGTCGATCCAGTGAAAGAGGAAGTCCTGAAGCCCTCGAAAGGCAGGGCGAAAAAAGTAGCTAAACCTGAAACTGAGCTGGAAATTTAGGCATTGAAGGCTCTGCATGTCCCAGTCGCAGCGGCAACAGCTCTACGTCATCCCCCGTACCCAGGGGGATATCACCCGCTTCGTGTGGGTTGCCTTCCTGATATTTGGGTTCGTCACCGCGCTGACCTTCGTGCTCGTGACACAGTACACCGCCTGGCAGTTTCGTTTTCACCCGACACTCGGAACGCCCGCCGCGATGCTTGGCCAGACACGGATTTACTGGCCTTGGGACATCCTGAACTGGATATTTCGCTACTTCCGTCCAGACTCGTCGCCGGATGTGCTGTCAGTCATCAAGACGGCTCAAGTGATGCTGGCTGCTGGTGCAATGACTGCCATTGTTTTCCCCGTGGCTTACGTTTTCCGGAGAACTCGCAAGCTGAAAGACGAGCGCAACGACTTGCACGGTTCAGCCCATTGGGCCGTGGCAGAAGAAATCGAAGCGGCTGGGATTTTGCCAACACCGGCAAACGTTGGCGGTGTGATGCTGGGTGCAGTTGACATTCCTGTCAAGAATTCTGGTTTCAACCCGTTTGGCGCAAAAGCCAAAACCGTGTATCTGCGCCATAGCGGTCCGGAACACATTCTGGTGTTCGCTCCGACGCGTTCAGGCAAAGGTGTTGGTATCGTGGTGCCGACACTGCTGTCCTGGTCAGAATCCGTTCTGGTGCATGACATCAAGGGAGAAAACTGGGCACTGACTTCTGGCTTTCGTGAGAGGGTCTTGAAGCAACGGTGCCTGCGGCTTTCGCCATCAGAAACGGATTCGGCACGCTTCAATCCACTGTCCGAAATTCGGCTTGACGACAACCTGGTGAAGGACGTGCAAAACGTCTCAACCATGATCGTTGACCCCGACGGAAAAGGTCTGCAGGACCATTGGGCAAAAACCGGCTTTGACCTCATGACTGGTGTCATCATTTTCGTTCTGGTGTCCGATGAACTGGAAGATGCACAGCGGAATTTGTCGACCGTGCAAGCCATTTTGTCTGACGGTGGACCGGTGCGCGAACTGGCTGAACGATTGGCTGCCGACAAAGACACTGCAGGTGATGAAAAAGCCAAAATTGCCGAGGGCTTCCGGGCGGTGATGGAATACATCCGGGACATCGGCTACGAAAGGATCGGCGCGGGTCACTGCACCGATGTGGAACTGGTCGCCTGGAAAACCGCCTCGCAAGCGGCGCAATCGTTTCTGAACAAGGCATCCAACGAGGCCTCTGGCGTGCTGTCGACGGCCCTGTCGTTCCTGTCCCTGTATCGTGATCCGATTGTGGCTGCCAACACCAATGTCTCGGACTTCACCATCGAGTCGCTGATGCAGCGCAGGACCAGCCTGTACTTGGTCGTGCCACCCTCAGACAAAGACCGCCTGAAACCACTCTTGCGGCTGGTCATCAATCAGGTGGTGCGTCGTTTGACAGAAAAAATGGAATTTGATGAAACCGGCGCCTCCAAGTCGCGGTTCCCGCACAAGATGTTGCTGCTGATTGATGAATTTCCGGCGCTGGGGAAACTTGAAATTTTTGAAGAGGCGCTGGCGTTTATCGCCGGCTACGGGCTCAAGGCCTTGTTAATCACCCAAGACTTGTCCCAGTTGACCAAAGCCTACTCCCGAGACGAATCCATCCTGTCGAACTGCCACATCCGGATTGCCTTCGCGCCCAACAAGATTGAGACGGCTGAGCTGCTCTCCAAAATGAGCGGTGCCTCCACGGTAGCCCACACCCAAAGAAATTTCTCTGGTTCACGCCTGAGCGTGGTGCTGAACAACGTCAGCACGAATGAACAGTTGAGCCAGCGGCCCTTGCTGACACCGGATGAAACCATGCGCCTCCCACCGGCCGATGAACTGGTGTTTGTGGCTGGTCACGCGCCAATTTACTGCCAGAAAATCATCTATTACAAGGATTCAGCACTGGTTCAAAGACAGATGCTGGGGGCCGCCAAACTGATCGGAAATGCAATGATTGACACGCGCGTCAAGAGCACTTGAAGCATGCAAGCCAAACAACTGAACCTCGTATCGCTTTATCTGATGCTACTTGCGATGTCAGCGACGGCGATTTTTGCCATCGTCGCCAAGTCATCTGGCCTCGTTTTGAATGTCACCGGATCTATGCCTGGCATCGTCTACAAGCTGGGGCGTGGTGAAAAAGGCAGCCTGGTCAGCTTTTGCTCACCGATTCCGCATCCATCCATCGGTCACGGCTCGTGCCCTGATAGCAGCATGCCTTTGATAAAGCGCGTGGTGGGCGTTGCTGGCGATCTCGTGACAGTAACCGATGCCGGTATTGACATTAACGGGCAGCCAGTGCCGAATTCAAGACCGCTGGACCTGGACACCAAGGAAAGCGCCCTTCCCCATTTCCGCGGATCGTTTCGCCTCAAACAAGGAGATATCTGGGCTGCTGGCGAACACCCGAATAGCTTTGATTCTCGGTATTTTGGGCCTGTGAAATTTCCAAGGGGTGACCACAACATGACACGCCAATCCTCGTCCGGTTTTGTCGAACAGTGATCGGTTTGCTGCGCAACGTTTAACGCCGGGTGTGTCTCGCTCCTAAAGCACTGTTGCACGGGCAGCCGCAACCAGATCGTCAGGTGCAATGACTTTTTGAGGCAAAAATGGAATGGATCGCATTGGCAAATCTTTGAGTACCCCAGCGCTTCGCAATGCAATGGCCACAAGCTCTGTGCAATAAAGTTTTTTGCCGTCATCATCAAACGCTAACTGGTCGTCAAAGGGCCGCCCCAAAAGCGACTTTGCTGCGCTTTGAACGGCATCGACCTTGTCCACCGGCATCAGCAACACTTCACCCTCTGAAGCCTGCTCGGCGCTGAAAAATACCTCTGGTTTTTCGAGCTTTGTGCCCGCACCTGGCATGGCACTTTCAATGTAGATTTGGCCATCCGGTATCAACTGCACGGCAATGCCCACATGGCTCCATCGCCCCCCACCCTGGCCCAATAGCACTGCCTGCGTGATGGGATCATTGTCAAGCCCGCGCCGCGCTACAACTGCACCTGGTCGAACTGCTGCAACCACATGCTCTCGCCAGGCCTCTGGTTCCGCTTGAACAAGAATGGCCATCAACATGAAGGCCATGGCCACAACCATGCTACCGGTGTGCCTCATCGCGGAGAAATTCCAGCGTTAGCCAACCCTATGCGCACTCTGTCAATGGCATCTCGGATGAGATACGCCTCAAAGTCATCCACTGCGTTGCTGCGCATTTCTGAAAAACCAACGCGTTTGACAAACTGGGCAAGCGCATTTGCCAACTCTTCGCTCAATTCCACTGTCAAAGTAACCATTGAATTTAATTTACAAGAACCGATGATTAATATATTGAAGGAATTGTTTGATAACTTCGTTTGATAAATACCAAAATCCCGGCAAAACAAATCTACAAACTGCCAGCCAAGCACCAAAGCCCATCAAAGCCAGGACGGCCCCTTGCTTTTGATCCCATGCGAGCGATCCAAACCAAACTGCACCACCCCACACCAAGAAAGTGACTGCAATACAAACTACCCACTTGGCGTAGAAGACCACTTGACGGTATTTGCATGCGGTCATATGCATATAGTGTCGTACCACAGTTTTAAAGTCATTATTCATAGTATTTATTTTTATCAAAAAATATAGAGAAACTTCTGATGATTATATTTTAAATAGCACCAAACCACAACACGATATTCGATTACAAACAATATATATCAAACAGTTTCTTGAAAATTTTTTCAGATATTTAAAATATCACAATTGCATTTCAATATTGCGCTTCCTATCCACACTTATGTGAGCAAGCTCTGGGTTCTTCACACGAATACCCATCATCAAAGCTTCTTTTGCTGCCAACTCCCGGAACGCAAGTGACCCCGTAACAAACACTTCGCCACCAAATTTTTGGATGGCCAACAGCAGCCCAGCCTGCATGGCCAGTTCGTCGTTCTCTTGCGCCAAATCGATTCGCGGTCCGCTGTCGGTCAGTCGTACCTTGCCACGGGTGTCAAGGTATTCAATGCTTTGCTCTGGTGTGATCCTGAGCTGGGCTGTGCGGATGTCGAAGTAGTCCGGTCGCGCCGTGCCCCTGATGCTGTTTTCTTGCTCAACTAAAGGATTGATGGGGCCAAGGTCCTCGCCCTCGATGCCCGCCTTTTGTTTGGTTTTTTCACGCTGGGCCCGATAGCGCAACCCGCGAAGTGCAGAAATTGCCGCCTCGTTGCCTAACGCGGCCTGTCTCTCCAGCCACGGCAACCACTCCATCGCGTTTGCACGTGTGAGTGCCAGACGCTCACGTTTTTGCCGGTCTGCCAAGCCTTCCATCGCAGCTGTGCGCTGTGCTGCCCACAAGAGTCGCGCAACCTGGCTGCCATATTGGTTTTGCAGAGTGACCACTGTTCCGGCTTTGGCAACCACGAGTTGTTTGAGCAGGTCTGATTTTTCCGATTGATGAAGCACCCGCAGGTCAATTCTTGCAGCCTTGCGGTTATCTTTAGCCGTGTATTTTTCTGATTTGTATTGTTCAAAGAGCGCCGTGCGTGCGATGGCACGGCCAAGTCTGGCTTGATCGCGCTGGTCTCCTCGCCCGGTACGCCCGGGATGTTCTTGCGAGTCCGGGTCAGTACCGCAGGCAATACGGGCAACATAGTCGTTGTAGGTGGATCCGAATTTCGGCCCATTGGCCAATGTGGCAGGTGCCGTAGTGATGTCTGGCGGCTGGTATGCACCAAATCGGTTTTGCAAGCGCCCCAGACTGAGCGCATAGTGGACGGCCGATGCTTTGGTTTGCGTCGCCTTGTCCAGCATGTTGGCCTCGAAAATCAATCCGGATTTAACTTTAACCACGCTCAGTCCTCTGGCCGCACAGACGCCATGGAACTCCTGCCAGTTCTGCGTTGCAAGGAGCTCTGGTGCAACTTTGTTTTTGAGCCAGCCTGCCAGGGATGGCAGTCCTGCCTTGACTTCGCCCATCCGTGCCTTAACGGCCGGTGCATAAGGCGCCAGTGACTTGTCGATTTCAAGACCGAGCTGGCGACGCAGGGCATGCGTCAACCGCTTGATTTGCCCGTCGATGACCACATGGGGGCCGTTGTCGTGCTGCCAGCCCTGCTCAAGCTCGATTTCCCGACAGGTTTTGTCCAACACCAGGAAGTCATATCGAGGTGGCCCAGTCAATATCAAATGGTCAGGGTGAACACGGTTGGCAATGATGTGAATGTGGTGATGGTGTTCTTTGTCGCGGTGGATCGCAAAGAATGCCTGGTTGATGGCCATGCCAACCGCTTTGAGCGCCCGGGCGGCGGCGGCCGTGGCTTGGTCAATGGTGGGCTGCTCGCCCGCCTTCCATGAGAGGACCACGTGATAAAACGGATTTGTTTTGGGACTTGCCTTCGATCTTGAAGCCCAGGCCCGCGCCGTGCCATCCATCAATTTGATGATTTGGCGACGGTCGTCCGGGTCAGTGGGGTTAAGTCCCTCCAGGTTGAAGGATGCAGCTTCCAGTACACCCTCGCGCGCAAGGTAATTGGCGGCATCCTCCGGCTCGTAACCGCCTGGTTCAGGTTGTTCTGGCGTCTTCTTCAGGTCATCGACCACATAGTTCGCTGCGCTGGCCACGGTCTTCCAGGACTTTTTCAGCAGAATGACTTTAGCCAGCATGGACCATTCCGACTGCTTTGTCTTTGCCGCCTGATGCGGTTGATTCGAGCGTGTCGGCACGTTCACGCAACTCATTGATCAACGCCCACCATTTTTTGCGGTCTTCTGCCGTCCAGCGGATATCTCTGGCCGGGTACAGGTGTTTGAGCATGGCACCCAGTCTGCGAAATTCGTAACCCGCCTGCGCTTTTTCAAGGGTGACAAAAACAGCACCATGCAATGCGGTGTCACGGATCAGCTGAGACACGCTGACACCCAGAGCCGCTGCACGCGCATTGAAGCCTTCTACTTCGTCGCGTGAAACCCTAAGTTTTAAGAACGTTGAGCGTTGCATGATCAGAAGGAATCATTCACCTGCTGACCGCGTTCAGGCACCAGACGTCGCCATGACGGCAGTGGTACTGACAGGCGAACACACCACGCGCATTCTTTTCATTTGCATCTCCAATCGACTAGCCGCCACGACGGCGGATAGCCAATACGGGTAAGTCGCAAGTGTGAGCGCGCGATTGAACGGTGGGGTTTGCTGCCGGGCTGAAACGGACTGACAAAGCGAACCAAGCGAAGCGACTTTGTTTTGACAGTCCGTTTGAGCGTCGTCCAGGGGCTAGCCTTACGGCTGGGGTTGTCGAATGACATCCCCAATGAGTTGAACCCGGACTTCGGATGTTGCGATAGCGATCGTTACCCCAATGGGACAAGACAATCTGTGCGTTCTACAGGACTAACTTGTTTCGAAGAAAAGAGGGCGGGCAGCTCATGCTTACCAATCTCCACAAACCGGGAGGCGATTCAACTGTTCACCTTGTGATTGCTTTATTCCCGCTTGGCACACCAGCCCCAACTTCCAATTTGCGTCCGGCCGGTATCAAGCAACGGCAATCAACAACAGAAATTCCCATGATGCTCAAGAAGTTGCTTTCCAGTTTACCGGTTGCGACTACAGGTCCTCTCGGCGGTTCGGGTGAAAGCGCTCAACGTATGTTTGGAGGTCAAAAATGATCGGAACCCAACCCGTAGGCACCATCAGTGGCGTCGTTATCAGCGCGGTGTCCCACGAAGGCCTCAGCGTTACCGTAGACGGCAAACCAGCCAGACTGGCCATCCTGACCGATGACGGCCGCGTGATTGCGGTAGGTGACCAAGTGGCCAAGGAGGCTGAAGCCGTCGCTCTCAACAGCTACCGCAACTTCCTCAAGGGCCAAGGTTACCTGCGAGTGAATAGCGCCCCGATTACGGCAAACTAACCCTTTCACTCCCTTACGCAGTTGGGCTTGCTGGCTTTGGTCAGCTTGCGAGACGACTACAGATCAGCCGTCAAGGTCAACTCACCCTGGGTCATGGCGCCGATCTGGGCATCAAGTTGCTCGTGGCTGCGGGTGTCCATAAGACACACCGCACGCACTTGGCACCATCCACCATCACCGTTCTGGTTCGCGCAGCTGCCCAGTTTGACGCGATTGTCGGGTGTATCCCCGACCACAGACCACGCCATCAACGGCCAGCAGCCGAACCTTGCAGTTCGCGGTGGGTGCACTCATACGACGTGACCCAAGCACGAGTGGGCTGCCTTTACAACCGCTCCAGCGGCACGTTACCCGGCGTCAAAAAAGCTGACGCGCCAACATGCAGAATCGTCATATTGCGAAACAAGGCCAACCCGATGACCCGCTACTCGACATGCTCGGCGGTCAGCTTGCACCGCCGAATCGTGGCCTTGCCAGTGGCTTGCAGGGCGTGCTCAATCATTGTCAGATCAATCAGATCGTTGAGTCGGCTCAAATCTCCCTTCTGCTGCCAGGCGAGTAAAGAACTTTCACCTCCAAGTTCCGCCTACTCGCGGTTTAACTGACCGGCATGCGGTACCACGTAGGCTAGGCCTTTCATATGCGTTTAAAGCGGTTTATACTAACTATCTTTGGCGCAACCTAAGGAAACAAAACCAATCTTGCCGCTCAATTATTTATCGCTCTTATCAGGGGTTGTGAAAGGGAAACCAGTGAAGACGTTCGCTGGATCTTTCATCTTTTCTTGCATTTGAGTGAAAAGATTTTTACTCTGCTCAACGTAGCTTCCCATCATTTGCTGCATCATGGGATTTTGAACATTCATGAACTGCGCCCAACTCTCAGGAGTGGCACCACCTTGCTTTGACTGCTCAGCATACTGTGATTGCAGATCAATGAAGGATTGAATATTTTTTTCCAACATGCCACCCACAACGCCTTGCATGGAGTGACCATAGAAACGAATCATTTGAGACAACATCGGTGTGGTGAATAAAGGCACGCCACCAGCTTCTTCTTCCAAAATGATTTGCAACAAAATAGCTCTGGTCAAATCTTCTTCGGTCTTGGCATCTAAGACTTTGAATTCTTCATGTGCCAACACCAAGCTCTTCACGTCCGACAAGGTGACGTAAGTACTTGTTTGCGTGTCGTACAGACGACGATTGGGATACTTCTTAATCGTTCTGACACCAGCAGACTTGGCAGATTGTTTTTTAGTGACCATATTTAGTAAGTTGGGCTTGATTACCCGTATTGTATGGGTAAATCAAGCCCTAGATTGTTGCACCGCAATATACTTTTTGTATATTGTTTAGCCCATGTGTAAACCACCGTTCAATGAGAAGTCAGCACCAGTGGCAAATCCACCCTCATCTGAAGCAATCCAAGACACGATTGATGCAATCTCATCAGGGGTTCCAAGGCGTTTAACCGGAATGGTGTTGATGATTTTCTCAAGCACATCTTCACGAATCGCTGTGACCATGTCTGTGCCAATGTAACCAGGAGATACTGTATTAACAGTCACGCCCTTAGCAGCAGTTTCTTGTGCCAAAGACATCGTGAAACCATGGATACCTGCTTTGGCAGTAGCGTAGTTGGATTGGCCAAATTGACCTTTTTGACCGTTCACAGAAGAAATACTGATCACGCGCCCCCAACCTGCTTCAACCATGCCATCGATCACTTGCTTGGTCACGTTAAAGAGAGAATTCAAGTTCGTGTCGATCACAGCACGCCAGTCTTCTGGAGTCATCTTACGGAATACAGTGTCGCGGGTGATACCAGCGTTGTTCACCAATACATCCACCTTGCCAAATTCAGCTTTTACTTTAGTAAATGCTGCAACAGTACTCTCCCAGTCACCCACATTGCCTTCAGAGGCTGTGAAATCAAAACCAAGGGCTTTTTGCTCAGCCAACCAACGATCTTTACGTGGTGAATTAGGACCGCAACCAGCGATCACTTTAAAACCATCCTTGGCTAAACGCTGACAAATAGCGGTACCAATACCACCCATGCCACCTGTTACATACGCAATCTTCTGACTCATACTCACTCCCTTTTTAATTCGATGCTTTAATAATAAAACGATTAATCAATGGCCTTTTCTTTGACATAAGAACCTGGCGCTTTTTCTAAAACTTTGTACTTCGTGTTGCCATAATTTTTGGGTGCTGCTTTTTTCTTGCCACTCAGTGGCTTTAACCAATCAGTCCAATCAGGCCACCAGCTACCTGGAATTTCTTTAGCGCCATCAAACCATGCATCGGCTGTAGCAGGTGCTTTGGAGTTGGCCCAATAGTTGCGCTTTTTCTTGGCGGGTGGATTGATCACGCCAGCAATGTGCCCCGATGCACCCAAAACAAAATGCACTTTGGCGCCCTTCAAGAGCTTGACGGATTCATAAGCAGACCACCATGGAACGATATGATCTTCGCGTGATGCGTACAGGTAGACTGGGCATTTGATTTTGCCAAGATCTACTTTTTCGCCACAAATGGTTAACTTGCCAGGAACTTTGAGTTCATTTTGCAAATACAAATGTCTTAAGTACCAAGAGTACATGGCACCAGGCAAGTTAGTGGAGTCACCATTCCAATACAAGAGATCAAATGGCGGTGGTGAGTTACCTTTTAAGTAGTTATCAACCACGTAGTTCCAAACCAAATCGTTGGGGCGCAAGAATGAGAATGTGTTGGCTAACTCAACACCACGCAACATGCCGCATTTACCACCACCTTTACCACCTATGCTGTTCTCTCGAAGAGATACCAATGCTTCATCAACGAAGACATCCAAGATGCCCGTGTCAGAAAAATCTAACAAAGTCGTCAATAAGGTCAAGCTGGCCGCTGGGTGCTGATCTTTTGCTGCCATCACTGCCAAGGCAGTCGCGGTGATCGTGCCGCCCACACAGAAGCCTAGGATATTGATTTGCTTTTGACCGCTGATATCTTGAACCGTTTCGATGCCGTGAACAGCTGCACCAATGTAATCATCCCAAGTGGTATCAGCCATGCTTGGATCTGGATTTTTCCAAGAGATCAAATAAACGGTGTGCCCTTGCTCAACCAAATAACGCACCATTGAACTCTCGGGCTGTAAATCCAAAATGTAATATTTATTGATACATGGTGGAATCATCAAGTACGGACGCTCATACACTTGATCTGTCAGTGGCTTGAATTGCAGAATCTGAAATAACTTGGTTTGATAAACAACGGCGCCCTCAGCAGTCGCGACATTCTTACCTACTTCAAATGCTGATTCATCGGTTTGCGAAACTTTGCCCTTACCCAAGTCTTGCAAGGCATTCAGGATGCCTGTTCGCAAAGATTCGCCTTGGGTATCTATCAAACGTTGCTGAGCTTCAGGATTCGTCGCTAAGAAGTTAGCTGGCGACATCGCATCAATCATTTGCTCGATGCTAAAACGTATTCTTTGACGTACCTTGGCTTCTGCTTCAACGGCATCAGCCAAGTTCAATAAATGACGAGAATTCAATAAATAAAAATTAACCGTGGCTTGGTTCCAAGGGTTTTGCCATGCCTCGCCTTTGAAACGACGATCATTAATAGGTGTACCCGTTGGATTGGCCCAAAGTTCAGATAGGTCTTTGGCGTATTGCTTTTCAATCTCAACCAGCTTTTCTGCTGGAATTAGAGCCATGTGCTGAGGGGCGAGGCTTGGCCCTGATCCAAAGCCTTGCGTGTTCATCATAGAACTTCCTTAAGTAGAATTTATTTGACCTAAGTCTAATAGCCCTATTTTGATGGTTTATGAAGGAAATCGTTATAAGAATTAACCCTATCTGAAACTTCGCTCAAGCTTACTTGATGGGGGGACGTTGATTTGCTGCTGTTTAACTTGAGGTTGCTTCTATCCAGATGAAACTGCCCATTCGGCCAGTTTGTTGATCACGACGGTAGGAGAAAAAATCCGGATTTTGTACGGTGCACTCAGAGCCACCCTCAATGAAATCAATACCCAGGGCATTTAAACGCAGACAGGCCAATCCATAGATATCAGCCAGATATTTACCCTTTTCTTGTAATTGTTCAAAGCAAGCTGCGCTTACTGGGTTTTGCGCTAAGAAGATCTCTCGTACTTCACTGCCCACCTCAAAAGCATGCGGACCAATGGCAGGTCCTAAGTAGGCAAGGATTTCGCTTTGAGTTTGATCTTGATGACTTTGCTTGGCTCGCATCAAAGCAACTGTTTTCTCAATCACACCAGCAGCCAAACCTCGCCATCCAGCATGAGCTGCCCCGACAACTTTGCCATCCTTACTGGCTAATAAAACAGGTAAACAATCCGCCGTCATGATTGCCAGTACCTGTCCAGGTGTTGTGGTGACTGAGGCATCAGCATTCAGCACCCCAATCACATGCTCATCAGCATCGACCACCTGAGTGCCATGAATTTGATTTAACCAAACAGGCTCATGGGGCAAGACTGCTTTTAATGCTTCACGGTTTTTTTGGACCACCACTGGATCATCACCCACATGCAAACCAAGGTTCAAACTATCAAACGGAGCTTGACTAAACCCTCCATGACGATTCGTGATCATGGTTTTGATTTGTTTTGGCGCCCCCCAATGAAGCAGTTGAATGGATGATGTCATTGAATGTTGTGATGGTGTCTTGATTATGATTAGTCGTCCAACTCATCCCATATGGGGTGCAAGTCTTTTTCCGTCATGCCCAATCGTATTCCCAAATCATGCATATCTGCCGGTATAGGCGCTTGCCACAAAATATCCTCTTTGGTCCTTGGATGCTTGATCCCCAGGACCGTTGCATGCAAAGCTTGTCCTGGTCTTGAGAAGGCTAACTGAGCAGCATCAGCTGGTGATCTCTTTTTATAAACTGGATCTCCCACCAAAGGATTACCCAAAGACTCCAAATGCACCCTGATTTGGTGAGTTCTGCCTGTTTCTAGGCGACACATCACCAAAGATACTTTGGTTTTACCGAATTCTTGTGTGTTCAAGTTTCTGACATGAGTCACAGCTGGCTTGCTGGCTGAACCAGTGAGCAAGGCCATTTTGAGACGATCTCGGGGGTCGCGACCAATCGAGGCATGAACGGTTTGGGATCTGACTTCACCCCAAGCAAAAGCCAAGTAGCGACGAATCACTTGGCGAGACTGTAATTGCCTGACCAGATCTGTTTGAGCCTCCAAGGTCTTGGCGACCATCAATAATCCAGAGGTATCTTTGTCTAGACGATGAACAATCCCTGCCCTTGGCACACCAGCAATCGATGGGTAGAGATAGAGCAAGGCATTCAATAAGGTGCCTGACCAATTACCAGCCGCAGGATGAACCACCATCCCTGCCGGCTTATGAATCACCAAGAGTTCAGAATCTTCATAAATGATGTCTAAAGGAAGATCCTCAGGCAAGTAGGCTTGCTCTTCAGCACTGGCCTGTGGAATCACCGTGATTTGATCACCAGCCTTGGCTGAATATCGAATTTTGAGGGTTTCACCACCAATTGTGACAAATCCATCCTCAATCCAAGTTTGCAAGCGATTTCGAGAATGTTGAGGTATTAATTGGGCCAAAACCTTATCTAAGCGCTCTCCTGCCAAACTATCTGGCACAACAACTGCAATAAAGTCTTCCTCATCGATATAATCAGAAGAATTGTTCTCAGGAGAATCTGGTAATGCCAAAATTGGATGCCTTTCCATGTATTAATAACGCTAGTTTAAGTCGCATTGGTCAAAGACTTGCGACTTCCATTGCCAGCATTTGTATCTTGGGCTCTTCTGCCCTATTAACTGGCTGTGCTGGCGATGTGAATGATGAGACCGCTGGTTGGTCACAAAATAAACTCTATGTTGAAGCCAAAGATGCCATGGATGGTGGCGATAACGCCAAATGTGTCAAGTATTTTGAAAAACTTGAAGCTCGCTATCCATTTGGTCCTTATGCCCAGCAATCACAAATCAACGTGGCTTATTGTCATTGGAAAGATGGTGAATTAGCACAAGCTATTACAGCAGTTGATCGCTTCTTACAATTACATCCAGGTCACCCAAGTGTTGACTATGCCTATTACTTGAAAGGTTTGATCACTTTTAACGACAACATGGGCTTTTTGGGCAAACTCACTGGCCAAGATTTGAGTGAACGTGATCCACGTGCAGCACGTGATGCATTTGAAGCGTTCAAAATATTGACGACTCGTTTCCCAGAGAGCAAGTACACGCCTGATGCTTTAGATCGCATGCGTTATATCGTGAACTCATTGGCAGATAGCGATGTGAACACTGCTCGCTACTATTTCCGCCGAGGCGCTTACCTGGCAGCGATCAATCGTGCACAACGCGCCATCACAGATTACGACCGCGCTCCAGCAACAGAAGAAGCTCTGTATATTTTGTATAAATCTTATGAAGCACTGAACATGAAAGATTTGAGCAACGATACTTTGCGCGTTTTAAAGTTGAACTTTCCTCAGAGTCAAATCTTAGTCACTGGTAAGAGAACTGGCGCTGATGAGAACAAGCCATCTTGGTGGCAAATCTGGCGCAAGGATTAATCAATAACTCTTAGGGTTCGCAATCATCACTGACTACTGACGTCGAACCCTTGGAGCAACTGCGCACAAAAGCTCATACCCAATCGTGCCGGCCGCTTGAGCCACTTTATCAACGGGCAAATGCTTGCCCCAGAGCTCAACTTTGCTACCTACTTGCACATGAGGCATGTCTGTCACATCCACCGTGATCATGTCCATCGACACTTGCCCTGTCATCAAACAAATCTTGCCACTGCTTAAGCCCTCAGCGCCAGCAACCCATACTGGCGTGCCATCCGGCGCATGCCTTGGGTAACCATCGGCATAACCGCAGGCAATGATCGCAATTCGAATTGGTACATCGGTTCTATATCTTGAGCCATAACCAATCGACTGCCCTGCCTCAAGGTGTTGAATCCCTATAACTTCAGAATGTAATGACATCGCGGGCTGTAATTGAGCTTCTTGAATATCCTCATAGCGACCCGATGGCGAGGCTCCGTAAAGCATGATGCCTGGCCTCACCCAATCAGAATAAATGACATGGTGGTGCCATAAAATAGCTGCAGAGTTAGATAAAGAAGTGCCACCCGCTAAACCTTCTCTGCTTTGATTGAATAACTCTGCTTGCTGATCAACGCTTGGAGTTCTATCAATGTAATCAGCATTCGCGAAATGGGTCATGTGAGTCAACTCATAACCAGCTGAATGCAAACGGTGATAAGCCTCTCGGTATTGATCTGGGGTAAAACCCAAACGGTTCATGCCGGTGTTCATTTTTAGATAAATATTAGGTAGTCTGTTGGATGAACGAGCTTCACTCAAGGCCTCTAGCCAATCAATTTGATTGAAGTCATGAACCACACAATCACATTGCAAGTCGGTGGCCGTAAAGATGTCTTCTTGGGCAAACAGGCCTTCTAGCAACAAAATAGGCCCCGTCCAACCTTTTTCTCTCAAGGTTTTGGCTTCAGCTAAATCCAATAAAGCAAACCCATCCGTGAGAGATAAGCCCTTAAGAGCTGCTTCTAACCCGTGGCCATAGGCGTTAGCTTTGACCACTGACCAAACTTTGGAGCCGGGCACAAGTTGTCTGATGCGCTCAAGGTTATGACTTAAGGCATCAGTGTGAATATGGGCATATATCGGTCTTGACAGAAAAAACTCACTTTCGTGTTTTAATGGCATTTCATAACTGAATTGTACGAATGAAACCAGGTTTTTACACAATTATGGCGGCGCAATTTTTTTCGTCGCTCGCCGACAATGCGCTCTTAATTGCTGCCATTGCGCTGTTATACCAACTCCAGTCCCCAGCCTGGATGACTCCGCTCCTAAAACTTTTCTTCGTTTTATCCTACGTTTTACTTGCTGCCTTTGTTGGCGCCTTTGCTGACTCACGCCCCAAGGGGAATGTGATGTTTTGGACCAACAGCATCAAAATTGTTGGCTGCATTGCCATGCTCTTCACTCTACACCCTTTGGCAGCTTATGCGATTGTGGGTTTTGGTGCGGCAGCTTACTCACCTGCTAAATACGGTATTTTGACTGAATTACTTCCGCCTGAAAAACTGGTCGTGGCCAATGGCTGGATTGAAGGTTTGACCGTGGGCTCAATCATTTTGGGCACGGTCTTGGGTGGCGCATTGATTTCTAATAAGCTCTCATTGGCTTTATTAGGACTTGACCTGCCATTTTTTGAAACTGGTATTGATACACCTCCAGAAGCCGCTATTTGTGTGATTGCCTTCATTTATTTGATTGCAGCCGGGTTTAATTTAAGAATCCCGGATACGGGCGCAAGATACCCTCAGCAAGGAAAAAATCCACTCCGTTTGATCAAAGACTTCCAGCATTGCTTCAATACGCTGTGGAAAGATCGTTTGGGTCAAATCTCTTTATCTGTCACAACACTCTTCTGGGGTGCTGGTGCAACATTACAGTTCATTGTTCTCAAATGGGCTGAATCTGCTTTAGGCATGAGCTTGTCACAGGGCGCAATCTTGCAAGCAGTCGTGGCATTTGGCGTTGCGGGCGGTTCCATTTGGGCAGCTTCACGCATTCCTTTGAAAAAATCTCTGAGCGTTTTGATTTACGGTGTGATGATGGGTGCTTTGGTGATGGTCATGGCGATTTACAACCGTGACTTGTTACCAGACGTGGCGATTGATTTGGGCTTGTTCCAAATTCCACTGTATCTATTGATTGCTTATGTTTTCTTGGCGACGATTGGTTGGTTGGCTGGTTACTTCGTGGTGCCAATGAACGCCCTGTTACAGCACCGTGGTCACGTTTTATTATCTGCCGGACACTCGATTGCCGTTCAGAACTTCAATGAAAATCTCTCCGTCTTGGGCATGCTTTGTTTGTACGCCCTACTGATTTGGTTGGATGTGCCAGTTTCTATTGTGATTATTGCATTTGGTAGTTTTGTGTGTTTGGTGATGATTCAGATCATTCGTTGGCACAAACGCAATCAAGCTGAATACGATTCACTTCATCTGATTGGCGAGCACAAGCATCCTAAGACTGCAGCAAGACCGCATTAATGCTGGATAAGGCTGTAGCCTTTAATTCTTTAAATCAAAGAGCGCGCCAAGAGTAAATCTTGCCAAGTCTTTGCTTTGTCACTTGGCTTCTTTAATAAGTGCTCTGGGTGATAGGTTAAAACCACTGGCAACTCATCTTCTGCCTGCTCTAAAGAATGCACAGCACCTCTTAACTCCTCAAAGCTATCGTCCATTTGCAATAACTGTCGGCCCATTTGTGAACCCATGGCCATCACCACTTGGCCGGTCACTTTGCCAGCTAGAGCTTCTGCACTACTGAGTAATTGAATGGTGTTCCTGCTCAACATCAATGAGGCCAAGATTTTGTCAAACAACAAAGCGGCATCACCAGATAACTGATCCACCACAAAGGTCCAAACAATCTCTTGATTACTCAGTTGAGGCTCTTGATAGCTATCGGCTCGAGTAGCTTGCTGATCCACTTGCTTCATTTCTTGCTGGCCATCTTGGTTGGCTTCCACAGAATTTGATTCACCACCATCCTCGGACTTATTCTTTAGAACCCAGGTACTGATGCCCATCTCATTTAAATAATCAGCTTGACTCATTGGCTTGAATGTTCTTTCTATAATCGATCAGTTAGATGGTGCGTTCAATACTTTTTTCATGACTTTGGCATTTTCACGACCACCATCTTTTAAAGAATAGTAATCCTTTCTGATGCCAATTTCTTGATATGCAAAACTTTCATACAAGGCAATTGCTGGGGTATTGCTGACTCTCACTTCCAAGAAAATATCTTGGAATGACTTTGATTGTGCAGCGTCTTCGATGACCTTCATGATTTTTTTGGCCAGACCTTGTCTTTTATAAGATGGATGAACTGTGATATTCAAGAGTTGTAACTCATCTAAAGCAGGTAATAAGACGCAATAACCCAATAATGGATCCGTCTTTTCATCGTCTACCGACAGTTGACGCAAACAATAAGCCCAATAGCCTGCCTCAAGAGAGTCTGTGAAGTTACCCAAGGTCCAAGGTGACACATGACTTTGTTGCTCGATCTCCATGACTTCACTCAAGTCACGCAAGGCCATCGGTAAAAGACGCAGATCCATGACTAGATTCGATGCCCTTAAGATTTCTCTTGATTGGATTTTTCGAGCTCGCGCTCAGCTATCGTTTGAGCCACCTTGTCACGCACATAGATCGGTTGCAATTCAGCAGCGCTGACTTGCAGACCTTTTTCTAAAGCATCCAAGCCTAATTGAGCAATCGATCTTGCATGAGGCACAGCTGTTTCATCGATGGCCATGGCTTTTTGACTGATCACCAACATGTCCTCTGGATAGGCAGTGACAGCATTACCCACCAAAGCAAATGGTGTGGTTGGAATATCAATGTCTTTGGGTGCAGATAGATACACATCATCCTGGCGCTCTGGCAAACCATTTGCTTGCACCACATAACGAGCCCAATAGACTTCACTCATGCGTGCATCAGTGGCTACGATCAGGTGATCATTTTCTTTGAGTTTGAGTTGATGAATGCCTTCTAGTGCAACCGCATCCAAACAAACGATCGGCAAGCAAGGTAGATCAGCAGCAAAGGCCATCCCCTGCCCAATGCCCACACCAATCCTGATACCCGTGAATGCTCCAGGACCAATACCAACTGCAATACCAGTTAGATCCCTGAAATTAAGTTGCGCTTCTTCTAAAAGAGCCTCCACCCAATCCAAAGCATGTTGACTTGATTCGGGGCCGAGATTTTCATGGCGCACAAGGTCCCCAGATGACAAAGGGGACTGCGGTTGACCCGAGCCCCCTTGTGGGTTGACCAAGGCCACTGAACACCACTGTGTCGAGGTGTCGATGGCCAGAATCGTCAATTAGATTTCCTCGTACAAAGGCAATGTCAAGAATTCTTCGAACTTCTCGCCAGTGCTCATCACGTCAAAAATCTCAGCAGCGCGATCCCAGTGACCTGTTGCAGCGCTTGCTTTAACTTTTGGCAATTCTTCAGCGATCAATTGACGAACTAATTCAACTGTGACTTTTTTGCCGTCATCCAAAACACCTTTTGGTGAACGGATCCACTGCCATACTTGTGAACGGCTGATCTCTGCAGTAGCAGCATCTTCCATCAAGTTGTGAATCGGTACGCAACCGTTACCAGCCAACCAAGCACCTAGGTAATGAATACCCACGTTGATGTTCATGCGCAAACCAGCTTCAGTGATCGGTGTTTCTGGTTGGAAGTCCAACAAGTCAGCAGCTGTTACATTCACCTCAGGTTTTTGCTTGTCAAATTGGTTAGGACGATCGCCCAATACTGCTTTGAACTCAGCCATAGAAGCTTCAACAAGACCTGGGTGAGCAACCCAGCCACCGTCGTAACCATCAGTTGCGTCACGCTTTTTGTCATTGATGATGCCTTGCATAGCAATGGCGTTTTTCTCTGGATCGTTCTTGATTGGAATCAACGCGCTCATACCGCCCATCGCTGGTGCGCCGCGCTTGTGACATGTCTTCAATAGCAATAGAGCATAAGCGCGCATGAATGGAGCAGTCATGGTCACTTTTGCGCGATCAGCCAAGCAGAAGTTTTTGTCTACTTTGAATTTCTTGATGCATGAGAAGATGTAATCCCAACGACCAGCATTCAAACCGGCGCTGTGTTCACGCAACTCATAAAGAATTTCATCCATTTCGAATGCGGCCAAAATGGTTTCAATCAACACAGTGGCTTTGATCGTGCCACGTGGGAAACCTAATTCGTCTTGAGTCATGCAGAAAATGTCATTCCACAAACGTGCTTCTAAATGGCTTTCCATTTTTGGCAAGTAGAAATAAGGGCCTGCGCCACGTGCCAACTGTTCTTTAGCGTTGTGGAAGAAGAACAAAGCGAAGTCAAAGATACCGCCAGATACGCGTTGACCATCGACAGTCACGTGCTTCTCATCCAAGTGCCAACCACGTGGGCGAACTTGCAATGTGGCAATCTTGTCATTTAACTTGTAGCTTTTGCCATTTTGCTCAAGGCTTAGTTCGCGACGAATCGCCTTTTTCATGTTGATTTGACCCTGAATTTGATTCGTCCAGCTTGGGCTGTTTGAATCTTCAAAGTCAGTCATATAAGAGTCTGCGCCTGAGTTAAAGGCATTGATCACCATTTTGGCTTCAACTGGGCCAGTGATCTCAACGCGACGGCACTGCAATGCTGCTGGAATTGCAGCTACTTTCCAATCACCTTCACGGATGTGTTTTGTTTCAGGCAAAAAATCAGGTTTTTCACCAGCGTCCAAACGCTTGGTGCGCTCAACACGTGCCTTGAGGAGTTCTTTACGACGTGGCTCAAAAGTACGGTGAAGTTTGGCCACCAAAGCCAAAGCCTCTGGGGTCAAAATAGTTGCAAATTCTGGGGAAACATCGGCGCTGATCGCCATGCCTTGAGGCAAGTTAGACATGAAAAACTCCTGAAAAACAAATAGTTATGGTTATAAGTACGTGTTGCTTTTTCTTGCAAAAACAACATTATGCCTTTTGCGATGAAAATTGTCCCAAAACGCCTTTTGACTATTTCATGAATTTATTCATTCAAGGTCAACCAAACTTAAAACTCACGCGTTAATGGCGTAAGGACACTTTTATAGGAGCCTTCTGTGAGATACGGTTTTAACCATTTATCTGATGATGAATTTCTAGTTTTGTGCAAAGAATTGAATAAAAACAAGGGCTTACTCTTGATTGGTAAGATCAAAGAGCTACCGCCCAAGCTGGCCGCTTTTGCAGAATGGCGCAAGGGTTTGAGCTATATGCAAGCGTACGCATGATCAAATTTATAAAAATAACTAAATAAATAGACAAAAAATTAGAAGCATTCAATAAAAAACCGCCTGATTGGGCGGTTTTTTATTAGCGGTACTTTCTCGATGGTAGTTTGGACTCGTTTAGCTCAGCGCTTGAATCACTTCAGGTGGCGCTTGAACCAATTCAATCAAAACACCCTCGCCCCCAATTGGGAACTCTTCATTCCCTTTAGGGTGTAAAAAAGTGATGTCATACCCTGCAGCCCCTTTTCGAATCCCACCAGGTGCAAATCTCACACCATTGGCTGTCAACCATTCAACCGCGACCGGCAAGTTATCAACCCATAAACCAATGTGATTGAGTGGGGTTGTGTGCACAGCGGGTTTCTTTTCTGGATCGATCGGTTGCATCAAATCCACTTCCACCTTATGAACACCCTTACCCATGGCACAAATGTCTTCATCAACGTTTTCGCGTTCTGATTTAAATGTACCAGTCACTTCTAGACCAAACATGTCAACCCAAAGCTTTTGAAGTTTGGTTTTGTCTGGTCCACCAATGGCCACTTGTTGAATGCCCAAAATTTTGAATGGTTTAGTCATCTGCTGGCTCACTCGAATCTCAGAATTTCTTGATCAACGGCAAGACTCTCACCTTTGGCAGCCATCACAGCAGCAACCACGCCATCCTGCGTTGCGACCAAGACGTTTTCCATCTTCATCGCTTCAATCGCAGCTAAGCGCTGACCCGCTTCTACTTTTTGACCGACAGTAACAGCGACATCAACCAATAAGCCAGGCATCGGAGACAACAAGAACTTCGACATATCGGGCGGTTCTTTGAAAGGCATCAGCTTTTGCATTTCAGCAGCCTGTGGTGTTAACACCATGCTGTCGACTCTCACGCCATCGAATTGCAAGCGATAGAAGGTGCCCATGCGCTCAACCTGAAGCGCGATCTCACGTCCATTCACAGATGCTTTGTAAATGATCTGACCAGGATTCCAGTCTGAATCAATTTTATAAACTGAACCATCGACTGTGACTTCATAACCACGAGCTGTTTCATCAATCGATGTTGGCACGTAATTCATCTTGCCAGCTTCACCAGCTGCCACCACGAATTCTGTTGGGATTTTGACCTCGTGACCTTCAAGCTGACCATAAATACCAGCCGCACGATCCAAGTAACGGCGATGAACAGCTGTTGCCAATGCATCCATTAATTTTGGATCTTCCGCTTTGACATCGGACGCTCTAAATCCATGAGGGAATTGTTCGGCAATGAAACCAGTGTTGAAGTCCCCAGAGATGAAACGTGGGTGCTGCATCAAAGCAGCTTGGAATGGAATATTAGAATGAATGCCACGAATCACGAACTCATTCAAAGCAGCACGCATCTTAGTGATTGCATCCAAACGATCTTTACCGTGCACGATCAATTTAGCAATCATTGAATCGTAGTACATCGGAATCTCACCGCCTTCATAGACACCAGTGTCCACACGCACACCATTCACCTCTTCAGGCGGCTGGTATCTAACCAAACGACCAGTTGATGGCAAGAAGTTGCGGTATGGGTCGTCCGCATTGATGCGGCACTCCATTGACCAACCATTGCGCTGAATATCTTTTTGACCAAATGATAATTTTTCTCCAGCGGCTACTCGGATCATCTGCTCAACAAGGTCTAGTCCTGTGATCGATTCAGTCACAGGATGCTCTACTTGTAAACGAGTATTCATTTCCAAGAAGTAGAAAGACTGGTCCTTGCCAACCACAAACTCAACCGTGCCAGCAGATTGATATTTCACAGCTTTGGCCAAAGCCACCGCTTGGTCACCCATCGCTTTGCGAGTTTCATCACTGATGAATGGTGATGGCGCTTCTTCGATCACTTTTTGGTGACGACGCTGAATCGAGCACTCACGCTCCCACAAGTAAACAGCATTGCCATGACCATCACCCAACACCTGAATTTCAATGTGGCGCGGCTCTTCAACAAATTTCTCGATGAACACACGATCATCACCAAAGCTGTTACGAGCTTCGTTCTTACAGGCTGAGAAACCTTCAAAAGCTTCTTTATCGTTAAATGCAACGCGCAAACCTTTACCGCCGCCACCTGCTGATGCTTTGATCATCACTGGATAACCAATGCCCTTGGCAATTTCTACCGCAGATTCAGGTGTATCAATCGCATCGTTGTAACCAGGAATCGTATTGACCTTGGCTTCGTTGGCTAATTTTTTAGAAGCGATCTTGTCACCCATCGCAGCAATCGAATAATGCTTAGGCCCGATGAAAGTGATGCCCTCTTCTTCCAAGCGCTTAGCAAATGCCTCGTTCTCAGATAAGAAACCATAACCAGGGTGAACCGCTTCAGCACCCGTGTCTTTACACGCCTTGATGATGTTATCCATCACCAAATAGGATTCACGTGAAGGAGCTGGGCCAATACACACTGCTTCATCAGCAAGCTCTACGTGACGCGCATCACGGTCGGCTTCAGAATAAACAGCCACAGTTTTAATGCCCATCTTGCGAGCAGTTTTAATCACGCGGCAAGCAATTTCACCACGGTTAGCAATCAGAATCTTCTTAAACATGTTCTTGTCCTAATCGATTAAAGAGGGATGTTGCCGTGTTTGCGCCAAGGATTTTCAATATCCTTGTCTTTGAGCATGGCCAAAGATCTAGCAACACGTTTACGAGTTTCATGAGGCATGATCACATCGTCAATGTAACCACGACGACCAGCCACAAATGGATTGGCAAACTTGGCTTTGTACTCTGCCTCGCGCTCGGCTAACTTGGTAGGATCACCTTTTTCTTCACGGAAAATAATTTCCACAGCGCCCTTAGGGCCCATCACCGCAATTTCAGCTGAAGGCCAAGCAAAGTTCACATCACCTCTGAGGTGTTTTGAAGCCATCACGTCATACGCACCACCGTAGGCTTTGCGTGTGATCACTGTGATCTTTGGTACTGTGCATTCTGCATATGCGTACAACAACTTGGCGCCGTGCTTGATGATGCCGCCGTATTCTTGTGAAGTGCCTGGCATAAATCCTGGCACATCTACAAAAGTAACCACTGGGATATTAAAAGCATCACAGAAACGCACGAAACGTGCCGCCTTGATCGATGATTTGATGTCCAAGCAACCAGCCAAGACCAATGGCTGGTTGGCAACGATACCGACTGTTTGACCTTCGATGCGTGCAAAACCAATAATGATGTTTTTCGCATAATCAGGTTGAATTTCAAAGAAATCACCATCATCAACAGTTTTTGTGATCAACTCATGCATGTCGTAAGGCTTATTGGCGTTATCAGGCACCAAAGTATCTAGCGAATAATCCAAGCGCTCTGCTGTATCAGCCCCCTTGCGCACAGGTGGCTTCTCTTTATTTGATAAAGGCAGATAGTTAAAGAAGCGACGCAACATCAAAATCGCTTCAACATCGTTTTCAAAGGCGCGATCGCACACACCTGATTTGGTAGAGTGAGTCATGGCACCACCCAACTCTTCTGCTGTCACTTCCTCATGAGTCACGGTCTTCACAACTTCTGGACCCGTCACAAACATGTATGAACTATCTTTGACCATGAAAATGAAGTCGGTCAATGCTGGTGAATACACGGCACCACCAGCGCTAGGACCCATGATCAAAGAAATTTGTGGAATCACACCTGAAGCAGACACGTTGCGCTGAAAAATCTCAGCATAACCACCCAAAGATGCCACACCCTCCTGAATACGTGCACCGCCCGAGTCATTCAAACCAATCACTGGAGCGCCGACCTTCATGGCTTGATCCATGACCTTACAAATCTTCTCAGCATGAGCTTCAGACAATGAACCACCGAACACGGTGAAGTCCTGTGAGTACACAAAGGTCAGACGACCATTGATCATGCCGTAGCCAGTCACCACACCATCACCAGGCACAGATTCATTGGCCATGCCAAAGTCCGTGCAACGGTGCTCAACGAACATGTCCCATTCTTCAAATGAGCCATCGTCTAATAACAACTCAATGCGCTCACGAGCTGTTAATTTGCCTTTGCCATGTTGGGCATTGATGCGCTTTTGACCGCCGCCCAGGCGAGCCTGTTCACGCTTGGCTTCTAGTTGTTTGATGATGTCATGCATAAAATGCTCTCCCTTGTTTCTCAATCTTTAAATTAACTTTTACTCATTACTTCTTAACTTTTACTTCTTGATCTTTACTTCATTAAATCCAATAATCGTCTGGCGGCCACTGAGGCTGCCATGGTTCCCTGGTTCACCGCTTCACTTAATTCAGGCAATAGCTTTTGTACTTGTGCATTGGCTTTGAAGTTTTGTCTTAAGCCTGCTTCGATGCGTTCCCACATCCATGCTTGGGCCTGTTGCTTTCTTCTCAATGCCAAGTGACCATGCTTTGTCTGAATGTCTTTGAATATGTTGACCGTGTCCCAAAACTCAGTGATACCTTCAGACTTCAAAGCGCTCATGCGAATCACTTTTGGATGCCAAAGTGTTTCATCATGGTGAGCGTGCTCAGGGTTGCCGTGCATGCTGAATAAGCGCAATGAACCCATGATTTGCACTTGCGCCCTGGTGGCAGCATCTGGGTCTAAATCAACTTTATTGATGACCACCAAATCAGCTAACTCCATCACACCTTTTTTGATGGCTTGAAGATCATCGCCCGCATTAGGCAGTTGCAACAAAACAAACATATCTGTCATATTGGCAACAGCTGTTTCACTTTGACCAACACCGACCGTTTCAACAATCACTACGTCATGACCGGCCGCTTCAGCGACCAACATGGCTTCACGTGTTTTTTCCGCGACTCCACCAAGATTGCCTGATGAAGGTGTGGGTCTGATGAATGCTTTCTCATTGACCGATAAAAACTCCATGCGGGTTTTGTCACCCAGAATCGAACCACCAGAAACTGTGGACGATGGGTCAATTGCTAAAACAGCCACACGATGACCTTTACTGATCAGATACAAGCCCAAGGCTTCAATGAAAGTAGATTTACCAACACCCGGAACACCAGAAATACCTAATCTGAAAGATTGTCCACTCTTAGGCAGAATCGCATTGAGCACTTCATCTGCTCTTAAACGATGATCAGGCCTGGTTGACTCCAACAAGGTGATGGCTTTCGCCATGGCTCGGCGCTGGGCCGATCCAGGTTTGGCATCAGCACCACAGATGGCATCAACGAGTATTTGATCTTCTGTTTGCACGCGGGTCTTTATTAGCTATTTATTCGCTGATCAATGATTGGCTTATTTTTGAGCCAAACGAATTTGCTCTAGAACATCCTTGGCCGATGCTGGAATTGGTGTACCAGGACCATAGATGCCTTTCACGCCAGCTTCGTATAAGAACTCATAATCTTGACGTGGAATCACGCCACCCACAAAAACGATGATGTCATCAGCGCCCTGCTTTTTCAGTTCCTGAATGATGGCTGGCACCAATGTTTTATGTCCTGCTGCCAAAGTAGAAATGCCCACCGCATGCACATCGTTCTCGATGGCTTGGCGCGCACACTCTTCTGGCGTTTGGAACAAAGGCCCCATATCAACGTCAAAGCCTAAATCTGCAAAAGCTGTGGCCACCACTTTGGCACCGCGGTCGTGACCATCTTGACCTAATTTGGCAATCATCACACGTGGGTGACGGCCTTGATCTTTAGCAAATTCAGCGATTTCTGTTTTTAATTTTTCCCAGCCTTCTGCTGAGTCATAAGCAGCTGCATACACACCAGTCACCTTTTGAGTATCGGCGCGATGGCGCCCGTAAACTTTTTCCAATGCATCAGAAACTTCACCCACTGTTGCGCGCAAACGAATGGCATCGATTGCAAGAGCCAATAAGTTACCAGTGTTATTTTCTGCTGCGGCTGTCAGCGCATCCAAGGCTGCCTGAACTTTTTGACTGTCACGCTTTGCTCTGACATCTTTTAAACGAGCAATTTGTGAATCACGAACCTTGTTGTTATCAATATCCAAGATATCAATTGGATCTTCTTTGCCGAGCTTGTATTTGTTAACGCCAACAATCACATCTTTGCCAGAATCGATACAAGCTTGCTTTTCAGCAGCGGCGGCTTCAATTTTGAGTTTGGCCCAACCACTTTCAACCGCTTTGGTCATGCCACCCATGCCTTCAACTTCTTGAATGATGTCCCATGCTTTATCAGCCATGTCTTGCGTGAGCTTTTCCATCATGTAAGAACCAGCCCAAGGATCGATCACATTGGTGATGTGAGTTTCTTCTTGAATGATCAACTGGGTATTACGCGCAATGCGTGATGAGAACTCCGTTGGCAAAGCAATCGCTTCATCAAATGAATTGGTGTGCAATGACTGTGTGCCACCGAATACAGCTGCCATCGCTTCAATCGTGGTTCTAACAACGTTGTTGTAGGGATCTTGCTCTGTGAGTGACCAGCCTGAAGTTTGGCAATGCGTTCTCAACATCAATGACTTAGGATTCTTTGGATTGAATTCCTTCATCACACGCCACCACAACAAGCGAGCAGCTCTTAATTTAGCGACTTCTAGATAGAAGTTCATACCAATGGCAAAGAAGAAAGATAGACGACCAGCAAAGCCATCCACATCCAAACCTTTGCTCAAGGCAGTTTTTACGTACTCTTTACCATCAGCGATGGTGAAAGCCAATTCCAAGGCTTGGTTCGCACCCGCTTCTTGAATGTGATAACCAGAGATAGAAATCGAATTGAACTTGGGCATCTTTTGAGAGGTGTACTCAATGATGTCGCCAATGATGCGCATCGATGGCTCTGGTGGGTAGATGTAAGTATTACGCACCATGAACTCTTTCAAAATATCATTTTGAATAGTTCCTGATAACTGATCCTGACTCACGCCTTGCTCTTCAGCTGCAACCACATAGCCAGCCAAAATTGGTAATACGGCACCGTTCATGGTCATTGATACAGATACTTTGTCCAATGGGATTTGATTGAACAAAATCTTCATGTCTTCTACTGAATCAATCGCCACACCCGCTTTACCTACATCGCCGGTCACACGAGGATGGTCAGAGTCGTAGCCACGATGAGTGGCCAAGTCAAAAGCAACTGAAACACCTTGACCACCTGCAGCCAAAGCTTTGCGATAAAACGCATTGGATTCTTCTGCGGTTGAGAAACCAGCATATTGGCGAATCGTCCAAGGACGAACGGAATACATCGTTGCCTGAGGACCGCGCACAAATGGCTCAAATCCAGGCAAGGTGTTAGCAAAGGGCAAACCTTCGGTATCAGCTGCTGTGTAAAGCGCCTTTAATTTAATGTCATCGGGAGTATCCCAGCCTAAAGCATCAACATTGCCATTGGGAGCAGATTTGGCAGCAGACTTTTCCCAGGCCTCAAGACTTGGGTTAGAAAACTCGGGCCATGGGCTCTTTGTGGTTTTACTCATTATTTCTCCACCGATATATTTAATAAATTAACAATATTGAATCTCTTGGGCTTGACATATACCTGACAAAAATGATTAAATGTATTCATAATTATGAATACAAAAATATCATTAGCGTCTAGGCCATTATACGAGGAAGTAGCCGAAAGGTTAAGAAATAGTATTTTCTCGCACGAATATGCCCCAGGAGCCTGGATCGATGAACAAGCGATTGCAGCTGAATATGGCATCAGCCGCACTCCTATGCGTGAAGCTATCAAGGTTTTGGCGGCCGAAGGCTTGATCACGATGAAAATGCGCCGCGGCGCCTACGTGACTGAAGTCAGCAAGTCTGATTTAAACCAAATTTTCACGATTCTCGCCCTTCTCGAAGGTCAAGCTTGCCGTGAAGCAGCCACCAAGGCAACTGAACGCCAGCTAGAAGACCTCGACTCAATACACTTAAAACTAGAAAGAGCCGCTGCCGACCGAGATTTAGATGAGTTTTTCGTGATTAATCAGTCTTTTCACGAGAAAATTCAAGAAATCTCGAGTAATCCATGGATGAAACGCACGATCGATGACCTTAAAAAAGTTCTGAAACTGCAACGCAGAGATTCTTTAAGTAAACGCGGCAGGATGGAAAGCTCACTGTTAGAGCACCGCAAGATACTCTCCGCCCTTTTGGCCAGAGATCCTGATTTATCAGAGAAGTTGATGAAAGAGCATTTCTTACAGGGTCAGCTAGCAGCCAAGTGAAATTGTTTCTGTTGGTGAGTTTTACTTAGTGAGTTTTACTTAGTTAGTTTTTTATCCATAAAAAAAGCCGCTTAAAGCGGCTTTTTTGTTTGATCTGATTAGGTCAGCAGTTTTCTTACTTCTTAACCACCAAATTACCAGGCAAGCTAGCGATGTAAGCAGCCATGTCTTTTAGATCTCTGTCTGAGAACTGAGCCGCTTGGCCAGCCATGATCGCATTGCTACGACCAATGTTTGGATTGTTAGTAACCTTGTAGGCTTTCAAAGCAGCATAAAGATAATCGGCGTGCTGACCAGCCAACTTAGGGTACTCAGCAACCACTGGTTTGTTCATGCCTTCACCGTGACAAGCTGCACAGTTACCTTTGACCAAAAGCTCTTGACCTTTTTTAAGGTCAGCCGCTTGGGCAGTTACTGCAGTCATTGCGATAGAGGCCGTTGCGATAGCAATCAAAATATGTTTCATGTCGACTTCTCCCGCTTATTTCAATTTATTGATGGTTGTTGCTGATGTCTGAGCAGAGTAGTAAACCGCTAGGTCAGCCATGTCTTGATCTGTTAGTGAACCAGCAATACCACGCATGGTTGGGTGCTTACGCTCACCTTTTTTGTAAGCTTGCAAAGCAGCCACGATGTACTCAGCGTTCTGACCACCAATCATAGGCACGGTGTAAATCTCAGGGAAACTTGAGCGGTAGCCAGGAATTGCATGGCAACCAATACACATCGCCACTTTTGATTCAGCAGCTTTAACATCGCCCTTAACACCTTGGGCATTCACAGTACCGGCCAAAGTCATGGCGGCAACAGCAACAAATAGTAGTTTTTTCATAGTGACCAAATATTGAGTTAGATCAAAAATTTCTTCGATGCGAGTATAGCGGATGAGAGGGAAAAATGGGTTCAGAAATTAGAATTTTTAGAGTTTTTTCTCAACAAAACCTGCTAAAAAGCTCAAAATACTTTAAATCAACTACAAACTTCATGAAATATTAGTTTTACTAAGTCATGGTCTTGGCATCGCAATACAATGACGCATTATTTAGGAGAACCTTGATGTCGACAATCGCACAACGCTTAAAAGAACTTCAAATTGAGTTACCGACTGCTGGTGCTCCAGCGGCTGCTTATGTGATGTCAGCTCAAACTGGCAACACCCTATTTTTATCTGGTCACATCGCTAAAAAAGATGGCAAGCCTTTGGTGGGTAAATTGGGTTTGACCATGAGCACTGAAGAAGGCAAATTGGCTGCGCGCAGCATTGCAATTGATTTGATGGCCACCATGCAAGCTCATGTTGGCAATTTGGATCGTGTGAAGCGCATCGTTAAAGTGATGAGCTTGGTCAACTCTACAGAAACATACACAGAGCATCATTTGGTGACGAATGGTTGCTCTGAATTATTGTTTGAAGTTTTTGGTGA
>Ga0222712_10000362_pt1 | contig 61843 bp, 59 predicted proteins | sample C33_657DmetaG_FD_165043 | JGI IMG/M metagenome (GOLD analysis project Ga0222712, IMG submission 165043) | Estuarine water microbial communities from San Francisco Bay, California, United States - C33_657D | ecosystem: Environmental > Aquatic > Marine > Unclassified | place: USA: California... | reverse complement strand
GTATTGCCGCTGCAGACGTCGCCCGTAGAGCGCATGCCAGCGATAGAAAATCTCAACTTCTTGCCCGACATGGGCAGAATGACTCCGACATTGCCCTGGACCGAAAGAAGTGGCTGTTCGCAGGCTAACCAAGCGCCGGCCGCGCGTCGCCGCGGTGATGAGCCTGATCCAATCGGCAACGCCCAAGGGTCACGATTTGCACGCCGACCTCAAGGGCGTGTTGGACAAGGCGCCAACCCGGCCTAGCTCGGCGCAGACTTTCCAGATGGGCTTGTCTGGATTCTGTTCTGGCTGTAGATCAATGGACGTGTGTCTATGTACTGTTTATGCGTGTTTTTAAGACTTAATTTGATTGTTGATCCGTCTTTATCTGATTGTTACCATGGGCTGAACTTAACCTTAAAGGGAGCCGATCATGGTCACTCATACATCCGCACAGAGGCGCCTGATCGGTGCCCATCGAAGCTCGGCAGGAATGGTTTGGCTTCAGCGCTGGATCTTCGGTCTTGTCTTTTTGGCAGCCCTGATCGGTGTTATGGCTCAAGCCCGGGCGCAAGCGACCAAGCCTTTGACCCCGGTGTCCATCGCATTGGGAACACAGGTGGTCAATCTGACCTATCCCTGGTTGACCTTACCGATCGCCCTGGGCTACTGGCGCGATGAAGGCTATGACGTCAAGATCGTGACCGTGGGTGGGTCTTTGCAGGGCATACAGCAGATGGTGGCTGGTGGCGTGGAATTCGCGCAACTCAACTCCACCGGTCTGATTCAAGCCAATACCGAAAACGATGTGGCGGTACGTGGACTGATGGGCACAGGCACGATTGACTGGGGAGTGGGCGTGTTGCAGGACGGCCCCATCAAGTCGGTGGCCGACCTCAAGGGCAAGAAGATCGGCATCTTCAGCCTGGGCACCGGCGGCATGCCCTTGCTCAAGGGCTACCTGCGCAGCAATGGCATCAACCCGGACACCGAGGTGCAGATCATCGCCACGGGTGCAGGTGCCCCGGCTTTGGAGGCGCTGCGCAGCGATCGGGTTCAGGCCCTGATGTTTTGGGGTTCGGCCCTGACTGGGTTCCAAAATGCCGGCACCAAGATGCGCATCCTGGTCGATCCGGTCTGGCCGACTTTGCCCGACTTCACCTTTGGCACTATGCAAAAGACCATCGACACCAACCCTGCCATGGTCGAGGCAATTGCCCGGGGTGCGGCCAAGGCCACTCTGTTTGCAACCACCAATCCGGATTGTGTGCGCAGGATCCATTGGAAAAATTTCCCGAGTACCAAACCGACCGGGGCCGACGAGGCGACGCTGCAGAAAAATGATCTCGCGCTGTTGAACACTCAACTCGACACCATGAAGGCAGCCCACATCCTCAATGGCGGCAAACTGATCGGCGCCATGGCGCCGGCCGCCTATGCGCGCATGCAGGACTTCATGCTCAAAGAGGGTTTGATCAAAAAGACCCTGCCTATCGAGTCCATCCTGATCAACAAGCCCGGCTTTGTCGAGGCGATCAACCGTTTTGATCGCAATGCGGTGATCGAAGCGGCCAAGGCCTGCAAGGGCCTGTGAGTCCAGCTCAATTCATCGCCGGCCTGCCCAAGGCCGAGTTGCACATGCACATCGAAGGCTCGATCGAGCCGGCGTTGTTCATGGAGCTGGCCCGGCGAAATTCGGTGCAGATCGGCTGGCAGACGGAGGACGAGTTGCGCGCTGCCTACGAGTTTCCCGACTTGCAGGCCTTTTTGAATTTGTACTACGACGGCTGCAGGGTGCTGGTGCAGTCGCGCGACTTTCATGAGGTCACACGGGCGTATTTGCGTCGCGCGCATGAGGACACGGTGGTGCATGCCGAGCTGTTTCTTGGCCCGCAAGGGCACACCAGCCGGGGCATTGCCTTGGCCACGGTGCTCGAGGGTGTTGTGTCGGCCATGCAAGCGGCCGAGCGCGAAGACGGCATCACCTCGGGCCTGATTCTGGTGGCTCAGCGCCACCGCAGTGAACAAGAGGCGCTGGACATGCTCGAGGCGGCCATGCCCTGGGCGGACCGTCTGCTGGGCTTTGGCCTGGGCGGTGCCGAGGTGGGGCATCCGCCAGCCAAATTCGCCGAGTTTTTCCGCCGCTGTCGTGAGCGCGGTTTCCGAGTGGTGGCCCATGCGGGTGAAGAGGGGCCGGCGGCCTACGTGCGTGAGGCGATCGAGGTTCTTCAGGTCGAACGCGTAGACCACGGCAACGCCGCCATGGACGATGCCAGTTTGCTTGCCCTGCTGGCCGAGCGCCAAATTGCGCTGACCTTGTGCCCGCTGTCCAACCTCAAGCTCAATGTGATCAAGGCCATCGGCGAGCATCCGCTCAAAAAGATGCTTGATGCGGGGTTGCGGGTGACCGTCAATTCGGACGATCCTTCGTATTTCGGGGGCTATGTCAATGACAACTACCTGGCTTGTCAGGCTGCGCTGGGTCTGAGCCGGTCCGACCTGCTCACACTGGCTCGCAACAGTGTTTGGGCATCCTTTATGCCTGAGCAGCAGCGCCAGCGCGTGCTTGCGCGCATTGAGGCCTACGAGCAACAAGCGCCGGCCTGGGGGTCGGGTTCTTGATTTCGACCCTGTCGCTGCATTACTTCGCCAAGGTGGTTGAAGTCGGTTCAATACGCACTGCGGCTGAGCGCCTGCATGTGGCGGCATCGGCGGTAGGGCGGCAGATTGTCATTTTGGAAGAAGAGGTGGGCGCACCTTTGCTCGAGCGAGGTCGGGGGCGTGCCAAGCTGAGGCTGACCTCGGCCGGTGAGATCGTTCTGCGCTATATCCGCAGGACCGAGAGCGAGCTCAACCAGGTGCGCACCGAAATCGAGGCCCTCAAGGGCCTGCGCAAGGGGCATATCCGCCTTGGGGTGCCAGAAACCCTGGTCGTGAGCGTGCTCCCGAATATTCTCGTGGCCTTCAATCAGCGCTACCCCGGGCTGACCTACGAGGTGCAGGTGCATGGATCGCCCCGACTGGTGGATATGGTGGGGCGGGAAGAGCTTGACCTGGCGATAACCTTCAATCCGCCGCCCATGCTCAATGTCAAGCACCTGTTTGAACGCCAGCTCACCACCAGCGTCCTGATGGCCGGCGATCATCCGCTGGCAGGTCGGGCCTCGCTGAAGTTATCGGACTGCGCCGACTATGGTTTGGCCATGCCCGATGAGAGCATCAGCGCCAAGCGCGACTACGACGAGATGCTGGCCAAGGCGCGGATCCGGCCACGTCAGTTTTTGGTGACCAATTCTTATGAGCTTATGCGCTCGGTGGCCAAAAAGGGGCTGGCCATCACCATCGTCAACGCCCAACTGGGTGAGGCCCCTGCCGGGCCGGGCTATCGCTACGTGCCGCTCAAGGACCCGCGTGTCAAGCCGCAGCGCGTGACTTTGTGCGTTTTTGGCGCGCGCAGCCCCAGCACAGCGGTGGCGGTTTTTATCGAGCAACTCAGGCTCGAATTTGAGAAGTTGGAATTTTTATGAAGATGACCGACTCAGTGGCTGCGGTGCAGCCAGCGGCGTTCCGGCTGGAGGGTGTACACAAGCGCTTTCGCTCCAAGGATGGGGGTGATGTGGTGGCCCTGCACGATGTGAGCTTTGACGTGAAGCCGGGCGAGTTCGTCACTGTCGTTGGGCCCAGCGGCTGCGGCAAAAGCACCTTGCTGCGCATACTCGCCGGTCTGGCGCGGGCCAGCCAAGGTGAGGTCACTCTGGCAGGCAAGCCGGTCACCGGCCCGAGCCGGGATGTGGGCGTAGTCTTTCAGGCGCCGGTGCTGCTGCCCTGGCGTACCGTGATGGAAAACGTGCTGGTGCCCGCTCAGATCCAGGGGCGGGATGTGAAGACCTCGACCGAGCGGGCCCGGCATTACCTGCAGCTCGTCGGCTTGGAGCAGTTTCATACCAAGTACCCCAGCGAGCTTTCGGGCGGCATGCAACAGCGGGTCGGCATTGCTCGGGCCTTGGTCAATGACCCGGCGCTTTTGCTGATGGACGAGCCTTTTGGCGCCCTCGACGCGATGACGCGCGAGTCTATGAATGTGGAACTGCTCAAGCTCAAGGAGCGCACGGGCGCCACCATCATGCTGGTCACCCACAGCATTCCAGAGGCGGTGTTTTTGGGCGACCGGGTGGTGGTGATGTCGCCGCGTCCCGGACGGATCACGCAGATCGTCGACGTCGACCTGCCGCGCCAGCGCACCTTGGAGCTGATCAATACCGATCACTTTGGCACCTACGTCTCGGGCATACGCGCCAATTTGCATGCAACCGGAGGGCTGGACTGATGGACCTGTCGAAATCCGAGAGTACGAAGGCCGACCTGGCGACCTCAGTGGCTGCAAAGCAGCCCTCTGGTTCATCCGGCGCTGAGCTGTTCGAGCAAGGCATCAATCCGATCAAGCGCCGGCTGATGATTGGCGGTTTTTTTGTGTTTGTGATCCTGGCCTGGCACTGGACGGTCACCTGGACCGGTGTATCGCACCTGATTTTCCCAGGCCCCTTGAGTGTGGCCAAATCGGTGATCGATGGCTTTGAGTCCGGCGAAATCGTTCGGCACCTGTGGGTGACGCTCTACGAAATCCTGATGGGTTTTGCCGTCGGCGCCACCTTGGGATTTTTGCTGGGCGCCGTGATCGGGCAAAGCGCTTTGATGGAGGCGGTTTTCTATCCCTACGTCGTGGCCTTCCAGACCGTTCCCAAAGTGGCGGTGGCGCCGCTGTTCGTGCTCTGGTTTGGTTTTGGCATGACCTCCAAGGTGATCATCACCGCCACGATTGTTTTCTTCCCGGTGTTGGCCAACACCATCGTTGGCTTGCGATCAGCACCGCGTGACCAGATTGAGTTGATGAGGGCTTTTACCGCATCGAGCTGGCATGTGTTTCGCATGGTGCGCCTGCCGCATGCCCTGCCTTATGTCTTTGCGGGTCTGGACATCGGCATTGTGCTGGCTGTGATCGGAGCCATCGTTGGCGAATTCGTCGGCGCCCAGGCCGGCTTGGGTTATTTGATCCTGCAACGCAACTTTTCCATGGATGCGGCCGGCATGTTTGCCATTTTGATCGTGCTGTCCTTGATCGGCACCGTCTTGCATGCCCTGGTTCGCTGGATTGCCAGCCGAGTCATCTTCTGGACCGATGCCTTTGCTGATCTGTCGCGCAGTACCTGAGCGGCTTCAAAGTCCCATTGCCCGTCTGACGGCCACTGCACCCCAACTAACCAAGGAGAAATGATGTCCTCAAGCGATGTACAAATTGAAATGCCGCGTGCAGCGTCTGCCACGGAGATGCCTATTTTGGACCTCAAGGACTGGCTGGCGGGTGGGCCGATCGAGCCCTTGGTCGCACAGTTCCATGCGGCGTGTACCAATATGGGGTTTTTCTATGTCAAGAATCACGGCATCGCGCAGGACGTGGTCGACGCGGTGTTCGATGCGACCCGTCGTTACTTCAGTTTGAGCGAAGAAGAGCGATTGAAAGACAAGATCGATGAACGCTTTAGGCGTGGCTTCATGCCCTATGGCGTGACGCAGCATCCAGGGCATAAGCCGGACCTGAAGGAAAGCTATGAGCTGAGCACGGATCTGCCGCTCACCGACCCTGACGTTGTGGCTGGCTTGCCCCTGCATGGCCCTAACCGCTGGCCCGCCGACAAGCCCTGGCTCAAGCAAGCTGCGGAGGCTTACTTCGCGCAGACGCGCGCGCTTGGTCTGCGCTTGCTGCGCATCTTTGCCCTGGCCCTGGGTCAACCGGAGGAGTTTTTCCTTCAGTGGTGTACCAAGCCTATGGTGCAGTCGAGGCTGTTTCACTACCCACCGCAATCGAGTCCCACAGCGATGGAGCTCGGAGCGGCCGCCCACACCGACTATGGCATGCTGACCATCCTGGCGCAAGACCCCATCGGTGGCTTGGAGTTGCGGACCCGGGCGGGTGAGTGGGTCGCTGCGCCCTATGTGGAGGGCACCCTGGTGATTAATCTGGGCGATATGGTCAAGGTCTGGACCAACGAGACCTATGTCTCCAACCTGCACCGGGTGGCCAATCGCACCGGCCGCGAGCGGTTTTCTATTCCGACCTTCTTCAACCTGGACTACCACGCACCGGTCGCCTGCCTGCCGCAGTTCGAGTCTGCCGAACGTCCTGCCAAGCATCGGCCCGTCAAATCGGGCGATTACCTGGTCAAGCGATTTTCTGAAGTGCAGAAGTACAAGACGCCGGCGCAGTTGCAGGCCGGCTGATTGGGCGCAGTTCGCCGACCTCCCAAATGCTGACTTGGCCGGTCCGAGCGGGGTGCGGCAGGCTGCCTTGCTTGAGGCGCGTGGCTCTCAAGCCAGCAGGTGCAGGCCCAGCAGCAGCACCTGCGGCGCGCCATGTTCGCGCAGCAAGTTGGCGGCCAAGGTGGCGCTCCAGCGGCTGCGCACCTCGCAGGCCACCAGCAGGACCGGCCCTGCGGGCAAGGTAGCGTCGCCCGCCAGCTGCATCACCGACTGCAGGTGCTCCACCACTGCCGCTGAGGCGCTGTCGGCTGGCGCGGGGCCGCCCTGCCAGCTCAGCACATCGTGCAGCGGCAGTCGGCCTTTGTGGGCAATGAAGCTGGCCAGGCTGCGGTTGGCGGCCATGTGGGGCGCGGCCAGCGGCACCACACAGTTGGGGCGCGCCGGCCATTGCTTGGACCAGCGCGCCAGTGCGGCCACCGCGCCGTCGAGCAGGGCTTGCGGCAGCTCGCCGCTTTGGCGCCAGGCCTGCAGGCTTTCGGCCCAGGCCGGATCGTTGGCAAAGGCCACCGCCCGCCCTTGTGCAAAGCCTTTGATCGGCCCCTTGCGCTTGCCGCCGGCCGGCCAGAGCTTGCGCGGCTCGATCTCGATGTCGATGCCGCGCAGAAACTGGCGTGCGGCGTTCTGTTTGTCTTGCGAGGGGCTGGCACCCGGTTCGGGCAGCCGGCCGGTGCAGACCGAGCAGCGGCCGCAGGGTTTGGGCGCGGGGTCGTCCAGCGCGGTTTGCAGATAGGCCATCAGGCAGCCCTGGCCGCGGGCGTAGCGGCGCATCAGCTCGGCCTCCTGCTTGCGCACCTCGATCAGGGCCGACCATTTGGCTCGATCATGCACATAGGCCTGCCCGCTGGCCCGCCAGGCTGAGCCATCTTTGTCGACCACGCCCTCAACCGCCAGGATTTTGAGCAAGGCTTCCAAGCGGCCGCGACGCACGCCGGTGCGCGCTTCAATCTCAAGCAGGCTCAAGGCCTCGGTGGTCAGAGCTTCCAGCACCTTGTGGGCATGGACTTCGTCGGGAATGGTGGCGGTGGCAAAGTAGTCCCAGATGCGTTCGTCGGCCTCGGAAGGCAGCAGCACCCCTTCGGCATGGGCCACCCCGCGACCTGCTCGGCCGACCTGCTGGTAATAGGCCACCGGGCTGGCTGGCGAGCCGATGTGCACGCAAAAACCCAGGTCGGGTTTGTCGTAGCCCATGCCCAGGGCCGAGGTGGCCACCACCGCCTTGATCTGGTTGTGGCGCAGCTGTTCTTCGACCTGCAGCCGCCGCTCGGCATCGATCTGCCCGCTGTAGGCCTCAACCGCATGTCCGAGGCTGCGCAGGAAGCCAGCCAGTCGCTCGGCCTCGGCCACGGTCAGCACATAGACGATGCCCGAACCCGGCAAGCGCTCGATCGCGTCGGCCATCCAGGCATAGCGCTGCAGTGGCGAGAGGCCAGGTACCACGGACAGGGTCAGCGAGGTGCGAGCCAGCGTGCCGCGAAAGGTCAGCGCTTGTTGGCCCAACTGGCGGCCAATGTCCTGACTCACTCTTTGATTGGCGGTGGCGGTGGTGGCCAAAATACTGGCCGTGGGCGTGGCCAACAGGGCGCGTGCCAGCCGCTGGTAGTCGGGCCGAAAGTCAAAGCCCCAGTCGCTGATGCAATGGGCCTCATCGATCACGATCAGCCCGACCCGTGCGAGCAGCTCGCCCAGGCGAGCCGCAAAGCGCGGATTGCCCAGCCGCTCGGGCGAGACCAGCAGCACGTCGATGGCATCGCTGTCCAGGCGCTCGAAAACCGCGTCCCACTCTGCGAAATTGGTCGAGTTGACGGTGGCCGCCGCGAGCCCCGCCCGATCGGCCGCCATCACCTGATCGCGCATCAGGGCCAGCAGCGGCGAGACCACCAGCGCCGGCCCGCAGCCCAGGCTGCGCAAGGCGCGGGTGGCGGCCCAATACACCGCCGATTTCCCCCAGCCCGTGGCCTGCACCACCAGCACTCTGGCTGCCGGCTGCAGCAGGGCCTGCACCGCGTCCAGCTGTTCCGCGCGCGGCGCGGCATCAGCGCCGGCCAGGCGTGTGAGCACCGCCTGCATATGGTGCTCGGCCTGAGCGCGCGTGGTGTCGCTGTTGTGCTCGTCGGGCGATGGCATCTCAGGTTCTCAGCTTGCGCCTAGCCGGGTGGAGGCGATCACTCGCTGGTGTTTTGCGCACCAAAAGGCGTGGCGCGAAACCATTTGCGGAAGGTGTCGGTCTGGGCCTCGTAGCCCGGGAAGTTCAGCGCTTCAAAGCCGCTGAGCGTCTTGGCGGCCTGGCGGTTGAACCAGTTGATCAGGTTGAGCGCGCGGCCGCTGGGGTCGATCATGGGCAGGCGGTTCTTGTCGAAGGTGGTCGGTGTCAAGCGCACCGCCTTGAAACGGCCGCCCTCATCAAAAAGCAACTCGGTGAATGCCGTCACATTGGCCAGGCTGTTGACACTCAGACCGCCCGAGCTGACAAAGTTGCCGATGGAGTGGAGCACGGGCACGCCTTCTATGCATTCGGCCGCCCGCACCAGATGCGGGCCATGGCCGACCAGGGCACTGGCGCCGGCCTTGACCATGGCTTGCGCGAACTTGCGGGCATTGCCGCGTTGCTCGCCCAGGAAAACCACACCCTCGTTGTGCAGCAGGGCGTGGCTGTCGCCCTCGCCGCCGAGTTGATAGAACAGCACCACGATGTCGCTCTGGCTGCGCACCTGGGCCACCAGCTTGGCGGTGCCCTCGATATCGAGCACGTTGTTAAAGACCGGGTAATGGGCCAGGGCGATCACGCCGACCTTGAGCCCTTTGACGGTGCGAATGACATGGCTGTCTTTGAGGCCCGTGGCCTCCAGACCGGCGGCGCTCAGGTGCTGGCGGGTATCGGCAAAGCCGACCGGGCCGTAGTCATTGCTGTGGTTATTGGCGATCGAGAGGATGTGGAAGTTAGCCTTCTTGAGCACCTCAGCGGTATCGATCGGAAAGCGAAAGGAGTAGGAGCGCCCTGGAATATAGGGTTTGCGTGAGGTGGGGTGGGTGGTGATCGGCCCCTCCAGATTACCCAGCGCAAGATCGGCCTGTGTCAGTTGCGGCAAGAAGTCGTTGAAGGCCAGGCGATTGATGTGGGAGTTTTCGGAAAAAACCAGGTCTCCAACGGCTGCGATTCGCAGGTCGGTGGACGCTGGCTCCGTCATTTGGGCCGAGCAATTGACGAAAGAGGGCAGGGCTTGCGCGCCGACCTGGCCGATGGCCGCCGCGCTGAAAAAACAGAGCAAGGCGCCGGTGGCGGCCTGGCGCAGGGTGAGGGGGGTGCGTTGAGGGGTCATAAAGCGGGGTTGGCCTTGGCGATGTGCGTCCGTACAGGAAATGGATTGGGGGATATTGTGGGCGGCGGTCTCGGTCGCCGCAAGGCGTTCTTGTGGGGCGCGTGAGCCTGATCAAGCCAGTAGGCGCTGGGCGGGCGCAGATGCATTGCTGTTAGCGACAAGTTTTTACTTTCGGCGTGTTTTTGTTTTTTTGAGGCTCACCAGAGCAGGCCGATACGCCCTAGCCGCTGCGCTCGACCGCTTTCTCCCACTGATGCATCAGGCTCTGGGCCCAATCGCGCGAGCGCTGGGGTTCGAAGACCCGGTCTATGCCCAGACGGTGTTTGAGTTCGCCAAGCTCGCTGTAGATTCCGACCTGCAAGCCGGCCAGCAGGGCCGCGCCCAAGGCGGTGGTCTCTACGTTGGCAGGGCGCACCACGGGCAGACCCAGCAGGTCGGCCTGGATCTGCATCAAAAGGTTGTTGGTGCAGGCCCCGCCGTCGACCCGCAGTTCGCTAACCTGCCACTGCGGGTGAGCGGCGAGATCGCGCTGCATGGCCTGCAGCAAGGCGGTGCTCTGCAAGGCAATGCTCTCCAGTGCGGCGCGGGCGATGTGGGCCAGGCTGCTGCCGCGGGTCAGTCCCTGAATGCTGCCCTTGGCCTGGGTCCGCCAGTACGGTGCGCCCAAGCCGGTAAAGGCCGGCACCAGCACCACCCCTTGGCTGTCGCTGACCTGGCTGGCCAGCGCTTCGATGTCGGCGCTGTGCTCAAAGGCCTGCAACTGATCGCGCATCCACTGCACCACTGCACCGCCGATGAAGACGCTGCCCTCCAGCGCAAAGCCCGGCTGTTGGCCGGCCTGGGCTGCTCGGGTGGTGATCAGGCCGTTGTGACTTTCCAGCGCCTGGCCGCCGGTATGCATCAGCATGAAGCAGCCCGTGCCGTAGGTGTTTTTGACCTGACCGCCTTGCAGGCAGGCCTGACCGAACAAGGCCGCCTGCTGGTCGCCGGCCACGCCCGCGATGGGCACCGGATGTCCGAGCCAGCGCTCAGCGACCGCACCAAAGTCGGCGCTTGAGGGCAATACCTCTGGCAGCATGAGCGCCGGGATGTTCAACGCCGCCAGCAGGTCTTCATCCCACTGCTGTTGGTGGATGTTCCACAGCATGGTGCGCGAGGCGTTGCTCACATCGGTGAGGTGGCGACCGCCCTGCGTCAGCTGCCAAATCAGCCAGCTGTCGACGGTGCCGAAAGCCAGTTCGCCGGCCTCCGCGCGCGCCTGCGCGCCCGGCACATGGTCGAGCAGCCAGCGCAGCTTGGTGGCTGAGAAGTAGGCGTCGATGCGCAGGCCGGTGCGCTGCTCGACCAGCTGCGCCAGCCCCTGGGCCCGCATTTGCTCGCACAGATCGAGGGTGCGCCTGTCCTGCCAGACGATGGCGTTGTAGATGGGCTGACCACTGCGGCGGTCCCACACCAGGGTGGTCTCGCGCTGGTTGGTGATGCCCAGCGCGGCGATGTCTTTGGCCTGCAGCCCCGAGTGCTGCATCACCTGCTCCACGGTTTGCCACTGGCTGCGCCACAGGGCCATGGGGTCGTGCTCGACCCAGCCGGGCTGCGGGAAGAGCTGCTCAAACTCCTGCTGTGCCATGGCCAGCGTACGGCCTTCGGGGTCGAAGACGATGGCTCGCGAGCTGGAGGTGCCTTGATCGAGCGCGAGTAAACACCTCATGCTGGCCCTTTTTGCTGGAGGTGTAGCCCAGCGGCTCTGCAGCCACCGGCAGGAATACGCGCCGTCGGTAAACCCTTGTCAAAGTACATCAGCTCTGTCCTCGACTATAGATGGCCGGTAGCAGGCTAACGCCGCCGCCTTACTGGGCACCGAGCAGGGCCGTGGCCAGCTCAGCAAAGCCGGCGCCGCGTTCTTGCTGGCAGATGTAGCCGGGCGGGTGGCGCAAGCGGGGCAGGAAGCGCGCCACATTGGCCACGCCCACGCTGTGCCGCATGTGCTTGAACATCACCTCGTCATTGCTGGAGTCGCCGACATAGACCCACTGGGCCAGCTCATCGGGCAGCGAGCGCTCTAGCCAGGCCTGCACGCCCCAGCAGGCACCTGTCCACTTGTCATGTTCGCCCAGCCAAGCATTGATGTGGATGCTGCTGACGGTAAAGCGCAGGCCGTGGGTCTGCAGCAGCTGGCATACCTCTTCGATTTGTGCGGGATCGAGTTGTTCGAATTCGCTGTGGTCGATGGCGATATCGGTCTCGCGGCCTGCGCTGTCGCGGGCGCGGCGTGCTGCGGGGATGGCCGCTTCGACCGCTTGCAAGGCGGCCTGCAGGCGCTGGTAATGGGTCTGCCGGGCTTCGGGTCCATCGCGGTACAGACGCTGCAGCTGTCCGTCCGGCCCGAGCGAGAGCGCGACCGCGCCGTTTTCGGCGACGATGCCCCGCACCGGCCAGGGCCGCAGGCCGCGGCCCTCATCGCCGGTGAGCCAGGGCAGGCTCCAGCCCAAGGGCCGTCCTGTGACCGCCAGCACCGGCAGGCCGGCTTGCTCAAGCGCCTGCAGCGCCACCAGCGCCTGGGGGCTGATCTGCCCGTCCTCAGTCAGGGTGTCGTCAATGTCGGTGATCACGCCGGTGATGGCCGCCCTTTGCGCGGCCGACCATTGCGAAAGGGGCAGGGGGGCGTTCATGGCGCGCCGTTAGCGAGGGATATCGGCGCGGCCGGTGAAAACAGGTCGATCCGGTCGGTGATGGTGCCGTCTATGCCCAAAGCCTGCAAAGCGCTGACGGGCTCAAACGGGTCCCCGGGGCCAAGGCTGCGATCAATCGGCGGACAGTGCGGTGCATGAATACTCCTCGATGGCAGAAAAGCTTGGGCTGGCCTGGCTTCGATCCATGGCCGAGGCATTACACGCGCCAAGTCTTGGCAGGACAAGGGGGATTTCCACGAGGCCCAGCTCGGCCGGTTTGGGCGAGACCGGCCTATGTCTGGGCCTTGCCAGCCCAGGAAAAAGTTATACCATTGGCTCAATCTGCTGAGATTGGACATGCCATGGATACCGCCCTGACCGTCGTCATTATTTTGCTGACCCTGCTGCTGGTGCTGATCCTGCTGCTGTATTTTTTTACCCAGCAGGGCTTCAAGGAAGTGGTTGCTCGCATGGGCAACACGGCCACGCCTGCGGCGCAGGCCGCGGCCGAGCCTAAGCGCAATGCTGACGCGGTGCGGCGCGAGCGCAGCGTGGCGCATGATCAGCTGGTGTTGATGGAGGCCGACCTGAGCATCAACCCCCGCGAGGCATTGACGCCGGAGGACATCGAGTCCTTTGAGGGTTCACGCAAATCCATCAAGATCTGCAATGCCGAACTCAAGAAGATGGGTCAGTGGATGGGCCTGCCCTTTGACCTGGAATGGGTCGAGATTCAACAGCGCCAGCCGCAGCTCAATGATCTGTACCGCAAATTCGTCGAGTCCACGCTTGAAAAGGCTGAGCAGGGCGGCTCCTGAGCGGCAGCGAGGCGAACGCTACTGGCTTTCAGGGCAAGGGCGCTGCGCCTGAGGCGCCGCCGGCCAGCGCCACCCGGCGGGCACCGTCAAAGCGCTGGCGCCAGTAGTTGCCTGAGAGGTGTTCGAGCGTGATGCGCGCGCCGGTTCTGGGCGCATGGACGAACCTGCCGCCGCCGATGTAGATGCCCACATGGCTGAACGTCTGCCGCATCGTGTTAAAAAACACCAGATCGCCCGGCGCCAGGTCTTGCGGGTCGATGCTGTGGGTGGCCGCTGCCTGCTTGTCTGAGGTACGCGGCAGCACCACCCCGGTCATCTGCTGGTACACCGCCCGCACGAAGCCACTGCAGTCGAGGCCGGTTTCGGCGTCATTGCCGCCCCATTTGTAGGGCACGCCAATAAAGCCCATGGCGTGGACAGCCAGTTCTGCCGCCTTGGCCGAGGCCTGCGGCCGGCTGACGGTGTGAGGCTCTAAGAGGCCCTTGGCGTTCAGGAAAGCCTCGAGTTCGTCGGCCTGAGCCAGCGGCGCGGCCAGCAGCAGGGCGCTCAGGCCATGCCAGGCGATCAGGCGGCTCAGCGGCAGAAGTCTCATAAACGGCAAGCTTAAGTGCGCTGCGCCTTGGCGGTCAAGCTCGATTCGGGGCATCCGGCTGGCTTGCTGGGTCAGGCTGACAGGGCTCGATAAAATCGCGCTCCCTGGTCCGGTCGCGGCAAATGCCCGCATGGACTTCCCGGACCATCGTCCTGCATAGGCCGCTAGCCCTTTGATGGCTGCAGCCCCCCAAACTTCCTGGAGCCTAGCCCGTGTCTGAACGCCTGAGCGTCCTCATTCAGCATTTTTTGCCTCAGCAAGCCCTGACGCGCCTGGCCGGTCGGGTGGCGTCCTGGCGGGGCGGGGCGGGCACTGAGCGGCTGATACGCTGGTTTGTTGGCCGCTACGGCGTTGATATGAACGAGGCAGCCGAGCCCAATGTGGCCGCCTATGCCAGCTTCAATGAGTTTTTCACCCGCGCCCTCAAGCCCGGCGCTCGCCCCCTGGCCCAGACCGAGCTGATCTGTCCGGTCGACGGGGCCATCAGCCAGTTTGGCGCCATCGAGGGCGGCGATCAGATCTTTCAGGCCAAGGGCCACTCTTACTCCACGCAGGCGCTGGTCGGCGGCGATGCCGAATTGGCGCGCCGCTTTGAAAACGGTCACTTTGCCACGCTCTATCTGAGCCCGCGCGACTACCACCGCATCCACATGCCCTGTGACGGCGTGCTCAAGCGCATGATTCACGTGCCGGGCGATCTGTATTCGGTCAACCCGGCCACGGCCCGGGGTGTGCCCGGCCTGTTTGCCCGCAACGAGCGCGTGGTGTGTGTTTTTGAGACCCAGGGCAAGCCCTGGGTGCTGGTGCTGGTGGGCGCGACCATCGTCGGCAGCATGGCCACCGTCTGGCACGGGGTGATTGAGCGCAGCCATGGTGATGTGCGGCAATGGGACTACACCGATAGCCCGGTGAGTTTGGAGCAGGGCCAGGAGATGGGCCGGTTCCTGCTGGGCTCAACCGTGGTCATGCTGTTTCCCGCCGGGCCGCTGGACTTCAATGCCGATTGGCACAGCGGCGGCGCTGTGCGCATGGGCCAATCCATGGCCCGATGCCGGGCGCTGGCCTGATGGCCAGGCCGATGAAGGCGCGTCCATGAGCGGCTACCGGGTGGTCTTGCAGGCCTTTGATGAAGCCGGCGCGGCCGAGCGCCGGCAGGCTGAGCAGCGGTATGGCCGGGCGCTTGAGGCCGAATTGGGCGGGGCCGAACTGGTGGCGCCGGTCTATCGGCAGTACCTCAGGCTGCTGCAAATTCATGGGGAAGCGGTCGATCTTGAAGCCCTGGACGAAGCCGAGCGCGCGATCATGCAGGGCTGGCAGGCCGCCGAAGCAGCGGCCCTGAGCGCCGCCCTGGGCCCGCACCGCTACATGGGCGATGCCCAGTTCGAGATCGTGCTGGACTGAAGTTGCGGGGGCGTGGGGGCCGCGCCCTCGCGGCGATGGATCAGCGGCCCCATCGTGCCGAGGGCGGCACTCCCACAGAATCAAACATGGCCGGAGGGGGGCGTGGGAGCCGCGCCCTCGCGGCGATAGGGCTATGGATCAGCGGCCCCATCGTGCCGAGGGCGGCACTGCCACAGAATCAAACATGGGCGGAGGGGGTGTGGGAGCCGCGCCCTCGCGGCGATGGCGGCCTTCAGGCCGCTTGTAAACCGGCCCGCTGCATCTGCGCCCGCGCCCAGCGCACGATGTCATCGCGCCCCATGCCGCCGCTTTGGCGAGCGACCTCTCGGCCTTGATGAAACAGGGCCAGGGTGGGAATGCTGCGGATGGCAAAGCGGCTGCCTAAATTTGGCACTGCCTCGGTATCGACCTTGGCCAGCCTGAGCTGGGGCTCGAGCAGGGCAGCGGCCTGCTCAAAAGCTGGCGCCATTTGTCGGCAAGGCCCGCACCAGGGCGCCCAGAAATCGACCAGCAGCGGGATTTGGCTGCGCTGCAGATGACGATCAAAAGCCGCTTCATCCAGTGCCACCGGCCGGCCGGTGAACAGGGCCTGATGGCAGCGGCCGCAGTCGGCCTCCTTGCTCAGGTCCTCACTTTGGATGCGGTTGGTGGTGTGGCAGTGCGGGCAGACGATGTGCAGGGCGGTGGTCATGGGGCCTCTCCTGCGCAAGACATGGAGGCGGCCAGGACGCTTTCAAGCCCCAAGCCCGCGCCCGGGTCTGCCGGGCTCAGCGCTCGAGGACTTCGAGCAGGCGATCGAGACCGCCCTCATTGATGGCCACCATGGCCTGCGCGCGCACTGCCGGCTTGGCGTGGTAGGCCACCGACAGCCCGGCTTGGCCCATCATGGGCAGGTCGTTGGCGCCGTCGCCCATGGCAATGGCCTGGGCTGGCAAGATGCTCAGTTGGCTGCAGGTCTGTAGCAGCATGCGTTTTTTTTCTTCGCCGTCGCAAATATCGCCCCAGGGCTGATCGACCATGCGGCCGGTCAGCAGGCCGCCTTCGAGCTCGAGCACATTGGAGCGGGTGTGGTCTATGCCCAGCCGGTCGCGGATGCGGTCGGTGAAAAACGTAAATCCGCCGGAGACCAGCAGCACCTTCATGCCCACCGCCTTACAGGCCTGCACCAGCTCGGCCGCGCCCGGGTTCAGACGAAGGCGCTCGTCGTAGACGCGCTGCATGTCGGCCACGCTCACGCCCTCGAGCAGGGCCACGCGGCGGCGCAGGCTTTCCTTGTAGTCGGCAATCTCGCCGCGCATCGCCGCCTCAGTGATGGCCGCCACCTCGGCCTTCTTACCCACCGCATCGGCAATCTCGTCCACGCATTCGATGTTGATCAGCGTGGAGTCCATGTCAAAGGCGATCAGCTTGAAGTCGCTGAGCTTGCGCGGGCGCAGGGCGACGTTCAGGACCAGGCCAGGGGCGGCTTTGGGGAGGGCAGGGGTCATGGTCAATCAGATCAAGATCACAGTGTCGGAGTAAGAGGCCACCTGGGCGTCGTGCGTAATGAGGCGCAGCGGTTCGGTCAGGGCTTGGGCCACCAGCAGGCGATCAAAGGGGTCATTGTGGTGGGCCGGCAGTTGAGCCACCGTCAGCACATGCGGCGCCTCGATGGGCAGCAGGCGATAGCCCGACTGCTCGAACCAGGCCTTGCCTTGCTCCGCGGTGATGGGCATGTCGCCGCGCCCGAGGCTGTGCTTGATGGCGATTTCCCAGAGGCTGGCCACGCTGACCCAGACCGTGTTCGCCGGATCGGCCACCAGGGATCTGGCGCGTTCGGACAGACGCGGGCTGTCGGTGATGGCCCACAGGGCCACATGGGTGTCGAGCAGAAGGTTCACTGCCGGCCCTGAAAGAGCGCGGCTACCTCGGTGTTGTGCTGGTCAATGTCCTCGGGCACATCAAATGCACCCTTGGCGACTCCCAGGCGCTGGCCGGGGGCGGGGCCAGCGTTGAGCGGCACCAATTTGGCGGCAGGTTTGCCATTGCGGGCAATCACGATTTCGCGCTCCACACCTTGCTCCAAGGCTTCAACCAGGCGCGATAGGTTGGACTTGGCTTGCAGCATGTTGACGGGTGTCATGGCGGATCCTTCTGGGTTGGCTAATATTAGCTAATTTAGGCCTGATCGTCCATGCCCCGGCTGACAGTTCAAGCTGCGACTTCTTCTTGCCGCGGCTTGCCCAGGCTGCGCAGCACATCGCGCACCATCTGCGCGCGCATGGGCGCATCGGGCAGGGCGCGCTCTATGCGCAGCCTGTCATTGCCGGCCAGCTTGATGTGCTTGTTTTTTTGCACCAGCGAAATGATGCTCATCGGGTCTATCGGTGCGTCTTTCTTGAAGCTGATGTGGATCACGCCGGGGGCGGCGTCGACCTTGAGCACGCCATAGGGCCGAGCCAGCACCCGCAGGCGGTGCACGTCGATCAGGGTCTGGCCCTGCGGCGGCAGCTTGCCAAAGCGGTCGACGATTTCCTCATGCAGGCTGTCAATCTGCTCGTTGGTTTTGGCCGTCGCCAGCTTTTTGTAGAAAGACAGGCGCAGGTGCACGTCGCCGCAATAGTCGTCGGGCAGCAGGGCGGGGGCGTGCAGGTTGATCTCGGTGGTCACGCTCAAGGGGCTGAGCAGGTCGGGCTCGCGGCCGGCCTTGAGGCTGCGCACCGCCTCCGAGAGCATTTCGTTGTAGAGCTGAAAGCCCACTTCCATCATATTGCCCGACTGGTTTTCGCCGAGCACCTCGCCGGCGCCGCGAATTTCCAGGTCGTGCATCGCCAGGTAAAAACCGGAGCCCAGCTCTTCCATCTGGCCGATGGCGTCGAGCCGCTGCTGTGCAGGTTTGGACAGGCCCTCCAGATCGGGCACCATCAGGTAGGCATACGCTTGGTGGTGGCTGCGGCCGACCCGTCCGCGCAGCTGGTGTAACTGGGCCAGGCCGAATTTGTCGGCGCGCGCCATCACGATGGTGTTGGCATTGGGCACGTCAATGCCGGTCTCGATGATGGTCGAGCACAGCAGCAGGTTGTAGCGCTGGGCCACAAAGTCTTTCATCACCCGCTCAAGCTCGCGCTCGGGCATCTGTCCATGGGCCACCGCGATGCGCGCCTCGGGCAGCAGGACTTCGAGCTTTTCGCGCCGGTTCTGGATGGTCTCGACCTCGTTGTGCAAAAAGTAGACCTGGCCGCCGCGCTTGAGCTCGCGCAGCACCGCCTCGCGGATCACTCCGTTGGACTCGCTCCTGACAAAGGTTTTGATCGCCAGGCGCCGCTGTGGCGCTGTGGCGATCACGCTCATGTCGCGCAGGCCTTCGAGCGCCATGCCCAAGGTACGCGGTATCGGCGTGGCGGTCAGGGTCAGCACATCGACCTCGGCGCGCAGCGCCTTCATGGCCTCTTTGTGGCGCACGCCAAAGCGGTGCTCCTCGTCGATGATCAGCAGGCCCAGGCGCGCAAATTTCACGTCGGCGCTGAGCAGCTTGTGGGTGCCCACCACAATGTCGATGCTGCCGTCAGCAATGCCTTTGATGGCCGCTGTGATCTCCTTGGCCGAGCGAAAGCGGCTCATCTCGGCCACCTTGACCGGCCACTTGGCAAAGCGGTCGACCAGGGTCTGGTAGTGCTGCTCGGCCAGCAAGGTGGTGGGTGCCAGCAGCGCCACCTGCTTGCCGCCGGTCATGGCGATGAAGGCCGCACGCAAGGCCACCTCGGTCTTGCCAAAGCCCACATCGCCGCAGACCAGGCGGTCCATGGGCCGGGGGCTGATCATGTCCTGAATCACGGCGTGGATGGCGGCGCTCTGGTCGGCGGTCTCCTCAAAGCCAAAGTCGGTGGCAAATTGCTCGTAGTCTTTGGGCGAGTAACGGAAGGCATGGCCCTGACGGGCGGCGCGCCGGGCGTAGATGTTGAGCAGTTCGGCAGCCGCATCGCGCACCTGCTCGGCTGCCTTGCGGCGAGCTTTTTCCCACTGGCCCGAGCCCAGGCGGTGCAGCGGCGCTTCGTCTGCGCTGACGCCGGTGTAGCGGCCAATCTGGTGCAACTGGCTGACCGGCACGTAGAGCACTGCCTTGTCGGCGTATTCCAGATGCAGGAATTCGCTCGGGCCCTGGCCGATATCCATATTGACCAGGCCCCGGTAGCGCCCGATGCCGTGGGCGCTGTGCACCACCGGATCGCCCACATTGAGTTCGGCCAGGTCTTTGATCAGCGCCTCGACATCGCTGACCTGCTCCTGGCGTTTGCCGCGCCGGCGAGCCGCTGGAGCAGCCGCAAAGAGCTCGGTCTCGGTGATCAGGTCCAGGCCGACTTGGCTCCAGGCAAAGCCCTGGGCCAGGGCCGCGTTGGCGATGCCCAGTTTTTCGCTGCTGGCGATGAATTCCTGCAGGCTGTCAAAGCCGACCGGCTGCACGCCGCTGGCGCGCAGAAAGTCCAGCAGGCTCTCGCGCCGGCCCGCGCTTTCGGCCAGGATGAGAGCGCGGTGGGGCGAGCGGGCCAGATGAGTCTTGAGCTTTTGCAGCGGGTCGTCGGCGCCACGCTGCACAGAGAGCTCAGGTAGCTTTTGGAACTCCGTGCCCCCACCCCAACCCTCCCCCAGAGGGGGAGGGAGTGACAATGCAGCTTGACCTCCCTCTCCCTCCTTGGGTGGGGGTGGCAAGGCGGCTTGTGCTCCCTCCCCCTCTGGGGGAGGGCTGGGGTGGGGGCTACGGCCTCGCAGCACCCACTGTGCGTAGGCCTTGGCCCGGCTGTAAAAACCCTCCGCATTGAGAAACAGGGCCTCGGGCGGCAGTGCGGGGCGATCGGGCGCGCCTTGCACCAGGCGGTAGCGCTCGCGGGTGTCTTGCCAAAAGCGTTCGAAGGCCGGCTCCAGATCACCATGCAGCACTAGGCACGCTTCCTGGGCGCCCAGGTAGTCGAAGACGGTGGCCGTCTCCTCAAAGAACAGCGGCAGGTAGTACTCGATGCCGGCGGTCGCCACGCCGTTGCCGATGTCCTTGTAGATGCGGCTTTTGGTCGGGTCGCCCTCGAGCAGCTCGCGCCAGCGGCTGCGAAAGCGGGCCCGTGCGGCATCGTCCATCGGGAATTCCCGGCCAGGCAAGAGCCGCACCTCGGGCACCGGGTAGAGGCTGCGCTGGCTGTCGGGGTCAAAGGTGCGGATGGAGTCGACCTCGTCGTCAAACAGGTCGACCCTGTAGGGCACCAGCGAGCCCATGGGGAACAGGTCGATCAGCCCGCCGCGCACCGCGTATTCGCCGGGGCTGACCACCTGAGTCACATGGTTGTAGCCGGCCAAGGTCAGCTGGGCCTTGAGCTTGGCTTCGTCGAGCTTTTGCTTGACCTTGAATTCAAAGGTATAGCCGGCCAGAAAGGAGGGCGGTGCGAGTCGGTACAGCGCGGTGGTGCTGGGCACGATAACCACATCGGCACCTTGCTCAGCGTCGCGTTGGTTGATGCGCCAGAGCGTGGCCAGGCGCTCGCTGATCAGATCCTGGTGCGGTGAAAAACTGTCGTAGGGCAGGGTTTCCCAATCGGGGAACAGTGCGCAGCGCAGCGCCGGCTGGAAAAACGGCAACTCTTGCAGCAGCCGCTGGGCGCTGGCCGCGTCGGCAGTGACGATGGCGGTCAGCTTGCCGTCCTGCTTCTCACGCAAGGCCAGGCCGGCGAGCAGCAAGGCGTCGCTGGAGGCCACGGTGGACGGCAGGATGTGGCGTTTGCCGGGAGTCAGAAGGGGAAGGTCCATGAGTCAGGGGCTGCAGTGGCGGCAGGGGCGCTACAAAGACGGACACCCCAAACCGGATGGAGTGGGGTGGAAGCGCTGATTTTAGAATCCCCCCAGATGTCCGTCTCCCTCTCAACACCGAACGCCTTGCCCGCGGCGCGCTTTTTTGTGCTGATTCCCTCTGCCGGGGTGGGTTTGCGGGCGCTGCAGCCTGGCGCCCCGGCCCTGCCCAAGCAATACCAAGTGCTGTGTGGCCAGCCCTTGCTGCTGCACACGGTGCAGGCCTTCGAGGCCTTGGGCGATCTGATCAGCGGCCTGGCGCTGGTGGTGGCGCCGACCGATACCTTTATCGATGGCCTGGTACAGGGCCGTGATCTGCAGGTTCTGCGCTGCGGCGGCGCCAGTCGGGCCGACTCGGTGCGCCAGGGCCTGCAGGCCTGGCGCCAGCAGCCTGGCGGACCTGGCCCCGAGGACTGGGTGCTGGTACACGACGCGGCGCGCTGCCTGATTGAGCCCGAGCAGGTGCGCTGCCTGATCGAGCGCTGCCGGGGCGATGCGGTCGGCGGCCTGCTGGCCCTGCCCCTGCCCGATACCCTCAAGAGCGAGCGCGACGGCCGGGTTGAGCAGACCCTGGAGCGCGCCGGCAAGTGGCTGGCGCAGACGCCGCAGATGTTTCGACTGGGCGCGCTGGAGCAGGCCCTCAACCTGGCCCAGGCCCAGGGCCTGGCGGTGACGGACGAAGCCAGCGCCATGGAGGCCCAGGGCCTGGCGCCCTTGCTGGTCTCTGGCAGCGCGCAGAATTTCAAGGTCACCTATCCGCAAGACTTCAGACTGGCGCAGGCCGTGCTGAGTTCACGTCAAACACCCGCACAGGACGCAAACGCATGAATTCCAGCACAGCTCCCCGCCTGCCCTTTCGCATCGGTCAGGGCTGGGACAGCCATGTGCTGGCCGAAGGCCGGCCGCTGATTCTGGGTGGTGTGCAGATCCCCTGGCACAAAGGCCTGCTGGGTCACTCCGATGCCGATGCCTTGCTGCATGCCATCACCGACGCGATTTTGGGCGGGGCGGGCTTGGGCGACATCGGCCGGCATTTCCCCGACACCGATCCGAGCTTTGCCGGTGCCGACTCGATGCGCCTGCTGGTCGAGGCGGCGGCCCGAGTGCGTGCGCAGGGCTGGCAGATCGGCAACATCGACGCCACCATCGTGGCCCAGGCGCCCCGCCTGGGCCCGTACATCCCGGCCATGTGTGCCGGCATCGCGGCGGCCCTGGGGCTGGCGAGCGAGCAGGTCAACGTCAAGGCCAAGACCGCCGAGAAGCTGGGGCCGGTGGGCGAGGGCAAAAGCATGGAGGCTCAGGCGGTGGCCTTGCTGCTGCCGCTTTGAGCCGCTTGCAGGTTCAGCCGCGGCGCAGCCGCACGCTGGCGCACAGCCCGCCGCGCTCGAGCAGGCTCAGCGAAAAGCCGCCGCCCATGCGCAGCACGCTGCTTTCGACGATCGCCAAGCCCAGGCCGCTACCGCCCTCATCAGCCTTTTCGCCCCGAAAGTAAGGCCGCGTTAGCTGCGTCAGCTGCTCCTGCGGTACACCGGCGCCCTGGTCGCTCACCGTCAGCAGCACCCAGGCCTGACTGGCGCTGGCTTGTAGGTCGATATGGCTGATGCCGTCGCTGCTGCGGCCATAGCGGCGGGCGTTTTCCAGCAGATTGGACAGCACCCGCGTCAGTTCGACCGGATCGGCCAACACCTTCAAGTCGGCCTCGATCCGCATCGTGATGTGCGTTTGTGGATCGTCAGCCAGCGCAAAGCAGGCCTGCTGAGCCAGAGGCAAAAGCAGTAGCGCCTTCAGTGCCTCGGGCTGCGGGCTGCTGTGGGCCAGAAATTTGTCGATGATGGCGTCCATCTGCTCGACATCGGCCACCATGTGTGCCCGAGCCCGCGCCTCGGGCACACTCATCTCAGCCTCCAGCCGCAGCCGCGCCAGAGGCGTGCGCAGATCGTGTGAGATGCCAGCCAGCAGCAAGGCGCGTTCATGCTCGAGCTTGGCCAGCTGCTCGCTCATGCGGTTGAAGGCGATGTTGACCTGACGGATCTCGGTGGTGCGGGCCCGCTCGTCAAGCTGCAGGCCGCCCTGTGCATGTTCGCGCAGGCGGGTGCTGGCGCGGGCCAGCTCACGCAGCGGCCGATTGATGACCCGGGCGATCACCGCCGAGCCCAGCAGCGAAAGCAGGGCGGCTGTCAGCAGCCACAGCAGCCAGGTGCCGGCCCGGGTGGGTGCAAGCCTGGCCTCGTCGGTGCGCAGCCAGTAGGCATCTTCTTCAATGTCAAAGCCTATCCACAAGCCTGTCTGACCGTTGACCGATGCGGCCAGCACGGTGGATGGACCAATTTGGCGGCGCAATTGCTCATGGATGCTCTCCTGCAGCCAGCTCGCTCGCCGGGGGATATAGCGGTCGCTGCTGCGCCTGGGGCTGATGCTCAGACCCTCCTGCTCGGCCAAGGTCTTGATCAGCAGCACCCGCCCGATGGCATCGCTGGTGCGCAGACTGGCGCGACTGAGGTTGACCAGTGAGGCCAATTGTTGAGCGCTCTGTACTGCCCGTGGCTCGATCTCCAGGCTGATGAAGGCTTGCAGCCAGGCGGCAATACACACCAGCAACAGGGCGTTGAGCAGCGCAAAGGTGCGCCAGAACAAGCTGGTGCTGCGTGGCACCGTGGAGCGCCATCGGCGCATCAGGCCTAGTTGTTGCCGGCCTTTAGCTGCTGCCATCGGGGACGAAGACATAGCCCACACCCCAGACGGTCTGGATGTAGCGGGGCGCGCTGACGTCGGCCTCGATGAGTTTGCGCAGGCGCGAGATCTGCACGTCCAGACTGCGGTCGAACGGCTCGAACTCGCGGCCACGCGCCAATTGCGCCAGGCGCTCGCGCGACAGCGGCTGGCGCGGGTGCCGCACCAGGGTCTTGAGCATGGCAAATTCGCCGGTGGTCAGGGGCAGGTCCTGACCGTTTTTTTGCAGGCTGCGCAGACCGAGGTCGAAGGAAAACGATCCAAAGCGCACCACCTCCTGCTCGCTCGAGGGTGCTCCTGGCACCTCGGCGACCGGCCGGCGGCGCAACACCGCATGGATGCGCGCGAGCAACTCGCGCGGGTTGAAGGGCTTGGCCAGGTAGTCGTCGGCGCCAACTTCCAGGCCGACGATGCGGTCCACATCCTCGCCCTTGGCGGTCAGCATGATGATAGGCGTCTTGTCCTTGGCCGCCCGCAGACGCCGACAGACCGACAGCCCGTCTTCGCCGGGCATCATCAGGTCGAGCACGATGAGGTCGACAGCGTCGCGCAGCAAGATACGGTTGAGCGCCTTGCCGTCTTCGGCCAAGGCCACCTCAAAGCCCTCTTGGCTGAGGTAGCGCCGCAGCAGGTCGCGGATGCGCGCATCGTCGTCGAGGACCAGAATTTTTTGGGCGCGGGTCGAGGGCTGGGACATGAGGGGGCGATGAGCCGGTAAGAGGGTAGGGTGCGCGGGCGGTGTGTGCGCACGCGGGCGACACCCCAGCAGGTGCCGCCCGCGTGCGCAGCTTCGCCCCTCAGTAGCGGTACTTCAGACCCACCGAGGTCAGATTCATGCGGTCCCGACCACTGACAAAATGAACCGTTGAGCGGTCGTACTGCAGCACCCCGGCCCACTGGCGGTTGATGGTGACGTCCATCCCAAGCCCGTAGGTTTCGCCGAAACCGGAGTCGCGCACGCCGCCGGTCTCACCGCGGCTGTACATCAGGCCGAGCTTGCCAAACAGCGAAAAGGTGTCGTTGAGTGGGATACGGCCGACGCCGCTGAGGTAAAAGCCATAGGCCTCTGAATTGGTGCCCCGGCCAAAATCAGTGCCGCCCAGCTCCAGCCCCAGGTTGGGGTTCCACATGCCACCCACGTACAGACTGTAGGCGTCGCCATGGCCCTGCTTGAAGTCGCTGCGCCCGCCATTGAGGCCGATATAGCCTGTGTAGGCCGAGGGCCACCAGTCGGAGCTCGATTGCGAGCCAGTGCCGCCGGCCGTTTGGGCTTGCGCTGCGCCACCCAGCACCAGTGCGCAGGCACTGAGCAAGGCGCCCGATATTATTACGAGAGATGAATTCACGTTAACTCCTGTCTTTGATGAAATCTGAATCGGCCCACTCCAGCAAGGGGGTCTGCTCAAGAAGGGACGAATTCATTCTCGGTGGGGGCGCGCTGGGGCTTCGTCGGTACCGGCTGTGGCTGGGTGTAGGACAGCACCCTGTGCTGAGTACGCATCAGCGTGCCGATGAGCTGCTCGGATGTGTGCCCGGGCGGGCACAATCAGGCCCATGTCCGAGCTCGTACGACATCTGCCCGGCACCAGCGCCCTGGTGCTCGATTCGCCGCACAGCGGCACCTTCTATCCGGCCGATTTCGGCCATGCCTGCGATCTGCAGGTCCTGCGGCGGGCCGAAGACACCCATGTCGACAAGCTCTATGCCTTTGCGCCTGGCCTGGGCGCGCACTGGATCGAAGCCTTGTTTCCGCGCAGCTATCTCGACGCCAACCGCGCGCTGGCGGAAATCGACGAGACCCTGATGGACGGCCCCTGGCCGGGTGAGCGTCCCAGCACCGAGGGGGAGCGCGCCAAGGTGCGACTGGGCAAGGGCCTGATCTGGCGCCAGACCGACGACGGCCTGCCGCTGTACCAACGCCTGCTGGGCGTGGAGGAGGTGCGCGCGCGCATCGAGCGCTGCTGGCAGCCCTACCACGCGGCGGTGGCGCAGGCCCTGGATGCGGCCCACCTGGCCCATGGCTACAGCCTGCACATCAACTGCCATTCCATGCCGGCGGTGGCCGCCAGCCACGCCACCGACTTTCCGGGCTTGGTTCATCCTGACTTTGTGGTGGGCAACCGCGACCACAGCACCAGCAGCGCGGCCCTGGCCCAATGGCTGTGCGAGCAACTGCGCGCCATGGGCTATGAAGTCTGGCTCAACCATCCCTACAAGGGGGTGGAATTGGTGCGCCGCTACGGCCAGCCGCAGGCGCACCGCCACAGCCTGCAACTGGAAATCAATCGGCGCCTGTACATGGACGAGCAAAGCCTGGACATCCATCCCGGCTTTGCGCGCCTGCAGGCCGATTTGCGGCAACTGGTCGAGCGTCTGCTGGCGCTCGATCCACGGCAGCTCTAGCGATGGACCGCGTCGATGCTGTGGTGATCGGTGCCGGCGTGGTCGGCCTGGCGGTGGCGCGGGCCATCGCGCTGGCGCCCCGCTTTGAGGGCGCCCAGGTGCTGGTGCTTGAAGCGGCAGACGCGATTGGCACCGGCACCAGCTCGCGCAACAGCGAGGTCATACACGCTGGCATCTACTACCCGCAAGGCTCGCTCAAGGCTCGGCTGTGTGTGCAGGGGCGCCAGATGCTCTATGCGTATTGCGCCGCGCGTGGCGTGGCCCACAGGCGCTGCGGCAAATTGATTGTGGCCACCGACGACGCGCAGGCCGCGCAACTGGAGGCGATTGCCCGCAAGGCGGCGGCCAATGGGGTGGACGACCTGCAGTGGCTCAGCGCCGAGCAGGCCACAGCGCTGGAGCCGGCCCTGCGCTGTACCGCCGCCTTGCTCTCGCCCTCGACCGGCATCGTCGACAGCCATGGCCTGATGCTGGCGCTGCAAGGCGACTTTGAAAACGCCGGTGGCATCGTGGCCCTGCACGGGGCCTTGGCCAGGGCCGAGTGCAATGCCGCTGGCATGGTTCTTCAGATGGCCGACGGCAGCCGCCTGCTCGCGCCGGTGGTGGTCAACGCAGCCGGGCTGCACGCGCCCGATCTGGCGCGCCGATTTGTAGGCATGCCCACCGGCCTGCTGCCGCAAGCCCACTATGCCAAAGGCAATTACTTCACCCTGGCCGGAAGAGCGCCGTTTTCTCGCCTGATCTACCCCGTGCCCGAGGCGGCAGGTTTGGGCGTACACCTGACGCTGGACCTGGGCGGCCAGGCCAAATTCGGCCCCGATGTGCAGTGGGTAGACAGCGCCGATGACCTGCAGGTCGACCCTCGGCGCGGCGATGCCTTTTACGCCGAAGTGCGCCGCTACTGGCCGGGCCTGCCCGACGGCGTGCTACAGCCCGGCTACGCCGGCATACGCCCCAAAATCAGCGGCCCGAAAGAAGCCGCCGCCGACTTCATGATCTGCGGCCCGGCCGAGCACGGCGTGGCCGGCTTGGTGCACCTGCTGGGCATCGAGTCTCCGGGTCTGACCAGCAGCCTGGCGATAGCTGATGAGGTGCTGGCCAAGCTACAGGCCTGAGTGCAGTAACGACCGCACACTCGCTTAGATAAGGTAGGTCAGGACAAATCGGCCGGTTTGGCGACAAGGCTCAGACGGGGCGGCTCAAACTCGATGTCTGCGATGTCGGGCATGGCCAGGCTGCCTGCGGTCTTACCTTTTTGCTGTGTGAGCCTTTGATAGTCTTCAAAGCCAAGCAGCACATATGACGGCTTACCACGATCGGTGATGATCACCGGCCCCTTGTTCGTCGCTTTTTTTGCCCGGCTCACATCCCGGTTCAATTCGGCGCTGGATAGGATGGTGATGGTCATGGCAGCGATGTCGCCCTGGATTGGGTATTGCGGTAACGGTACTACATTGGGGCCCAAGCTCCAAGCGCCTTGGCTGGGCTGGCTTTTGTGGCGGCCAGACTCGGCCACCGCGCCTAAAACATCCGCAGTGCCGCCTAGGCGTCGTTGGCGGCTTCCTCGCTGTCAACGACTGCTAATTGCGGTCGGAGCGCATTTCCCCAATCGCCTAGACTAGAACATTCGCGTCGAGAAGGTACATCAGGTTGCGGTCGGAGCGCATTTCCCAATCGCCTAGACTGCAAGCGCCTTGCCAGAGAGCAGCGCAAATGTTGCGGTCGGAGCGCATTTCCCAATCGCCTAGACTTAGACGCAAGGCAAGTTCTTGATTTACAAGAACTTTCTTGGATCTTGATCTGATGAAAATTCCGACTTTAGCCGAACAAGTCGAATTGATCGGGCGTTTTTTTAGCAGGCTCTCTGAGCCGGCCCTGGAAACTGATGATCCGTTCATACTGCTTGTCGGTCATTTGCACGATGTTGACCTGCCCACCCTGGGGGAGGGCTGACTCGACCTGACTGCAATAGGTTTGTAGTTGGGCATGGCTGGTGCAAAACCGCATGTATACGCTGAACTGGGCTCGCGCAAACCCCATGTCCAGCAAGCTCAGGCGAAAGCGGGTGGCTGCCGCTCGTTCGGGGGCCGAGACCACGGGCAGGTCAAACATCACCAGCATCCACATTAGGCGGTACCCACTGAGCATGCCGCCTTAGTCGTCTGGGGCGAGTGCGTGCTGCAGGTGGACCCCAATCAAGGGTAACTCTAGCCTGCTGCGTTCTTTTAAAAGCACCTGCGCCAGCGAAACTGCCAGCTTTTGAATAGCGACCAGAACCGGGGTGCGACCGGCATCGGTGGCCAGGTCTTGGTACAGGCTTTGGACCAGAGCGCGCTTGCTGTCAGCATGGACGGCGCAGTCTCCCGCGCGCTGGAGCCTCCACACCGTCAGGTCGATCACCGGGCGAAATGGCTCCATCAGGTCGTCTACCAGGCGCATGGCGTTGCCGTCGTTGCTGTGATGCAAGCCAATACTCGGATGCAGACCTGCTGCCACCACGGCCCGAGCCGTGGCTGCGCGTAAAACCGTATATCCGTAATTGAGCAAAGCGTTGAGGCCCTCGGCCTGCTGCTCGCGGCGAAACGTCGGACCCAGAAGAAGGCCCCAGTACTTGCGGGCTCCCTGGGCTTCCAGGTTATCGGGATCGCCGCTTCGCACCCTCCTAGCCAAGGTCTGTAAGGGTGCATGGGCGGTGCCTACAGTTTGGAGAACAGCTGCCTGGTTGAGCAGTTTGGCTTTGACAATGGCTGCCCACAGTCTTTTTCGGGTCGGCAAACTGCAAGCGATTTGTGCCTCAAAACGATGGGCTTGTTGATGATGTCCTTCCACGGGCCACACCATACCCGCCACATTGTGGTTGGGGCCACACAGCACGAACGGCACGCCGCGCTCAGCCAGGGCCACCAGCAAGTTATTGGTATAGCTCAGACCGTGGGCATTGGCGATCAGCGCGGCGATGTCGTCCAGCGGCACCCGGCCCACTTCTTCGCCGGGGGACCCACTGTTTTGCTCGGTGCTTTGCACCCGCATGAAGCCCCGATCGGCGGACAGGTGCCGTCGGTCATTGGCGACTTCCACGATGCGGCCCAGCATGGGGGTACCTAGGGGCGGTGAGGCATGGGGTGGGCCTGCACTTGCACGCCTAGCGCATGCAACACTTTGAGCACAGTGTCAAAGCGAGGCTGGGCCCCCGCACTTAGCGCTTTGTAAAGACTTTCGCGCCCCAGCCCTGTGTCACGGGCGATTTTGGCCATTCCCCTGGCTTTGGCCACATCGCCGATGGCAGACAAGAGCAAATCGGTGTCTCCGCTGGCCAGGGCCAGGTTGAGGTATTCCGCAATCACCTGGTCGCTGTCCAGGTAGCTGGCGGGGTCAAATTCAGTGGTCTTGTTCATTGGGCTGCTCCTTGGCAAGTTCTTTGGCTTTGGCGATGTCTCTGGCCTGGCTGGACTTGTCACCGCCTGCCAAAAGCAGCACGATGCTTTCGCCCCTGCGCGTGAAATACACCCTGTATCCGGGACCGATGTGCCAACGCAATTCAGATACGCCACCTCCCACACTCTTGACATCACCCCAATGACCGGCTGCGACTTGCTTGAGGCGCAAGACGATGGCCGCCTTGGCGCGGTAGTCTTTCAAGCCACCCAGCCACCGGCTGAAGGTGGTGGTTTGGGTGAGGCGGAATGGACCAATTGTATCCATTTGGATACGATCATGCGTTAGTCGCTGTAGCCTGGGTCACGCAACTGCCCAATCGGTGAAACAGTAACCTGTCGGGCCTTGCTGGCCTGTAAGCTCGCGGCCGAGAAAGCTCTCTGAAAAAACAAATCATTTAAGGCCCAATCGTCGTGAGCGCCCCCCACTTTTTTTGCCTTCTGAGCTGCCAACTGGGCCGTGTATCTTGCATTGATGTTTGTCTCGTTGGGCCTGATGAACGTAATGGAGCCCGAGCTGTTTATCTTCAATACCTGCAGCAACAGTAGGTTGCCATCAACTTCAGCGCGTATGTAGTCGTTGATCATCAATCGCATCAGCAGAGGACGTCCACTCGCTGTCATCTGCCGCCTGCGCAGATGTTTGATGCCTTCATCAACGGACGTGAAATTGCGCATCAATTGGTATGCGTCATAGGTGCTCAGAACTTCGCCAGCCCATCGCCCCGTCTCAGTCTTGAAGATTTCAATGCAATAGTTGCTGTTTGGAAGCAGACCTTTGTTCCCAAAAGGGATGACATTGCGAGTCTTTGCTGCCGACTTACTTTCGCCAGTGGCACTGTAGATGGTTGCATCAAACATCGCCCCCTCATGCCCATGATCGGGCTTATGGCTGACCCAGATGCTGCTGATGGCGCGCTGAACGTGCGCGCGGTAGCTGTCCCAGGGCAGGGGCATGGTCTCTACCAGCTTGTTGACTTGCTTTTCTCTGGCGCTTGCGCTGGCATTGGCAAAGCGTTGCAGCAGGCCCTGGTCCGTCACGGCGATCACACAAGCATCAACCGCGTGGTGACGATGGTCGTCTCGATTTTTTTGTCCATTGAGGCCCAGTATGTCGTTGAGTCCAAACTTGGCCCGCAGCATTGCCGTCATGCGGCCAGGGATAACGCGAGTTCCCTGCGGGCAAATCAGGCTCAGATATTCGCGCGCCACGCGGCTCAGATAGCGGGTGTCGTTGAGGGCGCGTGCTAAAAAGCCTTTGTCGTGGCGCAGCCATTGCGCCATGCCGTCTTGCGCAAAACGGTAGCGCTTGCCTTTGGGCATGAGGCTGGCACGCTGCAGCATCTCGGTGCTTGACCAGCCTTGGGTTTCAAAGTCAGCGGCAGCTTGGGCAGGTGTGCGCTTACCTTTGATGCGGTTGGCCTGGCGTGTGGCCACGGTCTTGTTGTTCAGGCTGTCGTCCAGCGTTTGCGAGAAGGGCAGGATGTGCTCGATCTCTACCTGATCACTGAACAGCATTTGGGCGCTGATCTGTACACCACTGTAGGGGCAGCGCCTATCGGCCACGTTGAAACTGAGTTCCTCCCACAAGATCATTTTTTGCAGATCGATGCCACGAACACGCTCAGGGCTGATGTTGAGCAGTTGTGCAATCTCTTTACGCATGCGCATGTTGCGGTGCTGGTTGTCAGCCTGTTGTTTTTGCTCGTCTCGGCGCTGCTCCTGGCTTTGCCTGAGCTCCCGGGCCAGCTCGACAATGACCTCACTGGGGTGGCCGTAGCGCTTGATCAGGGCGTTAACAACGATGCGGACCTGATTGAGCCCAATGTGCACAGTGGGGTTGGCGATCTTGCCGTAGCGCTTCTCGTCGGGATCTTCCAGCTTGCCGGTGCCGAAGCCAACATGCCGCTGCAGGTGTTGGCCGTAGTAGGGCAACTCGGGCAGGATTTCCCCACTGGCGGCATAGCTGATGTGGCTATGGTGGTCAAAGCCAGCGGCCAGCACGGCTTTGTCGTAGGTGATGACTTCGGCACGCAACGCAGGCAGAATTTTTTCGAGCGCCTTGGCGCTCAGGCTGCCGTAGCCCTCGGCCAGCGGTGCGTTGGCGATGCGTTCGGCGGTAATCTCGTCCAGGTTTGCTTCGGCTTGCAACCAGCTGATCAATCGCGCTGCGTTTTCCTCAGTTACCAGTTGCATGACGATGGCGTCTTGTTGCCGTTCATTCCATGTAAACCAGATTGGTCCAAAGAACTCTTTCTTGGAGAGCAGCGCGCTTGTGCTGCTGCCTTTGAGCTCGGTACGTTTTTCGTCTTGAAGGTTGAACTGGCCTGAAATGCCCAGCAACTGTTGGATCTGGAGGAAGCTGCGCTTGCTATGGGTCTCCAGCGCATGGGCCAGTAGGTCGCGTTGTTGCCGCGTCAGCGGTTCTTCGCTCAGGTCCTCGCGCAGCAGGCGCAGGTTATTCACTTCCTGATAGATCCGAAAGCGCTGCTGGCTAGGCAGGGCCAGCGGGGCACGTTCTTCGTCTGGCATCAGGGTGCAGCGGCCCGGCTTGACCGGTTTGAGGGGCCGCTGGAACAGCAAACAGTCTTTGAGCTCGGCACGCGTCGTGTCGTGAAACAAGGCCGGGTTGAATTCGCTTTGCTTGGCCCATAAGGCATCGAACTCGGCCTCGATCATGGCCCGGTCAATATACAGGTCGTAGCTTTTTTCGATCTTGGTTTTGCCATCGTCTTTGACGATGCGGTTTTCCCGGTAACGCGCCCGCACCGGCAGGCCCTTCTGGTGGCGGGCGTATAGCCATTCACCCACCGATCGGCAGCCCGTTGCTTGCATGGCTTGGCGCAACTGGCTGATGGCGGCTTCCAGCTTGCTGCTGTCGTCTTCTTTTTTGTCGGTCTTTCGGTTGCTTTTGAAACCGCGGCGCTGGTTGATGTGGAACAGGGCGCGGGCGAACTGTTCGGGCAACAAGGCCTCATCCAGTCCCTTGGCGCGCAAGGCAAACGGATCGGTTCTTTCCAAGGCCTTGCGGGCGACTTCGTCTTTTGGAAAGAAGCCATGGCGCACCAAGGTGGCCATCATGCGGCTTTTGCGCTTGAGCAAACGGCCGCGTCGGCGGCGCATGGCCCTTGCATTTCGGCGACTTACTGCCAATGACGCTCCGTCTTTGGGGTTGCGGCCATCGCTGAAGATGCGAACTCCTGCCTTGATGACAGCGCAGGGCTCATTTTCCGCATTGAGCCGCACCATGGCCCAGCCTAAAGAAGTGGTCCCCAGATCCAGGGCCAGGCGGTAACGCAGTTTTGTCACGGCAGTTCCGTCGCAATAGATTTAAATTTTTAATTCTATTGTGTTACATTTTTCCCCTGATCTAGTCGATTGGGAAATGCGCTCTGGACGCTAACAAGCAGAAAGATGCACCAAATGGAAAGGCCGCTATATGCGGCCTTTCGTCTTATGCCCATTGCCCTTCGAGGCGCCTGTGCCCTCGCTGCCCCGCCCCCAGACGCCTTGCCTGTTGCGGATTGACGGGCCTACTCCAGTCCCAACGCCTGATACACCCGCAGCGCCGCCCAGGCGTCGTTGGCGGCGTAAATCAGTTGGGCCGATGTCAGTTGGCGTGTGGCCCAGTTCGAGGTGGCGGCTTTTTTGGATTTGATGAAGCGCCTTTGGTACATCACCGCCACCGCCCCCTTGACGCCCATGTCCTTGCGCCAGCCTTGCTGGTGAAACACATGGTTGAGGTCGACGATGCCTTGCGGCTCTATGCCCAGCTTGGCCACGATGCGCTTGCGGTCGTCGCCCAGGCCAAAACCCACTTTGAGGATGTTCGCGGCGCCCAGCAAGCGGGCGACGCTGGGCCGGCAGCCGGGCTCGCTGAGCGAAAAGACATAGGCGGTGCTGGCGGTCGCCAGTTGCAGGATGTGCGGGCCGTCTGAGGCCTCATGGCGCACAAAGGTGGGTTTGGATTCGGTGTCAAAGCCCAGCACGGCCTGCCCCTGCAGCTCTTGCCAGGCCAGCTCGGCCTGTTCGGCGCTGGCCACCCAACGGATTTGTTCGAGCCCGAGCCGCTCGAAGGGCTCCATCGCCTCGATCTGCTCGCGCTCAGGGACGCTGTGCTTTTCGCGCACGGTGATCAGCGCCGGCCGAAAGCTTGCAGGGCGAGCGCAGCCTCGCGCACCAGCTCGGGCCCGCGGTAGATCAGCCCGGTGTAGAACTGCACCACGTCGGCCCCGGCTTGCAACTTGGCCTTGGCGTCTTCACCGCTGAAGATGCCGCCCACGCCGATGATGGGAAAAGTCGGTCCGAGCGCGGCGCGCAGCTGCGCGATCACCCGGTTGCTGACCTCGCGCACCGGCGCGCCCGACAGGCCGCCGGCCTCGTTTGCATGCGGCAGTCCTTGCACCGCCTCGCGGCTGAGCAGGGTGTTGGTGGCAATCACCCCGTCCATGCCGTGGCGCAGCAAGCTGGCGGCAATCACCTCGACCTGGCTGGCATCCAGATCGGGCGCGATCTTGACGAACAGTGGCACCCGGCGACCCTGCGCCTGGGCCAGCTCCTCGCGGCGCCTTGCCACAGCGCCCAGCAACCGGTCCAGCCCTTCGTCGCTTTGCAGGGAGCGCAGGTTCTTGGTGTTCGGGCTGGAGATATTGACGGTGACATAGTCGGCATGCGGATAGACACCTTCCAGACAGGCCAGATAGTCGTCCTCGGCCCGCTCGATCGGCGTGGCCGCGTTTTTGCCAATGTTCAGACCCAGCACCAGCTTTTGCCGGCCTTGCGGCGTTTGCCGGATGCGCGCCTTCTGGATGTTGGCCGTGAAGGCCTGCAGGCCTTCGTTGTTAAAGCCCAGCCGGTTGATCAGGGCCTGCGCCTCGGGCAGCCGAAAGATGCGCGGACGCGGATTGCCCGCCTGCGGCAGGGGAGTGACGGTGCCGACCTCAATAAAGCCAAAGCCGAGCGCGGCCAGGCCGTCGATGCAGTGCGCGTTTTTGTCCAGTCCCGCGGCCAGCCCCACCTTGTTGGGAAAGCGCAAGCCAGCCAGCTCGATCGGGTCGTCCACCGGCTGGTTGCAATAGGCCCATTGCAGGGGCGTGCCCTGACTCTTGGCCAGCAGCTTCATCATCAGTTCATGGGCATCTTCCGGGTCCATCCGAAAGAGCATGGGGCGGGCCAGGGCGTAGGGCAGCAGGGGCATTGGATAATCGTTTTCAGGCTCAGGTAGCGGGCCTAGAACAGCAATTGTCGCAAACCCTCAACAAGCTCTTCCCATGACCCAAGATGAACTCAAGACCCTGGTCGGCCAGGCCGCTCTCAGCCAGGTGAGCCCCGGCACTATCGTGGGGGTGGGCACAGGCTCGACGGTCAATAAATTCATCGACGCGCTGGCCACCATGAAGGAGCGCATCGCCGGCGCGGTGTCCAGCTCGCAAGCGTCCACCGAGCGTCTGCAGGCACTCGGTATCCCGGTGCTGGACTGCAATGAGGTAGACGAGTTGGCGGTGTACGTGGACGGCGCTGATGAGATCGACCACAGCGGCTTCATGATCAAGGGCGGCGGCGCAGCGCTGACCCGCGAGAAAATCGTGGCCGCCCAGTCGCGCCGTTTTGTCTGCATCGCCGACGAGAGCAAGCTGGTTCAGACGCTGGGCGCCTTCCCGCTGCCCGTAGAGATCATTCCCATGGCCAGGGCCAGACTCATACGCCAATTCGCCGCCCTGGGCGGCCAGGCCAGTGTGCGCATGAAGGACGGTCAGCCTTTGGTGACCGACAACGGCCAGCACATTCTCGATGTGCGTGGCCTTCAGATCACCGACCCGGTCGATTTTGAGCTCAAGGTCAGCCAGTGGCCTGGCGTGGTGACGGTTGGCGTGTTTGCCCTGCAAAAAGCCCAGGTTTGTCTGTTGGGGACGGCGCAGGGGGTCAGGACCTTGACGTTTTGAACGGGTAGGAGTTGTTCATTGGGGTGCAACCGGTCGGGGTTGGCGCCCTCGGAGGCTCAGGGGCCGGGCCTCATGCTGTGGGGGTACACAGAAATCGGCCCGGCCCCTAAGCCCCCGAGGACGCTGGAGGCGTTGGCTGGACTTCAAAGACAGAACCCCGGGGCCTATCGATGCAGCGCTTGGCGAGCCAGGGGTGTGCCCGGCCGGCGATTTCTGTGTACCCACAGCATGAGCCGGCCGGGCACACCCCTGTCTCGCGGGTAGCCTCGGTGCAATTGAGCGCAGTCCCCGCGGCCTTGGCCTTGATGCCCAGATTCGATAAGGCCTGCCAGGCGGCATTTCACAAAACGCACAGGGTTGGCGCCCTCGGAGGCTCAGGGGCCGGGCCTCATGCTGTGGGGGTACACAGAAATCGGCCCGGCCCCTGAGCCCCCGAGGACGCTGGAGGCGTTGGCTTCCTGCCCAGGCCTGAAACAACGGTGCGGCAGTGGGCGAGCCAGGGGTATGCTCGGCCGGCGATTTCTGTGTACTCGCAGCCTGAGCCGGCCGGGCATACCCCTGGCTCAACAGCCGGCCAAAGCACAGCCGCCCCAAGCGGCGTTCATCGCGTGGCGGCCCCAAGCGGTCGAAAACCTAACCCCAAACCCGATGAAGCTCACCGGGCCAGCGCCGAAAACCCTGCTTAGGCCATGCCCTGATGCCGCAGCAAGGCATCGATGCTGGGCTCGCGGCCGCGGAAGGCCTTGAAGCTGGCCATCGCCGGCCGGCTGCCGCCGACTTCCAGGATGTGCTGGCGGTACAGACGGCCGATGTCCGTGCTCAGCGGGGCGCCGCCTGAACCGGCGGCCTCCTCGAAGGCCGCATAGGCGTCGGCCGACAGCACCTCGGCCCATTTGTAGCTGTAATAACCGGCTGCGTAACCGCCGGCAAAAATATGGCTGAAGGTGTGCGGCGTGCGGCTGTAGGCCGGCGGCTCCATCACCGCAACCTCCTTGCGCACCCGAGTCAGCAAATCCATCAGATCAGCCTGCGGGTCGTGCTCGGTGTGCAGCAACATGTCGAACAGCGCAAATTCCACCTGCCGCAGCGTCTGCAAGCCGCTCTGGAAATTCTTGGCCGCCAGCATTTTGTCGAACAACTCGCGGGGCAGGGGCTGGCCGGTATCCACATGCGCGGTCATATGGCGCAGAACCTCCCACTCCCAGCAAAAGTTTTCCATGAATTGACTGGGCAATTCCACCGCATCCCACTCCACCCCGCTGATACCCGAGACGTCACGCTCATTGACCTGGGTGAGCAGATGGTGCAGGCCGTGACCGCATTCGTGGAACAAGGTGGTCACGTCGTCATGGGTCAGCAGGGCCGGTCGGCCCTCCACACCTTGGGCAAAGTTGCACACCAGATGGGCCACCGGGGTTTGCAAGCTGGCGGTGTCGGGCCGCAGCCAGCGGGCGCGCACATCGTCCATCCAGGCGCCGCCGCGCTTGCCGGTCCGGGCTGGCTGGTCCAGGTAGAACTGGCCGACCAACTGGCCGGCGCGCTCGATGCGGAAAAACTCTACGCCCTCGGTCCAGACTGGGGCTTTGTCGGGCACGATGGCGACCTCGAACAGGGTCTCGACGATCTTGAACAGGCCTGCCAGCACCTTGGGGGCGGTGAAGTACTGCTTGACCTCCTGCTCGCTGAAGGCGTAGCGCGCCTCCTTGAGCTTTTCGCTCACATAGGGCAGGTCCCAGGCGCGCAGCTCGGTCAGGTCCAGGTGCTCGCGGGCGTAGCTGCGCAGGTCGGCCACGTCCTGCAAGGCGTAGGGCCGGGCTCTGGCGGCCAGGTCGCGCAGAAAACTGATGACCTGCTGTGGCGACTCGGCCATCTTGGGCACCACCGAGACCTCGCCGAAGTTGCGGTAGCCCAGCAGCTGCGACTCCTCCTGCCGCAGGGCCAGGATTTCACCCATCAGGGCGCTGTTGTCGAACTGGCGCTGCTCGGCCGGCGCCTGCTCGCTGGCGCGGGTGGTGTAGGCCTTGTAGAGCTTTTCGCGCAGTGCGCTGCTGTGTGCAAACTGCATGACCGGCAGGTAGCAAGGCATCTTGAGCGTGAGCTTGTGCCCTTCCTTGCCTTCGGCCTGGGCCTGGGCGCGGGTGGCGGCCACCACATCGGAGGGCACGCCCAGCAGTTCTTCGGCGCTGGCGTAGTAGGCAAAGGCTTCGGTCGCATCAAGTGCGTTTTCGCTGAATTTTTGGCTCAGCTCGGCCTGCCGTTCCTGGATCTGGGCAAAACGCACCTTGTCCTGGCCTTGCAGCTCGGCGCCCGAGAGCACGAAGTTGCGCAGTGCGTGGCTGTGCGCCTGCCGCTGCTCCGCATTGAGCCGGCTTACGTCGATGGCCTTGTAGCGGGCGTACAAGCGCTCGTCAGCGCCCAGGCGGGTCCAGAAGTCGGTCACCCGCGGCAGGTCCGCGTTGTAGGCCGCACGCAACTCGGGGGTGTCGGCCACGCTGTTGAGGTGGCTGACCGCGCCCCAGGCGCGGCTGAGCCGCTCGGTGGCCACATCCAGCACTTCTGAAATCGACTGCCAGTCGGCAGGGAAATCGTCTTGGGTGACCTGCTCTAGTGCGGCTTGCGCCTGCGCCAGCAAATGGTCGAGCGCTGGCGCCACATCGTTGGGTCCGATGCGGTCAAACAGCGGCAGTCCTGAAAAATCAAGAAGAGGGTTGCTCATGGCCTATGTGAATCCAAAGAGGGGGTGTCGACTGCGCTGGTGCTGGCTTGAGGGGACGCTCAACGCGCCGGCCCCTTTTTGACGCTGCGCTGGGTGGGCTTTTTGGCCCGCTTGATCTTGCCGCCAGGGGTCAGGCGCTGGTTGCCCATCACCTTGAGGATCTTGACCTCCGGGCGCTGGCCGGGCCGGGTTTGCTTGAGGATCTTGACCTCGCGTGGGCCGGGCTTGCGGTCTTCGTCGGCTTTTTTCTCTTTCGGTGGCAGCGGCCGCCACAGCACCAGCAGCTTGCCGATGTGCTGTATGGGCGCGGCCGACAGTTCATCGGCCAGGCGGCCGAGCATCTCGTCGCGGGCATGGCGATCGTCGACAAAGACGCGGATCTTGATCAGGCCGTGCGAGCGCAGCGCACCATCGGCTTCTTTCATGACAGCCGGGGTCAGGCCGTCTGAGCCGATCATCACGACCGGATCCAGGTGATGGGCGGCGGAGCGATGCTCCTTGCGCTGGGCAGGGGTCAATTCAATCTGGGGCATGAGTCAGATTATCGGCCCTGGGGCCTCGTGCGTGCCGGGCGACGACAATAGCGCCATGAAAGTGCGTACCCAAAGCAAGAAGGTGGACAAGGCCTGGCTCAACCGCCACGTCAATGACACCTACGTCAAGCTGGCCCAAAAGGAGGGCTACCGGGCGCGCGCGGCCTACAAACTCAAGGAGATCGACGAGGCCCTGGGCTTGGTGCGCCCCGGGGATCAGGTGGTCGATCTAGGCAGCACTCCCGGCGCCTGGAGCCAGTACCTGCGCCGGCGCCTGTCGCCCGGCGGCGCGGCCACCGGCGCCTTGCACGGGCGCATCGTTGCGCTCGATCTGCTGCCCATGGAGCCTATCGAGGGCGTGCACTTCATTCAGGGCGATTTTCGCGAGCAGGCCGTGCTTGAGCAACTGGAGCAGGCGCTGTTGGCCGGCGGTGGCGCCTCGCAGCTCGACCTGGTGGTGTCGGACATGGCGCCTAATTTGTCGGGCATCGATAGTGCCGATGCGGCCCGCATGGCCCATCTGGTGGAGCTGGCCGTGGATTTTGCGGTGCGCCATCTCAAGCCCGGCGGCTCGCTGGTGGCCAAGGTCTTTCATGGCGCCAGCTACGATGAGTCAGCCCGCTTGTTTCAGCAGCACTTCAAGCTGGTCAAGAAGATCAAACCCAAGGCATCGCGGCCGCAATCGGCCGAAAACTTTTTGGTTGGCCTGGGCCTGAAGGTTCCAGCCTGAGCCTGGGGGGCGAGGTTGGTGCCCGCGCCGGTATCGCCCCGGGCCAATGACGGATTTCGGGTTTGAGGCTTCGGCCCCATCAGGCCGCTTTGGCTCGAGCCGCGGCTGACTGAGTGTGAGGGGTATGCCCGGCCGGCTCATGCTGCGGGGGTACACAGAAATCGCCGGCCGGGCATACCCCTCACACGCTGGGGGGGGTGGCAGATGTTTTCAGGGCCCCCTTCATGCTCCGCCACAGCTCGCAGCGTCCTCGGGGGCGTGGGGGCCGGGCCGATTTGTGCGTATGTCGCAGTATGGGGCCCGGCCCCTGCGCCCCCGAGGGCGCCGTCGCCGATCCGCTTGCGCTTTATCGCCCACTCGGCGGCTTGACCACCCCCGAAATGTCACCAGACGGGCCTCCATTCCCGCCTCGCCGGCAGGGTAACTGTCCTGTTACTTTGGGGGGCGCTTGAAAAGCCTAGAATCAGACGCATTTGCCTCTTGTTCCTGACTGGAGTCCTCCTTGAACAATCAGTGGTTTTCAAAAATTGCGGTGTGGTTGGTGATCGGCATGGTGCTGTTCACCGTCTTCAAGCAATTCGACACGCGCACGGGCTCCGGCGCCAATTACCTCGGTTACTCCGACTTTCTGGAAGAGGTGCGTGGGCGACGTATCAAGTCGGCCACCATCGCCGAGGGCCAGGGCGGCACTGAGATTGCTGCCGTCACCATGGACGATCGTCGCATTCGAACAACAGCCACCTACCTGGACCGCGGTCTGGTGGGCGATCTGATCGCCAATGATGTCAAGTTCGACGTCAAGCCGCGCGAAGAAGGCTCTTTGCTCATGACCTTGCTGGTCAGCTGGGGCCCGATGTTGCTGCTGATTGGGGTGTGGGTTTACTTCATGCGCCAGATGCAGGGTGGCGGCAAGGGCGGGGCCTTTAGCTTCGGCAAGAGCAAGGCACGCATGCTTGATGAGTCGACCAACCCGGTGACCTTTGCTGACGTGGCCGGCTGCGATGAGGCCAAGGAAGAGGTCAAAGAGGTGGTCGACTTCCTCAAGGATCCGCAGAAATTTCAAAAGCTCGGCGGACGCATTCCGCGCGGCTTGCTGCTGGTTGGCCCTCCGGGCACCGGCAAGACGCTGCTCGCCAAGGGCATTGCCGGCGAAGCCAAGGTACCGTTTTTCAGCATTTCCGGCTCCGACTTCGTAGAGATGTTCGTCGGTGTCGGCGCCGCCCGGGTGCGCGACATGTTTGAAAACGCCAAGAAAAACGCGCCTTGCATCATCTTTATCGACGAGATCGACGCGGTCGGCCGCCAGCGCGGCGCGGGTCTGGGCGGCGGCAATGACGAGCGCGAGCAGACCCTCAACCAGATGCTGGTTGAGATGGACGGCTTTGAAACCAATGTCGGCGTGATCGTGGTGGCCGCCACCAACCGTCCCGACATTTTGGACGCCGCCTTGCTGCGCCCAGGCCGCTTCGACCGCCAGGTTTATGTGACGCTGCCCGACATCCGTGGCCGCGAGCAGATCCTCAATGTGCATATGCGCAAGGTGCCCTTGGGTTCCGACGTCAGCGCCAGCGTGATCGCCCGCGGCACTCCCGGCATGTCCGGTGCCGACTTGGCCAATCTGTGCAACGAGGCCGCCCTGATGGCAGCCCGCCGCAACGCCCGCCTGGTCGAGATGCAGGACTTCGAAAAGGCCAAGGACAAGATCCTCATGGGCCCCGAGCGCAAGAGCATGGTCATGCCTGAGCATGAGCGGCGCAACACGGCCTATCACGAGTCCGGCCATGCGCTGATCGGCAAGTTGCTGCCCAAGTGCGACCCGGTGCACAAGGTCACCATCATCCCGCGCGGCCGCGCCCTGGGCGTGACCATGAGCCTGCCCGAGCAAGACCGTTACAGCTACGACCGCGAGTACATGCTCAGCCAAATCAGCATGCTGTTTGGCGGCCGCATCGCGGAAGAAGTGTTCATGAACCAGATGACCACCGGCGCTTCGAATGACTTCGAGCGCGCCACGCAGATCGCGCGCGACATGGTCATGCGCTACGGGATGAGCGATGCGCTCGGCCCCATGGTCTATGCTGAAAACGAAGGCGAGGTCTTCCTGGGCCGCTCGGTCACCAAAACCACCAATATGAGCGAGCAGACCATGCAGAAGGTCGATCTGGAAGTGCGCCGCATCATCGACGAGCAGTATGGCTTGGCGCGTCGCCTGATCGAGGAGAACAAGGACAAGATGCACGCCATGGCCAAGGCTTTGATGGAGTGGGAAACCATCGAGGTCGAGCAGCTCGACGACATCATGGCTGGCCGTGAGCCCCGTCCGCCCAAGGACTGGACGCCGCGCAACCCCTCGGCCGACGGTGGCGGCTCCAGCGGCGGCGGCACGGCCGTGGCGGCTGACCCCAGCCCCAGCGCAGCCTGAGGCCCTGCCGTGTGCAGTTCAACAACCGGGGCTTGCCCCGGTTTTTTCTTGGCTGGGAATAACTGATGGGCTATTGGCAGACCAGTCGCTTCCGGATCGACCTGAGCCGCCCGCAGGTGATGGGCATCGTCAACCTGACGCCCGACTCTTTTTCAGGCGACGGCCAATTGGGTTCGCCGGGTGGCCATGCTGCGGCCCTGGCCCACTGCGAGCAGCTGCTGCGCGAGGGCGCGGATATGCTGGACATTGGTGCCGAGTCCAGCCGGCCAGGGGCGCCGCCGGTGAGTCTGGCGCAGGAGCTCGACCGCCTGCTGCCGGTGCTGCGTGAGGCGGTGCGCCTGGGCGTGCCGGTGTCTGTCGACACCTACAAGGCCGGTGTGATGCAAGCCGCACTTAGCCTGGGGGTCGACATCATCAACGACATTTGGGCGCTGCGCCAGCCGGGTGCTCTGGAAGTGGTGTCCGCGCACGGCTCTTGCGGTGTCTGTCTGATGCACATGCACCGGGAGCCGCAGACCATGCAGGCTCAGCCCATGCAGGGTCAGGCGCTGCCTCAGGTGCGCGCGTTTTTGCGCGATGCGACGCAGCGCCTGCGCAGCGCCGGCCTTGAGGCTGATCGCATCGTGCTCGACCCTGGCGTCGGCTTTGGCAAGACGGTGGCCCAGAATCTGGAAATGCTGCAGCAGCAAGCGGCGCTGCTGGAGCTGGGCTATCCGCTGATGGCCGCCTGGTCGCGCAAGTCCAGCCTGGGCACGGTGATGTCGGCAGGCGCTGAGCCTGTGCCGGTGACCGAACGCCTGCCAGGCAGCTTGGCCGCGGCCCTGTTGGCGGTCGAACGCGGCTCGCGCATTGTGCGGGTTCATGACGTGCGCGAGACGGTAGGCGCGCTGCGCGTCTGGCAGGCGGCGCGCTGAGAAGCGTTGGGCGCAGTGCTCGACGGCGCCCTCGGGGGCCCCTGAGCCCCCGAGGACGCTGGAGACTTTTGCTGGTTGTCAATCAGTAACGATGAGAAACTCTGGGAACTGTGACGCAGCGCTCGGCGTGGGAGGGGTAGGCCCGGCCGGCGATTTCTGTGTACTCGCAGCATGAGCCGGCCGGGCCTACTCCTCCGACGCGGGGCACCGAACCCAAAAGAGCGCGGCCTCACGTGGCCTTGCCCTTGCCGCTTACCTCAGACTCGCTGAGGTCTGTCGGGCAGTGCTAGACAAAGAGTTCGGGGATGGCGCCCACGGGGGCTTAGGGCCCGGGCCTCATGCTGCGGGCATACACAGAAATCGGCCCGGGCCCTAAGCCCCCGCGGACGCTGGAGACGTTTGCTGGTTGTCAACCAGGAACGATGGGGAAACGCTGGGAACTGTGACGCAGCGCTCGGCTTGAGAGGGGTATGCGCGGCCGGCGATTTCTGTGTACTCGCAGCATGAGCCGGCCGCGCATACCCCTCTCACGCGGGTAGCAGCAGTTCAAATCACAGCAGCTTTGAGCGGCACGCCATGGGCCCAGGCGCCGTCGATAGCGGCTGGGAAAGTGACCTTACCGGCTCAGGGTACCCTCAGCCGCCCGCGCTCAGTCCCGGTGCAGCACCGTTACGCTCATGCGGCGGTTGCGCGGATCCAGCGGGTCGTTGGGGTTGAACGGCATGGTGTCAGAGACGCCCTCGATGCGGGCAAAGCGGGCGCCAGCCACGCCTTGCTTTTCCATTTGCGCGCGGGTGGCCTCGGCACGCTCGGCCGACAGTGACCAGTTGTTACGGCCCTCGGCATTGTTGAAAGGCACTGCGTCGGTATGGCCGCGCACCGCCAACTTGTTGGGTGTGCCTTGCAGCGACTTGGCCACCTCGTTGACCAGCTGCTGGGCGCGCGGCATCATTTGTGTGCCGCCCAGGCCGAACATCGCAAAGTCGGCCTTGTCGATCAGGTCGATGCGCAGACCTTCCTTCTCGCGGGTGAACTTGACCTGATCCTTCAGATTGGCCAGGCGCGGGTTCTGCTCGATCTTCTCGCGAATTTCCTTTTCCAGCTTTTCAAAAGCGGCCTGGTCCTGCTGCTCGGCCACCGCCTTTTTCTGCTCCTCGCTCATCTTCGCGGGATCAGAAGGGTCCGAGCGTTCGGTGCTGTTGGGGCTGGGATCGTTTTCAGTGGGCCCGCCCTCGGAGCGGGGCGTGACCCGCTCTAGCAGGCTGGTCTGCTTGGTGCTGAAGGGAAAGCCGTCCGGGTCGATGATCGAGCGACCGCCCAGGATGCCATTGGAGCCGGCGAGCTTGCCCATGGTGACATTGCTGACCGAGGTCGGCTTGAAGTAGTCGGCGATGCTCTTGCGCTGGTCGGCGTTGGTGGCGCCGAGCAGCCACATGAGCAGAAAGAAGGCCATCATGGCTGTCATCATGTCGGCCAGGGCGATTTTCCAGGCGCCACCGTGAGCGCCGCCATGGCCATCGTCTATGACCTTCTTGATGACGATGACAGGCGCCACCGCGGCTGCCGCGGGCTCGCCTTCAGTGGCCGCAGCTTGGGCAGGCGCAGGAGCCTCGGCCACAGCCTCAGCCGCGGCTTGGGTAGGTTCCGCGGCCTCTGGTGCAGCCTCGGGCGGTGCGGTGCTCGCGGCTTCAGCCATGGGGTTTTCTTGTCCTGGGTGCGCGCATTACTTGCCGCGCAGGCCGTCGAAGACTTCGGCGAAGGTCGGCTGGTTGTGGTGACTGATGCTCACCCGCGCGCCCTCGATGATCAGCGGCGGCGGATGGCCGTGCATGGTGCCGATGATGATCTGCTTGACCACTTTGTAGATTTCACCCTCGTCGTCAATGATCTGCTTGAGGCGGGTGGCCAGGGGCTCGACCAGACCGTAGGCAAAGAACACGCCCAGGAAGGTTCCGACCAGCGCGCCGCCGATCAGCGCGCCCAGCACCGGCGGCGGTTGATCGATCGCGCCCATGGTCTTGACCACGCCAAGCACGCAGGCCACGATGCCCAGCGCCGGCAGGGCGCCAGCCATGGAGGCCAGCGCCTCGGCCGGCTTGAGTTCGCCGTGGTGGTGGGTCTTGATGGCCTGATCCATCACTTCCTCGACCGCATAGGGACTCAGGTTGCTCGATGACACCACCAGCAGTCGTATGGTGTCGGTCACCAGGTGCAGCAGGCCTTCGTCTTTGAGGATGGGGGGGTACTCGGCAAAGATGGCGCTCGAATCGGGGTTCTCAATATGAGGCTCCAGGGCCACCGCGCCCTCAGCCTTGAGCACCTTCATCAGTTTGGAGACCAGGAAGATCACCTGCAGGTAATCCTCTTTCTTGTATTTGGGGCCCTTGAAGCAGCGGCCTATGCCGCCGAAAGCGCCTTTGACGATGTCCAGACTGTTGCCAATCAACATGGCGGCGATGGCCGCGCCGCCAATGATGAAAGTCTCGATGGGAGCTGCCTTGATGATGGGCGCCATGCTGCCGCCGGCCATGACGTAGCCGCCGAACACGCAAATCATCAGAACGACGATGCCTATGATGCTGAACATGTGTGTAAGGTCTCGAAGTGCGGATCTACCGGTTGAACGGATGGGTTGGGGCTAACTGTACATCGCAAAACAAAGCAAAAAGGGGGCCTTGCCCCCTTTTGACACCTGGCCCGGCAAGGGTTCAGGGTTATTTAGCAAGGTCTGTGCCTTGCCGCATTAACGCTCAGTGTTGCACAGAGGCGGAGCCGGCCGGCAGCAGGGAGGGGACTTGGCGCCAGGCTTCGCGAACTTCGGTGACCAGGCTGTGCACTTCCTTGAGCGCCTCGAGGTCGTTGTGGACGTTGACATGCAGCAGGCGACGCACGATGTAGCTATACAGTTCATTGAGGTTGGCGGCCAACTCACCCCCCTTGTCAAGGTCCAGGGCGGCTTGCAGGCCCACCACAATACGGCTGGCACGGGTCAGGGCCTTGCTCTTGTCTTCAATGGACTGGCGCTCGATGTGGCCGCGGGCACTGCTCAGGCTGTCGATCAGGCCGTCGAACAGCATCTGGATCAGCTCGACGCGGTTGGCGACTGCCGCTTGAGTGGCGGTGCTGCCGCTGCTGTAGCTTTCGATGGCTTTGAAGTGAACTCGCATCTGGAAGACTCCTGGTGTGTGCTGGACCCTCCAAAGATCGGCGTGCTCACCAAAAACTTGAGGCTTTTGCACCCTCTAAATGCCAAGTTTTGTGCTGATTTTTTGCAGGGGCAAGGTCTGGCCTGTCCTGCGGTGATCCCCTGCCATGAAAGCGGCAAGATCTTGCCGCTTTTGCAGGGGTTTTGATGGGTTCAGGCGCGGGCGCTGCGGGCGCCGACCGGATCCACCTTGAGCGTGGTGCGCAGTTTTTTGACCACCGCGCTGAGCAACTGGCTGACCCGTGATTCGGTCACGCCCAGCACCTCGCCGATTTCTTTCAGGTTGAGCTCTTCGACATAGTAGAGGTTCATCAGCAACTGATCGCGCTCGGGCAGCTCGCCGATGGCACCGGCCACCGCGCCCATGAACTGGGCGTGCTCCACGATGGCCTCGGGCTGCTGGCTGGCGTCGTCGGCGATGCCCATGACCTCCTCGGTCACCACTTCCATGGAGTAGGTTTCGAAGCGCTTGGCCTGGCCTCTTTCCTTTTCGAAGGTATCGACATCCATGCCGATGTGCTGGGCCAGTTCGGCCTGGGTGGGCGTGCGTCCGAGTTCGGCCGCCAGTTCGTCGGTGGCCTTGCTGTGGCTTTTGTTGAAGGCCACTGCCGAGCGCGGCAGAAAGGACAGACGCCTGACCTCGTCAAGGATGGCCCCGCGCACCCGTGCATGGGCGAAGCTTTCAAATTCGATGCCCTTGGTCGGGTCGTAGGCGCGGGCGGCCTCGAGCAGGCCGATCATGCCCACCTGCACCAGCTCGTCGAGCTCCATGAAAGGTGGAATACGCACCTTCAAATGCAGGGCCACCCGCTTGACCATGCCCAGGTGGGCCATGATCAAAGCCTCTTCCGAGCCGCCAGCGGTGTGGTTGCTCTGAACCTGCTCGTAGAGTCGGGTGCTGGGGGCCATGATGCGGTGCGTGCTCAGTGAACCTGACCGACCAGGCGTTCGAGGAAAAACTGCAGACCGCCGTCGGCGCGCTCTATGGGCGGCAACTGGCGGGTGAGTTCGGCCAGGCGGCGGAAATCGCGCGCGCCGGCGCTGCCGGGGGCAAATTCAAGCACCGGCTTGTGTTTCTTGAGCGCCGACAGGATCAGCTCATCGTGTTCGACCGTGCCCAGGTAGCCGATGCTGCGGCCCAGAAAGCGGGCGCAGACCTGATTGATGCGCTCATACAGCTGCTGGCCCTCTTGCTGGCTGTGCATGCCATTGGGGATGAGGTAGATCTCGTCGACGCTGTAGTCCTGGATCAGCACCTTGATGGTGCCGTAGGCGTCGGCAATCGAGGAGGGGTCGTCGCGCACGACGATGAAGCGCCGCGGGCAGGCCTGCATGAAGGCCATGACCGGCGGCGAGATGCCGGCGGCCATGTCGACGATCAGGTAGTCAACCTCGTCTTCCAGGGCGCTGAAAGCCTGCACGATGCTGGCCGCTTGTAGCTGGCTGATGCCGGCCATCTCCTGCATGCCCGAAGCGCCGGGCACGAGTTTGACGCCCGAGCGGGTGTTGACAATGATCTCGGCCAGGCTTTTCTCGCCGGCCAGGAAATGGCTCAAATTGCTGGGGCAGGGCGCGCCAAAGGCGATTTGCGCATTGGCCAGGCCCAGGTCGGCGTCAAACAGCATGACCCTCTCGCCCTGCGCCTGCAGGGCCACTGCCAGATTGACCGAGACGGTGGTCTTGCCCACGCCGCCCTTGCCGCTGGCGATGCCGATGACTTGTGTTGCGCGCTGCTTCATGGGTGGGCGGCTACGCCGGCTGCTTTCTTGCGTGCGCTGCCCGTGGACAAGGACAAGGTGCTGCGGGTGCTGGTCTTGGCAGGGGCCTGGACCGCCTCGGGGGCAGCGGCAGGGCTCACCCGCGCTTTGCGACGCGTCGGTGTGCTGGTGCTCTCTTCAACGGCAGGCGTTTCGACCGGCTTGGCCGCTGCCTTGGGTTTGGCGCTGGCCTTGGTGACGGATTTAGTGACGGATTTGATGGCGGATTTGGCGACGACCGGGGCCGCCTCTGCGCTCACTTGAATCGGCGCAGCCTCGGCACCAATCACCTTCGGTACGCTCTTGCCCAGCACCTGTGCGGTGGAGAGGAAGACCGGCAGGCTGGGCAGGCTGGGCAGGCTGGGCAGTTGGGCGATGGCGTCCAGTGCGGCACTCAGGCCACTGCCGCCGTGGGCCTGGTCAGGCGGCGCACTGGAGGTCATGAGCGATACAGACGGCTGGGGCATGGCCATCGCCTGAGCCTCTTGTTGGGGCGCAGGCAGGTCGAGGGCGGCGGTCAGCGGGGCCAGGGCCAGGTCCACGAGGTGCTCAATAGAGAAGTCTTGCATCAGGTCGCTCAGGCGGCTGCCGCAGCTGGCCCCTGCAATTGACAGTTGATTATTACCGAGGAACTGCAGCAAGGACCAAGGAGAGCTGGCCTCATCGATCTTGGTCAGCAGCAGGCTGCGAAAAGGCAGGCCCAGACCCAGCACCCTTTGCAGCGTGGCGCTTGAAGCATCGGCGGGCAGCACCGCGTGCGCCTGGCAGGTCGGCGCCTGCGCCAGGATCTGCGTCACATGCTCGGGCATTTGCACGCCGGCGGTGTCGATCAGCACCAGGCGGCGGCTGGACAACTCATTGACCAGCAGGCGAAGGTTTTGCGCGTCACCGGCGCGAAAGGCGTCTATGCCCAGCTGCGAGGCCAGCATCTGGGTCTGGCTCCAAGCGCCGGCGCGCACATCTTGGTAACTGATCATGGCCACCTGCTCGCAGCCGGCCTGGGCGCCCAGTTGCGCCAGCCGGGCGGTCATCAGGGTCTTGCCGGCACCGGACGGGCCGGCCAGCAGGTGCAGGCCTTCGGCGGGCAGGGCGGCGTGCGGCCTTTGCAGGTGATGGCAGAGTTGTTCGCGCATGGCCTGCAGGCCTTGCTGGGCGTCGCTGCACTGGCTCAAGCTGTCCAGCAAAAGGGTGCGCAAGGCGCCGGGCATGCCCGCTTCCTGCAGGGCCTGCACCAAAGGGGTGACCGCAGGCGCGAAATGAACATTGGACTGCCAGGCCGAGCTTTGCTGGCGCATGCGAAATTCACGGCGCAGGGCGGCGATTTCATCGCGCACCAAGTCCACGATCTCGCGGCTGCGCAGATAGTCGCGCGCATCCTGTTCGGCCGTGCTCATGGCAGGCGCGCTTGTCGCCGGGGCAGCCACAGCGGCCGGGGCCGCAGCCACCAGGCTCACCGGCTCAGCGCTGACGGTCAGACTGGGCTCGGAGCGGGTCTGGCTGGCGGCGTCCAGGGTTTGCCGAAAGCTGCTGGCTGCAGGCACAGTGGCGGCAGCAGGGCTGCTGGTGGCGACGCTAGAACTTGCATCGACGCTGCCCAGCGCAGTGGGCATGTCGGCCTCGGGCACTTCGATGGCCACCACCAGTTCGGTCTGCGCGCCAATTTGATGGTTGGAGATCACCAGCACGTCAGGGCCATAAGTCTGTATGGCTTGCTCCATGGCGCTGCGGGTATCGCGGGCGAGAATACGCTTGAGTTCCATAGGTCACCTCAGAGATTACTTGGCCGGATCGGCGTGGACGGTGTGGATCACCTTGACCATCTGGTCTTCCGGGATCTCGCTGTAAGAAAGGATGGTCAGGTCAGTCACCCGAAAGCGTGCTGCCTTGGACAGCCAGGGCCGGATCGAGGGCGAGACCACCAGCACCGCCGGGTGGCCTTGCTCTTCGACCGAGCGCGCGCCCTGGCGCAGGGCGGCAAACAGACGCTCGGCCAGGCCGGGCTCGAGCACCATGGGTTGGCCAGGCTGGCTTTGCTGGATCACGTTGTGCAGCAGCTGCTCCAGGCCAGGGTCTAGGGTGATCACCGACAGGCTGTTGTTGTTATCGAGCAGGCTCTGGCAGATCATGCGGCCCAGCTTGGGTCGGATCAGGGTGGTGAGCAGCTCCGGATCTTGTGTGCGGGCGGCCGACTCGGACAGCGCCTCGACGATGCTGCGCATGTCGCGGATCGGTACGTTCTCGCTGAGCACGTTTTGCAGGGTGCGGGTGATCACACCCAGGGCGAGTTTGCCGGGGACCAGGTCTTCCACCAGCTTGGGCGAGCGGGCGGCCAGCTTGTCCAGCAGCTGCTGCACCTCGTCGTGGGAGAGCAGGTCCGAGCAGTTGTCGCGCAGCACCTTGTTGAGGTGGGTGGCCACGGCGGTGGCCGCATCGACCACGGTATAGCCCAGGGTGCGGGCATGGTCGCGCTGGGACGGGTCGATCCAGACCGCGTCCAGACCAAAGGCCGGCTCCTTGCAGGGCGTGCCTTCCAGGGGGCCGTAGACCTGGCCGGGGTTGATCGCCATCTCGCGGCCGACCTTGACCTCGCCGCGGCCGCGCACCACGCCCTTGAGCACGATGTGATAGGAGTCCGGGTCGATGTTCAGGGCGTCGCGAATGCGCACCGGCTGAATCAGAAAGCCCAGCTCGGCCGACAGCTTCTTGCGCACGCCCTTGACGCGGGCCATCAGCTGCCCGCCGGTGTCGGGGTTGACCAGGGGGATCAGGCCGTAGCCGATTTCCAGGCCGATCAGGTCGACCTGATCGACATCGTCCCAGTCCAGCTCCTTCGGGGCTTCCGGGGCCAGCGCGGCAGCCTGGGCCACCTCCTGCGGCGTCGGCTCGGCGTTACGCTTGAGAATCATCAGCCCCAGGCCTGCAGACGCAGCGGCCAGGGTCAAAAACACCAGATGCGGCATGCCGGGTATCACGCCCAGGATGGCCAAAAAGCTGGCCGAGATGAACAGGGCCGAGGGGTTGGCCAATTGGGAGCTGGCCTGCTCGGTGGTGTTCTCCGAGGTGTTGACCCGGGTGACGATGATGGCGGTGGCCAGCGACAGGAACAGGCCCGGAATCTGGGCCACCAGGCCGTCACCGATGGTCAGCAGGGTATAGATGCGGCCAGCTTCAGCGATGGGCAGGTTGTGCTGCATCACGCCGATGAGCAGGCCGCCGATGATGTTGATCACCAGAATCAAAAGGCCAGCCACCGCGTCGCCGCTGACGAATTTAGAGGCACCGTCCATGGAGCCGAAGAAGTCCGACTCCTGCGACAGCTCCTCGCGCCGTTTTTTGGCCGTTTCTTGATCGATCACGCCGGCGTTCAAGTCGGCGTCGATGGACATCTGCTTGCCCGGCATGGCATCGAGGGTGAAGCGGGCGTTGACCTCGGAGACCCGGCCAGCGCCTTTGGTGACCACGATGAAGTTGATGATCATCAAGATCATGAAGATGATGAAACCGACCACATAGTTGCCGCCGATGACAAAGTGGCCGAAGGCGGCGATCACCTGACCGGCAGCTTCCTCGCCCTCGTGGCCATGGACCAGGACCACCCGGGTCGAGGCCACGTTCAGCGCCAGCCTGAGCATGGTGGCAAACAGAAGCACCGAGGGGAAAGATGAAAACTCCAGCGGCTTGCGGGTGTTGATCGCAATGAGCACGATCAGCAGGCTCGAGGCGATATTGAAGGTGAACAGCACATCCAGCAGCCAGGCCGGCAGTGGCAACACCAGCATGGCCACGATCAGCAGCACCAGTGCCGGAATGCTCAGTCCGGCCATGCTGACCTGGGTCAGGCTCTGTCGAAGGTTTGACAGCGTCAAGGTGCTCATGGCGATCGCTTTGTCGGTTTGGAAAGGCTGTGAGGTCGGTTTTTGCGGTTTTCAGGCCGCGCTCGGACAGGTTTCGCAAAGTCCGTGCCATGAAAAGTTGACAGTGCGACCAGGCCCGGTCCGGCCTGGACAGACCGGCAAGTCCTGTCCGGTCATGCTTTTTGCTACATCGCCAGGGCCCGCTTTCGGGCTACCTCCTCATTCAGCCAAAGCCACCCATGGACGCGTCACTGATTTCTGCTGTTTCCCCTGTCTCGGTCAACCTCACCGCGGAGGCCAGCCCAGGCGCTGCGCAGCCGGCCATGCGGGGGGCCGATTTCGCCAACTTGCTGGGGCACCTGATGGACCCGAGCGCCCGGCAAGATCTTGCCGCCGCCGGGCTGCAGGCCCTGCCCATCAGCTCCCAGATCGAGGTCATTACCGTGGCCGAACCCCTGCCTGACGCCGCCAGTCTGGCGGCCTTTGCGCGCGGTCAGGGGCTGGATGAAACCACAGTGCGAGCCTTGTTTGGCGCTGCGCCGGGGATGATGTCTGCCGATGCGGCCGGCGCTGCCACCTTGAGCGACAAGAGCGCTGCCACCTTGAGCGACAAGGGCGCCGATACCGGCACCCTGATCGGTGCCGCCTTGGCTCTGGGCGGCTTGCGTCCCCTGGTGGTCCAGTCCCAGGAACAGGCCGCCGCCATGATGGGCGAGGGAGCTGCCGCGCCTTCCGCTGAAGAGGTGGCTTTGCAGCAATCTCTGGTCCTGGCCACCGGCGCCCTTGTTCCCGCCTTGATGGGGCGGGGGCAGGTCGCCAAGGCGCCGGGCGATGCCGGCAAGACGCCCCTGTCGGTCAGTGCGGCCTTGCCTGGCGCTGCGGCCCAGGCCGCAGGCATTTCCGCCATCGCACAAAGTGGCCAGGTCAGCCAGTTGAGCTGGCAGGTGCAGTCAGTGGGGGCGCCCCAGGCTGCGCTGGCGGTGCATGAATTAGGGGCCCAGGCAGCCGTCGCCGCCAGTTCCCTGTCTGATGTCCAGCCTGAGGACATGCCTGAAGTCATGCGCCTGCGGCTGGCGCCCAGTGAGTTCATCACCCAGCGCCTGGCTGCCATGGCCGGCACCGGCGAGCAAGCCACCTGGGGCTCGGTGGCCGGCCAGTCGGTGGCCGCCGTCGGGCTGCTGCGCTTGGATGTGCGGGGCCTGGGCCTGGTCGCTCCGCCCGCTTCCTCGGCTGCGCCGGCCGCCGATGCGGCAAACGCCTTGGACGCCCAGGCGCTTGAGCAGCCGGACGCCGCCGCTACGCAGGTGCACCATGAGGCCGGCCGTACGCAGAACTTGGCGCCGAGCGCCAGCACCGCCGCCCCCTGGACCAGCACCGCCGCCCAGCGGGCTGAACAATATGAGCAACTGGCCCAGCGCATGGGTGAGGCACTGGGTCAGCGCCTGCAAAGCCAGCTCGAACGCGGCGAGTGGAAGGTTCAGATGCGCCTGGATCCGGCCCACCTCGGGCGCATCGATCTGGACCTGGATATGAGCGCCGGTGGCCTGGATGCAGTGTTTCGCAGTGACAATCAGCTTACACGCGATTTGATCTCCCAGGGTCTGTCCCGACTGCGTGAGAGCCTGTCACAGTCAGGCACGGCTGTTGCTAATGTCTGGGTACAAGGGGATTCCAACCGCCAATCTGGCGGAAATCCGACACCTGGGCGTACGCCGGATCAAAGAGATGAGACGGCAAACGGTCGCGAGGCAGGCTCTGAGGAGCAGCTGGCGGCGCAAGCGGTCGCAAGACCGCGCCGAGGTACGAGTGCCTGGGATATGCTGGCCTGACAAAGGCTGGCGCATCGCACGGGAGACACCTGAGAGGTAAGTCATGGCAGAAGCAGCAGCAGTTGTTGAAGAAGGTGCGGAGCAAAAGCCCAAGTCCAAGCTGATTCCCATCATCCTGGGAGCAGTCGGCCTGATCGTGCTCGTGGCCGGCACGATGCTGGCGACCCTGTACTTCACCGGCTTTTTCAAGCCCAAGCCGCCGACCCTGACCGCCGAGGAGCGCATCGCCCTGGGTCTCGACCTTGAGGTTGACGCCGCTGGCAAGGACGGCAAGGGCAAAGACGGCAAGGATGGCAAGCCTGAAAAGCTGAAAAAGTCGCCCCAGGCCGAGCGCTTTGACTTCAACTACTTCAAGATGGAAAACGAGTTCCTGGTCAATGTGACCGGGTCCAAGAGGGTGATGTCCATCCAGGTGGCGGTCATGACCCGCTACGACCAGAAGGTCATCGACAACCTGAAAAAACACGAGTTTGCCCTGCGCTCGGTGATGATGGACGTCATGCGCCAGTCGCAGGACGCGGATATCAACAAGCCGGAGTTTCGGGTCGATCTGGCCAAGAAGCTGCGCGACGCCATGAACGCGCTGCTGGAAAAGTACGAGGAATTTGGCGGGGTTGAAGACGTCTTCTTCACCTCCTTCATCGTGCAGTAAGCGCGTTACCCCTGGCTGCAACGAGACCTCACACCATGACCGATCAACTGTTGTCCGCGGAGGAGCTCTCGGCACTGGCCGAGGGCATCAACGACGGCAGCATCCCCGTCGATACCGGCTACAACACCGCCATGCGGGTGCGCAAGCACGACCTGGCCAGCGAGGATTCGAGCCTGGGCGTCAATGTGGCGTCCATCGACATGATCAACGAGCGCTTTGTGCGCACCTTCCGCCTGGGCCTGCTCGAGATGCTGCGCTCAAGCCCGCGCGTTTCGCCCAACCGGGTTCAGATCTCGCGCTTTGGCGACTACCTCAAGGGCTTGCGGGCGCCGCTGTCGGTCAATATGGTCCGGATGAATCCGCTGCGCGGCTACTCCATCGTGGCCATCGACCCGGTGGTGGTGTTTAGCTCGCTCGACAGTTTTTTCGGCGGTTTCGGCCGGGGCGTGGCGCAACTGCCGCCCACCCGCCTGTTCACCCCCACCGAGACCCGGATCATCAACATGATCCTCGAAGTGTTCTTCCGTTCGCTCAAGGACGCCTGGTCGCCCATCATGGACATCGATCAGGAGGTGGTGAGCTCGGAGATCAACCCGCAGTTCGCACAGATTGCCGACGAGAACGATCTGGTGATCCTCTCGCGCTTTGAGGTCGAGGCCGGCCCTACCACCCAGGGCTTCATCGATCTGGTCTACCCCTATGCCTCGCTCAAGCCGGTGCGTGACCTGCTGCGCAGCCGGGTGCAGACCGGCGACGGCAACGAGGAGTCGGACAACCAGTGGCGCAACGACCTGGGCGTGGCGGTCGACAGCGCATCGGTCGAGATGCGCGTCATGCTGGGCGACATCCCCACCAGCCTGGGCGCCATCGAGTCCATGCAGCCCGGCGATGTTCTCTTTTTCAAAAAGCCCGATCTGGCCCGTCTGCTGATCAACGAAGTGCCTGCCTTCGATGTCGAGGTGGGCAATCTGGGCAGCCAGACGGCGGTGCAGATTCAGCGCAGTGTCATTCCTGGCATGCAATAAACCTCAGGACCCGCGAGCATGAGCGACAACACAAACAACACCGGCGCCGACAACCAGATCAATCCCGATGTCCTGCAAAACATTCAGGTCACCCTGTCTGTGGAAGTGGGGCGCGCCATGATCAAGATCCGCGACCTGATGCGTCTGACGCAGGGCAGTGTGGTCGAGCTCGACCACATTGCCGGCGAGCCGCTGGACCTGCTGGTCAACAAGACCGTGGTGGCCCAAGGCGAGGTGGTGCTGGTCAATGACCGCTACGGCATCCGCCTGACGCGCGTGGTGCCGGCCTCCGAGCGCATGAAAAACCTCTGATCGCCACCGGCCCAGCCCCATGGACACCTTGCGCATCATCGGCAGCCTCATCCTGGTCTTCGGACTGATGGGAGCCTTGCTTTGGGGCCTCAAACGCATGCAGACCCAGATGGGCCAAAGCCTGCCTGGCCGGCGCCTGCAGATCGTCGAAAGCGTGGGCGTGGGCCCGCGTCAGAAGATCGCGCTGGTGCGGGTCGACGGCCATGAGGTGCTGGTGGGCCTGTCGCCCGGCCAGATGACCGCTTTGGGCCAATGGCCTGTGACGGGCGCTGCTGCCGGCACTGCTCACGCTAAAGCGGCCGTTGATGCCGCTGGCGATCCTCAAAACCAGGGCGCTGCCGGCGATCTGAGCTATCCGATGACCGCCCGGGCCCTGCTCGACAGGGAGTCGCGCAGTGGCTCCTAAATCCTTGGGGCGTTGGCTCGCCCTGTCCGTTCTGGTTCTGGTGGTGCTGGCCATGCCCCTGCAATCTTGGGCGCAGGGGCTGCCCATGGTGACGACCACTCAGGGTCCGCGCGGCACCCAGTACAGCATCACGCTGCAGCTGCTGGCCTTGATGACCACGCTGACGCTGCTGCCTTCGCTGCTGCTGATGATGACCTCCTTTGTGCGCATCATCATCGTGATGTCGCTGCTGCGCCAGGCCTTGGGCACCGGTCAGACGCCGCCCAATATGGTGCTGGTCGGTCTGTCACTGTTTCTCTCGCTGTTCATCATGCAGCCGGTGCTCAGCGATGTGTATCAAAACGCGGTGGTGCCCTTCATGAACAACGGCATGAGTGCCGAGCGGGCCCTGGCAGCCGCCGAGGGGCCGATTCGCGAATTCATGCTCAAGCAGACCCGCCAGGACGATATCGCCCTGTTCATGCAAATCGCGCGCAAGGGCGAGCCGCTCGATGCGGCCTCCGTGCCTTTTAGCACCTTGGTGCCCGCTTTCATCACCTCCGAGCTCAAGAGCGCCTTCACCATCGGCTTTCTGATCTACATCCCCTTCGTGGTGATTGATCTGATCGTCGCCAGCGTGCTGATGTCCATGGGCATGATGATGCTCTCGCCCATGATGATCTCCATGCCCTTCAAGCTCATGCTGTTTGTGTTGGTCGATGGTTGGGGGCTGATCATGGGCTCGCTGGCTTCGAGCTTTACCCTCTGAAACCTGGAACGCCCCTATGGATACCTCCACCGTTGTAGAACTGGGCTCTCAAGCCCTCTGGATGACCATGCTGGTGTCGGCCCCGCTGCTGCTGGTGGCCCTGGGTGTGGGCCTGGTGGTGGGTATCGTGCAGGCCGCCACCTCGATCAACGAAGCCACCTTGAGCTTCATCCCCAAGCTGGTGGCGATTTCCCTGACCCTGGTGGTGGTGGGCGGCTGGCAGATCGCCACCCTGGTCGATTACATGCGCGGCCTGTTCCTGCGCATACCGACCCTGTTTACCTGAGCCTATCGTGATCTCGGTTGCCGCCATCGACATCGTGGAGCGCTTTTATGCGCTGCTGTGGCCCATGCTGCGCATGTCGGCCCTGATGCTGTTTGCGCCCGTGTTTTCGCTGCCGGCCATGACCACCCGCATCCGCATCCTGCTGGCCTTGGCCTTGGCGGTGATGGTCTACCCGATGTTCGACTGGCCCCGCATCGACCCGCTGTCGGCTGCCGGTTTGCTCGAAATTGCCAACCAGATCACCATTGGTCTCATGATGGGCCTGATCCTGCAGGTGGCCGTTGCCGCGGTGGTGGTGGCCGGTCAGGCGATTTCCAATTCCATGGGCCTGTCCATGGCCATGATGATCGACCCCAACCTGGGCAATGTGCCCACCATCGCCCAGTTTCTGATTGTGGTGGCGACCCTGGTTTTTGTCGGTCTGGGCGGTCACGGTCTGCTGCTGGCCTTGCTGGTCGAGAGTTTTTCCAGCCTGCCTGTGGGCCAGGTGATCTTGGTCGATCAAAGCTGGCGCCAGATGCTGGCTTGGAGCTCGATGATCTTTTTGGGGGCCGTGCTGATCTCGCTGCCGGTCATGGTGACCCTGCTGTTCATCAACATCGGCATCGGCGTGATCACCCGCGCTGCCCCCAGTCTCAACATCTTTGCCGTCGGCCTGCCGGCCACGATCATCATTGGTTTTCTGGTGCTGGTCATGTCCATGGCCAACATCGGCGCCCGTCTGCAGTGGCTGTGGACCCAAGGCCTGACCCAGACCCGGGTTCTGGTCGGCCTGTCCTGAGGAGGCGCCCATGAGTGACGATAGCGCCGAAAGAACAGAAGAGGCCACAGGCCGAAGGTTGAGCAAGGCCATCGAAGAAGGCGATGTGGCGCGCAGCATCGAGCTGCCCGCCGCCGCCGTCATGATTGCTGCGGCGGTGACCATTCTCATGATGGGTAGCTGGTGGGTCAGCCGTTTTGCGGCACAGATGCAGGCCGGCTTCACCTTTGACCGCAAGACGCTGGACACGCCCACCCTGCTGCCCACCACCTTCCTGTATGCGGTGGGTGAGGGCCTGTTGGTGGTGCTGCCGCTGATGGTGGTCACTGCGGTGGTGGCCATCGCCGCCTCCGGCGTGACCGGTGGCTTTCATTTCTCGGCCAAGGCTTTTTCGCCCAAGTTCAACAAGCTCAGCCCGAACGCGGGCCTCAAGCGCATGTTTGGCACCAATGCCCTGGTCGAGCTGATCAAGGCCATCAGCAAGTTCGCGGTGGTCTCGCTGGTGCTGTGGTGGCTGGTCAACCGCCATCTGGTGGAGCTGATGATGCTGGCCAATATGGGGCTGGAGCCCGCACTCGGCGAGACCGGCCGCATGATCAGCCAATCGCTGGTCTGGCTCACGCTCAGCCTGGTGCTCATTGCCGCCGCTGACGCGCCGTATCAGCGCTGGAGATACTTCAAGAAGCTGCGCATGACCAAGCAAGAGGTCAAGGACGAGATGAAGGATTCCGAAGGCCGGCCCGAGGTCAAGCAGCAGATCCGCCGGCGTCAGCGCGAGATGTCCAATGCGCGCATGATGGCCAAGGTCAAGGACGCCGATGTGGTCATCACCAATCCGGAGCACTTTGCGGTCGCTCTGTCTTACGACCCTACCTCCGACGGCGCGCCGATTCTGCTGGCCAAAGGCGCTGACCATATTGCGGCACGCATCCGCGAGGAGGCACGCCAGCACGGGGTGGAAATGTTCGCCTCGCCCCAACTGGCCCGTGCCCTGTACTTCACCACCGAGGTGGATCAGCCGATTCCCGAGGCGCTCTACCATGCGGTGGCCCCGGTGATCGCCTATGTGTTCAGCCTGGCGCAGGTCAAGCCTGGCGTCGAGCCCATGGCCAAACCCGCACCCAAGGTACCGCCGTCGATGTGTTTTGATGCCGACGGCAAATTGGAGACCGCATGAACACCCATGTCGACCTGACCCTGAGCCTGGCGGCCGATGGTTCGGCCCTGCCCTCCCTGTTTTTCCGACCCGCCGACCGCCTGCGCCTGGAAGGCTGCGTGGCCGCACTGACGCAGGAAGGCCGCAGCCTGGCCCTGTCCAGCGAGCACGAGGCCGCGCTCGACCACTATGCCAAGTTGCTCACCGAGCGGCTGCGTCGGGCAGCACCGAAAAGCCAGGTTGAGACCTATTTCCCCGCCAGCACCGACGCACTGGTGGCCCGCTTCAATGAAGTGCTGGCCGGCCAGACCATGAAGGAGGCGATGACCGAAGGCATGGGGCAGGCGCCCGAGCGCATCTGGGTGGTGCACGACGCCGGCGCGCTGGCCGAGCACGAGTTGCAGTTGCTGGCTCGCCTGGTCAGCAATTTTCCAGGCGCCAATATCCGCACCGTTCTCTTGCTCGGTCCCGCGCTGCGCAGCCGCAAGGCCTTTGAATCACTGGGCCGACGCTTTGTGCGTTGGGACATCGAGGCGCCCACACCCGAGCAGGCCCAGACCATGCTCAGTCAGGCCCGCATTGAAGGCTGCGAGAGCCTGGTCACGGGCTTGCTGCGCCATCTGCAGCCGGTGGTGCTCAAGGCCGCTCCGGCGCTCGAACCCTTTAGTTTCAGCCCTGCCCAGGACGAAAGCAGGCCGCAGGCCGGCGGCGCTGCGCGCCAGCCGGCGCGCGCTGCCCTGGCCGCGCTGACCGGGCGCGCCCGGCAGCTTGTGGCGGTACTCGGTCAGCGACTGCAAGGCCTGCGCAAGGTGGGGGGCGGCGTTGCTGCCAAAGTCGTCGTCCGCGCCCGCCCGCCGGGTCGCAAAGGCATGCGCTTGCCCAAGGCGCGTTGGATCATGGCTGTCGCTGGCCTGGCTGCCTTGTCGGTGGCCGTCTCGGCCTGGTTGAACGGCGGGCGCTTTGGCGTGAGCAAGCCCACCGGCGCGCAACCGGTCAAGGACGTGCGCAGTGGCGCCGTGTCCAACAGCCCGATCAAGGCGGTCGATCTGCTGCGAAGTCCAGCACCTGCGAGGGAGTCCAAAACATGAGCGATCAACCGTCCATCATTCGGCATGAGAGTGCGCATTCGGTGAGCTTTCCCGAGGGCTCGCAGGTGGCCACCTCCAAGCCATCGGATCCGCAAGGGCCGCAGGTCCGAAAAGTGCTGGCCGGCGAGGACACCGATGGCCAAGACGATTCAGCGCAAGCCCAATCGGGCATGCCGCCTCCTTTTGTCAAGGAGCCCACCGAGCAGCCCGCCGCTCCCGTCTTTGAGCGCACCGTACCAGCGGCGCTCGCCGAAGCGGCAAGCCTGCCCGCCCTGCCTGCCGGTGAATCGTCAGCGGCTGCGGCGCCGGTTTTCGAGCGCTCGATTCAGGACGCCAGCGTTCAGGCCGGCCTGCCGCCTGAACTGGCACCCCTGGGCGACCAGTTTGAGACGCCGGTCGATCGGTTTTTGCGTGAAAGGCGGCAGGCGCTGCCGGAGCAGAGCGAGGACACCCAGCCCGTCAGCGACGCGCCAGTGTTTGAGCGCAGCAGCCAGGACCACCGGGTGGCGCTGCCCCAGGACCTGGGGGCTCCCTCTGAATCGAGTGAGGGGCCGGTGTTCGAGCGCAGTCTCCAGGACCACCGCGAGCCAGCCCTTGAGGATACGCCCTTGCCGGTCTCGCCCGCCGATGGTCCGGTTTTTGAGCGCAGCATCAGCGACCATCGGGAGGCTGCACCTGTCGACGCGCCGGCTCGGGCCGACGCCGCCGACGCCCCGGTTTTCGAGCGCTCGCTGCAAGACCACACAGTGGCCGTGCCCGAGGCACGGTCTGCCAGCCGGGAAGAGATCGCCGTCCCTCCGCCGATCGCCCGGCGCGATGGGCCCGAATTGGCGCCGGTGCCACTGGCGCAGGCGCAGCGGATCATTTCCGAGACCGCCAGCCAGACCCAGGCGCAGGTCGAGCAGGCCATAGGCCCAGCCGGTGGCCAATGGGCCGAGATGGACTTCCCCGCCCGGGTGGTCAAGCTCAAGATTGAAAACGACAAGGTGCGGGACAAGCTTGACAAGCTTGAGGACCTGGCCGACGAGGCCAAGCGCTAAGGCGCTTGGCGACACGAAAAACAGGAGCCCGATATGGACCACAAAACCACCGAGCCGGACCCGCAGGCGCCCGCCACGCCCGGCGAGGACGTCGCCATGACCGACGCCCAGACCCTGGCCGACATGAAAGACATGAAGCTGGTGGTCATGGACTCGGCCGAACTGGCCACCCGTGCCGCCAGCCTGGCCGCCAATGCCGGCCTGGACCTGCGTAACGCCACCAAGGACTTGCTGCAGGGCAATGTGCAGATGCTCGCCAGCAACAAGAAGCAAAGCAAGTTCGCCATCATTTTGCTGGCCAGCGCGGCCTCTCTGATGCTGCTGACCGCCGCCCTGTTTGTCTTCATGAGTCTGAAGCTGCAAGGGCGGGTGGCCCAGCTCGACGAAATGGTGCTGGCGGTGGGCAAGCGTGTGGTGGAAATGGACGCTTCACTGGAATTGGTCGGCGGCGCGCAAGAAGTGCTCAAGTCCGTCGCAGCCAAGCAGGCCGAAATGACGGCCGGCCAGGCCAAGATCGACGCGCGGCTGGAAGAGGTGATCAAGAACGCCCAGGGCGTGCCCGAGCAGACCGCCAAGCAGGTCGAGGCGCGGATGCAGGCCTTGGCCAAACAGGTCTCGGGCCTGGACGCCCGCTTCCAGGCCCAATCGGCTGCCACCAACAAAATGGCCGGCCAGGTGCAGTCCATGCAAGGCGCGCTGGGCGACGCCAGCGCCATGAAGCGCGACCTCGAAGCCATGGCCCGCCAGCAGCGCGAGCGCCAAAGCGGCGAGTCCTCCCGCGCAGCCCAGGAAGCAGCGGCCGCACGCAACCGCGAGTCCATGGTGCAATACCCGCGCAAGCAGGCTGACAAGCCCTGATCTGGGCCAGCCGCATCGCGCCGGGGCGGCGCTTATATGGATGCCTCCCGGCTGACAAGCGGTTTTGCTCGATTTTGTGAAGAAGTCGGCTGCATCCTTATATCCGGCCTTGTTTCGGGATGCTTAGTTGATTCCCGTGGC
>Ga0222712_10000361_pt1 | contig 62000 bp, 90 predicted proteins | sample C33_657DmetaG_FD_165043 | JGI IMG/M metagenome (GOLD analysis project Ga0222712, IMG submission 165043) | Estuarine water microbial communities from San Francisco Bay, California, United States - C33_657D | ecosystem: Environmental > Aquatic > Marine > Unclassified | place: USA: California... | reverse complement strand
GCATCGCTGGCGCGTGTTAGCACCCAATTTGTAGAAACTGTACCTACAACTGTGACAACATAAATGCCGTTCTCGATTGGATTGGTTTGGCTATAAACCAAAACGCGATCACCCGGCGATGTGAAGATGCCATCAATAATTAACTCAACTTGCGTTCCCGCGTTAGTAAGCGTTGCACCAACACCCGCAGTGCCGTTGTTGTAAGTTGCGTTAAGGTTAGTTGGGCTTTCAACCATTACGGGCTGATGAAAGTGAATGCCCGAGGCGACCAACGTGTCCACGTAGGTCTTGTTGGTGATGTCGTTGCCGCTGGTCGGAGTTGTGGACACCGTGCCGGACGTGATGTTGGCCGTGGTGATGTTGGCCGTGCTGGCCCCCAGAGTCCCGATGTCCAGCGTGGTGACGGCAGAACCCGCAGCGTCCAGATACACCGACCGCGAGGATGGGTAGGTGACAAACACGTCTTTGGAGCCAGCGCCAAAATTCACCAAGGACCCTGCGTTGCTGGAAGACACCACAGTGGTTCGGGACAGCGTGGTGCCCGAGGATGTGTATGTGCCAACACCAACTTCCCAGTCGCCGGAAGCTGAGTCCACGATGGCGTAGAAGGTCTGGTTGCCGTCGCCCACCGCCGCAAATGACTGGAAGCCCGAAGCTGCACCGGCCAACGTAACCGTGCCCGTGCCGGTCGTGGTGGTGGTTTCCTTGACGCGATCTTTGAGTGCCAATGCCATTTTGTGTCCTTACGACGGTAGCTGCGTCCAGCCGGGGGACTGCACGTCGTTGATATTTTGCCAGTTTGGCGTCTGGCTGTCGTCAATTACCGCCCACACGAGCACCCCTCCGATGCTGATGGTGAGCTGCACGCCAGTCGCGTAGATGTTCTTGTCTTTGACCACACCCAGAGTGCTCAGGGCGCTCACGACTTCCGCGATGGAGCCGTTTACATTGATCTGAGCCACTTGCGTGGCCGTGCCCGCTGCGCTCTCTGCGATGGCCACCGAAACCAGCAGGCCCCGGTTCATAGAGTCCGAGCCTGTGGCCGTTTCCGACAGTGCGGCCAAGACGTTGCTGCTGGCGGTCTGAGCTGCTGTGGCGCTGGTGCTTTCTGCTTGCGATGCCAAGAATGTGCCGATGGCTGTTTGCGCATCATTGGCAGTGCCCTGCTCCAGCATGCTGGCCACCATGTTGGCGATGACCGACTGAACGCTGGATGCAGAGGATGTTTCAGTCTGCGTGGCCACCATTGTGGCGATGACCGACTGGGTGTTTTGACCCGTGGCAGTCTCGCTCATGATGCCGCCGCGAATGACGCTGGGAACCTCAAAGGAAGCTGCCACTGCAGCAGCTTCTGGTTGCGTGGCGGCGAACGTGTTCCCGCCTAAAGAGGCGAAGGGTGCTTGGGCAAAAGTGACATCACCAAACACCACTTGCCCCTATCAGGCTGCGTCGAGCGAGAAGCTGTAGGTCACGTTCAGGGTGTCGCCGTTGTCCACGGTCTTGTCGCCGCCAGTGAAGTCACCAGCCGAGAACAAGATGCCGGAGGTGCCGCTGCTGACGCTGGCCAAGAACGCGCCAGCCACCACAGTGCTGTTCACCAGCATGGCAAACGAAGATGGACTGCCAGAGTTTGTGATCACCGATGGGTCAGCCGTGGTGGCCGTGCCAAAAGTGACAGCCTTGCGGTTGCCGGTGTAAGCGGTGCCGGGCACCAGCTCAGTCCAGCCAGCATGCGAAGCCAGTGTGTCGGCAGCAGCGAATGTTGTGCCGGAGCCGGGGCCTTCGACCAGACCCAAGTACCAAGCGGCGGTGTAACCCGAGGCGGCAAAGTACTTGCTGTTCATGTCCTGCAGGCCCTGATTGACAACGAGGTTGTGAAACTTGTCAGACCACTTTTCCTTGCCGTCTGCGCCCACGCAAGTGACGGTGAAGATACCGCCCGCGCCAACGCGCTCACCGCCAACGCGGTTTGTGATCATGCCTGCGGTAACGCTGTCGGCTGCTTTGCTGTGTTCCATGATGGCTCCTTAAGAGATTCGCACGATTGCGCTGTTGGCATCGGCTGTTGGGAAGATGATTTGGAAAGTGTCGTTGCTGACGGTCTTGTCGGAGCCGAAGTCCAGAACGGCCACGGACTTGTTGCCTTCGCTGCTGTTGTAGATCAAGGCCGCACGGGCCGTGAACGTAGCGCCAGTCCAAGATGTGTTGCTGAAGTTGATGTACGCCGTCGGGATGTTGAGCGAGTTGTTGCCGGACGTTGGGCTTGTGCTGATGGTAAGCGTGTTGCCGCCAGCGGTGTAGCCCGTACCAGTCACCTCATTGGAGGTGCTGTACGCGGTTGTTGCATAGCCCAGATCGGCAGCGGCGGTGTACAAGGCGATCTTGAACGTGTCCGGTGAGGTGGGGCCAAAGTTGTGGATGCTTTGCAGCAGCTCAACTTTGAACGACGTGGTTGCTGTTTGAAGAATGCTCATGACACTTTAATCCTTACTTGACCATCGCGATAAGCATCCATGCGTTGCTTACCATCACCCAAGTTCTTGAGCAGAGCAATTGCCTGAACGTACATATCGTTGTACACCTTGACCATTTGCTCCTCACCCTTCATGAAGCGGATTGCCTCAACCAGAGCGCCATTGAGCAAAGCGGAGTCAAAGTTCTCGCCCAGCCACGTCGTACCCGCAGTCACGATGGACTCAGGGTAGTAGTAGTAATGCAGCTCCGCGTTGTACGTTGCATCAGGCGTTGGGCCAAGAATGAACGTCAGCTCATTCACATCGTTGGACTGGGGTCCGAAGATGGCGTAGTGCTTGGGTTTACCGGTAGTAGCCGGATTGGGGTACGCCTGACGGATGAAGTTTACATCCTTGTCGAGCAGGAACAAATACTCGCCGCCAGCAGCGGGGTAGATGGCCAGCGAGTACACCGACAGGAAGTCGTTCGGAGCCGCCAAGTACTTGTTGTTTGCAGTCAGCGTCCCGGTGACGTTCTTGCGGAGGTTGGCCAACTGCACCGAGCTGTAGATTTTCTGCTCCGCCTGCTGCGTGAACATGGCGTACTGCTCCTCTGTGAACTCGTTTTCACAGATGTCGGCAATGTTGACCTTCAGCTCGGTGTAGTTCATTCAAACCTCACGCCATTGGGCCTCGGGCCATCAGGCCCTTGGTAGCTGCGCCAGTGCCACGGACTTTGATGCCACTGGTCTTGGTGCCCATGCCATCGGGCTTGTTGCTGAACGCGCCCACAGACATATTCACCGTGTCAACACGGCTGTGGTTTGGCTCTTTGCCGGGGTTGGTAGTAGCTTTCACGGCTTTACCTTTCATGGTGTGGGGCTCGGCATAGACGCTGGCTTGGCCAACCTCTTTGCCCATCATCTTCTGGCTGAACTTGGCCATATTACTTCCCCTTTGGCGCAGAAGAGACGCGCTGGTTCATGACCTTGGCCATGCCGCGACCGTACTTCTTCATGTCGGCATTGGTCTTGCCGCCCTTGGCCAATTTGGTCATAGGCTGGCCCTTGTGCATGTTTTTCTCATGCTTGTGAACTGCTGCTTTTGCATCCATGATGGACTCCTTACGATGTTGAGATTGTCACTGTACCGACCTGTGCCGTCAACGCCAAATAGTTCGGCGTCAACAGGTTGTCAAAGAGCCGAGAACCACCGACTGGGTTCCAGCCCCACTGGATGTCTCGAGAGCCACCAGACAGGTTTCCGTTTGCGTTGATGCCCGAGGTCACGTATGTCGTGTCTCTGCGGGGGTTGCGCAAAGCTTGAGGGTCATCCACCGGGAACATGCCAAGCTGCAACTGGGGCTGATCTGGGTCCCAGCATTCCGGGCACACCAGAAGCTCGTACTTCTTGGTCTTAATGATCTCGGTCTTGAGATTCTTCAGTTTGAACTGCTGGCCGCAGCGATCACACTCCGCAATCGCTTTCTTGCCGGATGCGAAGCGATTACTCATCAGGTGCCTCCACCGATGAACTGACGACGCGGCACAAAGCGTATTGCAGCTTTCTCGCGATCCTCCGAACTGGCCAGCTCCCAAGCCTCGTCATACTGCTGCTTGAGGACGCCCAAACGCTCCATGGCTCCGGGAATCTTCAGGGCAAGGTGATAAGCCAAGCCAGCCGTCATCGCTTCGTAGAAGCGGAATGGCATGTCCATGGTGTTTACACCTGTGCCAGCGTCCTGCATACGACGAAGACGCCAATACACAAAAACGTACGGCTGGGAGTTATCAGGCGTAGGCCAAACGGTAATGCGAGGCGTGTCCAGTCTCTCAATCCAGACTTGAATTGGACGAGCCTGCTGGAGCTTGTTTGGAATCGTGGCATAGGTTGAGACACTGATGCGGGTAATGGTCAGATCGGCCTGAGTCGAAGCATTGCCAGCGCCGGTACGGATCACATGCTCCAGCAAGTCAACGGTGTCTTCTGGTAGGTCGTATGTGGCTTGACCGGCGACCAAGTTAATGGACCCCTGCTCATACGTGAACATGTTTAAACCACGGTTCGCCCACTGGGCAAACATCAGGTTCAGCGATCTGCTGGCTGTGCGCAGGTCGTAGCCCGTGCGCAACTCACCACCAGCGCGTTCAAACGCCTCCTCAACGATTTCCGTGAGGTCCATATTGAAAGCGGTGGTGCCTGATGTTGCCATGGTTTACTTCTTCGCTGTCTTGGCTGAGTCGATGAACGCCTGAGCCGTGGGTGCGCCTTTTTGGCCCGGTTTGCGCATTTTCTCACCCCGAGCACGCTTGGCGTGGATGTTTGCGTACAAACCCACCTTGCCGCCTTCAGCGTACTGCGTGAAGTCGGTGTCGTCCCGGCGAGCCTTGCGGACGCCTTTGGGCATTTTAGAGGGGGCGATGGCCCCCATACCACGGCTTGCTAACATGTCAGCACATCCCGCCGCCAGCCATCTTGATCATCTTGCCCTTGGTGTGGGCCTTGGTGACGCAGCCATCGGCGCGAGTAACGCCGCCACTGGCGTACTTCTTTGGCTTTTTGGGCTTGGAGGCCGAGCCGCCATCGATGTCCTGTGGAGGAGGAAGGCCGGAGTCTTCTGTGTAAACACCATCTTTAATGCCGCGAGGTTTCTTTTCCATTTCGTCGTTCATGTCAGCTCCTTAACAAATTTTGCAACGGGTTTTGCCGCGAGTAGCGATGCCATCTGCACGTTTGGATGCAGGTGTGACAGAGCCTCCAGAGGCCATCTTCTTCATGACAGGCTTCGATTTTACGGAGCCGCCCTTCTTCAGACCAAAGTCTTTACCGCCAAGACCTTTGCGCACAGCGTCAGCGGCTGCTTGGTAGCCGGGAGCGTCTTCGTCTAGCCCGTAGCGTCTGGCGTTTTCTTTCAGCATCTCCTCTCGGCGCATATCCGCTCTCTCGGAGCGCTTGCGGGCAAGAGAGCCAGCCTTATCGAAAGGCAGACGCTTGGTTGGTGCTGGCAAAGCCTCTTGAGCGTACTTGGCCATCTTTGGGGCTGCAAGCTTTTTGGCTGCTTCGCTCAGCATCTTCAAGCCACCACCGGGAAGCAAGGCTGTTTCGGGCGTTACGCGCTCAAGACCCTGCTCGGCTTCCATTTTCTTGCGCTTTGCCACACCCTCTGGCGACTTTGCTTCAGCTTCGGCTCGAGCGTACTGCTGCTCTTTGGTCATCTCACGACCACGACCCTCGTTGGAGTAGTTGGGGTTGGAGGCCGGAGCAGCTCTGGATGCGCGATCTTCGGCTGTGGCCCCACCCCTGCGGGTGTAGGTCTGCTCTTGCATCTTTGGCTTGGCTGGAGCAGAAGGCTTTTCTGCCTGAACGTTTACACGAGGTCTACCGCCCGGTTTGGGCGACTCAACCCTTGGTCCAGCGGGAACTGGAATGGGCTCGCGTGCGTTCGCCTCTTCCATTGCATCACGCTCTTCAGCGGGAGCGGCGGGAGCTGCGCGATACGCATCCACAGCCTTCATGGCTGCAGCTTCACTTGCCATGTCGCGATCAGCCTTGGCGCGGCCAGCGCCAAAGCGGTTGTAGGCCTCAGAGCCCTCTTGGTCGATGTTACCCATGCGCAGGCGTTCAAAGAAGCCAACCTTCTCATCTTTCGATGATTCCAGTCCACGGTCTTTGTCAGACACTCCGCCTTCGTTAAAGCGCTTGATCTTCTTTGTCGCCATGACTACTCCTTAGCAGGCCTTGCCGCCACGGGCCATCTTGACCATGGTGCCTTTGGTTTTGCCTTTGGTGGCAACGCCGTTGATGTTACCGGGGTTGGTCTTTACCGCGCCCATCTTGGTTGTGCCAATCGAGCCACCGGCTTTGTAGCCTTTGCCCTTGGCTTCAGCCATTTCGTGCTTGATCATGGACTTGGGTGCGCCAGCTTTCTTCATGAAGCCGACTTCCTTCTTCACCATTGCTTTGGACTCTTTCATATCGCCACCTTTTGAGAATTTGCGGCCCTTGTCCGCGTTGGAAAAATCTTTGCCCACCGATTGTGGGACGCCAGCCTTCCTCGCAAATGCCGGGCTGTGTGCCACGGCGTTCATGAAATTATGCTGCGCTTTAGTTTTGCTTGGCATTACTTCCCCGCTTGAATAAGCTGGTCAATTTTTGCTTCGAGGCGATTAAAGCGTTGGTCAATGTGGTCAGTAATTCTCTGAACTTCTGCGTTAGTCGTGTAATCACGGGCTATCTCCTCGCGTGTTTTGTTTAGCAGGATGTCAAGCCGCTTGAGTTCATCAAACTTTTCGCGCATGAAGAACCAAACCGCCCCCATTATGAGAGACAGCGCGGCGGACCAAATGGTATTGATGTCCATCTCAGCACTTCCATCTCTTCAAGGCCGCAGCCTTGCGCGTAGGTTGGCCTTTCTCGTCCTTCATGGGGCCGGGCATGCCGGACATTCGGGCGCAGAAAGAATCCTTGCGAGGGCCACCTTGGGGCTGTGGAGCCTTGAGGTTGCTGCCCGTCGCAGCGTTGTACTTGGCGCGTCCCTTGGCAGTCAGCCCTGCACCTTTGGAAACAGGCAGCTTCTCGCCGCGACCCACCGCCAAGGATGGGCCTTTCTTCTTGGGTGCGGGTGTCTTAGCCATTGACGACCTTCAGTTGGGGTGTGCAGTACTGCTCGATCAAGGGCATCAGCACAGACTCTTTGAAGCTGCGGTGATATTCCTGAGAGCCAACGTGCGGCAGGGTGATCTCTGGGTCAACGAAGACCGTGAAGCCGTCTGCGCGGGCACGCTTGCAGAAGGTGTAGTCCTCGCCAATGTACTGGCCGTTCGACAGCTCAAAGTCGAACAGGCAGAACTCGTCCCGGTTGTAGAAGTCGTTGAAGTACTTCCACTCGGGGTGGTTCTGGATCATCTTCTCAATCACATGGCGCTGGATCATCATGAAGCCAGTGGCCACATTCTCAACCCGAAGCATCCCGTGAGCATCAAACTCAAGGGTGTTGTTCTGGTCCTTGTAGATGTCCAAGAAGAACTTGCGATCCTCTGCGCGGCGGGTATACATGCCAGCCGTGATGTCCTTGCCGGTGCTCAGCGCCAGCAGTCGGAGCACAGAGTCTGCGTCCACCACGATGTCGGCGTCCACAAACAGCATGTCCGTGCAGTCCGACTCAAGGAAGTTGGCCACCAAGACGTTGCGGGCCTTGGTGATGAGAGAGCAGCCCGATAGGTGCGACAGTTGAACCTGAACGCCAAACCTCGAAGCTTTGACCACAAGATCGGCCAAAGCAAAGGAGGTCTTGATGTTCAGTTTGCCATCGTATGCAGGGATCGCAATCATCAGTTTGCGACCTGCAATGTCCATCGGGCGTGCTTCTTCAGCCATAAAACACCGTCACCTTTGCGTTTGACAAAGTAGCGTAGGCACTGGTCAAACACAGAACGCCCTCTGCCGGGATCAAGACGTTGAAAGTCTCACCGTTGGCAGTGGTGTTGATGGTGAACAGCGTTGTGCCGCTGGAGCCGCCATCCTTGAGGATCACGCTGCCAGCAGATGCGCCGGGCTCGATGACCATGCTGCGCACGCGGGTGCGGGTATCGGTGACGGCACCAGAAGCCGCCAGCGAAATCGCTTTTACGTCGGTTTGCATACCCATAATCAATCTCCTGTAAAGCGGGGGCCTAAGCCCCCGAGATCAATTAAGCTGCAACAGCGCCATTCAGAGCAACGATGGCCCAACCGGCAGCGGTATACACCAGAGTGGCGGACTCGCCCACGCCCGTGAAGGTGATGGTGCTGAAACCGATTTTGGTGGTGGGAGTCAGAACAGCGGAGCCGCCATCCACAACGTGGGTGATGATCTTCAACTCACCTGCTGTGCCATCGGCCAGCGTCAGGGCTTGTGCAGCGCCTGTGGTGGTCAGGGCAGTGAAAGTGTTGGTGACGCTAACTGCGCCAGCGCCGGACAGAGACTGGGTGCCCAGAACAACGTCAGTACCGAACGAAGAGTTCACTGTGACGGCACCGGTAGTGGCGCTGACGGAGATGGATTGAAAGCCGTTCTCGGAACGAACTGGGCCGCTGAAAGTCGTATTGCTCATGATGATTTCCTCACATGCGAGTTGAGGTGCATCTGTCTGCATGTCGTCGGCCCGGAGCCGTCAGATACACCGGAAAAGTCCGGGGGTATGGTCAATATACCATTGCGTTTAAACCATTGCAACAAAAAAGGGCCCCCGAAGGAGCCCTTTTCAGATTTCCGCCAGAGCTTACGCGCCGGGGGAGCCGTAGATACCCAGAGGGTCGGACACGCCGAACGAATAACGCTCGCGAGCCTTGTAACGGACGTTGCCGGTGTCGAAGTCGCCGTCCATGCTGTTTGCCAGAGGCGAACGCACGAAGTGCTTCAGGCCGTTGGGCACATCAGTCAACAGGAACCAAGCGTTGGTGTCAGTCAAGAAGTTGTTGACTGTGTAACCACCGGGGATGGAACCGTTGTTCTTGATGGCGTTGATGTCGTTGTCGGCAGTGCCAACGCGGAGTTCAGTTTCCAACAAGCGGGTTGCAACGAATTGCAGTGCTGGAGGCACCACCAGCTTCTTAGGCTTAGCGGCAATCAGCAAACCGCGTTCGTCTGTCCAAGCTGCGATCTGAATGACGGCGTTTTCCAACGAAGTCTCGTTCAAGTCGGCTGCTGTGGCAGGACGGTTGCTGTTGACGCCACCAGAGATCAGAGGGTGAGCAGTCGAGAACAGGGTAACGCCGTCGCCGTACGTTACGCCAGCGGTGAAGCCGCTGTTCAAGATAGCAGCAGCTTTGACCTGCTTGGTGTAAGCCATACCACGGGCCAGAGCCTTGGTGTAGCGGCTGGAGAGGCTGTCGTACAAGTTATCTTCCACAGCCTCTTCGGTGATGGAGAAGCCCATCGCAATGGTTTCGTGGGTGTAACGTGCAGTCCAAGCTTCCTGCGCATTGTCATAAGCAATGGCAGCGCCTTCGTTCTTCACCGGAGCGGCGGAGAAGCCAGACAGCTTGGTTTCCTCTTCAAAGCTACGCTCCGAGGACTCGGTTTCGTAGATTTCTTTGTGCTGCTCGCCATATTTGGCGTACTCAAGGCCGAACAAAGCGTTCAGACCGGGCAGCAATTCCTTGAGCAGTTGTGCGCGTGAAATAGCCATGATTTACTCCTTAAACACCAGTGGTGTTGTTGTACTGGTGTGTGTTGATTTTCACCAACAGCTCGGTGTATGTGTCGGCAGCAGTAGCTGTCTCGGGCACAACATCGATAACACGCACAGGGATAGTGGCGGTAGTGCCAGCGCCAGTCAAAGTGACAGCGAAAGCAGAGTTACCGGTGGTTGTGCTGCCAGCGTTCAGAACCAAAGGAAGGTTCGAGCCAACAACAGTACGACCAGCAGTGCCCATGGTAGTGCCCGAGGTCACAACGGCAACTTTGAACAGAGCCATTGGATCGTCGATCACATAGGCGTAGGCCAAGTTGCTTGCTGTAGAAGCCAGAGCAGGAATGTACTGACCTTCAACGGGCTGGCCGCTGGAGTTCACGTACGAACCACCAACGCAAACGCCGACAATGTTGCCGGAGTCAGTTGTGGTGGACTTGACCAGATAGCCATCGCTGTTGATCACAACGGTATCGCCATCAAAAATGGCGGTGCCGAAGCCAGCAGCTACGGGAATCTGGCGGAATGCACCTGCGTACGGCATGCCATCAATACGATTGATAGCTTGCAAGCCGTAGGGTGCCGAAACGGTGGGGTAAGCCATGTTTGGACTCCAAAAAGTTAAATACCTTTACCGAAAGTAGTCTTCGACGACCGCTCTTTGAAGAGAGGCATACGAGGATCACTCTCACGCATGTAGCTGTTATCCACTGATGCCATCTGCGACTCGGACTGTTGGTTAAAGTGCGCAGACCGCTGTTCAATGAATTCAGCAGGTGTTTTGCAAAGAAGAAGACCGCCAACACAGATTGAATCTGGGAATCGACCATTGGTCTCCCCGAACAATTGAATCTCTGGGTGATCAGACGCCTTTACAGGTTCCCATCCCTCGCGGAGTTTCGACGAAATGTTACGCGGATCATCAGCGTTCATAGTGCTTACACGAATCCAACGATAAGCATACCCGGGCTCCGGTGTGGGGTCGGGCAGAAGCTGCGCAGGTGCCCATTTTGTGGGGCGGGCCATAGCAACTCGTGTATCGAGTTCACGCTTTGTACGATTTTGCTCAGTCATTTCATTTCCTCATTTCTTCCGCAACCTTACGAGCATAGAGTTCCAAAGGAACACCCAGCCGCTTGGCGATTTCGACCTGCGATTTGGTAAGTACGACCTTTCGGGGCGCAGTACTCCGCGTTGCCGGTGCGACAACGTTTGATGCTCGCGATGGAGTGGACGCATCCATCGGCTTCCCTGACTCAAACTGATCTGGGAAACGTGCCCGGATGTCACTGTCGAGACGACGATAGTACTCATCAGTGCCAGCCGGTATACCCTCTCCTACCAAGTCCTCATGAAGGCCAAGAGCGTAAGCCGTCATTCGCTTGTTGGAGCCAAACCATTCGTTCTCGTCTTTCCACGAGAGCAGTTTTGGATCAACAGGCTGTTCTTGGTAGGTTCGTTGAGGCTGTTGTACCTCATTTCTTTCTTCCTGTAAAGCAACAGGCTTGAAGTTGTTGATCTTGTCGGCTTTGATCCGGGCAGTTGTCAGCTCTTCTTGAGCTGCAACCAATGCATCAGAGTCGCCAGATTCGTATGCTTGCTTGTACTTGCGCTTGGCATCTTCCACCTCACCCGAGACAGTGCGCTTGGCCTGCTCCAGAAGCGCATTCTGATTGACGCTCAAGGAGCCTTTGAGCTTCTTGTTCTCCTCGACGATGGCCTGCGCCAGTCGGAGAGCTTCTTCACGTTCCCGCAGAGCAGACTCTTTGGCCCGACGCTCTTCGTGGTAGCCCTTGCTGAAGTGCTTGATGCGTTTTTGGACGCTCTCGTCGTACTTGGCCAGCTCGTCGTCAGTCACGTCCTTTGGCGGCTCGGCCATGGGCTTGCGGTTTTGATCCGCAACGGGCGTGTCATCTACGACTTCAATGTCGGCCTCCGGCTCAACCACTGCTCCGCCCTTGCGGGGGTTTTCTGCAGCTTCGTCGGGGAACTCAAATTCAGTTTTTTCAAAATCAGCCATGGTGACTCCTTAAACGCGCTGGATGCCGCGAGGGTCTTGCACAACCGCCTCGACAGAGTCATCGTTGATGATCCGCCACTCGGTGCCGTGGATTTTCATCCGGGTGCCGGTGTTGGGGCGCACGATTACAAAGTCGCCGACCTTGCAGCTTGGGCCGCTCGGGAAACGCTTTTCGTCCTTGAACGCATCGGGACCCATCTTGGCCACGAAAAGGACTGGAGACAGCAACTCTTCAAATTGCATGGTCTGCCCAGCTTTCAGCAATCCGCCTTCGTACTCCTCCTGAGCTTCAGGAAGCATGCAAAGCAAATGGAAAGTGGCGGGATCAGGAACCTGCTTGGCCTTGTCCTCAACGGGCTTGTTGAGAAGGCCAGACAGATCAACCGCCTGAACATCAAAGTTAGTCGTCATTGTCATACTCTTTCAGTTTTCGCACGAGGTCACCGGTTTCTGACTGTGCGGCTCGGAGACCTCGGATAGTTCCGCACAGTTCTTTATAGTGGTCGTAGGACTTGCATCCTCCGTCCGCCATAAATTCGACAAGAGATACGACGCGCTCCTCAAGTTTCTTGTTGAGGTGCTGCAAAACCTTTTCGTCCATCTTTCTCCTTTACTGCCCGGCGTTTACGCAGCCGGATTTTGTGGTTGCATGGCCTTGAGCATGGCTTTGTCACGCTCTTGGATCATCCTCATTTGGTGCTTTTCCTGCTCTTGCTGCATCTTCAATGCATGCTCTTGCTGCTGGATTTGCATTTCCATCATGGCCTGCTCTGCCTCGAGCTGAGGGTTTGAGCCTTGGCTTGCCTGTTGCATTTTCATTTGCAGCTCTGCCTGCTTGATAGCCAGATCGCCCTGAACCTTCTGGGCCTTGATCTGAGCTTCCTGCATCTTGATCTGCAGCTCTTGCTGCTGCATCTGCACGATGGGGTCTTGCTGTTGTTGCTGCGCTTGCTTCTGAGCTGCTTCACCTTGGTGAATCTGGGTGAGCTGCTGAGCTGCTTGGGCGACCAACTTGGCCAACTGAACCTCGACCTGCTCTGGCAACTCTGCGTTGGGTGCTGGCAAGGTTGCGCCGAGGCGCTCTTGGATTTGGTTGCGGTACTGGAATGCAACGTGCTCGGCGATGTGGGCCATGATTGAGGCCTGCATCTGCTGGGCCATGGGGTTTTGACCCATCTGACCCATGACCATGGGGTCTTGCATCATCGAAGAGTGGACGGCGATGTGCGCGTCGTGGTCTTGGTAGATGAAGGCCTTGGTGGGCTTGCCGGTCAAGAAAGCCATGTTCTCGCTGATCGGGTCGCGTGGCTTCATGTCGTCCTCAATCGGCACGAGCTTCTCAGCATTCTTAATGCCCAACACCTCCAGCATCTGGCGGTGCAACTGCGGCAAGTCGTAAATCTGAGGAGCGCCCTGAGCCAACTGGATCGCAGCTTGGTACTGCATGATCCGCTGGGCCATGGTCGCGCTGTTGGGGTCCGACACGGGGATGACTTCCACCATGTCGTAGTCAGCACGCTTGGCCTTTGTGTTGCCCTCGACCGGGATGTACTCGTACTCACCCGGGGTGTTGTCGCGGATGATCTCTTTGAGCAGCTTGAATTCCTGCTTCATCGAGTAGTGGACACGAGCCTGCACAGCAGACATGGTCTTGAGTTGACGCTCAAGGATGGCCAGTGTAGTGCCCACGGGCGCGTTGGCGCTCATGTCGCTGACCTTCATGTCGGCCACGGAACCCAGACGGCGAGCTTCGTCGGTGATCTGGTTCAGGAGACCCATCAGAACTTGTGAAGGTTCCTTATAGGGCAGCGTCATGATGTTGTCGCGCACTGTGCCAGATGGCACATCCACGTCACGGAACTCGCCGGGCTGGATTGGGGTGTCATCACCCTTGATGCGCAGACCGCGAGCCTTCAAACCGCCGGGCAGGTTGGACAATGTGCCTGCGTCAATCAGTTGGCGAATCAAGGATGTACCGGCACGGGCATAGCCGCCGATGATGTGGATCAGGCCAAGGCCATACACGCCGAAACCGGGGACGTAGCAATAGTCCACGAAGTGCTGACGGCGCAGTTTGAGTTCGTCGGTCTCTTTCCAGTTTCTGCGGATGGCCAGAATGTTCTGGGTAGAGCGGTCGATGGTGACGACGTAAGGAAGGGCGATGCCGTCCTCGTCCTCATGGCCGGGCAGGTCGAAGTCAACGCAGGTCTCAAACAACTGGTAGCGGTTGTCATCGTTGAGGTTGTAGCCTTGGTCCTCGGCCTTTTTCTTCTCGATGTCGCTGTGGAAAGTGACGGGTTCGCCGAGGTCGATGTCGCGGTAGAAGCCTGCGACTTGGAGCTTGCGGATGTCGTTCTTGGTCTTGCGCATCGTGTGGGTGATGCGCTCTGCGGTACGCGCATTAGACGCGCCGTAGGGGATGATGATGTCTTCTGCGGGGATGAAGACAGAGGCTTGACGGCCAAGGCTTGGGTCGAAATAGACCTTCTTGAACGCAGCGCCAGCCAGACCCAAGTTGAACAGCATGCGCTCATGCTCTGGGCGGTACTCAGGCATCTGCTCCGTCAGTTTGTAGTTCATGTCATCACGAACTCGCTCTGCGGCTTCTTCCTTGAGCTTGTCAATCGCACCGATGATCTCGGTCTTCACAGGCCCTTGGGCGGGGAATGTCTCGATGATGGTCTCGGACTGGAAGCGGATCGCTGCCTCGGTTAGGACTGTGGAGAACACCCCACAAGCGCCATCCCAAGGTTCGGTGCGCTCTTCGTAGCGCATGCCCAAGACCTCGAGGCCTTTGACGTACATCTCTGTCCAGTCTTTACGGCTGGTCACATCTGCCTCGATCAACTCAATCAGCTCATTGGCGATGGACTTGAGGGTGCTCTCGTCCATGTACTCGGCCAAGTTGGCATCAAACGGGATGCTTTCCTCTTCCGGCATCAGGTCAATCATCATTCCATCGATGCCGATTTGGACATCATCAGGGTTCTCAATCATGATCTCGATTGCGGGGGTTTCGTCCTGCGCAATGTCTTCCAAGCCCAATGGGGCTCCGCCAATGCCGGGGAACATGTCTGATGCTGCCATATCGAATCCTTAATAAAACCCACCGCTTCTGCGGCGGAAATAGCGCTTCTCTTCAGGCTCATCCGAATCTATCGAGATGAACCCGCCTCTTCTGAATCTGAGAAGCGCTTGGCTCGATGAGTCAACAAGGTCGTCATGGTCCCCGTTTGGGAAAGCAGCCAACTCTTCGATCAATTCATCTGCCCATCTTGTTTCAGGGCACCAAACAACTCCGGAGGCAAAAAGGTCTGAGATTGCGTTTACACGCGCAATCTTATCGCTTCCTTTGCCCGGTGTGTACTCCGAAAGCGGAATTCCCATCTGCCGAAGCTCATAGATCAAAGGAGCGCCAGCGGCCTTCTTTTCCACAATCAGGGTATCCGGCTCCCACTCCTTGTACATCTCAAGCGCCTTTTGTTTCAGCTCAGGGAACTCCATCCGGGCCTTTACTGCGTCCAGACAGATGATGTTGGGCTTCATTTCCCCGTTGGCATTGGGATGCTGGAAGATTCCCCACGTCGTACAAGCCGAATAGTCGGCCCTGTTGGACTTCTCGAAGGCTGTATCCCAGCTTTGGATGATGTAATCGCACTGCGGGGCCTGATCCGACTCCCAAATCCGCCAGTGATCACGCTTGATGATCGCATTTCCCTCGGATGTGGGGTTCTGTTGGTACTGCGCTTCCCATTTGGCGACAGGAATCTCAGCCTTGATGGCCTCCAACTCCTCTTTCTTCCAAAATCCGGGCCATAAAGGGGTTCCAGACGGCAAAATTGCGGGGAATTCGATGACTTCCCACTCGTTTACACCGTCTTTTTCCGAGTTTTTGAGAATCTGCCCAGTCAAATCTCTCTTTGACCAGCGCGTCATCACAATAATGATGGCCCCACCCGGCTGCAGACGCTGACGAGGGCCTGATGTGTACCACTCATACACATTGTCAAAGACTGCGGGGTTGCCCTGCTTGGCTTCCTGCTCCGAATGGGGGTCGTCAATGATCAAAAGATCAGCACCCTTACCGGTTACCGCACCACCAACACCAATCGCGAAGTAATCACCACCCTTGTGGGTGTTCCACCTTCCTGCGGCCTTGGAGTCAGAAGATAGTTTGGTGTCAAACACATTGGAGAAGGCCTCAGAGGAGACCAAGTTCCTCACCTTGCGGCCAAAACCAACAGCCAGTTCTGCGGTGTGAGCAGTCTGGATGATCTTCTTCTCCGGGTACTTCCCGAGAAACCATGCCGGTAGCAGATACGAAGCAAACTCGGACTTGGTGTGCCGAGGAGGCATGTTGATGATGAGTCTCTTCAACTCCCCCTTGGCCACACGCTCAAAAGCGTTGGCCATGATCTGGTGGTGCTTCCCGGAAATGAACCCGGGCCACATGTGGGAGGCGAAGTAAATGAACGACTCCTTGCACTTCTCAATCCTGTCGTACTCCAACAGCATCATGATCTTGGCTCTCTCAAGATCATCCACCAACGGAATCAGCTCCCTGTACTTCTCTACCTCCTGACGAGTCATCATAGAGAAGAGACCCCTCTGACACTGCGGTCAATGAGCTTGATCGAATTGAACTGGTACGGCTTGACCACCAGCAATCCCTCATCCTTCAGGAGGTGGACCACCCGGTGGATGTTGGACTTACTCTTCAATCCCAGTCCCCGGGCAATCACGGAATACGACGGCGCAACACCATGGAGCTTGATATAAGCCCGGATGAAGTCCAAAACCAATTGATGCTTTTCATTCAACATGATCAACCCTGCGGCGCAAACCTTGTGCATAGCGTAGACAACCAAAACTTAATCTGCTCATCATCCATCTTGCGGAGTTTGTACAAATCCTCCAAATCAAGGGTTACTGCGTGTAAACGCAAACCCATCGTGGGGCATCCAACGCCTCGCTCCAAGGTTTTTCCATTTGATAAAGTCAGTACCATGCCGAGAGTTTAAACGCACAACAGAACGTTCGCAAGGTGTTTACACAAAATATATATACCCCCGGGGGGTGGGCATTTGGAAATGATGGGGGTGTGTAGCTATGGGATTGTTTGTGTGGATTAGAGCGTATACGGGAGCGGGGCCTCGCTGACAGCTTTGGGGGGTCGGGGGCCGGTGGGGTCGCCACTCCCAGCCAATCGCACACCGCCTCCCAGCACTGATGACCGATGTCCTCCCCTGAGTTTACACGCTACGCCTTGGCCTTCGCCTTCAGTGGCTTGACGTTGTCCAGTAGCTTGAGATGCCCTGAGAGTTCCTTGCGCAACTGCTCTGCGGTGGGTTTCTCTGTCGGTGCTTCAGTGGTCTGTTGGAACATCCCTGCGGCTCTGCCCATGAGTTCCAGTGCTTTCAACCGGGAGCCTTCCTGCTTGCCTCCCTTGGTAAGTGCCAACAACTCTTTCAGCACGTATCGTTTCGTTGCCGCTGTGTCCTCTGCCAACACCTCCACCGTCTCGCCCCAAGCATCTTGCAAGACCTTCTGTATCCGTTCATCCCTGCTCAGTCTGTATGCGGCTGATGTGATCACCTGATCACTGCCTTTGGCGTTTGGGTATGCATCTCGGTAGGCTTGTCTCATTGTTTTCCCAATGATCATGCCCTTTGCGAATTCCATTGCTGATGGCGTGAGAGGATTGATCCTCTTGTACTCTTCCACTCCCTTTGGTCTTCCATCTACCCTTAAGGGCGGAGGTTCTGCGTGAGCGGCCAACCGTTCCGCTTCGCTGAGTTCCGGGCCTTCATCATGGCCTTCGTCATCTGGTAAGTGCGCCGCCTCCAGCGCCGCCAGTAGTTCATCTTTCGTGGCCCGTCCGGGTCTTTGTGTCTCGCTCATGGTTTGGTTCCTGTGGTTTCATCCAGCCTGTGCTTATGCACAGCACCGTTCTGTCGCCGCATGCTACCAGAGGCCCGATCACCTGTCCAAGTGCCCATCCCCTCACCCCATCGCAGATCACCAGTTTAAACGCCGTCTGCAATGAATAAGTACTCATGGACTTATCCACGCAATCCACAACTCCCTGTTGATAACCCGACTTATCCACAACCTCCTGTGGATACTGTGGATAACTTTCTGTTAACTTTTTCATTGCACACCGTGATTGCTGGCGGTGTAAACACCTTACCCATACCTACCCCGCCTGATGCCCCTTCCGGGGCTTGTAGACCCTCTGATCTGCGGCGTTGTATCCCACTAATAAGAGCGCCAAACCCAAGGGTCTCAGCACTGTTGATACCCCTTGCACCCTGACCCTCGAACCAATATCCCTACAGTTTGCTCAGGTATCTGTTTGACACTGTTTAAACACTAGTGATATGATTCGTCCATGCACTAGCAATAGTGCTGATGTGAACGGCCCACGATACGGTCGGTCTGAGGCGAAACCCAAGGGAAGCTTGGGAGCAAGTCAGACAGGGTTCAAGCCCTGTACCTGTCCACCGTGACGGTAGATAAAAAATCCCCCATGAGATTCCACCGTTAAGCCCACGCTGTGGGCTTCGCAGTGCAATCCCGCACTACTGGAGAGACCATGCAAAAACTCATCGATCGCTACCGTGCAAACCCCACCGATGCCAACGCCCGTGCCGTGCTGGCCTATGACATCAAGCACCCCTTTGCCTCCCTGTTGTTGGACAAAAAAGACGTTGTCTTGCTGGCCCGTCTGCTGGTTACCGACTTGGCAACCGACAACTGGTTGCCGCTTGCATCAACCAAGGGAGCCTGACCATGAACTACAGCGACATGACCGCCCTGTACCGCAACAAGGCGCGGGGATACACCGCAACCGAATGCGAGTTCGCCATGCGTGACATCCACACAACCATCGCCCTGCATGAGGGTGACTTGAATCACCCCTACATCCAAAAGCTTTGGGCCGAACTGGATGCCATGCGTGACCGCCTCGCCTTCCTGCAACGCAAGCACAACTGATGAGCCCTGACTGGGCGAAACCCCTCCGGGGGTCTTGTGCAACTAACCCGAGACCAGCCATGACCATCAATGCCGCCACCCTGCAGACCCTGACCGAGGCCGCTGGCCTGATCAAGAAAAACTTGGCCATTGCCCAAAAGGCCTTCAACAAAACACCCAACGCCACCAACTGGCAGGTGTGCCTTCGGACTATGTTCGCCCACCAGCAAATCGAATGGGCCATCCGCACCTCTGCGGTTGACAGGGAGAAACTGGCCTTCGACTTGACCGCCAACCCCTTGGGCGAATGGTCGAACGTCATCTCCCGTGCCACTGTGGGCATGGACACCAAGCAAGCCCTGCAAGAGTTCGCCGTTTTCTAACCAACTGGAGACCAACCATGAACCTCAACTTCTACACCGACCCCGGCCACGGCTGGCTGGCTGTCAAGCGTGACCTGTTGGTCACACTGGGCATCGCCAACAAGATCAGCACCTACAGCTACCAGAGAGGCGACACCGCCTACCTTGAAGAGGATTGCGACCTGTCTGAATTCATGTCCGCCGCCCGTAAAGCTGGCATCGATGTGCAGTTCACCGACAAGCACACCAACGGGCGACACCCCATCCGCTCTTATGCCGCATACCGACCCTGATTCCAGCCTGATGCCCTGCCGGGCATTGGAGTGCAATCCGTTTAAACACCGAAAGGAAACACCATGCATAGCATCGATCTTTACTACCGTCTCACCCACAAGTTCACCTTGGGCTGGTCGCATGAGGATGACTGGGATCACGCCGTCAGCGCCAAAATCCTGCCCCTCAAACTGGTTGCCAGCACTGATGACACCGACACCTTCACCCAACGGGTGATTGCCCCGTCATCACACCGCAAGACAGACCTGTCCAACGCCATCGCCAGCACCCTGTCTCGCAGTGGTTGCCGCCATGAATACGACTGCTGTGGGTGCGTCTCTTTCCACGCCATTGTGCGCAGGGTCTCAGCCCGTGAATATGTGGCTCGCATCCATGCCAGCCGCAACTATTGACCCCTTCCATTTAAACGCTATACAATCACTAGCACTGGAGAAACGATATGACAATCAACAACCGTGAAGACTGGCTTTCAGCCGCCGTGAGTGAACTGCGCCCCTTCTTTGATGCAATTGGCAAGCCACTCCCTGCGAACGTTCGCGTGGCCTGTGGTTTCCCGCTGGGGGCCAATCGCACTGGCGCACTTGGTCAGTGCTGGGCAGACACCGCCTCTGCTGACAAGACCTTCGAAATTCTCATCAACCCCAAGCTTGCCAATCCAATCGATGTCTTCGAGGTGTTGGTGCATGAGTTGTGCCACTCGACTGCCGGGGCAATGAACCACGGGGTCAACTTCCAAAAGGTTGCCGCCCTGATGCACCTTGAGGCCACCCCTGTGGATGGCTGGAAAGCCACTGCCCGTGGCCCTGAGTTCCTCCCCACCTTCGGGGCAATCGTGGACTCGCTTGGCCCATACCCTCATGCCGCCCTGACCATGAGCACCAAGAAAGTGCAGACCACTCGCATGCTCAAGGCAGTGTGCCCGTCCTGCGGGTACACCGTGCGCCTCACCAGCAAATGGGCCGCCCTTGGCCTTCCTTCCTGCCCTGTCGATTCCGACACCCTGAACCTTGTTTAAACGGAGACCTGACATGAACGCCCTGCAAATCAAAATCGAAATTCTCAAGCTTCCAATCACCACTGTGCTGGGTGCTTATGCATCCCGCTCACCTCATCCCCTGACCGGGACACCTGCCGAGCAAAAGTCCAAGGCCGCTGATTGGTTGGCGTCTTGTGTTCAGGCCAACAACATCACCCTGACCGACATCAAAGCCGCCGCCCCCTCTGGCCCGTTCCAGACTGGCCCTGCGGTGGACACCGCCGCTGTCGATGCCGTGGGGTCTGTTGCAAACCGTGCTGAAGCCGCCGCCCTCAAGGCCATCGAGGCCGTGAAGAGGTCACACCAGAAACTGTCCGATGAGTTGGCAGATGATCGCAACGCCCGGATTCAGGATGATGACACCCTGCGCACCGAGATTCGGGCCATCGCCAAAAAGCTTGGCGAGACCAAGATTGATGACCGTAAGGTAGAAGATGCTGTCAACAAGGTTGTCGCTGATGCCTTCGCACCTTTCCGAAAAGCAGTCGAGGCCGTTGGCGCACAGGCTGTGGTCGCAGACCTTGCCTCTGTCCATGTGGTGGACACCAAGCCCTGCTTGGAGGTCTTTGGTGTCGAGGTGCTGGATCGCAAGGGTGACCCGCTCAAGGTGGACATCTGGAATGACCCAACCGCCCCGGCTGTTGACCCCTGCTTCATCTGGACTGCCGACATCCTCCAGCACCTGATCCTCTCGCAGGACTTGGGTGAAAACGTCTGGTTCGGTGGGCCAAAGGGCACTGGCAAGTCCGAGACCGCCCGTCAGTTTGCCGCCATGACAGGCCGTGCGTTTAAACGCATCAACTTCCACAAGTACACCAGTGCCGAGGACTACATCGGTGCAGTGGGTTTGGAGAATGGTCAGACCGTGTTCAAGCGTGGTGATTTCCTTGCCGCCTTCACGCACCCGTCCACCGTGATCCTGCTGGATGAAGTGACCAACGCAGACCCCGGCGAACTGGCCCCGCTGAACGGGTTCTTGGAGCCCAACAGCGCCGTGTCATTCGGTGGGTCTGTCCAGACCCGTGCCCCCGGTGTGCTGGTCTTTGCCGCCGACAACACCTTGGGCAATGGTGATGACTCTGGACGCTACGCCGGGACTCGCCAGATGAACAGCGCCCTTGTGGATCGCTTCGCCCGTGTGGTGCAGTTCGATTACCTGCCCATCATGTCCGAGGTGGACGCTGTTGTGCGCCACACAGGGTGCAACATGAAGCTTGCCGCCCACATCCTTGACGCTGTGCGTGTGGCCCGTGAAAAGGTGCAGACAGGCGAGGTCATCGATGCCCCTTCCATTCGGTCTGTGATTGCGTTTGTTCGTGCCCTGCGGGTCTTGCCCGTGGACAAGGCTTGGGCATCCACCATTGCCGCCCGTCAACCAGTTGAGTCCCTCCCCGGTCTCACTGCCATCTACCTGTCTTGCATCAGCGAGACAACCATCAACCAACTTCTGTAAGGTCTGTATGAACATCGAAACCATTCTCTCGCGCCCCTCCGTCCGTGGTCTTGAGTTCCGCTTGGGTCTGGAGGCCTTCGCCCACAAGGTGGGCAAGTCCTTGGCTCTGAGCAGTGTGCGTGTCTACTGGAGGCACGACATCCAGACTGCTGGCATCAATGATCATGGCAACTTGTACCTTGCTGGCATCCCTGACGATTCCACGGTGAGCCGTGCCCTTGTGGTCAAGTATGCGGGTTATGTGGTGCATGAACTGTTGCACCACAAGTACACCGACTTCCATGCGAGGGGTGACAACCAGTACGTCCAGACCCTGCACAACGCTGTGGAAGATGGCTGGATCGAGAACACCGGGATTGCCTCTGGTCTGCTGGGCAACATCGGCCCCCTGCTGGGTGAGTTGATCGATGGCATGACCCGTGAGGCATTGGCATCGGTCAAGGACTGGAACGATCCTCGCCAGTATCCCTACATCCTCGCAGTGGCTTGCCGTAAACACGCCGCCGTCAAGGTTCCTTGCAACCCCCGCCTGACTGCCATCTTTGAGATGGCGGCTGTGAAGTGCGAAAGCGCCACATCCAGCACCGACACCCTGAAGATTGCTCAGTGGGTTTATGAGCAGATCAAGCAGGAGAGTCAGAAGCCCAGCCGACCAAAGGATGAACCCAAGCGCCCCGGCAAGCCCAAGGATGGCCCTACAAATGGTCAGGATGGGCCTACAAGCCCCGATCAGGGTGAGGATAAGGGTAAGGGTGCGGAAGAGAGCAAAGAGGCTCCCCCAGCCCCTGACGCACCTGTCAAATCACCTGTCGATGTTGAGGCAAGGGAGGTTGAGCCCAAACTGCCCAGCGGTGGGGTGATGGGTAACTACACCTCCGAGCAAATCCGAGAGGGCAGTGCTGTCCTGCGAGACACCGAGCGGGAGGGTCTGGTGACTGCGCCTGTCCCTGCAAAGCTTCGGTATGAGGTCAAGCGCCTGTTTGACAACTCAGGTCTGACTGAGTTCAACCGCAACCGCAAGGCTGGTGTGGTCAACGTCCATGCCCTGCCATCCGTGGCCACTGGCAACGATCGTGTGTTTAAACGCCGCCTCGATGTGGAGGGCGTGGACTCTGCGGTTGTGGTTTTGCTGGACATCAGCGGTTCGATGTTCGACTGCGACAACGGCAAGAAGCCTCGCATTGGCCCTGCTGTTGCAACGTGCCGTGCCCTGCTGGAAACGCTTGATGCGGCTGGGGTCAAGACTGCTGTTGTGGCCTTCGGGTCTGCCGTGTTTGAGATCAAGCCCTTCGGCATGAACCATCGCAAAGCCAACACCCTGATCGGGCGTGTCACCTCTGCTGGTGGGACAAACGATTACACCGCCCTGCGCTACTCGCATGAGTTGCTGGCAAGGCGCAATGAACACCGCAAGCTGGTCTTTGTGATCACTGACGGGTACGGCAACCCCGCTGGGGTTCGCCAACAAATCCAGTCCGGCAACGCACTGGGTGTGACAACCATTGGTGTCGGCATCATGTCCGATGTCTCTGGCATCTACGGCAACGCCGTGGCAGTGAAAGACATCGCCGACATCGGTGCTGTTTCGTTTAAACAAATCAAGCTTGCGGCTTAAGGAGAAGCAACATGAACCTGTACAAATTTCAATGCACCGTCTGGGTCAAGGGTGAGAGCGCAGAAGATGCGCTCGAGAAACTGCACGATGAGGTGGACTACATCACCTACGGCGAGGACAACCACGTTGTCGCTCTTGAGAGTGACAAGGGCGAGTTTGACAAGAACTTTGATTGAGGAGACCTGAGATGAACTGGAATCACCGAGTTATGAACTGCCCCTCCGAGAATGGTGGGGATGACTACATTACCTTCAAGGAGGTGTACTACGAGGACGGTGTACCGACCTCATACAGCGACCCCTTCATTGGCTGTGACACCAAGCAGGGGCTGGAAGAGTTGGTTGCCCGTCTGGGCAGAGCACTGGAGCAACAGATGTTGCATGAAGATATGTTTAAACAAGGAGAGACAGCATGAAAACCTACCAGATCGAATTGAAGCGCACCTCCTACATCAACCTCACCATTGAGGCCGACAATGTGGATGAGGCCGAGGCATTGGCTTGGAAACAAGTTGACCAAGATTACTACCGGGATGATGGAGCATGGGACATTGAGTCCATCGAACTGGATGACATTGCAACTGACGAGACCCGCTCATATGGGCCACAAGGAGAACCAGCATGAGATACACCGTGACCATCACCTTCATGGACGGGTCTACCCGTCAACGCACCTACACCAGCAAGCGAGAGGCTTTGGCAGAGGAGCGCCGAGCCATCAAGAGCCGCATTGTTTTATTTGCAACAACCAAAGGAGAGACAGCATGATTGATTGGGAAAAATGGAAACCCAATGTTGATGGCGCACTTGCCATGCTGGCGCACGGCGGCAATGGATATGAGGGCAACTTGTACATGGAGACAGGCCGTTATAAGCCGTGGTCAATGCCAACCATCAATGCTTTGAAGCGCCGGGGTTATCGGGTTGACACCCTTGCCCCCTCTGTATTTTTACTTCACCCAAAAGGAGAGACAGCATGAAGACATCTGAACTGACAGGCAACGCCCTCAACTGGGCAGTTAACCACGCCGAGGGACTGACAGATATGTTGGCCCCGGTCAACTACTGCGGCAAGTGGGAGTTCGGTGGGCCGATAATTGAGCGGGAAAGGATTGCCGTGGGGTTTGACGGGTTTGATGATGTTGACTCTGCCCTGCCAGTCTGGAGCGCTTGCAAATATGTCGATGGGTTTGAGAGGTATGGCCCAACCCCGCTGGTTGCCGCCATGAGGTACTACGTTGCCAGCAAGTTGGGTGACGAGGTCAACGTGCCGGAGGGGTTATGAGATACAAAGGCCCAGCAAGACCAATCCCAACGCACCGTGAGATCATCAGCGACCAAGCCGAACTGGTGATCTTTCTTTTTTTCGCCATCTTCATGGTGGCTTTTCTTTTTCTGGAGGCATGATGACCGTTGCTAAGAAGAAAGTAGATCGTTTAGCTGTTGCATACGATGATTTTTTTAACCTGTTTGACCGTCACAAATTAAAACCCGAGGAGGTGTTTGGCCTTCTGGTTAATCTGACGGTGCAGATAGCGGGAGACCTTCCCAAGCAAGACCTGATGGACACCATCAGCCAAGTCTATGACCACGACCGAGCCGTGCGTTTTTCTTCAAACGAGGTGCATTGATGAGAGACCTGATCCAAAAACTGCGTGACGAGCATCTCAAGGTCACGATCCACGACATCGGTGAAGACAAGGCCGTGTTTGCATTGGCTGTTGTCATTGATGAGCCAATCGACATCTGGTATGTGGCCTTCGTTATGGGTTCCAGCGTGATGCCCAAGATGATCGGCAAACTGCTGGTGTTCCCTGATCTGGTGGTTGACGTAAAGACCTACGACTTCATTTGTGCGTAAGGTCAAGACGCTGACTGATCCCTGCCCTCACTTCGCCAGACAGGCAACCAAGTATGACCATCTTCTGGAATTGCACTCAAGCTCACAGATGTTTAAACGAGGTGAGCGCTTTATCAAGTACAGCTCCGCACGCCAGCTCTGGTGTGTTTACACGCACAGAGACACTCCCCAGATTTATGGGAGATACAACAACGTAATCAGCGCCGTGTTTTATGCGCTGAAATAAAAAGGGGGGTGAAGTCCAAGCTTCACCCCCCTTTTGCTGACCCCTACTACAGGAATGCAACCCACGCATGGGTGGCAGTATGGTCAACTGATGCGGTTATTCATGCAGGGGCCACTCACACCTTACGCCCCTTCTCTTTAAAACATATCCAGATTCTCTGAGTATGTCCCTGCCGTCTTGTTGAAGATCAGGGTTGTTTCCCCTTGTGTCCCTACCCAGCGGTAGCGGCACTTCCAGACTGCCAACTCCGTGTAGTTGTCCTTCCGATGGATGGTCAACCCGCAGTCTGTCTTCGCCCACCACGCCATCGAACCACTGATCGACATCCCGTCTGGACGGGGCTGTTCGACACCAGAGCGATTGATCTTGCTTGGATGGGCGACAAACCATGTGTGTACATCATGAGCCATGCAAAACTTCTTGACCTTCGTCAGGATGTCGCTGATGGCATTCGTCTCCGTCTTATCCGACCCCGGCATTTCAATGTAGTTGTACGGGTCAATCACCAGACCACGCACCCCCATTCTCTTGACTGCCGCCTTCGCCCTTGTCAGGATCGACTCAAGGGTGCTGGGTTCTTCGCCGTTGGTGTCGATGAAAAGGAAATGCTCATTGACCCATTTAAACGCATCCATCTTTGCGCTCTCGCTCATCCTGTCTCGGCCTTCGTAAAAGGATTGAAACGAGTAGAGTTCCATGAGACGGGTGATGTGAACCTCGGGTTGGTTCTCAAACGAGCAGACCGCAAACTTCCAATCCGATGTCCTTGCGAGGTTGACCATCAACTGATCAACAAAGTTCGACTTACCACTGGAAGGGTAACCCGTCACCACAGTCAACTGCCCCGGTGCGACTGTGTAGATGTTGTCCACCGATGGATACCCCGTGCTGAACCCTTTACCCGATCCCTTGGTGTAGAGGTCATTGATCTTGTCGAGGTAAGCCGTTGCCTCTGAGATACCGTTGATGGGGTACGGCTCGGCGTCATTGATGATCTTGTTTAAACGTTCAGTCGGTGTGTCGTCTGCCGTCGGATCGTCGTCCATCCATGCTTCGTTTAAATCCTTCCACCCGAACTTGGCGAGTCTGCATTTCTCTTTGCCGATGCGCCTTGCCAACTCTTCTGCCAGTGCTTGACCGGGAGGGTCTTGGTCTGTGGCAAGGATGACATAGGGTGCGGCATCGATGATCTCTCGGGCATTCCAGACAAACCCAAACTTCTTGTCCTCTGTGGGTAGTACCTTGCCATCTGCGACCTTGACGGGAGCGCCGCCGGGAACACTGACCACGTTGGCGATACCCGCCTCAATGGCAGTCAGGCAATCCATCTCGCCTTCCACAATGATCAGAGGCTGGCCCTTCTCTACCTTGTCGATGCCAAAGAAGTCATGCGCTCCTCCTGCGTCTTGGGTGAAGTCCTTGGCCTCAATGCTTCGGTACTTCGCTGAGACCAGCGCCCCACTGCGGTAGTAGGGGAAACCGATGGCCTGTGTGGGTTTGCTGAGACGGGAGAAGAACTTCTCCGCTGAGAACAGACGCATGGCATCTGCTGTGATCTCCGATATGCCCCGTGACTTGAGCCACTGGTAATGTTGATGGGTGAGCCTGTTGTTGACGATTGTTGCGGCTGGGACTGCTGACAATTTGTTCTCCTTGGGTTGTACTGAACCCGATGCATAGCAGTGATGGCAGTGATAGACAACGGCCCCGTCACTCTTGCGGGTGAGGGTCATGTCCTTGACGTTTTGTTTTCTGCGGTCTGGAGTGCAGAAGGGGCAGATCACCCGTGTCGAATCATTGAAGTATGTATCCGCTACGAGCGCTTCGATCATTTGATGGCCCCGGTAGAGGTTCGTTTAAACGAGCGGTTGGCCGATGCGGGCTTGGCCTTGAGGTTACTGCGGGCGGATGTGCCGCCTTTACTGAGAGGGGTCATGTGATCGACATCCTTGCCGTCACCTTTCTTCACTACCCCTTCACGCTCCAGCATTCTTCGGGCTTTGTTTCTCTGCGCTCTCTTCTTCTTGACCTCGGGTGTGCCATCGTAGTTGGCGTACTCGGCCTTGTAATCACGCATCTTTTCTCTCCTCGATGGTGTTTCTGTCGATGAGTGCGTCTGCGATGCGCTCCATGTGGAACGCCACGCCTTCGACTGCGGCGGCAAGGTTATTGATTGAGGCGGCGACAGTCATGCCATGCAGTTCCATCCCGCCAAATGGTGTGCCGTTTGGGCTGGTTGCTCTGTTGTTTGCAAGGATGTGTGCGGCATCAACAATGGCTTCTGCGATGGCCTCGCTGGTGTCAATCTTTTGTTCTTCGTACATTTGCTTCTCCTAAATGAGAGGGGCGACTGCCCCTCGGTTGTGTTTAAAAACAGTTTGTTGAGCAGTTGCTGCCGTAACAGCAGGTGGTGCAGGTGACAAACCGACCGTTGATGCTGTAGCTGTGGGTGGTGCAGGTTGCCCATACTGCGGTGGCCGTTGCGGCGAGGGTCAGGGCTACGATGATCTTCTTCATATCAGTTCTCCAAGTTGAGTTCAGTTTGATCTGGCGCACGGTAGTTTTCCACCTTGACCCCGCTGGTCAACGCAGAAACCAAGTCATCCTGACTTGCCTTGCGTACAACAAACGATGTGTGTGCAACGTGCATCAAGGCTTGTTGCCTTGAAACTGCCCTGACCAGACGGATATTGTTATCCGATGTGCCGACAAAGTAAATGCGTTCTTCTCTCATATTTCCTCTTTGGTTGGTTGGTTCTCTCTGCGGTTGATCTCTGTCACCTTTTTCTGTATCTCCCTGTAAATCGCTCGGAATTTGTTTTCATCAATTCCCCACTGCCTGTTTGCAGAGAGGAGCAATGAAGCTTCCTGTTTGGTCAGCCACAGGAGTGGCTTCCTCTTCCTGTAATCCAGATGCTCCCTGAGTTCGCTGGCTACAGCCTTGTAGTATTCGATGCTTTCCATCTCTCCTCCGCCGGATGGATAATTTCCACCCAAAGACCCCCTACCCCACGGGATGTGAGGAGAAGGGGAAGGTTCCACCCCTGCAAAGCAGGATCATCATGTGACGGATTCTCACCGTCTACCCTCGGCTTGATGATGCGACCAGCCGCACGGATTCTTCGGGAACTGCCCCCTAGCTCATGGACTTGGTGATGGTGGCCGGTGCTGATCTCCGGCTTCTCCGAGGCGGGGGATTATTTCGGCACTGTCTACTCGGACGTAACCATGCCACCCCAGCTTACTGCGCATCAGCCTGCGCATTCACCATCACCAAATCCACGATTGCATACCGTGTCGCGGTTTACTTCCGAGCGGCCCCACTTGCGGCCCCTGCTGTCGTGCGGAGTACGGCGGGGTGTGGAAAGTACAGACGAAAAAAAGCCGTTAGAAAAGACCCCGGTGGAAAAACATCCCCTTGTGGAGGACGCTACCCCATACGGGGTCGGAGTCTTATCTAACGGCTTTCACTTCGCTTGGTTTCCACACCTAGCAGGACAAACTGTATCACAGCTTATTGGAGCTTGCAAGAAAAGATTGCGAACGTTCGTGAGGGGAAACCCTTACGTCATCGGCAAGGCGATGTCTGTCCTTTGAAATCGCTGATTTGGCATGACAGGTGTTTAAACGCTTGCCACCCTTGCCACCCCTGTTACCCCTGCACTCACGGTTGTTTTTCTTAACTCGACTCATGCTGCGTTTAAACGTAGTAGCTCACCGGGTGAGCCTGCTTGCCGTCACGCTAACCGGCCAAGGTGATTTCGTTTACACTGACGCCGCAGGGTTTCTCCCCCTTGCAGTTGCTTCTCCTTTAACCCCGGCCTTTGCGCTGGGGTTTCTTTTTGGGGGCGATCTCTTCAATCTTCTCCACCAGTATCTCTGCCCTTGGGTTCTCAGGATCAAGACCCCAGTACGCATGGCGCTCTTTGACCTGCCGGTCGTTCTCGTAGACCAGCCCCTGCATCAGGTCGAGGATCAATGACTCATCCAAGTCTGGCCTTCGGCTGGCGTAGTAAATCCAGAGAGTAACTCTCAGGTCTCCCGTCATGAGCTTGGCCAGCGGTTTGCATTGCTGTTTAAACACATCTGAGTAATCCAACGCCTTCTGGCTCTTGATGAGACGGGACATTGACCCGAACTTCACAACCCTCCGGCTGTTGGCCTTTGATGCTGGCTCACCAAAAATAATTTGTGCAAGGGATTGCAATTCTGTTGTATCATCACTATCATTGCAGATGTCAGTCATACAAACCTTCGGAGTTAAGATGCAAGTTACGAACGTTCACAATCTACCAGAACCTCTGGTAACCCTCGCAAAGCGGGAATACTACAGTAAGGGTGAGGCTCAGTACAGCGTCACAGAGATCATGTCTCCCCCCAAGATTCGCCGGATGCGGGAGAAGTACAACGACCAGATCAAGCAAGATGTCAGCGACATGATGTGGACTCTGCTGGGCTCTGCCCTTCATGTGGTGATGGAGCGTGGCGAGACACCGGGGTGGATCAAGGAGGAGCGCATATTCGCCGAGGTGGCTGGAGTCAAGATCAGCGGCGCAATCGATTTGCAAGAAGAGGCCGAGGGTGGAATCATCATCCACGATTACAAGTTCACCTCCGCATGGGCAGTCATGCAAGAGAAGGAAGAGTGGACTGAGCAACTCAACATTTACAAGTGGCTGGTGGAGACCGTCAAGCAACGCAAGGTTGTTGGCCTGAAGATTTGTGCGCTGGTCAGAGACTTCAACAGGCATGACCGCAAGGAGGGCTACCCCGCCTCCCCCATCTGCGTGGTGGATGTCCCCATGTGGGACAGCGTGAAGACTGAGATGTATATCCGGGAGCGTCTTGAGATGCACCGTGAGGCAAAGATGAGGGCAGACTTTGAAGAGGAACTTCAGAACTGCTCCAACGAGGAACGCTGGATGTCGGAGACGACATTCGCTGTGAAGAGGGAAGGCAGGAAGACTGCCATCCGTGTGTTTAAAACCATCGAAGAAGCCACAGAGTTGGCAGAGAAGGAAAAAGGATATGTCGAAACAAGACTCGGAGAGCCCCGCCGCTGTGTCGGAAACTTCTGCGGAGTTGCCCAGTGGTGCTCCCAATACCAAGGAGAACTCAATGTCCCAGCTTGACCTGTTGAAGCTGAACGTCAACGACCACGTTGAGAAGAAGCAAAACCTGTCCTACCTGTCATGGGCATGGGCATGGGCAGAGGCCTTGAAGGCTGACCCTGCCGCCACGTTTGAGGTGAAGACCTTTAGACAGGCGGTAAAGGACACCTACCAAGAGTTCCCTTACATGGATGTCAATGGCACTGCGATGGTTTGGGTCACCGTCACCATGTTTGGCAAGCCTATGACCTGCTTCCTCCCCGTGATGAACCACCGCAACCAACCCATCCAGAACCCTGACTCCTTTCAGGTCAACACCTCCATCATGCGATGCATGACCAAGGGCTTGGCGTTGCACGGATTGGGCCTGTATATCTATGCGGGTGAGGACTTGCCAGAGGACAACGCAGTAGAGCCTGTAATCATCAAGGCCGTGACTCCAGACGGTACTGCGGTGGCAGATGTTCAGGTCAACACTGGACAGGCAGATGCAAACGCAGAGTTGTTTGCAGAAGGAATGATGACCTACACAAACCATTGCACTGACGTCAAGGGTTTAAACAGTTACTGGAAAGCCAATCAAGGACAACTTGACGGGCTCAAAGTAAGTCACCCCGATCTTTACGACCGGGTTCGCAATCGCTTCGCAGAACTGAAGAAGCAACTTTCGGAGAATAAATAATGGCCTACCAACCAAAGACTGAATACAAGCCCTTCCCTGACTCGGGCTCCCTTCGTGCCTCGACCTCCAAGAAGGGGCCAAAGTCACCTGACTACTGGGGCAACATTGCCATCAACCTCAAGGACATGACCAACATCAAGAACGAGGACGGCCTGACGGTTGTCAAGCTCTCTGGTTGGAAGAAGGTGGACAAGCAGGGCAAGACATACCTGTCGATCTCTGTTGACCGCTTCGTGCCTGAACAGAAGAGTGGCGGCTACACCCGCCAAGAGACCCGCCAAGAAGATAACTTTGGCGACGATGACGTTCCATTCTGAGGAGAGAACCATGTTGGATTTTTTGAAAACAGCCCCCGCACCAGAAGCAATCACTCCAGTGGATGCACCCGCGATCACCGAGATTCCAAAGATCAATATGTCGCAACGCATTCGGGATTACAAAGCCGCCAATCCAGATGCCACAGCCAAGCAGGTCGCTGATGCTGTTGGCGCGACAAGCATCTACGTCTACCAAGTCTTGGGCAATCCTCCAAGTAAGACAAAGAAGGAAAAGAAGCCAGAGGCGCTTCTTGCATCCAAGAACAAGACGGAAGGTTTTGCGGTTGGTGTCAACCAGCCCCACTACTGGGTCATCTCTGCGCTGGCATCGGGCAGAAAGACAACTCGCATGGCTGTCCTTCAGGGAATCATCGACCAGTACATCCGTGATGTATTGACCGAGGCAAACCAAAATGGCGCTGCAATTTGAAGCACGTAAGGTGGCGTTGAAACAAGACCGCACTGGTTTTGTTTTGACGCTGGCGATCCACCCTGACGAGTGCCCAGAAGAGATTCTGCGTGACTTCGTTGGGGCGCGATACGGTTGTGCGCTGGTGCGGATTCAAGATGACGAGTCCGCCACTCCGTACAACAACAGGGTTCAGAAGGCGGGGATGCTCTGCAAGGAACCCAAGTTCCATGACTACCTTGAGGTCAACACGGAAAACGAGGCAGCGATAGAGCTGTGTAAACGATGCGGCATCGAAAGCCGCACCGAGCTACACGGCAATGAAGTGGCCAAACAAATCTTTGACGATCTGGTCAAGGAATACGAAACATACAAATGGCCAGACGATCCTTTCTGAGGAAAGAAAATGACATTCTCGACAAACTACAAACCATTCATGACGTACCTTGAGCCCAAGGACATCGTCAGACTCAAGCGATTCTCAAAGGCCAACAAGATGCCGATGACCCAGATTGTGCGGGAGGGCATTGATGCCCGTCTGTCTTCTGGCAACCAGTACACCAGCGGTTTCAACGAGGGCTTGCTCAAGGCCATCAAGATCGTTGGCGGCATCGAGGCGGCTCAGATGCGATTCCCCTCGGGGCTCTCCTTCTTTGAGTTGGTGGAGCAAGAGGTCAGCAAGGGCCTTATGCGGGAGGGGGTTGATCATGAAGCTGACGGGCAGTCGTAATCAATGCCAAGCATGTAAACAGTACTTCAACAGCAACTCTGCATTTGACAAGCATCGCACTGGGGAGCACGGCGTTAACCGCCGTTGCAGAACACCGGAAGAAATGACGGCCCTCGGGATGCTTATCAATCACGCAGGATTTTGGATAACGGAGAAATATCATGGACACATGGACAAGCGAGAAATTGAACAATCAGAATCCGACGATGGTGATCCCAACGAGGAGCATCACGAGCCCGAAATTTAAATGGCTCGACGCATCGAAGACGGACGTAACAAAAACATGGCGCAAGGCAAGACTGCTGATGCGTTTAAACGGAGCAGCGTATGAAGGCCGTACTCGAGTTCAACTATCCACAGGACACTGACAAGTGCCGTAGAGCAATCCACGCAGATGAAGCGTTCGACACACTGTGGGAAATAAAGAACCGTGTAAACAAACGCTTCACTCACAAGTCTGATCTTGAGGATGTACTGCGGTATGTCCAACAGATTACTGATGATGCACTAAAGATTTCAGGAGAAGACATATGAGTCGAGAAGCAATGAAGCTGGCGCTGGAGGCGTTGGAATTTAACCAAGCTAACTGGCAAGGAAAAGACAAAGCCATTACCGCCATCAAGCAAGCCCGTTCAGCACCTGTGCAGGAGCCTGTTGGCACGTTGAACATCTGGTTTTACAAGGGACACGGAAACTACGACTTTGATTATTGGGGCAGCTTGGGCGAAGGAACCTACACTGTCCACGCTGCAAAATCCGAAGCGCCTTCCCATAACAGCACATGCAATGAAACGCTACGTGCCCAAGGCAAGGCATATCCCCGAACATGCAAGAAATGCGGATTCGGCCCTTGCGTTGGAAAGCCTAAGTCTGACACCACCCCACCCGCAGCACAGCGGTCATGGGTTGGGCTGACGGATGAGGAAGTATTGTCTGAGGCAAAACGATTTGCTTTGGGTCTTGCGTTTCCATTTAACGGCATCACAACACCAGAGATGTTTGCCCGAGCCATCGAAGCCAAGTTAAAGGAGCGCAACGTATGAGAGACACGATAGACATGGCCCGTGAAGTCAAGATGCCCTATGACTTTGTAACTGGTGAGCCAATCTACCTTGAAAAGCTGAAAGCCTTTGAAGCCCTTGTCCGTTCTGACGAGCGCAACTCTTGGCCCTTGGAGATGGAAGCAATGGAGCGACAGGTCAACATCCTGACCGATGCGCTGGCAGAAGCTAGGGCTGACGAGCGTAAGCACATAGCGAAATTCGTTGAGGATGTATACGTGCGTCAGTTTAAAAATCCGTGGCGAGAAGACCTTGCCGCCGCCATCCGAGCAAGGAGCAACACATGACCACTCAACTTGTTCGTGACTCTATGAAGCTGATGGCTGATGCTGGCGTGGACATTGTGGACATCAAATGGTTTGACCTGTCTGGTGCGTTCACTGACAAGCAACGGGCAGACCTTGACCCGGTGATGACGCACCGACCACCTTTTGACAAATGCTTTGTTGTTTGGCAAGGAAAGACAAGCCATCACCCGAGCTACACCGTCTTGATGATGGTGGCTGGAGATGATCCAGATGAAGGCATCACGGTGTCAATGTGGAAGGGGCCAACCGGGACTCGATTGATGCCGATCCCTGCCATGTTTTACTTCATTGAGGATGACAACATTCGATACGGGTCTGTCAGCGATGACGAGCCAGTGGACAAGGAGCTTGCAGAACTCATGTTGGCTCAAATTGGCGCTTGGTACGGTGCGATGGACAGGCGTATTGAGGCGCACATTCCCACAGTGCGTGACACATTTACCAACCGCCGAAAGATTCAGCAGGGCAAGCTGCCGACCTACGACTGGACAACGGTCTGGATTGAGCCAGCCAAGCCTCGATCAGAGGGCAATGGGGGCACACACGCATCACCTCGCTTGCATGACCGCCGTGGTCATTTGAGGCGGCTTGCAAGCGGAAAGAATGTTTGGGTCAAGTCCTGCAAAGTGGGGGACGCCAGCAAAGGTGTGATATTTCACGATTACGCTATCAAGGAGAACACATGACCAAAGACAAAGCACTCGACTTGGCGCTGGAGGCGTTGGATTGGATTTCGCGGGTCAATGCAATGGACTACGAATACCAGCAAAAAGCTAAAACCGCCATCACCGCCAGAGGCCAAACTCAAGGAGCGCAACACATGACCCACCAAAACGAAGTCTGCTGGGTCGACAAAGACCGATTCAAAGAGCTGGTGGAAGGCGGCTCTGTCACCACCACGTTCACCTCGCACCGTGCGTTCGCGGACGACGTGCCGCTGTACGCGAAGCGGGAGTGGGCTGGGTTGACGGATGAGGACTTGGCAAACTGCGACACAGAAGAATATAAGACTGCCCGTTACTGGGAAGCCAGACTCAAGGAGAAGAACGGCGCCACCCCACCCACAGCACAGCCAGCACCTGTGCAGGAGCCTGTGGCGTGGGAGGATGTGCTTGGGGCTATTGCCCGTGGCTGGACGCATCCAGAAAACGCACAGAAGCCGATGGACGTTCAGCTTGCCGTCGCTATCGCCAAAGAAATTCAAGACATGTACACCACCCCACCCGCAGCACAGCGGCAATGGGTTGGGCTGACGGATGAGGAAATACTCAAACTGGCCTACCCCATCCGCTGGCAAGAGGTCGATGACTTCGAGGCTGACAAGGCAGTCAATTTTGCCCAAGCTATCGAATCCAAACTCAAGGAGAAGAACACATGACAGCCGCTGACTACTGCAAACAGTGCAACGCACCACACGCACCAGCCATCAACGTGCTTGCAAGATGTGGTGGATGCGCTGTCATCAATGGCAAATTGCCGCCAACAAAGTTCATAGAGAAAGCAAAGGAAACAAAATGAGAAAACTCAAAACCCTCACCATACCAAACCACCACAAGGTAAACGCCAAGGCGGTCCTAAATGAGGCCATTGACGAAGAACCGGATACTGCGATCGTGCTTTCATTCTGGTACGACAAAGGCCAGTTCACCATCAAGACATCATCGACACCGGACCGGCTTGCATTGATCGGGATGCTGGAAGAAGCCAAGGCCAAAGTTATTTCGGATGGGTACGCATCATGAAGCCATTAAGCAAGCTACACGCCGAAGCCGTTGCCAAGGCAAAGACACATGATGAGAAAGTCAAAGCCGCAGCGGTTGCCATGATTGAAACGCCGATGGAGATGATCCACGCCATATTGCTAAAGCATGAGCAGGCGGTCATTGAGGTGATGAAGGAGTTGTCTGAGGAGCGTGATCGTGCGCTTGACCTGCTGCGCCGCGCAGAGACAGAGATGCGCTACGCAGGATGGAACAAGTACGAGTCAGACAACAGCGCACGCAACGGCGTGTACAAGGACATCGTGAGGTTTTTGAAATGAGCAACTTTCAAGCAAGAGTCAGCGAGGTCACAATTGAAATGGACGGCTTGCACATCACAACAGTGACAGCCCCTGACACCAAAGAAGCTGCACCAGATGAGGCGCAGATCGGCGACTTTCACATGAGCCTGTTTACAGCATCAGAGTGGATAGAGCTTTCTGGGTTGATTGAAACAGCAATAAGGCAGGTGACGAAATGACAAAACTTGAAGCATGGAAAGCGTGGTGTACCGCTGCCGGTACGGAGCGACTGGCAGACCAGTTCACACTGGATAACTCCAGCCACGGTAAAGCTTTCAGCTACGCATGGAACGCAGCGTTAGATGACACCGCCAAGAAGATCGAAGCCATGCCCTTTGGCGACACTGCCGCCAGCTTTGCTGTGTGGATTCGGGAGCAGAAGTTATGAAACTCGCATGGACTTTCATCATTGTGATGCTGACCCTGATGACACTGAGGAGCTGCGTATGAACATCCCACCTGACCTGCAAGACCGCTTAATCGAAGTGCTGCGCTTGGCGCACGACAACGCATTGGAGGTGCATCAGGACGCGCAAGCCCGGTACAAGGGATACAAGCAGCAGCGCATTGACGCTCTTGGAGCCGAGGCAGTGGAGACTGAAATGGTACTGTTTGAAATACTGAAACTCAGGAGAGGCCATGACTGAATGCCAACACCGCTGGGAGCCTGTCCAAGGCCAACCCATTTACAAGTGCGCCCGTTGTGGCGGGTTTATGAGGATCATCAAATGAAATACAGCCAAGCCAAACCGCTGGTGGAACAGTTGATGAACCTTGCTGTTCTGTATCACGCATCGCCAACCATGTTGCGCGAGAAGATTTACAACGCGCTGGACGAGTTCCTGCCCGACCTTGACGAGGGCTGCCGTGAGCGTGGGTGCATTGCAATGGATCACTTTAAGGAGAAACCATGACTGACGAAGACGAAGAGTTCAACCGCATTGAACGCGAAGCCACCATGCGCAAACCCAAGCGTGATGATGACGATGACATCCAAGACTACGTGCGCCCTTGGGTGGGGCTGACGGATGAGGAGATTGACAAGGCATGGCGCAGTGTTGACTACACAGTGCCGTGGGAGCAGCACCGGATTGACGTTGCCCGAGCCATCGAGGCCAAGCTGCGGGAGAAGAACACTTGACCCCATTGAACAGCGGCACACTGATAGCCAAGGCATGGGAGGCGTTACACGAGTTCGGCAAGATCACCGCGCAGGAGTTTGCAGATTACGCAGACATCGGCAGGTATGACGCACACGCAGCCTTGGCAAAGATGAGCAAACGCACGAAGGACGGCGTGAAGCGTTTACACATCGCTGACTGGGTGTACTCCCACGACAGCGCAAGGCGCTACCCACGGCCTGTCTTCATGGTTGGAGACAAGCCGGACAAGCCAAAGCCCAAGCCAGATGTAGCCGCCAACAGGCGAAGGCATGAGCAAAGCAAGAACCGCATGTATCGCATGAACAGTGTGTTCAACATGGCAATGACCAGAGACAAGATCAGAGAGATAAGGAAATCAATATGAAATGCAACTGCCACCCCGAATCCCCCTTTCATTGGGCGCACAACCCGCGACCCAGCATCTTCATCAAAGACCTGTCCTTCCGGGCGAAGGGTGTTGTTGTGACGGAGTTTGGCTCCCACTTCACCCCGGAGGAGGAGAAAAGAAAGTCCAAGGAACTTAAAGAGAAGGAGATGATCGCCTACAAGCAGTTTGGCATCTACATGAGAGCCAACCCCAACATCAAACCATCCCCCAACAAACACGAGATTTCAAAATGAAACAACCAGATTTGTTTACACCATCAGAGAAGGGCCACGCTGCAGCACAGGCCTCGGCTGAACGAGCAGACCGTGAGATCGATGACTGGACTTTGAGGGCTGTTGCCATGTTTGCTGAGTTTGCAAAGAAGGCGCAGTCACCATTCTTGACGGAAGAGGCCCGGGTGTTTGCTGAGTCCTATGGACTACCAAGCGCACCTGACGGCAGGGCTTGGGGCCACATTGCCAAGCGTTGCCAGAAGGATGGACTGATCGTCTCTGCTGGATTTGCAGCAGCCAAGTCATCCAACGGTTCACCCAAAGTCTTGTGGAGGAAGATATGACCAAAGAGGATGATTTTGACTACGAACTGGTGAATGAATACCGTGTCAAGGTAACGGTAAAAAATAACCTGATCCTGACGGCCATTGAGAAAGCTGGTTACAGGAGTGCGGCTGCGTTTTGCAGAGAAGCTGGCATGACATCGACCGCACTAAGCGGCCTGATCACCATGAAGAACCCACCTCTGTTGGTTACAGGAGAGTTCAGCGAAGGTGCAAAGAGTCTGATGGAGTTTCTCTGTTTGGCACCAACCGATCTATGGACATCTGAGCAGCTCACGTTAAAGCTCAGGCACAACAGCGCCGAAAGGGATGTGAACCTTGATGGTATGCGTGCTGCGCTTGGTATAAACGCAGAAGAGGCCCTGCTACTGGTTGCCCCATCACCAGAGGAGGTTATGGAGGAAAAGGACATCCAAAAACTCATTGAGGAGCAGTTGGCCTCAATAACACCAAGAGAGGAAAAGGTCCTGCGTTTACGCTACGGCATCGGCTGCGAGGAGCACACCCTAGAAGAAACAGGACAAGTCCTAGAAGTTACGAGAGAGCGCATCCGGCAGATCGAATGCAAGGCCTTGCGCAAGCTTAAGCACCCGCAAAGAGCGACAGTACTCAAGCAGCTCACAGAAGAGTACAAGCCGGACGGTATTCCAAAGTTCAACCTTGAAGACTAGATCATGAACAAAACGAAAATGCTGGAGTTCCTCGGCAAGAGCGCCGTAGAGGAAGACGAGGGATGGTCGGAGTCGGTGTGGAGAGCTGGCTACAGAGCTGCCGTCGCCGACGCCATCGACATGTTTAAATCACTTGGCTCCATCCCGTTCAGTGCGGATGAGGTTGTTGATCAACTGAAGAAGCTTCAGTGAGATGCCCCGAGTGCGGCACAAAGGTCTTTGACGTTCTGGAGACCCGTACCCGCAAAATCGATGGTGTCATCGTCAGACGAAAAGAATGTGGCAACAACCACAGATTCACAACCGAGGAGAGAGTCGTTGTATCGAAACCAAAAGCTGTTAGAAGCCGTGAGGAGTAGTCCTTGCCAGCACTGCGGGGTGAGCGATGGCACAGTGGTGGCCGCTCACTCCAATCAACTGCGTGATGGTAAGGGCCGGGGACTCAAAGCCCATGACTACCGGATCGCAGCCTTGTGCTTTCGCTGCCACGCAGAGCTGGATCAAGGCTCCAAGATGTCTAAACAAGAGCGTGTAAACATGTGGGAGGACGCCCACCGGTCAACGGTGGGCTGGCTCTTTGACAACGATCTTATTGGACTGAAGCGATAGCCTTCTTGATGGTCTGGATTTGGGAAGTGACGGCGCTCTCTGCTTTGCTGATCTCGAGCAGGGCGTCTCGCTTCTCATCTCCAGTCATCTGCGAGGAACGAATCGCAAGGCGCATCTCCCTGTATTCCTTCATGACCTTTTCGGTATCCCGGATGTAGTCCTTGAAGGCGAGAGTCCCCTGATTCTCAGTCAGGTACTTCACATACTCCTCTGACTCACCAGTCTTCTCCAGCAGGTTCATCGTCCTGACGGTCGTGTCCACTGCGTCTTTGAGCTGGTAGTACTGAGTGACGTAACCCCGCGCTTCTTCATCCAGAGCAAACCGCTTGATCACGGGAAGCTGCTCAAACCGTTTGGTTGGCTTGGGGCTGTCGCCGAACTGATCCAAGACCATGTCGATCAAGTCGATGCCGTACATACCGATGGTTCCGGTGTAGCCCTTGATGATGTGATCCACTTTTATGGGTGACAGACCCAAGTTTTGAGCAATCATTGTTGCAAAAGCGGATGTGCTTGGGCCGACTTGATACTTGGCCTCGACATCCTCCATGCCCTTGCTGACAATTGATCGCCATGTAAACGGGTTGAAGTCAACCACAGCCTCGGCAATTGGCTTGATGATCTGCGGGGTTGGGTTAAACGCAAATGTGGCAACGGCGTTGCGGAACAAGGAGTCACGCAGGTCTTGCCCAGTGTCGTCACCGAATGTGTAGGCAGCAATCCGCTCAGGGATCACTTTAAACAACACACCCACCTCGAAAGGAATTGGGATGCGGATGCCCAAGCTTGGGATGATCCAGTTGTTGTCCCGGGTCTCCTGCTCCTGCTTCTTGTACTCCTCATCATCGGAGACCATGAACCAGTAGGCAGCCGACAGAGCCATCATGGTCATGCCACGGGCAAAGAACTGACGCTGGATAGAGGCAGCATCCTTGTTGTTCATGTTGCCTGTAGAGGCACGGTAGAACAAATCCAAACCCTGCAGACGGGCATTAAAGAACGGGACGGTGGCAGTCAGCACTCGGATCAAAGCAGAGTTACCCTTGCGGTGGAAGTTCATCACTTCAAGGGATCGGTACAAGGCCTCAGCCTCGTTGCCTGTATCAGCCAGCACACGCTCGTAGATCAAGGCGCGGGTGGCAGCATCAGAGGCGGTTGTTCCGGTCTCCAGCGCATCCCATAAGGATTTAAACGGGCGAAGCAAGATGGAGTCGTCGCGCTTGCCCGCTTTGCGTTTCAAGTCCTCTTCAAGTTTAAACCCGGACTGCTCGACGTTGGCACTGAACTCATAGCCGCCGATGATGCCAGCGTTCAGCATGGCCTCGAAGCCGGGAGAGTTGCGGGTAAGAGCCTTGCCGAAGTTGATGACCGTTCCTGCGATAGGAGTCATTTTTTGGCCCGAAGTCACCCACGCAGACATTGAGTCACGCATCAAGTTGGCCATCATGAAGCCGGGGTCTTTGGTCACCAAGTTGCGCAGCAAGTCGGCTGGCGCAGACAAAATGCCCATGAAGGGAAGCTCAGACAGATTCAAGCTCTTCATTGCATCGATGAGCAAACTGTCCGCAGTCCGGTAAGAGACAAGCTTTCCCTTTTCCAAGACGTTGATGACATCCGGCTCTGTCGAAGCCACAGGCAAGCGCTCAAGCTCCATGCCCGGGGCTTTGACTTGGAGTGCCACGTTGATGGCTCGCTGGGCTGCGTAGTTCTTCACGCCAGCTTGGATGGCTGACTGAGTGTTGCGCACCATGGTCTCAAGGAAGTCGGCCAGAGGAGCCTCGGCTACGTCTTTTCCTTTGAGTTTCTTGGGTGGCTTGACCCCGGACAGCGACTGGAAGAGATTTGGCCCCAGAGTCGTATCCCCATCCATCTGACGATAGAAGGGAATGTAGTCGGCATGCTTGGTGTATTCGTGGGCACGTTCTTTAGAGAGAACGCCTGTATCCACCATGTACTTGACCAAGCCGTTGTTGAAAGCGATCAAGTCTTTCTGAACGTTTACAAACAAGTCTTTTGGATACTTCTGCTCCAACGCCTTGGCGAATGCAACGTCGGCTGAGTCGATACCGGTAAGCTTTCCTTCTTTGTTTAAACGGACGCCGCGCTTGATCATGGCCCAGTACTGATACTGCTGGAAGACCACCGGGTCTCCATATGCCGCCAGAGGAGCCAGAGAGGCAACCATTCCTTTGACGCTGGTGTCGATGGTCGTGATGCCATTGCGAAGGACTGGGATGCCGCCGTTGCGATCCCCCATGCCCATAGCGGATGCTGCAATGCCTGCCCCAAGGTCAGACATCAAAGCCGCAGCTTCTGCGCTCTGGTCTGCGAGAAGGGCTGCACCACCCATCTGCTCGGCTCGCTTCTTGTCGTAGACCGACATCTGGTTGTAGCGGTTGAGGTAACGCTGCCGGAAGCTGGAGGCGCTCTGAGGAGAGATAGCTTCAATCATGCGCTCAGCAAAACCTTTCTTCTGCCGTTTAAATGTAGTTTCGTTAATCCGGTCGGTAATATCTTGCGGGATGGTTGGCAGGCTGTACTTGATGTTCTTCGACTCGCGGCTGTACTCGCCCACGTTACCGGTCGCAGACTTCACCTGCTCGGGTGTGTAAACGGCGTAGTTCTTGGGAGAGTTGCGGTTTTCTCGCACGGTGAAGCTGTCATGCCCCAAGGCACGAATAGCTTGCTGCACACGCTTGTCTTCGATTGCTTGCCACAGGCCCTGCTTGATGCGGCCCTTCATACCTGCCAGCCACTTGTCTGGGAAGTCCTGAGGGTACTCTGTGTTGTTGGCAACCCACTGCATGACCTGCTCTACATGGTCTGGGTTCTCGAACTCGAATGGAGTCTCTGCCCGTGCGTACAGGGGCATGATTGACATGCGGGTAGGGGACAGATCAAGCAGAGCGTCGTAGGTCTCTTGCTCGATGTCACCAAAGTCACCGTACTCGGGAACCTTGCGCTTGGCCTGACGCATGAAGTCAGAGCCTTGCTTTTCCGACATGAAGCCGTTCTTCACTTGAGCATCTACGATGTTTTGGAAGAAGTTTAGCTTCTCATCTTTACCAAGGGCTCGATAGATTTCGCGGCGCAGACGGTCTTCGGCAATGCTGCCGAATGTCTCGGCTTCTTCTGGTGTATCGGCCAAGAAGATTGCTTGCGACTGACCTGCGGGGGTGAACTCAAAGAACTCTCGTGCAGTAGCGTGATAGAAAACCTTGGGGTTTCCGTCGGCATCTGTCCACTGGTTGCCCGCAATGAAACGTTTAAACTCTTCAGTCTTTGGGACTTTGGCTTCGGATGCGGCATCCTTTGCCGCCTTAACGGATGAGAAGTGCGTGCGAAGGCTGAGCTTCGGCATTTGCTTTCTAACTTCTGTGGCATATTGACTGTTGGCCGGAAGGCTCCCAAGCTGCTGCTCGGGGGTCAGAGTTGCTGCGTAGTCTGCCATGACGCGATCAACGCCTTCTTCACCCGTAAAAGTAAAGTTGATTGGAGGCAGCATGGCCTTCTGATCGGCGTAAGGGCGATCTTTAAGAGGAACGTCTTCTACACCCTCCCTGAAGTTCTGCCACGCATTCTGTGCCCGCGTTTCAGCGGTAAGCGCCCATCGAGCCAATGGGTTGGCGGTGACGGACATGTGGTTACGCCAAGCAGCGGCCTCACCTTTGGGGCCAAACTGAATATCGGAAAGGTTGTGGGCGTAGTAGTCGTGGACGGCGCGAAGCACATCATTGAACAGCATGGCTTTGCCATCTGCATCTTTGACGCCAGAGTCTTTTAAAAGCGGGTGGTCTTTGAAATTAAAACCTTCAGGACCAAATGTTCCGGGCTCTGTCTTGTAAACCTTGAACCTGTTGTTGTCACTCACATCTTTGCGCATCTCTGCGCTGTTTTTGTAGATGTCAATGAAGTTGCCATCCTCGTCCCGCTGACCCTCGACAAGCTGGACTTTGATTGGCATGGCGTTGTACTGCTGTACAAGCTCTTTGTTCAAGGCGTTGTAAGCGCTGCGCACCAAGGGGTTCTTTAAATCCTTGGTCGGGAGCTCGTCAAAAACTTTTGCCAGTAGCTTCTGGCTTTCGACCTGCTTGTTGGTCAGGTCTTTTTGTTTAAACACCTTTATGGGTTCGCCCCTCAGGTATTCGGAGATCAGCCTTGGCGTGACTGTGTCCGTTCCGTCTCGGGAAAGAATGTCGCTTTGTATTTCTTCGTAGGAGATTCTTGCTCCCGGTCCTGAGCCGTAGACGTAGAGGCGTTCAACAGATTGTTTAGGTTTTGAACCCTCGACTCCAGCCAAGGCCTGTGCTGCCCGGATGGCTTGCTCGAAGCTGTCGAAGCTTGCGAATTCTTGTTCGATGTCATTTGGTGCTACCCAGTATGCGGTTAAGAAGTTTTCTGTGACTGTCTTGCCTTCGGCAACAACTTGCCTCTCGGAGACAGAGAAGCCTTGCAAACCCGTCTGATTGATTATGTCCGAAATCTGCGCGTTGTTCAATTTCTTGCGCAACGGAATTTCGTACACAGGTGTTGCGTAAGAGCCATCTCCAAACTCATAACCAAGCTTACGGATGGTCGGGACTCGGACGTGAATCTGTTGCTGGTTGTAGTTCTCTGCAAACTTGGCAAGAGCGCCCATTACGGCTCGTTGATTGCTCTCGTCAAATGCGGCGCTGACAGAGATTGATGGCTCACGGTCAGAAAGATAAACTCCCTTGGAATATTCGATCTTGATCTTTGCGCCGGAGCCCTTGAGCAAATACTGCAAGGAGCTTTCGGCAACCTTTTGCAGCAACTCATAAGCCTTGTCATCACCCTTCATGGCCTTGCTGTAAAGCTCACGCAGCCCCGGGATGCTGTTGGTTACTGCCGACAAGTTAAACGTGACCTTCTCACGAATCTCTCGTGATTCACGCAGGCGAACACCACCAGTGGGTGTAAACGTCTTGTCGTAGCTTGTGCCGCCATCGGACACAAACTGACCTTCGCCGGAGTCAATCCAGTCTGGCTCATCAAGCTTATCGGGTTGACCTGCAATCTCCAAGACGTTGTCGCGGGTCTCGTCAAAAGATTGCTGCCCGGTTTTGTATTTCTTCCATTCGGCGCGAATCTTTGGCTTGATGGTTGACTTGACCTCTTCAGAGAAGAGCGCCCGGACAGCCTCCCAAGTGATGGACTGCATCTCTCTGGCGCGAACACCAGCCTTCTTGGCAGCTTCTCGGTAGGCATCAGCAATCAAGCCATATGTGCCACCAACACCAAGTACATCAGAGGAGCCTGTACCGCCAAAGTTTTGCGTTACTTCGGTATCTGTCCCAGCCAAAGCCTCAAACAACGCAGCAGCCACGGCATGCGTGTCGATGGTGACGTGATCAATCTCACTGTTGGGGTTGGCAATGTTGTTGTAGAAAGAACGAATCTTGTGCTCGAAGCCAAGTTGCTGACTCACATTCTCACGGCTTCCATCACGGAAGATGCTGACGGCCTTCTCAATTGGGCCGTAAGTTGACCACATCATTGTGGAAGGTGTGCCGTCATTGTTCTTGACCAAGTCGCCAAAACCACCCTCTGGCGTAACAATACGATAGTTCCTTGAGTGGAACGCTTCGTCATATGCTCGGATAAACGCTGCGGCAGACTTCTCGTCCATGTCATTCAAGACGGTTCCGGATTTGGCAACTTTCTTGATCTTCTCAAAAGCATCTTGGCGCTTCTCACGCTCTTTCCTGTCTTTTGTTTCTTTGACATAGCTCTCGGCGTACTTCAGCATGTCTGGCGTCCAAGCCTGATCGCCTTGTTTTTTCAAGACATCAATGGCCCGTTCAGCCATTGATACGTTTTGGAACCAATCCTTTTGCGGAGACATTGCCGCCATGATCGCAGCAATCTGTCGCAGCGACATGTCGTAGTTGTTTGCCATCTCATCGGCAATTTTGTTGGCTCCGTCATACCAAAGCTTGCTGCGGTTGCGAATACTGGCCGGAACCTTGTTGTACAAGAACATCAAGTTGTTAACAATGTTTTCCCGGAACAACTCAAGAACCTTATTATTTGGCGTGCCGTCAGGAATAAACCCATAAGACTTGATGGCTTGGATCGTCTTTTGAGCCATCTTTGGATTGGCCTTCATGGCCTCGCGCACAGCGGCCTCATCAATAGACAGCATCTCAGTGATGGGGTCATAGATGCGTTTAACACCTTGAGGGTTTTGCGTTGAGATGTCGATCTCATCCGGATATGCTTTACGCAGCAGACTCAGGCGGTCACCCATAGTCTGCTCTGGTTTTTCAGCCTTCTCTTCTGGCTTCTCTTTTGACTCCGCTTTCGGCGCGGCCTTTTCTGCCTTTGGCTTGCGGGACTTCAACTCACCACGCTCAACGCGCTGGAATACATCATCCGCAGACTCAAAGCCAGCACCGCGCAGGGCTTGGCCAAAGTTCATGAAGAAGTTCTTCAGCTTCTTGAACAGCGCAGCAATCATGCCGGGAGGCGGTGTAGCTCCACGGTCGTAAGCGCCAAACGCATCAGCGATGGCTTCTTCAACCAAAGCCTCGTTGGCGTATTGCTCCAGCTCCGGGCCTTGCAATCCTTTTGCCTGACCCTCTTTGGTAAACATGTCGAGGTACGCATCGTAGCGAGACACGCCTTCTTCGTAAGGCGTCTTCTTCAGTTGGACGAGCCAATCTTTGTTTGCACGCTCAGTCAGAGCATTCCATTGCTGCGGGGTGAAGAACTCCAAGTCCTTCAGCGCATGCAGGGACTCGTGGCGCATGGTCTGGATGGGGTTGGCCTCTTCCAGCGAAACCCGGATCAGGCTGTCGAGATAACTTCCGCCCGCGTTGTTCTCGAGCTTCTCAACAATGTTTAAACCAACATCACCAAGGTTGAACTTGGCCAGCATAGGCTTGAGGGTCTTCTCCAGCTCCTGCGTGCGGGCTGCAACCTCTGCCTGTTTAAACACTTCTGGCTCGCGCTCGCGCAGCGTGGCTTCGGCCTGCTCCAGAGTTGGGAATACCCCAATTGGCTCATTGCCACGGTTGACGACGAACTCATTCTGCACATCAGTACGAGTGCCGATTGGCGCGGATGTCAGGGGTGCAGAGTAGCTGTTGATCTCGGCGAATATCTCTGCAAACCTGTCATCGGCTGCTTGCTCTTGTTGAGTGAGCAGCGCCTTGGCTTGCACATACTCATCGGTATTGGCTTTGCCTGTGGCCTCCATGACCTCAAGCTTGCGGCGAGCCTCCTCGATGGGCTTCATGATCTTGTCGCCCTCTGCCATGAGACGCTCTTGCTCTTGCTGGCGAATCTCGGTCAGGGACTGAATCTTCTTGTCCACCTCTTCTTGGGAGGAGACAGTGGTCAGGGGCTTGTCTGAGCCTTCGGCAAAGATGCCAAACGACTCAGGTACGTCTTGGCGGGAGATTTCTCTGCGGGTGGCTGTGTAGCCACCGGGAAACTCTGTTGGGGGCTCTACGGGCTCAGGCTCTCGCTCCACGGGTGCTTCTGCAGTCTCGGCAGTTGGAGCAACAGGCTCGGCTTGGCCAAACTGCTTGCGGAACTCTGCCTTCTCTTTCTCGAAGGCATCTACGGACTCGGGTGTCTTAATAGGCTCTGGGCCAATTTGTCGGGGCGCAAGCGCTCCAGCAGCACCGCCAATACCAGCGGCACCAAGCGTAGCCAGAGCGGCAGTCTCTCCAGTGCCAGCCAACAGTTCGCGGTCAAGTCCGGCCTGCTGAGCGGCAACGTTCTGCGCAATGCGACCGCCGACCTCCTCGATATTCTCACTGGGGATTTCTTTGACACCAGTTACAACACCAGAGCCAATGCGGCTACCGGTAATTTTCTTGCCAGCCAGAATCTCTTCAAGAGCCTTACCGCCGGGAAGGTATTTGTTTGCCAAAAGGGAAAAACCATAACCCGTCAAACCTGCGGCACGGGCCTTGTTGATTGTCTCGGCAGCAGCTTCTTCTTCAGACCTGCCTTGAGCAAGAAGCTCGTTGTAGATTTCATCGTATGACCCAGCGCCAATGTCCGAGCCCTGCATGACTGCACCAGTCTGAACGGCGGCAGTGGTTCCAGCCTTGGCGGCTGCAATCTTGCCTGCGTCAGCGGCAGCTTCTTTGGTAGCACCCTTTGCCAGAGCGGCAGCAGATGCTCGGCCAGCGGTCAAGGCGGCAGTAGCACCGCCCGTCAGAATCATCGGGAGGATGTTTGGAACTTGCTCAGCAATGAAAGATGCAAACAGCGCAGGGTCGGTAATGGTCTCACCAAAACCAGCTTTAAACGCAGCAAACTGGCCCTCCTTCTCTGCCTCTTGAATCTTGGCAGCACGCTCGGCCTCCCGAGCCTTCAGACCCGCAGACTTCATCTCCTCACCATATTTGGAGATGTCTTCGCCAAGACCAAGCGCTCCAGTCTTAGAAAAGTCGCCTGTAGCCAAGCCGTAGAGCTGGCCGGGAAGCTGCACAAGAGAGCCAGCGCCGGACACAAGTCCAGCGCCTACATCTTTGATGGCTTCACCGACTGTGCGCTTTTTGGCTTCGTCGGAAATGGCTGTCGTCTCTGACTCTTTCGCAACCTTATCTTGGCTCCACCATTCGCCAGCAGGCTCGGCAACGGTGTCTTTTTCCCAGAAGTTTTCAGCCATGATTTACCCTTTTATGCGCGTTGTCCCATCCGGTGCAACATAGCTTGCCCCTTTTGGCAAGGCATCATACTGTGCTTTCGAGGTTACAGCACCCCCCGTTCCGCCTGTTGGGGTGCCACCCAAAATACCCGCCTCACGTTTCAATGCATTCAACTGCGCACGGGCTTCGTCAGCCAATTTGTTTTTGGGCTGAGAAGCCAAGGCAACTTCTTTTTCGGCAATCGACTTCATCAACTCTTGCAGGTAAGGACTTGGCTTGTCCTTGCCTTGAGCTTTTGCCATGTTCTGATGGGCTTTGACAATGTCTCCGCCAGCAGCATCGATGTAGCCTTGGAGCAGACGCGAATCAACATCACGGGTGGCTCGGCCAGCCTCCTCTGAGCGGCGAGCTGCCAGCTCCATCTGTTTTAAGGTCATATCCTGAGCAAGCTTCTGCTTCTCAAGGTTGTTCTTGGTCAGGTCACCAGCAATCTTGAGCTTCTCGCCAAAGATTTGGTCGAACTCTTTCTTGCCAACGCCGTATGTCTCTTTGCCGTAGGCTCTCAAGGTGTCGAGCTTGCCTTGCTCTTGCTCGATGATCTTCATGCCGAGTTCCATGCGCTGGTCAGCACGTTGCTTCTGCAGAGCTTGAACGCCACGAGCACCAGCAGCGCCAGCCTCAAACGAGGACATGCCTCGAGGTGTGGCAGCGATCTGGCCAAGGTATTCCATCAAACCAGCAAAGCCACCCTCTGGATCGGTGTGGCGGCGGCGCTCTTCCTGCAGCGCCTTGATGGCCGCATCTCGCTGAGTGGTGTCTGGGGCTGGCACAAGCTCTCTGAACCTGCGCAGCTCTTCGTTCCGGGCTCTCTCTGGGTCCATCGAGGCAAACTGACTGCGCAGGTATTCCTCTTCCGGAGCCATCTTGGCTGGAGCGGGAGCGGGAGCCGAAACGGCTTGTGGTGGACGTGGACGAGGAGCCAACTGACGGATGCCGCCTTCGTAATCTGCGCGGCGGGTTTGGTCTTCTGGCCTGTAAACGACCTCTTCCTGCCGGGGCCCAGCCTTTACGTCACGATCTGCAAGCTTGCGTTGCTCGGCTTCTAATTGAGCGCGGGCAGCACCAGCCTGAGGGGCTCCTGCTCTTTCCAGAAAATCTGCTTTTTGTTGCAGCTCCAAAAGCCTTCTTTCGGCACCCTTTTCCTCAAGACGCAGTGCGTTTAAAGCTTCTCTTACGGGGTCTGATGTAAACCCGCCCATGCTGTCGCTGGCAGGCTCGGCCTCTGGAACGGAACCACGACTTTGGAACGCAACAATGCCGCCACCGGCCATCTCGAACTCTACCGGCAGATCATCAATACCTTGAGGCTGGGCTTGGGGTTGAGGAGTTCCGGGTGGAACTGGGCCGGGGCCAGCTTGCTGGGCCATGGACTGCATGGCTTGCTGTTGCTGCTGAGCCTGAACCTGCTGGGCCTGCATCTTCTTGCGGGCCTGCTCCTGCACGGTCTCCATCACTGTGGGCGGCTTGCCTTGCTGGCCTTGCATCTGGGCGAGTTGACTCATGGCCTTCTCTCTTGCCATGGCGTCACCTTCGTTGGTGACGATGTTTAAAGCCAGAAGCTTTTGCAAGTCAGGAGCCAAGCCGGGTTTGGCCTGCTGCTCCTGCTGGATGCGCTGCTGAAGTGGTGCTGGGTTGCCGCGATAGAGGTCTGCGATGCCTTGGGCGCTGGGTCTTTGCATGATTGATCCTTAGTCGAACTTGTACCCGAGGCTCTTCAGAAGAGCCTGAAGGGTTGACGCGCCACCCGCAAACTGCTGGAGATTGCTTTGCGCAGGCATGTTGTACGACTGCGCAGACAACGGCATACCAGACAGCAGAGACTGCTGGAACTGCAGCATCTTGTAGGGGTTTAAACGAGCCTCCTCGAACTGTGCCTTGTCGGCTGCAATGCCCTCGGACTCGATGCCGCGCTCCACAGCGCCAGCGTCCAGTGTTGCGCGAAGGTTGTTGACATCCGATTGGCTTTGCAGAGCGCCGAGTTGACCTTGAGTCTGCGCACCTTGGATGCCTGTTTGAAGACCTTGCAGGCCGAACGTGGCACCGAACTGTGCCTCTTGTGCGCGACGGGCTTGGTCTGCATTGAACTGCGCCATGGCCTTGTCGTAGGCAGTGGAGTAGCCTTGACCCAAAGCTTCGCTTTGCTTGTCCAGTAGGTTGCGGCGACCCTCGGATTCCATGATGGCCTGACGGCTACCGCCAAACGCGCCAGCCTGAGTCAAGCGGGCGGCATCGGACGTGCGGGCAATGTCAGCGGCACGTTGCATCTCCGCCATCTGTGGGCGCAGGGCCGACTCCAGATACGGGTTCATGTACTGCTGAGCGATGTTGCCCACTTGCTGGGAGGCTTGTGGCTGCTGAGCCTGCATGCCCTGCTGACCCTGCATCAAGCCGGGCAACCCTGCCTCTTGGCTTGGTGGGCGCATGGTGCCGCCGGTCATCGCGCCATTCTGCATGAATGGTTCAGATGATTCGACTTGGAAAGGCTTCGCTTGGAAGTTTGTGTTCTCAAGTCGTGGGTCGCCGGGCTGGAGCTTCACAAGGTCGCGTGACTCAATGCCTGTGGCTGGATCGTACCGTGAGCCGCCGTATTCGCGCATGGGGCGCGTCTGGAAGCTGTCGCCACCCGCCGGGGTTGGGCGCTGCTTTTGCAACGGGTCTGGGCCGTAGTCAAAGTCGGTTTCAGGGACTCGATAAAACTCGCGCCCTTCCGCATCAAACTCGCGTCCGTTCTCATCCCGTGTAATTGTTGGCAAAGGAAGCATGCCTCGACCATCTTCCGACCGGTATGTTCCCGTGGTTTCATCGAAGTCACGCGAGCCCCCGGCGTAGTTAATGCTGTTGTCTTGCTGGGGGTCCTGATTTGTATTTCCGCCGAAAGGATTCGTGCCGTTGAAGTAATCGTTGAAGTCAATACGGTCAGGAACCTGCTGCGGGTCCTGCTTTACACGCGTCGGCCTCGTGGAGAACGTAGTCGGACCCTGATCGGCGGGCGAAGTGATCCCGGGGCGCGGCATCGGGATGGGGTTGTTGTAGGTGCCCATCGGGGATGGCTGCTGAGGCATGCCCATACCATAGGACGGAGACATGCCCAAGCCGGACATGTTGGCACCGCCAAGGAAGTCCGTGGTCTGCGGGGTGTAGCGCATGTTTGCTGCCAAGTTGGCAATGCCACCCGCCGTGCCAGCAGCTTGGCCAATAGAGCCGGGCGTCCGCAGTCCCGAGGCCATGCCAAAGGCTTGGTTCTGCAATCCTGAAGCACCAGCCGTCAGAGGGCCGGTGTACGCTTCGTAGGGCTTATTGGCCAGCGCGGCACCTTGACCAAGCATGTTGGTCACATAGTCGCCAGCCCAGTTGGACAAGCTCGACTCAGCGCCAGTTGCGCCAGTGGGCAGCTTTGTCGAGCCGCCACCCTCATACCGCTGCACAGAGCCGCCGGGCATGTACTTGTTCGGGTCGATCTCTTTGCCCTGCTTGGTTGTGCCGGTGCGGGCTTTGCGGACTTGATCCATCATGGCATACAGCTTTCTGGCTCCCTTCTCAGGGCTCCCGTTACCCAGTCTTTTCACCATTTCAGGCGAAACATAGGCTTCGTCATTGGCGACACGCGCTTCTTGAACGCCGTCGATCTTGGTTTTGATGGAGTCGCTCATGCCATCGCCAGCACCCTTGATCGGGGTGGCACCAATCTTTTGGGCCAACAGCTTCAGGCCAGCCTCAGAGCTGCCATTGCCGAAGTGGCTCACCACGTCAGCAGGGACAACGAAGCCGTCACGGGCCAAGCCACCTTTTGCAAGGCCAACAGCAGCACCGCCGCTGGCAATACCCTCTTGCATTTGCGACCGAGCAGCACGTCGCGCCTCAAGGGCGTCGGACTGGGCTTTGAGCCGGGCAGCGCCCTGCTCTTGGGTCTCGCCAGACATCAGGGGGATGGTTGCCGGATTAGCCAAGGAAGATGCGTACGGGTTTACATACGGCTGATCTTTGGGCGGCAACACGGCTGCGTTGTAGATTGGCGCAACAAAGCCCGGGGTGCTCTCGTGAATGGGTGCTGTGTTCTGCGATGAGGTGCTGAACTCTGGCTCGACGTAAGTGCCCGCAGCCATCTCTGCACGACGGCGCTGGCGGTCAGCAAGCTCCTTGTCGGCACGCGCTTGCATCTCTGCGTTTGTAAACATTGTGCCGCGCAGAGGGTCATACCCACGAGTCACGCCATCAGTGGTAACGGTGTTGCCAACCCGGGTGGATGGGTCCATGGCCATCGTTGTGCCTTCCGGCAGCGATGGTTTAAACGGATCGAACCGAGCGCCAGTATCCCCGGCACCAGTTACGAAACCGCTGGTGTCCATGGTTGGAGGAGGCGGCTTGTATCCGCCAGTTGACGGGGGCCGCTGAACCTCTGGGCGCGTACCACCGCTTGGAGGTGGCGCAATATCTGGAAGGCCACCACCACCGGGCGTAGGGTTTACTGGCGGACGCCCGTAGCTTGGGTTTTCGTACGTGCTGGGGCGGTTGAATGGATTTTCCCGTGCGGCCTTCAGCAGCTCTTCCAAAGTCTTCTCATTGGAGGAGATGACTTTGCCAGTCTCGTCACGGAATGTTGCACCACCACCGTAATTGATACCGCCCGAGCCGGGACGACGACCCACTGGGGGCGCAGTCAGCATGTTGCTGGTTGCGGTCAGCTTGGGAATCTTGCCTTGGTAGCCGGTAGGCGCGGCACTGTTTGGCCTGTTTGCAGCAGCAAACCCACTCCCAAGCACAGCAAGTTTTGCAGGATCAAATTTGCCATTTGTTTTCAGCAAGTCCAAAACATTCTTGCCAAGGCCCTTTACCTGATCCCATACGCCAGCTTTCCAAAGAGCATCAGCCTCTTCCTTGGTGAAGTCGTGGTCTTGCGATTCGCTGCCTGCAAAATCTGGCAGGCGCGGTTCTTCGCTCGAATCAATCGGGGCCTCTCCGCCGTAATTTGGAAAGTAGGGGATTTCCTCGTACACAGGGTCAAAATCACCATAATATGTGTCGTCTGCCATCTCAGCTCCTCATAAGACGCGCAAGTTCGCGGGTCCGTGTGTCGGGGTCACCTGCCGGAGGCGCAGACAAGGTGGTTCCAAAAATATCTTCCATCAATTGTACGTCTGCAGAGTTATCCTGACCAGATGTGACAACTGTTGGGGCTTGCTGCTGACCGCCGCCGAGAAGCGACATCAGTGCGTTTATATCCACACCCGATCCCGGAGTTTCTGCTTTTGGGGGCGTCCCGGGTTTAGGTGGGGTTACGGGCTTCCCGGGGGCCGTTGGCCTACCCGGTCTATTGGAAGCGCCAGCACCAGCGTTATCCATGATCTGCTGACCCGTCAAGGACGTTTGGCTGTTCTGCATGTAGCTCGTGTCAATTTCCGTGCCATCCGGCAGTGTCCAGTTCCCGGTTTTCGGGTTGTACTGGTAGTCCTTCATGGAATCAATGTTTGTTCCAGAGGTCTCGTTGGTCAGTTGGCCAAACGTCAAGTATCCATTTTCATCAGGAATGAAGTTACCCGTCACCTCATCAAAATACCCACGAGTGTCTGCCTCGTAGGTGGGTGACGCAATATAACCCTCTCCGCCCGGGGCAAAGTATCCCGGAGTGAAGTCGTTTGAATCAGGCCCACCCATACCGTCTTTTGGCAGATACCCCATACCTGCACGGATGATGGCGGCTGGGTCTTCGCTTCCCAGCGCCTTAACGAAACCAAGGGCCTTGTTGATGTCCTTGATGTCAAAGCCACCGATTTCGGTGACTCCAGCAAGCCCAGTGCCGGTCATAACCGCGCCCAACAGGTCTTTACTCTCCAGAACCTTCAGCACATTGGCCGCTTGCTTGGCGTTGTTGAGCATGCTCACGGTATCGGCGCTTGCACCAAACTGACCGGCCAGCGGCACGGCTGCGGCAAGTCCTGACATCAAAGCCTTTTCCCAATCACCCTTGGAGGCGGCGTAAGCCGCATTGGCTCCGGCAACCCATGGGCCAACACCGGGAATGAATGGGGCAACCATGTTGACCGCAGGGCGAAGGAAGTCTTCTCGAAACTCCATCCAGTCACTTTGCTTTGGCGTGGAGTAGGCCACTGGCGTGCCGTCGTCGGTGAACTGCAACTGGTACTCGTTATCGAAACCCCACATGGCGGGCAATTTGACCACTGCCCCCGTTGGCTTGTGGTACAGCTCATTTTCTCGGTGCCTGTACTCCTCGGTCCCAGTCTCACCGCCATCAAAACCAACCTTTTCTACTGTCCGCTGGCCAAGGTCGTAAATTGAATCAGTTCCGGTCTGAGCCAATCGGAAGGCTGTGTCCCAAAGAGCATCGGCCGCCCCAATGTCGCCGCCAGACACTGGCACCTTGAACTTCTTCCCTTGATCTTCCAGCTCCTGATGAATGGCAATCACCCGGTCTGCGAACGAGTTGCCTTTTTCAGACTCGCGGCCAAGTGGGCCGTATATCTCGCGTATGAAATCAGCATCCATCTCGCCTTCACGCAGGCGCTTGTCATACTGGCTGTACGCATCATCCCATGGGTTTGCCATATTCTTCTCCTTTGGGCTTACGAGAGCCGCGACACAAAATTGACCGTCAAAATAACTGACGGAATCTCTGGGCGAGTTGGGCTAGTGCCTGCGGCGTAGTGTTCCAAGAACACGTCCGTGCTGTCTGCCCACCACTTGATGGTTAGATACTCGGTGTCGGGGTTGGTGACTGTGAAGATGCCTGTGATGGCTGGGACAATGTGCGCCCATTCAGACACACTCTTGCGTGCCGGAATGTCAAACCGTGTGTTTGACAACGGGTAGTTGGTGCCGTCATACCCAGCCCAAACCTCAAACACCTGCGCGGCGTTCCCCCGGTTGGACACCTGAAGAGTGAATGTGACAAGGTACTGCCCCGCTTGCTCAAACCAAATCTCATCTGTGTTGCGCACCTCAATGCCCTGCGTGATGACTGGCTGGTTGAAGGTCAACTGGTTGGCAACTGTGACCCCTGCATTTGCCTGATCCTGATTGCTCATCAGCATGGCATGCGGATTCTGAATGGCCACCCCGCCATTTACCCCCAAGAGATCGTTGATCGTGCTTGAGAGCCGATTGAAATACAGGCGCAGCACATTGAGGAGCTGGTCCATGTACGCAGTTCTATACGTCAACGGCGCAAATGGCAGGGCTGGCGGCGGTATTTTTTGTGGCTCTGCCATGATTACCTCGATCCATCAGCACGCAGGTCAAGGCGAGGAGCGCCAAGCTGCCAAGTCACACCAAGGCCGGTGCTTTCCACCTTCACGGACATTTGACGAGCGCGGACCCGTGTGTAAATCTGCCCGGTGAAAGCTTCAATCGGCAAGACTGCGGTGCGCGTGATTGGTCGGTTATTCTCACCACCGACAGATGGCGGGTCGGTGTAGCCGGAGCCCGAGTTCTTCAGGGGCTGCATGTACATGCGAGCCGTTGGGGACTCAGCCTCTGAGCCACGGAATGTAATGTCCGGCAGCACGCGCCACAGGAACATGAACTTGTGGCCATCGTCCAAGTCAAACTGCGCCGAGGTGATGGTCGCCTCAATCGGTGTTGGCACTGCTGTCGTGTTGTCGTCTACGCCAGACTCGTGGTTCACGATGTTGTGGGAGTAGGTTGCGGCAATTGGGTAGTCCCGCAGGCCAGAGTCCAGCCAAGCTGTGCGGCCCATGGTGCCGTAGTACCAGATGTCTTCGAGGTAGTTGTAGACGGCGTACTGATCCACCACAAGTGAACCTGCGGAGCAGTAGAACCACCAGACCTCGTTAAAGCCCTCGTTGGTTCCAGCAAACACCTGCTGGTACTGATCCTTGTTGATGTTGGAGAAGATGTGCTGGCGCAGATCGCAGCGCAGGGTTTGTACTCGACCGTCATACTTGTAGAACTTGTCCACGCCCATCCAGAACGTGACGCCAGAGGCAATCGTGGCAGCGTTTTGACTGACGATGGAAGTGTTGTCTCCCAACAGGGTTGCACCCCAAACAGCCGGTGGGCCAAGGTACTGAAGCGCATACACGGCGTTGTCGGTAAACACCACGATCTCTTGGCGCGACTGGATGGCTGTGATGATCTCTGAGCCGCGAGACAACTGCAGACTGCCAGCTTGATTTGTTGGTGCGGGCGTCCAGTCAGCGGCGCTCTCCTGATCCGACCAGCGAATCAGCATGGGGTTTTGAGTCGCGGAACCATAATCATTGCAGCCAAAGGCCAGCACAAACCGGCTCACATCTGAGACCAACAAGAAATTCTGCACGGTCGGTACGTCCGCAGCCCCGCTAACGGAAGTCAGATCGACAGCCCGAGTTCCGGTGCCAGACGATGAGTCCCAGTAATAAATGGCTCCGCCCCTTGGGCCGAAGATCAAGTCTTCACCGAAGTTGAACTGGCTCCACAAGCGCAGAGTTTCCAGCGAGGAAGTGCCTGTGCCCCAGCCGCCAGAGCCCCAACCACCAGCGCCCCAGCCAACCAAAGGCACGGCGTACTCATACCCAGTATTGATCTGATATGCAGCCACCACAGAGGCTCCACCGCCGGGAGAGCCCGACACATCAGTTGCATTGGCCGTGGCCGACACGGTGATGGTGTAGCTGTCTACGTCGATCACGGTAACTTGGTACTCGGCGTTGAGCACGCCTGCCGTGATGTTGCCGCCAAGACCGGCTGCGCCGCTGAAGGTCACAAAGTCCCCGGTCAAGCAGCCATGGGCTGTATCTGCAACGGTGATGACACTGGAGCCCAGTGTGGCAGTGAAGGGGTTGTTGAGAGTTGGCGACGAGCGGATGGGCGTAATGTCAAAGTAGGAGCCGCCGTTCTCGACGTAGAACTTGAGGTTTGTGCCTACGCCCAGCAGGTTGGCACCACCCAGAGTTACCCAGTTCCACAGGGATCGGCAAGCGCCAAGGAAGAAGTTGGCCGAGATGCGCTCCCAGCCACCAATCTTTTCAGGGGAGCCAGAGCGAAATCGCACCTTGTCGCAGTCGTACCAGCCAGCAGAATACGAGCCGTTTACCCCAGTGGGTCCGACGTTTTCCGACAGGTAAGGCGTGTTTTCACGGCTGACCCCCGGGCGAAATAGCAATTTCTTGAGCGGCATAAGTTACCTCAAGCGGTTAAGACGTTGAGGGCGGTGTTGATATGCGCAACCCTGTCTGCGAGCCCAATTGTCCCACCGTTGATCTTCTTTGTCATCCCGGTGAAGTCTTTGGCATCCGCCTCCTTGTTTAAACCGCGCTTGTTCCAGTACCAAGCAGCCGTAAGGGCTGCGTACTCCCGCGTCAGAACCAAGTCGGGATTGGCCACAAAGTCCACCCCTAAGGCGTCAGAAGCAAGACGGTAGTTGTCCTTGCCGGTCAACTGGATCAGACCCCTGCCCCTGTACTTCCAGCCGTCACCCTCTTCGGTGTTGCCCATGCGCCCGGAGTACACCTTGTTGGCGATCTTCTCAGGGTTGCGGTGGAACGGCTGCGCCGCCTCCTCGGATGGGAAACGGCTTGGCCAAGTGGCGTTTAAACCCTTGGCGCTGTAGTTGAGGTTCTCCTGCAGGGTCTTGAAGTTGCCGGACTCATGGGCGCACTGGCCGATGAATGCGGCTTGGCGCTCAGGGGTGCTGATGTCAAAACGATTGAATGCTGCCGTCAGTGGCTCAAGCCAAGCCGGGTCGATGTGCATCTCTTTGAGTTGGTCTTCTGTCATTTGACTGGTCCTGCCTTTGAAAGTAAATCAGTTTTAGCCTGCGATCCCGCAGAGCTGCCGAAATAATACGCAATGATGCCCGTCCACGCCGTGCCAAGCGAGCCCAGCATCATCAGGATGGCCGGGTTGTTACTGTCCACTTGGCCAATGAACATCATGATTAAGATGCCAAAGAATCCGACAGTGACAGCGCCAGCCAGCAATGGAGGCATCAGGCTGCGAGTGGTGGCTTGCATCTCTCGAGCTGACTTGCGGTCTTCCACCTCAAGTTTCTCAAAGTTTAGGCCAAGCTCCTGCGCTTGCTTTTGCAACTCAATCTCGGCAATCTTGACTTGCGCGATTTGCTCAGCGGTCAGCTTGTTGTTAGAGATCATGTCACCCACCTTGTCGGGGTCCACGCCAATGGCCTTGGAGATGGCCGACACAGCCATGCCAGCCAACGGTCCACCCATCGCCGTGGCAATGGTCGGTGCGATTTGTTTAAGCCATTCCATGTCAGTTACCCCTTTTGGTTAGCATTGCGCTGGCGATCTCCAGCATAAATTTGATCTGCTCCAAGTTTTCTGGCTCTTGAGGCCAGCCAACAGTGACCTGTCCTACAAAACGAGGGCTGTCTGGCGGAACGCTCACCCGGCAGGTGTATCCCACACCCTTCTCGATGTACCAGAGGCCCACCTCGGACTGCGCATATCGGTACGCGCCACAAGGAATTTGGTTGGTCATCAGCTTAACCACATCGTCATTGTTGGGTGTGCTGTGTGTAAACAGGCCCACATCGATGTCGTCGATGCTCTTGTCCCGGCCATCCTTGGTGTATGCCTTGTAGACCACCCGGGAATTGAACAGAGGATTGACCTTGAAAATGGCAACAACAGCAGCGCCAGTTTGTTTAAACAACATAGCGCTCGCCTCATCAGCCCGTGTGGTGTTGATCTCGGGCAGCTTCTTGGACTCCTTGTAGGCGTCCCTCATAAATTCCTGATTCTGCCAAAGGAAGTAACCCACGAAGGCAACGACGGCCATCAACAGCAGGGAGAAAAGCTTGAACGGCGAGTCCACATACCCGAGCACTTTGTCGAGTGTGGTGTTGGCGTTCAGCTTCTCGTCGCTCATTTCCGTATATACATGATGTAGATGTAAGCCCCGTAGGTCAACAAGGCGGCAAGGATGACGGTTGCAATCCCGACGGCAATGTACTCGGCCAACTGTTCCCTGCGCCTCTTCTTCTGCGCCGCCTCGCGCTTGGCAGCTTCTTGAGCCTCCCTGCGCTTTCTGGCTGCGGCAGCTTGGAACTTCACCCAGTCATTCCACATCCCCGGACGGCCAGCATAGACCATGCGCTCTCGGAGTTCCTCTTCTTGCTGCTTGAGCTGCTCAAGCGCCATGAACTCTTCAAGGTCGGAGCCTCCACCCTTCTTGGTGGCCTGCTCCTGAATCTTGGCCTTGTTGTCGAAGTAATCAAAGACCCGCGAACCGAGCTGATGCAGCTCCTTGCCATTCGCCAGCGCACCTTTTATTACAGCAAAGGCCGCATTGGCGGCAGCAATCTCGGCAAGCACTACATGCTCCTAAACAACGGGATAACGATGTATGCACACCAGATTACCAACCCAACGAGAAGGGCTGCAGCAATAAATGCAACAGCCCAGTCTTTCATCAGCAGGGTCCTGTTGTGCAGGTCAGGTTGCTGGTCGTGGTGGTCGTAGTCGTTGGGACTACGGTTGGAACAGAAGTATTGTCAGTGATGCTGCCACCAGCAATGCGACCAGAGTTACCAGAGTTGCTTCCACTGTTCGCTCCAATCGAGTATGAACCTGCGCCGATTACACCATTTCCGCCGATGGTTGTCACGTTGGCTGCAGGTGCTTGAATCTGCGAGGCCATGCCAAGGAAGGCGTTGTTGGTGCTGACGGCCACAGCGGTGGCGTTGTCAGACTGGCGCATGCCGAGGCTGGTCTGCTTGTTGACTGTGTAGATTTGCCCGACGGTGGGGAGCAACAGGCCAGTCCACTGCAAGGCGTAGTCGGCCCAGTTCTTGGGAGCATTGATCTGCGTATTCTGCTGACCACCACCCATTTGCAGGGACATGACCGCAGCGACTTTGGCCGTGGTGTCACCTTGCTTGGCGATGTCGGCCAGAGCTTGGTAACGGGCTGTCTGAGCCGCTGCTTGGGCCTTGTGGGCTTCGGCGTAGGCTGCGTATTCGTGGGCGCAGCCGGTCAGGGCCAGTGCGCAGAAGAGGGTTGCGATCAGTCTCATGTTTGCTCCTTACGGGGTAGAGTTTGTTGTGCGAAGAGCTGGAGTGATGAAAGGCGTTTTAGTTTTTATACAGGTGGGCCAATGTAATCCCAAGACTGCGTGTCCTCATTCCAAGAATACCACTGTGGGTTGTTTGGATCGGGAATCGGCACAGGGGCCTCCCAGAGATATGAAAAACTGTTCAATGACCATGACGGAAACGGTTGCGGGGTAAAGAAACCAATTCCATCCCAAAGGAACCCCACCCCCGCATAGTTTTTACGGAATGCCTTCGATTGATCTGGGTCGGGCGTGCCTGTGTTGGGTATGTAGTAGACCCCGCCGTGAGTGTTGTAGCTGGTCTGAATCCAGCGTGCAGGATCGCCCCAGTTGCCCGTGTCAATTTCAGCTTGGTCAATAACCAGCACTTGCTGGACGACGTTGTTTTCGTCGATTTGTGCAAAGTGGCTCATGATGTATACGTCCCCGAAGAAGTAAATGTGTGATATGTATACCCGCCAGCCGATGTGACTGTTCCGCCTGAGCCGCGCTGTGCGCCAGCGTAACGAATAATGACGACCCCGGAGCCACCAGAACCGGGAACCCCACTTTCGAACGACCCACCCCCGCCACCGCCCCCTGTGTTGGCTGTTCCAGACTGCGGGTCTCTTCCGTCTATTGCATAAATTAATCCCGCACGGCCACCACCACCAGTACCTCCGTTGCCCGGATAACTCCCGTTAAAATCCCGCGAATACCCTCCACCGCCCCCGGCATAGGTGGTGCCGTTTGACCAAGTAGAGCCGTTTCCGCCGTTACAGGCCGACGGAGGGTAACCGTAGTTAGTGCTCTGTCCCACTGCACCCGCACCGCCACCGCCGCCCGAACCAAGTCTGCCGTTATTCGTACTATAAAAACCTGCGCCGCCATTATTTCCTTGCCCTGACGTACCAGACCCTCCCGAATAATCGCGGTATTGGTTGCTAGTTGCGCCGCCCCCGCCGCCAGAACCACCGTTTTGGCCAACACCATAGATCCAATTGTCGCCGCCTCCACTTGTTGATTTACCCGCGCCGCCGCCGCCAGTTGAAGTTAAAGAATTAAAACTTGAATTTGACCCCGATGGTGCATACGCTACGTAATAGAAACCCACCGCTGCTCCCCCCGCACCAACTGTTACCCCATATGAGCCGCCGGAGCCAATCGAAGCCGATCCAGTACGATAGCCGCCCGCACCGCCACCAGCGCCCTCATACCCGCCGGAACCTCCGCCAGCGACAACTAGATACTCAATGGCGTATGTGTTGGCTTTTCCGTACAAGGAACTCATGCTCCAAGATGTGCCGCTGGTTGTGCTCACGCCTGCCAAAGTGCGGACGTTTGTTTGGTTCATTGAAATGGTCGCGGTCAGGCTCAGGCCAAGTTCTTGCGCAACACTGACTGGGCTTGATGTGCCCCCCATATTTAAGGGGCCGCTTGCTGGCATTGTCATGCTTGCTCCTTATGGGGTGCCGTAGGCGGTGATGTTGTCTGCGGAGATCATGGCACCCGCGCTGCTGAACGAGGCGACCACAGTGCCTTGGTACTTGATCACGAGCTTACCGCTCTCTTCCATGATTGTGAAGTTGGTTGTTGTCAGGCTTGTGACGGAGCCACTCAGCGTGATGTTGCCCGAGGATGTCACGGTGCCAGAGAGCGTTAGGCCGTTGGCCGAGCCAGTACCAGCAACAGAAGAAACGGAGCCACCACCAGTGCCAGCACCGATGGCCGTGCGGAAGTCCGCAGCGTTCAAAGACGAGACGGTGTT
>Ga0222712_10000360_pt1 | contig 62404 bp, 103 predicted proteins | sample C33_657DmetaG_FD_165043 | JGI IMG/M metagenome (GOLD analysis project Ga0222712, IMG submission 165043) | Estuarine water microbial communities from San Francisco Bay, California, United States - C33_657D | ecosystem: Environmental > Aquatic > Marine > Unclassified | place: USA: California... | reverse complement strand
AACAAATTAACAATAACAATTTAAACATCCACGATTATGATGAATTCAATTCAAAAACAAGTTAGAATTTCTTTAAGTCCTTCACAAGAACAATATGCTCAAATTAGAGCAGAGTATCTTGCTAAAACAGGGTCGGACAATTATTATGACAATCCAGAATTTTTTGATGGATTAGTTAAGTTACATAGAGAGGAATGGACGTTGGAAAATGTTACGTTCACCCAAGCTCAGGCTTTTGCTGAACCGATTCGTATTGCAAATCCTGATCAATGTGTTTCTCTTTACAATGATAAAAACGGAAGTTTTATCGGTAACACAACTTGGAATGACCAAATCAAAATGTTTTGGGAATATCCAGTCTATACTGAATTAGGTGCTGAAATTATGCTGATGCGTCAAACCGAAGCAGCTGATCAAGGTCTAATCGCTTCATGGGAATAAACAATTCTCATTTCAATTGTATAATCTACAAATTTAATTTATATGAACCACAGAAAAATATTTGGCGCAGCCCTTGGAATTATTGCATTAGCAACATTAACAATTCCATTATTTGACGGAGTTGCCCATCTTATGAATCAACCAAATTCACTAGCTTATTTAGGACCAGTCGTAATGTTCGTTGGCGGAGCTGGACTAGGATATGGAATATTCTTATTGTCAAATTCAATTTATAATCAAGTAAAACCAAAAATAGAATGTCAGAAAAAAGCTACTGGGAAATCCAGCAAGAAGAACGTGAACAAGAAAAACAAAAACAACAACTAAAAATCAAAAAAATGGTAAAAAGAATCCTAATTGGAATTGCAGCATTTATTGCGCTAATCGTGATGTTTCAATCTTGTGAAAGAATCGACGCAGGTCATGTCGGAGTTAAAGTTAATCTTTACGGAAGTGGTAAAGGAGTAGATGATGTAACAGAATGTACGGGAATGGTATTTTACAATCCAATCTCTACAAAAATTTATGAGTTCCCAACCTTTATCCAACACAAAGAGTATCGAGATGAGAATTCATTTGTAGTTAACTCTAAAGACGGTAGTGAATTCCAAGTTTCACCAATCATGAACTATTCAGTTCAACGTGAAAAGGTACCTGCAATCTTTGCTAAATATCGTAGATCCCTTCCAGAAATTGAAGAAGGTTTCTTAAAGACAGCAGTTTATGATGCTTTCCGTTTAGCAACTAATAAATACACAGCAGACGAGTTAATTTCTAATAGAGCAGTATTTGAAGTAGAAGTACGTAGATTATTGGAAGGACAATTACTTAAAGAAGGATTTGTTATTAATCAATTCACATCAAATCTAGTTTATCCTGAAACATTTAAACGTTCAATTGAAGCTAAGAATAATGCAGTTCAATCAGCACTTAGAGCAGAGAATGAAGTTAAAACTGCCGAAGCACAAGCCAAAATTAAAATTGCAACTGCAAATGGTAATGCTCAAGCAATGTTAACTGCTGCAAAGGCTGAAGCCGAAGCAAATAGTTTGAAACAGAAAACTATTACTCCAATGTTGTTACAATTAGAATGGATTAACAAATGGAATGGTAAGTTGCCTGAAACAATGTTAGGAGACAAAACTAATGCAATGATTGGTATTAAATAAACCACACCTATAATAAATCAAAGTAAAGGGTCCTAAATATTTAGGACCCTTTTTGTTAATAAAATTTTAAATTATGATAGACAATAGCAAAGAATATATTTTATGCGCAGCCGTATGGTACTTAGATTTACCAATGAAACGACCACAAGTTCTAGAAAATCGAGGATTTCGTCCTTACAATGTTGATAAAGGAGTTGTTATTAGCGGATGGAGACATGGGAATTGCTTGTACCAAATGGTTGCAATTACTGGACTTCGTTCAATTCCAGCCGAAGCCGGAGAGGAAATTCAAGGATTCTTAACCAACAAGAATAGATTTGTAGATAGAGAGGAAGCTGGTCAAATTGCATTTGCAGCAGGACAAACACAAGAACTAAAGAAATTCTTGTACTCTGAAGATATTTACTAAAATGTTAATAACTTTTTGAAAAAAAGTGAAAATAGTTGCATAAAAGTTTTTCCGTTTGAGAAATTATGTTTATATTTACATATCATTAATTAAAACAATAACAACATGAACTATTCAAAAATCCTTTCAGAAATTAACAACCTTTCAACTGCTGAACTTTCTCAGCTTAACCAAGACCTAATTGATATTATCAAATTACGTCGTAGACAAGATGCTCGTATGGTTAAGAGATCACTTGAAGTTGGTATGACCGTTAAAGTTAACCATCCTCAAGCTGCTGGTAAAACATTCACAGTTATTAAAATTAACCGTACTAAAGTACATTTGAGAGAAGATGGTAAAATTAGTCTTATCTCTGCCCCTCTTAGTTTAACTGAAGCTATTTAATAAATCTAAAAATACGATTATGAACGTACAAGATCAAATCTCTTTAGTAGAAAAAGAAGTAAAACAATTCTACGAAAAAAATGCATCATGGTGCAAGTTAGAAAACCTTAGTGAAAGTGAGAAATCTCATATCATCAAAATCGGAACCTCGATTCTTTGTACAAAATGGAAAGTTGGTTATGAAGGCGGTGGATTTGTACAAGCATTTGTTAGTAACAATTTAATGGGAGCTCTTGGTGCCGCTGATGATACAACAGTCAAAGGACTTCAATTCTTTAGTAGATTGGTATACAATGTTGGAAAACCAATGGAGTTATGTCGAATTGAATCAAGCTTAAACTAATGGAGAAATTCAGCATCAAACCACATGGACAGTATGGTACTGTATTCGGATTTGTAAATACCTTAACTGGTACTTATATAATTCCGGGTTGGTACCCTGTTCCAGCTGGAACTCTTCGCGAGCAAGTAGAGTTTGATATGAGTGATTATATTCCACGAGAAACAAAGACTCCAGAAGTGACGAAAACACTAGCATCTAAGGTCTACAGAGTTGAAGCTTCAAAGCCGGGTAACTTCTACGAGGTTAAAAACCAGAATGGAAATTGGAGTTGCTCATGTCCTTCCGCATCTTTCCACAGAGGAGATTGCAAACATGTAAAGAAACTAAAAAGTGAATTGTTAATAACTTTTTGAAAGTTTTTCACAAAAACGTTTCGGTTTTGAAAAATTATGTTTATATTTACATATAACAAATTAACAAAAACATGATGCCACAGATATTTAAAGTAGGAGGTTGTGTTAGGGATAAATTCCTTGGACTTGACTCAAAAGACATAGATTTTACTTTTGTTCTAGATGAACTAGACCAGACAGTAGAGCAAGGATTCCAGATCATGACTGATTGGATGACTGAAAGAGGATTTGAAATCTTTTTGAGTACACCTTCTTGCTTTACTATTCGTGCACGTTTTCCAAAGGACCATCAATTTACTGGACTTGTTGCCGATTTTGTAATGGCAAGAAAAGAGGTTGGATATGTTGAAGGAACTCGCCAACCGATTCTAGAACTTGGAACTCTACACGATGACTTACTTCGTCGAGATTTCACAGTCAACGCAATCGCTGAAGACGAGGATGGAGTACTTATTGACCCATTCCATGGTGTTCAACATATTCGTGAAAGGATTTTGGTTACTCCACTTCCAGCAGCACAGACTATGATGGACGATCCATTGCGAATCTTAAGAGCATTGAGATTTTCTATCACAAAGGATTTTGATATTACTCATGATATTCTGATGGCAATGAAACAGCCAGATATTCTTGAAAAACTAGAGTTGGTTGTTAGTGCTGAACGAATCAGAGAAGAGGTTTTGAAAATGATGAAACATGACACTGTTAAAACTCTTAAAATGTTAAACGCTGTCGACCATGAGATTGTACCAGGATTTACACAGTTGGTATTTGGACGTGGTTTATGGTTAAAACCAACTTTTGAACTATGAAAATAATCTATATGGAGCAGACAATCATCATGATTGCTAAACAAGACCAAGCTTTTGCACAGGAACTAATCAAATCGGGGCAAGTAAAACAAAGTGGTGGATTAAACTATTTAGTAATTGAACAAAATGAAGAAAATGGACAATAAAAAACAGGACATCGCAGTAACAATTGGAGTAGTTGCATGGTTTGCAATAATAATTGTAGTTGCCGTAATAATTTGTTAATAACTTTTGGAAATAATTTGTAAAAAGTTTTACCGTTTGAAAAATTATGTTTATATTTACATATCATTAATTAAAACAATAACAACATGAACGTAGAATTTTTAAACACATTATCGGGAATTAACAAGGTACTCTACAAAACTTCTTATGAGTTTCATATGAAGTACAGTAACAACGCAACTGAGGAATCAGCACACCAAGCTGGTTTAGATAAAATCAAGAGTGTTAGTAAATTAAGCGAAGAGTTTGACAAACCTCAAACTTATGTTAATCTTTCTACTGGAAAGAGATTTACTTGCACTGAAAACGAATTAATGGCTAAACACGCATAATTATGAACACAGCAGAAAAAATGTTAGAGTACATGAATAGTCCTGAAGGTGAAAAGGCCATGAAGGAATATTTCCATAAATTATATGAACGTGAGCAGATCAAAATTAACAGAGCAGAAAAGTTATTACAAAGATATGGAGTTTGTGACGATTCTACTTTTGATTATTTAATGCTAGATATTTTAGAGAAACAAGAGAAGTATGACGCACGTCACTATGACACTTACACTGACCGTGCTTTACATATCATGAATTTAATGTGGGAAATTGCATCTCTTAAAGGAGTTGAAATCGAACCAATCGATGGCTTAACTGAGAACTTCCCGTCAGCAGTTTATGACTATTATGGTTATCAATTTGCAATCACACATGGTCAAGGTTCAGTGTTAAGTGTTTATCGTCAAAAAGAATTAAGATACAGAAGCTAATGAAAAGATTTAATGAATGGTGCAGCCGAATGGACGAAAAATTAAAAGATGTCAGTTTTCAAGATTTCTTTTATGCCTTATTTCCATTCTCAATTTTCTTTAAAAGAAAACAAAAAGAGACATCAAAGAATTTTGTGTATGACATAAAACACGGAAATCCTATACAAATTAGAAGCACTAAGAACATGTCTAATATGGAAATGTTGTATGGATCCGATGTTTCACGAGGTACTAACTTTGCTTTAGATGTTGTTAAAGTAGGAATCAAACGAGAAATTTGTGAAGAAATTATGAAAGGTGATCTTATCGAGTGGATGTCACAAGATACTCCTACTGGAACTCAAATCACTGGAAGATTATTTGTTAATAAGTTTTCAAATTAATTCACCAAAAGTTTCTCCGTTTGAAAACTTTTGTTTATATTTACATATAACATTAAACAATTCGATACATGAAGCATTTAAATTTAGTAGACCTAGAAAAATCAGATATTAAATATCAAATCCACAGATTCCCTGATGGACAACAATCAATCACACTTTTACCACCTTCATCTCCTGAAGATTTACAACAAGTTGTTATTGATTCTCGATTCAACTCTTTTAAAGACCTTGAATTAATCATTTGCGCAAACCAAGCATTAAGAAATGTTGGAGCTGGAGCAGTTGGTTTACATGTACCCTACTTCTTAGGTTCTCGTTCAGATCGTCGATTTGAATTTGCAAGTGTTAACTACTTAAAGCAAGTTATTTGTCCAATTATCAACTCACAGAAATTTGATGTTGTAATTACATTAGATCCACATAGCGACGTTCTAGAAGCTTGTATTGATCGATATGAAAAAGCGCCAAACTTTCCAGTTGTTAAATATGCATTGAAAGAAATTGACAACCGAGACGGTGCTCAAGACCGAATTTGTTTAGTAAGCCCAGATGCTGGAGCTTATAAGAAAATCTTTGATGTTGCCAAAGAATTCAACATTGAAAATATTGTTACAGCAAACAAGGTTAGAGACCTAAAAACTGGTAACATTCTTAGAACTGAAGTTCCAAATTTACCACAAAATCAAGACCTTAAATATGTTATCGTTGATGATATTTGCGATGGTGGTCGAACATTCGTTGAATTGGCTAAAGTTATTAAAGAACAGAGACCAAATGCCGAAATCTATTTGATCGTAACTCATGGTATTTTCAGTGCTGGTTTTGAAACACTAACACAATACTTTAATGGTATTTTCTGTACTAATAGCGTTAAAGACATCACAGATGACGAATACGAAGTAAAAACTAAGACCAAAACTTTTAACGTATACTAATGTACACAATTGATTCATTAGCAACTCTAGGGTATGTTGTAGAAATATCTCTAGACCGAACAGGTACTCCTAAATACGCATTTGACATATACAAATATGAGCATTTTGGGAACTATGAGTTAATTAATGTACATGAATGGTTTTTATACCGCACATGGCAAGAAGCATTTGATGCTGCTGTCGAAGAACTAAAATATTTAAAATTAATATAATGGCTAAGGAAGAGACAACACAAGTTATCGTATTACAGCACGACCCAATTCTAGGATCTCGTTACGTTCTACAAGAAGTTAAATTAGAAATAGAAGAAACAACAAAAGAAGAGGAAGAATAATGGAATCAATCTACACGAGAGAATATCGAATGTATGGATTGGTACCTTATAATTTAAGTCCAATCCAACAAGGCATCCAATTTGGTCATGCTGTTGTTGAATATGGACTTGAATTCTTTGAAACTCCGGCATATCAAGAATGGGCCAGAAGAGATAAGACATTTATTATCTTAAATGGTGGGACAACCAATGATAATAACATGAGATTAGGAACTCTTCAACAGAACTACTACGAATTAACTGACCGTGGTATTAAAGTTGGAGAATTCCATGAACCAGATCTGGGAGATCAAATGACGGCGGTAGTTTTCCTAGTCGATGACCGAGTTTTTGACAAAGTTGCTTGGCCAGATTATGCTGGACCATACTATATCAATGGAGTTACTCCAATTGAAATGGATTATTATGAATGGAAGATGAAGTTTGCCGAAACTGAAAAGGAAGCAGAACAAATTATCTTCTTACGAGAATTTTTAAAAAGATTTAGACTAGCATAACATGGGACAATTAAACGCATTTTTAAAATCAATTATGAATTATCAAGAAGTAGAAGGCGACTTAATTAAGTTAGCCAATTTAGGAAGATTCGACGTTATTGCACATGGTTGCAATTGTTTCTGTCGAATGAAACGTGGAATTGCTCCACAAATAGCACAGGCATTTGGTTGTGATAAATTTCCATTAGAAGATTTCAATTACACCGGTGATTTTAACAAGTTAGGACAAATTGATTATCAAGCAGTAACATTAGCGTATGGCACTGATGAAGAGAACATCACTGAATTTGATTTGACTGTTGTTAATGCATATACACAATATCAATGGGGTACTGAATTGAAACCATTTGACTATGACGCATTCACTCTGTGTATGAGAAAAATGAATCATGTTTTTGCAGGAAAACGAATTGGTTTACCTCAAATCGGATCACATTTAGCCGGAGGAGATTGGGAATTAATCAGACCAATTATCCAAAGAGAATTAAAAGATTGCAACGTTACGGTAGTAATTTATAAACCAGAATAAAAAGTACAATTAATGGGAATAGCATTAGCAATTGTGGTAATCCACTTTATCGCCGATTTCATTTTTCAAGCTGAAGAATGGGCAACAAACAAAAGTAAAAGTAACTTAGCATTATTTAATCATGTTGGAACTTATTCCCTACTTTGGTTATTTGCATCTTGTATTTTACTAGGAATCGAGAGGCCTCTAGAATCTACTGAATGGTATATCTTTAACGCTTTATTCTTTTCAGTCGTAACATTCATTGCACACTTTGCAACGGATTATGTTACTAGCCGAATTGTTAGTAAAAGATTTAAAGATGGATATTATGGTAGTCCAATTCCAAACTTAGGAGCATTTACAATTATTGGACTTGACCAAGTTTTACATTATGCTCAATTATTTTACACATTTAAATTTATAGTTGGATAATGGAAAACAAGAAAGTTACATTTACATGGAAACCTATTACACTTCCAACAATTATATTTTCGCTTCCAACTGCAATGATAGGTTATCAAATTCATTCAAGTGGATTTTGGGCTATAATGGATTTCATATTTTGGCCGTTGGCCTGGATTAAGTGGTTTATTTTTCATGAAGTAAATCTTACAATAATCAAATCAGCATTTGACTGGTTTTTAAAATAAAATAAAATGTTTCACGATTTATTTGAATGGATTTCAACACAAATTAGAACTAATCAATTTTTTGGTGCTGCTGCATTTGCATCGGTTGCCGCTGCTCTTTTTGCATCTTTAAAAGGAGTTCCAAAATGGATTTATGACCGAATAGTATTGTTGATTTCTTACAAAGTTACAATTTATCAAACAGACGAGTTGTACGATTATATCACATCATGGATTAGTGATAACCATAAGAGTAAGGCAAGGAATGTAGAGTACTCGACAAAATCAGTTGATGATGGAAATTATCCGCTTGAAGAAGAAGACACTAGAGTTGGTAAAAAAGCAAAAGAAATTAAAGAGATACCAATCGAAGATTTCTTTTACATGAGAAAATATGGACGATGGATTCGTATTTCTTTTGGTCGTGATAAATTAGAGAATGCAAATAATCTAAAATCAGTTTATTTAAAGCATTACACATTTAAAGGAATCTTTGCATCTCGTTCAATTAGAAAATTGATTAGAGAGATTAATGAACATTATGGAAATATCAAGAGAGAACCTAGGTTCTATATTTCTAGAGGACATTATTTCTCTTATATGCAAACAATCAAAGGGAAACCGTTAAGTCAGGTTGTTCTAAATGGACCATTAAAAGATTCTATCCTTAAAGATATTACAACTTGGAGAGATTCAAAGGAAGAATATAACCGACGTGGAATCGCACATAAAAGAGGACACTGTTATTTCGGCCCTCCAGGAACTGGTAAAACAACTCTTGCCAGAGCAATCGCAATCGAATACGAGATGGACGTTTATAATGTTAACCTAAATAATATTGATGGAGATGATGATATGTTATCAATGTTTGCTGAGGTTAATCCAAATTCGATTCTCTTATTTGAAGATATGGATGCTTATTTTGACATGAGAGAGAAGGTTAATAAAGACTCAAAAATTACTTTTAGCGGTTTATTAAATGCACTTGACGGTGCAATTAGTCTAAATAATGTTTTGATAATTATTACAACAAATCACATTGAGAAATTAGATCCAGCCCTATTAAGACCAGGTCGAATCGATCTTATTAAGGAACTTGGATTTGCAAAGACGGCTGAAGCTGAAGAGTACTTGTCGATGTTCTACTTAAAAGATATTAAGTTAGATTTTGATATTGAAACCTCGATGTGTAATATTCAAAATGTTTGTTTGGCAAATCCAGACGATTCAGATAAGGCTATTAGCACCTTACAAAAAATGTTAATAACTTTTTGAAAATAACTCACTAAATGTTTCTCCGATTGAAAAACATTGTTTATATTTACATATAACAAATTAATAAAGATACAATATATGAATCCATTATTTTTAACAGACGGTTACAAAACAGGACATCACCAACAATATCCAAAAGGAACTACGTTGGTTTATTCAAACTTTACTCCTAGAAGTAATAAGTATGCTCCTAAAGGTTGTGACGAATTAGTATCATTTGGACAACAAATGGTAATTAAACAAATCCACGAGGCATTTGAAAAAGATTTCTTTAGTCGTCCAAAAGACGAAGTTTGTGGAGAAATGAAACGAGAATTATCAATGTACTTAAACACTGATTATGATGTTAGTCATTTTGAAGCTCTTCATGATTTAGGTTACTTGCCTATTAATGTTAAAGCAATCGAAGAAGGAGCTTTAGTTCCAATGAAGGTTCCAGTCTTAACAATTTACAATACACATCCAGATTTCTATTGGGTAACAAATTATCTAGAGACAGTTATTTCTAACTTGTTGTGGAAACCAATGACTTCTGCAACTATCGCACATGCTTACCGTAAATTATTTACAGCATGGCAAGAGAAAACTGACGCTGAAAAAGGTTGGTTCGTAGATTGGCAAGCACATGATTTCTCAATGAGAGGTCTAGATTCAATTGATGCAACTATCTCTTCAGGTCTTGGTCACTTAACAAGTTTTTCTGGTTCTGATAGTTTACCTGCAATCTTTGGAGCCCGTAAATTCTACAATGAAGATGGATTTGTAGCTGGATCAGTAAATGCAACTGAACATTCAGTTATGTGTGCTGGATCTAAAGAAGATGAGATTGGAACTTTCCGAAACTTAATGGAAACATATCCAACTGGAATTCTTTCTATTGTTTCAGATACTTGGGATTTATGGAAAGTTTGTACTGAACATTTAGTTACTCTTAAAGAAGAGATCCTTGCAAGAGATGGTAAAGTAGTTATTCGTCCTGACTCTGGAGATCCAGTTGATATTATTTGTGGATTGAACTCAAAACCTCCAATTATGATAGATTCAGAATTATTGAAATCGAAAGATGTTCACAATGAACCTAAAGTAAAAGGAGTTATTGAATTACTTTGGGATGTGTTCGGTGGAACTATCAACGAACAAGGTTACAAAGTCCTAGATCCACATATTGGAGCAATCTACGGAGACAGTATCACATTAGATCGTGCAGAACAAATCTTTACAAGATTAGAAGCTAAAGGATTTGCAAGTACAAATATCGTATTAGGAGTTGGAAGTTTTACTTACCAATATAACACTAGAGATACATTTGGTTTTGCAATGAAAGCAACTTATGTTGAAGTAAATGGAGAAGGTCGTGAAATCTTCAAAGATCCAATCACAGATGATGGTGTTAAAAAATCTGCAAAAGGTTTGCTAAGAATTACAACTGGAGAAGATGGTTATAAATTAGTCGATCAACAAACTTGGTCCGGAGAGAAAGCAACTGATATGAGATGTATCTATGAAAATGGTACTTTTGGAAATCAAACTACTTTAACTGCAATTCGCACAAAATTAAAATAACCATGATTTTCATAGCAATTTATATTATAGGGTATTTTGCATCGCTTTGGGCGATGCATACCTATAAAAAGCAATTAGACCTTGACCATTATGATAACACAGATCCAAAAGATTTATGGCCTGATGATTATGAGTCAAATTCAGAGGCTTATACAACTATGAGTTTTGCGTGGCCTTTATTTTGGTTTATGATGATTTTAAAACTGGTTTGGAATGGTCTTATGTTTATCTCAAAAAAATTAGAAAAATGAATAGAAAGAATATAACATTATTAATATTAATCTTCGCAGCGATTGTAACCTTTTTGGTTACAAGTTGTGAAGGTACTGTACAAGTTTCAAATAAACCAGATCCTCATCGAATGGAGCTTGATAATGCTTCACGCTACTGGGATCAGAATTACAGTGTCTATACTCTTGAAGGCTGTGAATATATTGTTGTTGGCGTTGGTAAAATGCAATGGGGATCTCACAAAGGCAATTGTAAAAACCCGATACATAAAAACACACAAGATGGAAGTAATTAAAGCACCGTTAATGCCAACGTGGAATCTCGACAATGACGTAACAGTTTTCTTAGCAGGTTCTATTGAAATGGGAGCTGCTGAAGATTGGCAATCAGTAATACCTGAATTATTTAAAGATCGAGATGCGTTGACATTTTTGAATCCTCGTCGAGATGATTGGGATTCTAGTTGGGAACAAAAGGAATCTAATCCACAGTTTAGCAAACAGGTAAATTGGGAAATGAATATGCTAGATGTATGTGATATTATCTTCATGTACTTTTCACCAGAGACAAAGAGTCCAATTAGTCTATTAGAACTTGGTTTATATGCTGATTCTGGTAAAATGATTGTTTGTTGTCCTGATGAATTTTGGCGTAAAGGCAACGTAGATATTGTTTGTAGCCGATACAACATTCCAGTTTATAATACTCTAGATGCTGCAATTGGTCGATTAAGAACTGAATTGAAAGATGTAAAATAAATTTAAAATAAATCACTCGGCATTTTTTTATGTCGAGTTTTTTGTTTATATTTACATATAACATTAAAACATTAACAAAATGAAAAAATTATTTATTATTGCAGTAGCAGCTATCTCATTAGCATCATGTACTGACAATCAAATGGCAAGATCATTTGGAGGAACTGAAGTTATTAACTTAGAGCCTGGTAGCCGTTTAGTAAACGTTACTTGGAAAGGTAAAGATGCAAGTCTTTGGATTTTAACTAAGAAAGATACCACTAAAGCAACTACTTATTATTTCACTGAAAAATCAGGTTACGGAGTAATGGAAGGTCAAGTAATTATTAACGAAAAATAAAATATCATGAACAAAGCACAATCTCTTAGATTAATTGAAGTAACAAGCCAAAGACAAGCTGACAACGGAACTGTATGTTTCCATGACCCAATTACAAATTGCGATTATATGAGTTATGAAAGTGGTTATGTTCGTCGTAAATATTCAGGTCGAGATTGGCGTGGTAATGTGGTTAACACAGTTTATCAGTTGAATAAAACTAGACAAGTTCCAATATCATACATTGATTGGTATGGAAATCCTCGTACTTCAGAAAAAACTGAACGTATTCTAGTTCCAACACATGAAGATCGTTTAGAAATTATCTACAGAGCAACTACAAATTATCGTAGAACTTTAGGTAAAATCTAATGACTGATAAGCAAAAATTAATCTGCGAGTCGATGGTTCCTTTAATTATAGGACTCAGAAAATATCCAAATGATAGTTGTTTTAAGCATTGTCTTAGTAAAATTATTAGGAAATTTACTGAATATCCTGGAGATATTGGAATTCCATACATGTATTCTTTAGCTGCATTAGAAGCTGCTGAGAATATTGGATTAGATGCTGAAAAATTAATGTGGACCGGGTATTTAGACCAAACAACAAAAAGAGGTCTTAAAGATATTGGCCATGGAACCGGTATTTTTCACCACGAACATATTATTCCAATATCACAAACAATTCAAAGGCTTTTACTATTAGAAGATTTAAATTCTGAAACAGTTTATAAGTTACTTATTGAGAATTATAAAATTGCATGGATTCTTAAAACTGAGCAAAAAATATTAGACACTCATAATAAAAGTTCTATTAGAACACCAGAGTTATTAAATGTATTACAAATTTATATTAAAGGTTTTAATTGCTAATGACTAGAATTAACGCAACAATCCCACCTGCTGCTCTTTGTGACCAACACCTAGTAGCCGAATATCGAGAGATATTAAGAACTACAGCGTTGGCTACAAAGAATCCAGTCGACCTGTCAAAGTTACCTCAGCAATTTACATTAGGAACTGGACATGTTAAGTTCTTTTATAATAAGCTGAAATATATTCATTCCAGATTTGATCAGCTTCGGCAAGAGTTATTAAACCGAGAATTTGCCGCAAATATCGAATGGAATGATGAACGACTAAATGGTCGACTGGAGTTATACCAGGATTGGCATGGAACCAATGAGGCTAACCAATTAGTGATTGATAGAATATATGAACGCGCAGTTACAATGAAGCGGATCACACTTGGTAGTAAACAAATAACGTCTGAAGAATATAAGACTATATTAAATAATTCAATATGACCAGAGAAGAATTTGATAACTTCTTACAGAACGAAGTTACTCTAACAGGTTGGAATGGAAGGAGAATAGATTCATTTGGTTTCTTTTCATTTGGAGAAGGTTGGTATGATTTAACTGCACAGTTAATTAAAGATTGTTTAGCTGCGGGATGGGATGGAGAACTTCACCAGTCTAAAGAAAAATTTGGTGGATTGAGATTCTATATTGGTTCAGGTAATGAGAAAATCTGGAAGATAATTCAAAAAGCCGAAGCAGATTCTTACGATACTTGTGAAACTTGCGGAACTAAAGAGCAGATTGGCCGAACCAGAGGATGGATTACAACACTTTGTAAACCTTGTGCTGAAACTGCATTTGAAGATAAAAATATTATGACTGCCAGTTTAGAAGACTGGTGGAAACCAAAAGAAACTCCACATGAATATTTATAATAACATTTTAATGTATTTTGCAATTGGAATCGCCGTCAATATAATTATTGATGTACTTGTGTCTATTATTAGAGCTGAAGAGTACCGATTAACAAATTATGAAAGAACAATCATTTGTCTTATTTGGCCAATTGCTGTACTATATGCTATTGTAGGAATAATTAATCCAAAAAACTAGTATGCCAGAATTAGCAGAACTTAGACTAACCGCTGATTATATTAATCAAGAAGCTCAAAATCGAGTTTTTACCAGCGTTAAAAAGAATCCGGTCCATAAAGGCAAAGAGGTTGAAATTCCATTCAATGGTTTTACTATTTCTGCCGAAAGCCGTGGTAAAGAGTTAATGTTAACCTTAACACAGTACAATTCTCCGCATCAGGTAAAATTGTTAATGACAATGGGAATGTCAGGCCATTTTAATTGGGTCGAAACTGGAGTCATTTCAAAACACTCGCATTTAAGATTTCAATCTGAAAATGGATCCCTTGATTTTGTTGATGTTCGAAGATTTGGCAAATGGAAACTAGTTGAAGATTGGTCAGATAATAGAGGTCCAGATCCAACCCAACAATTTCAAGATTTTGTCAGAAATATCAAAGCAAATCTACATAAAAAAGATTTTGATAAACCTATTTGTGAAGTGTTAATGAATCAAAAATGGTTCAATGGAATTGGTAATTATCTTAGAGCTGAAATCTTGTATCGAATGGATATTAATCCTTTTATGTCGGCAAGAGAGGCTTTAACCAAACACACTAGCATTTTTAGTCTTTGTCGAACTATTCCAGAAACAGCATACTTGCTTGGTGGTGGAGAACTTAAAGATTGGAAGAACCCATTTATATTTGAGACAGTTGAAGATGTTAAACGAGGTTGGAAAGAATTCATGTTATGTTATGGAAATCCTACAATGGCAACCATGATTGATAATAATGGAAAGGGTCGTAGATTTTGGTATGACCCAAAATGGGAACAGCTTAATGAAGAAACATGGTGTCATTATAGCGGAATGCCTAGTCCAAAGGCATATGAAACAAAAGAAAATTAAACAATATAAGAAATATGGATAGTAAAATCGTATTAGTAGGTAAGGCTGCATCAGGTAAGGATCATTTTAGAAAAATATTAATTGATAGAGGATTTAAATATGGTGTCTCCCACACCACTCGACCACCCAGGATTGGAGAAGTAGATGGTGTTGATTATCATTTCACCACAGTTGAAGAGTTCAAGAAGATGATCGATAGTGATCAGTTCGTTGAATGGCAAGAGTTTGTTGGATTCTATTATGGAATTCATAAAGACGAATTTGAACGTTGTGATTCAATGATTCTTAACGTCGAAGGACTTGCAATGTTACCAGAAGAATATCGTAAAAGATGTTTTGTTATTTACTTAGATATACCATTTGAAGTAAGAGCTGAGCGTTTAGCAGGACGTGGAGATACTCACGATCCATGGGAACGCAGAATTGCAGCAGATGAGAAACAGTACGAAGGTTTTACAAACTACGACTGCCGGATAAACAACCCAAAATTTTAATATATAAAACATAAATAATTACACATGGCAAAAGAAACAACTTTAGAAGAATTAAAAGCTCTTCGTAATGAATTAGAAGTGAATGTTGCAGATTTCCAAACTGAATTAGCTCAGAAAGAATTCGCAATCGATTTTGAATCAACTCAAAACATCACTAAAGTTATTAACCACTTAAATAAAGATGTCGCTTGGAGTTCTAAAAACTCAGCATTATTGGTAAATTTGCACGACAACTTAAAAGCTGAAAAGCAAAGAATTACTCTTGAAGAACAAGCAGCAAAACAAGAAAAACGTGCTTTAGAAGCAGGTGAAGCTTCTACAATCTATTTAAAGCCAATTGACTTAAATACATTGTATCAATCTTTGTTAAGTGTACAAAGTACTGGCATTGAATCAGCACGTAACTACATCAAATTGTTAACAAACATTGGTGGTCAGATTTCAGAAGCTATGAAAGAAATGGCTGAAGAGAACAAAAAAGTACAAGCTCTTCATACTGAATTAGGAGAACTTGATAAAAGAATCGCTGAATTTGGAGTTCCTGTTGCAGAAGCAGTAACCGCAGAAGCAGTACAAGAATTAATTGATGAAACTAGCAAGTAAATCAAAGAATAGAATCGAATTAGTTGATATTATTTCCGAAGGCATTTCTACCAAAGATGTCTTCGGAACTATCAATTATAAAAAACAGTCAGAAGATAAAATTAAGCAATTTATCTACCCACATCTAGTCGAAAGTCTAGGTAATTTCATTGCCGAGAAAAAAGACATGGACAGTTCTTTAGCTAGAGAAAAAGCTAAATCATTGTTGAAATGGGAAGGTAATGTCAATACAACTGTACACAACATGATTTTCATGGGTACTTCAAATCGACCAGATATGAGTATTGAGTACAGTGGAGTTAAAATTGCAATTGAAATTAAACGTGGAGACAGAGGAGCCGATTTACGTGCTGGATTTGGTCAAAGTTTAGTTTATTCAACTGTTTACGATTTTATCATTTACATGTTCATTGATTGTTCAGAAGATGGCAGAATTAAGAATGCCAAAACTGGAATTTCTGAAGAGAAATTCTTAGAAAATTTATGGGATAATTTCAACATCAAATTTATAGTAGTTTAATGCCAACAATATATTTTACATCTAACCAGCAGTTTGGGAGACCAAGCGCTATTCGTGATTTTGCACGACCATTCGAGACGGTTGAGGAAATGAATCATTTTTTGATTGCTTCATGGAATTCAACAGTTAAAATCGATGATATTGTCTATGTGTTAGGTAATTTTGCATGGGATCCTACTACAGCTGAAGACGTTATTAAAAAACTAAATGGTACAATCATCTTTGTTCAAGGTGAACATGATTCGGCCATTGTTGATTTATCAAAACGTAAAGTTATGCCACATCATGCAGCGTTAATTGAACCTCTTTTTAGTTCATCTGCTGATAAAATATCTCTTTCATACTGGCCTCTTCATGAATGGCCTGGAAAGAGCAAAGGATATTACCACTTCTTTGGTTATCCTAATAAGAAATACAAAACTGACCACAAGAAGAGAATGGTCAATGTTTCCTGTGACTTCTGGAGCTACAAGCCTAAGTCTTTAGATTCTATAATGGATCTTTTTAATGATATTGAGAGTTAACTAGTTGTGAATGTTAATAACTTTTTTTCAAAATAATCGCAAAAAAGTTTTACCGTTTGAAAAATTATGTTTATATTTACATATCATTAATTAAAACAATAACTCATCATGACAAAATTAACTTACAGAGAATTAACAGAAAACTATTTAGCAACTAAATCTGAAAAAGATTTCACAGCCCTTTATCGTAAAGTTAAACCAGGATTGCGTTCTTATATCAATAAGATCGTTAAAGATTCTGAAGCAACTGAAGATATTGTTGTTAATACTTTGACTAAACTTTGGACCAAAATCGATCAATACGATCCACAGTATCAAATCACTACTTGGTTATATCGTATTGCATTCAATGAGTGCTTAGGTTATATCAATGAACGTAACAAAAAGACTTCTTTAACTCGCTTACAAGAGTATGGTTTAGAAGTAAATGACGGTGGTACTGTCGTGGTAGAAACTATTGGTTCTCTAGTCGAAGAATTAGATTTCCGTACTGAAATGGACATGATTGACGAAGACAATGCATTACAAGCACGTTATGATAATTGCTTAAAAGCAATGGAGAAATTGAAACCAATTTATCGTGAAATCATAGTTGATCGTTTAATCAACAAGGTTAAGTATGAAGACTTAGCTGATAAGTACAATTTGCCGTTGCAAACCATTAAAAATCGTATCCGTCGTGGAAAATCCCTTATTGCCGAATCATTTGGAACCCCAGCTGGAAAATAACGGCTGGCACTTTTGTTATTGGGACGAACCAAAATGGATTACAAAACAAAATCATGAGCATATCAGAAAAGAACAGCAAACCTCCAGTGATAGTCGTTTACCGAGTATCGGAGAGAGCAAAGACATATAAGATGGTAGTATTCAAAAACCATTTGGTTGATGATATTATTACAACAGAAAAAAGGAAACCACTCTTGCCTTATGAATATGTGTTTGATGAAGTTTGTGTTGGCGAAAGTTGTATAGCAACATATTTAAAAAAATACAAGCTTAAAAAATACGACACAGTCGACTAAAATACATTAAAGCGTAGAAACACTCTGGTTTTAAAAATATATAAATTAAATTTAAAAATAGAATGTTGAAGCATAATGCCAAATAAATTCAAAATTAATAAAACAGGAACAGAGCCTAATTCTGTTTTTAAAGGTAACTGGGCCGTTGGTACTACTCCAAATAATATAGGAGATGGACCAAGTTCAGCAACAGGTTTCTATAACGGTGCTGAGATACCATCTGGAGGATATACAATATATGGTCCTACTGGTGTTGTTTTTGCTGCAAGAAATGATAATGAAGTAGTTGGTTATGCTAATCGTTTAGGAGCTAATGTTGCTAGTGCTAGTGCAGCGTTAACTTGGTTTGCAGCTCAAACCGGCTATGTTGTGTTAAACCAATCTTTTGAAAAAATTGTAACAAATGGTCTAGTTTTCCATGCTGATGGTTCTCATGTTTCTAGTTTTGTTAATAGCGAACCAACATCTAATTTAATTCCTAACCCAACTGTTAATTCATTACCTACTACCGGAAACGGATGGGGTACGTACAATACCAATCAATATTGTGGAAATAATGGATGTGCAACATACTGGGATATTCCTGCAATTGCATCTGTATCTAGTAATATAGTAACAACCGTAAGCGCACATGTAATTAGATCATTTGACGTTATTAATCCTCAAACATCAGGAGGAGGATTAACTGCGGGTACGCAATATCTAGCTAAAAAAATCTCAGATACTCAATTTAGTTTACATGCATATAATGATTCACAAGACGGATCCCAAGGATATTTAAATCCTGCAACCGGAAGATTTAAAGTACATGACTCATTCTGGTTAGATCAGAGAGTTGCTGTTAACTCATCTTCCTTTCCTACAAAATGGTTTGGAAATCCTCACCAACCTAATTCGGCTTTAGTTAAAGAGATTATAACAAACGGTTTTAATGTTCCTGGATTTCCAGTAACTAATTGTATTCGTTTACACTTTTTTAGAGCAGAAGTAACAGATGGTATGGCGTATGGCGTAGATGCTCCTGTTACTATTGGAGTACCAGTTACAACTTCATTTTATATAAGAGCAGCATCTCCATCTGCAGTTGGACAATATATTTCATTTCAACATTACAATTACACTGGTCCTGCTGGAGCATCCGGTTTTGGTTTTGCAGCATATACTGGCGCACAAGGCGAATGGGTAAGACGTAGTTTTACTTTCACACCAACACACAACTCTCTTATTTCATATTTCTTTCCAAATACTGGAGATATGAAAATAGATATTGCTAATATTCAAATTGAACAAAGTTCTAATTCTACACTAACTCCATTTGTAGCAGGTTCAAGATCACAAAATACAGCAATGTATGATTTATCAGGTAATAGTAACAATGGTACATTAATAAACGGACCTACTTTTAGATCTGGATCTATTATTTTTGACGGTACTGATGATTACATTAATATTCCAACATTTGCTAATCAACCATCTTCACAAATAACTTGTGAGGCTTGGATCAATCCAACAGAACCTGTAAGTACCGGTACTGTTAGAGGTGGAGTAATTTCAGCAAATAATACAATGTATTTAGGTATATTTGATTCTAAAGATGGTGGTACAACACATTCACTACACTGGGCAAATGTAACAAATAGTAGTAGACCTTCTAGTACGCATGGTTCAATTCCTAATAACACATGGTCACATATCGTTGGTACATATGACGGTGCAACAAGTATAGCATATATAAATGGTGTTGAAGTTTGGCGTTCAGCGCAAACAGGTACAATTCCAACAGCAACATACGTTGTTGGTACATACGGAAGTGGATTAACAGATGGTGTACATAATTTTAAAGGAGAAGTTGCGGTTGCTAGAGTATATAATAAAGCACTTTCAGCATCAGAAATTTTACAAAATTACAGTACATATCAAAATTTTATGCAATATTTATAAAAATATAGTACAATATGGAAAATAGACAATACATGATTTTTAGCCTTAGTGAAGTTGACTTAATTGATTTTAATGAAGTACTACAAACTTCAGCTGAAACACTTAGAAAATCTAATGATAATACTAAGTCATTTGTGAAATGGGATGGTAGGATGATTTCAGATTCTAGTGATTCATCATTATTTCGACCGGCATTAGATGAAAATGGACAAATATCAGAATTAGAATCTACGGCACCTGAAGCAAACATAGAGATTTATATTCCTGAAAGTGTTAAGGCTCTTACAACAAAAGAGGGACCATATAATCACTCAGAAATTTTAACAATACTTGCGGGTCCGGATTGGACTAATCTAAATCCTACATCATAAAACTTTTTTAAAAAAGTTTGAAACTTTTTTAAACACTACAGTATAATAAGTATAATTTAACAAAAGTAATTATGAAATTTGTAGACGCTTTAAGACAAGAAGACATTTTAACAGAAAATGGAATGGCAACCAATTCAACTTCGTTGAATGCATGTGTTGATTTATTCTTTAACATTGGTGCAATGAGAGGACAAGACAAAGAACGTTTGCTTCGTACCTTTTCTTTAGCATTTAATGAAGATCCAAAACGTGCTATGAAACTTTTGTTTTGGGCTAGAGACGTTCGAGGTGGAGCTGGAGAGAGACAAGTTTTTAAAGACATTATCGCTTACTTGGCCGAAAACCACGATTTGGCTCTAAAACCAAATCTACACTTAATTCCAGAATATGGTCGTTGGGATGACTTATTAGTTCTTACTGGAACTCTTTTAGAGAAAGAAGCATTTACTTTAATCTCAGATGCAATCATCGCAGAAAATGGTTTATGTGCAAAATGGATGCCACGTAAAGGTGCAGTAGCTGAGAAGTTACGTAAATTTACAGGTATGTCGCCAAAACAATACCGTAAATCTCTTGTAGGTTTAACTAATGTTGTTGAAACTAAAATGTGTGCTAAAGAATGGGATTCAATTGAATTCGGTAAATTACCATCAGTAGCTTCAGCAAGATACCAAAAAGCCTTTGGTAAAAATGCATACGAAAGTTATTCAGCTTATATCCAATCATTAGTGAAAGGAGAAGCTAAAATTAATGCAGGTGCAGTGTACCCATACGATGTGACTAAGTCATTGAACCATGGTAACTCAACTGTTGCAAACGAACAATGGAAAGCTCTTCCAAATTACATGGAAGGCGCAAACGATATGATTTTACCAGTTGTGGACGTTTCAGGTTCTATGTCAACTCCAGCCGGAGGTAGCAAAAACGTAACTTGTATGGATGTTGCAATCTCATTAGGTCTTTATATTTCTGAAAGAAATGAAGGTCCTTTCAAAGATGCATTCATCACATTCTCAAGTAACCCACAATTACAAGTATTAAGTGGTTCATTAAAAGATCGCTACGCACAGATGGCACATGCTGATTGGGGTATGTCAACGAATCTCGAGGCGACTTTTAAACTGATCTTAGATCAGGCCACTAAACATAAATTATCTCAAGATGAGATGCCAAATAAAATCTTAATCCTATCGGATATGGAATTTAATGCGGCAACTAATTCACGAGGAGGTTGGTACAGTCGAGAAGAAAAAACCGAATGGAATCCAACTGCTCAGCAAATGATTGAGAAAATGTATGCAGATGCAGGTTACAAAATGCCTCAAATTGTATATTGGAATATCCAATCCAGAAATGGTGGAGTACCAGTTGCATTTGATACTCAAGGAACTGCTTTAGTTTCTGGATTCTCTCCAGCAATTATGACAAGTTTACTTGGAGGAGATATTCAGTCTCCACAACAAATCATGGACAAAACAATTTTGAGTGAAAGATACGCTCCAGTTGTTTAGATATATAAAGAAATTGGGTTCCTTACAGCAACACATATACCCCTCAATTTAGATAACAACGGAAGACAAGGAACCAGGTGGATCGGTACAGCAAAAAGTACACATACAACTATGATCGCTTAGATTCAACAGAGATTATATCAAAGTACAATCGAAGAGCAAATGGAAGTCTAACCAGGATAAAAAATGGACAAACGTCATAACCACCCCAATAGGTGATAAGTAGGATGGGTCGAAGATTAGTAGACGCTCGCGAAAGTCAAAGCCGAAGACGATAACAGGGTTATTCCGCCGGGAAGAAAATCACGAATAACGATCCCGTATTAGTTTTAAGAAAGCTGTCTTCGGACAGCTTTTTTTGTAAATATATACTTTATTATGGCAGAAGAAACTTATAACGATTACCCAGCAGCCGCTTCAGCAAATGCAAAGAAGGCAATAGACTGGAAAGAAAAGTACGGTAGAGACGAGGTAACTGCTGGAACTGCAGTTGGTTGGGCTAGAGCACATCAATTGGCAAACAAAGAAAATTTATCAGCTGATACAGTTGCTCGAATGTCGGCATTTAATAGACATCGTAAAAATTCTAAAATATCTCCAGAACACAAAGCTGAACCATGGAAAGACAATGGTTATGTTGCTTGGTTAATTTGGGGAGGAGACGAAGGAGTCGATTGGGCTATAGACAAAATGAAAGATATTAAAGAATCAAAAACAAGTAAACCAAAAATGAAACATGTAAAATTATTCGAAAGCTTCGTTAATGAAGGAAAATCTGCAACACCAGAAGAACTTAAACAAGTAGAAGCTTTAGTTGGAGACTATAAGGCATGGAAGATAAATTATACTAATGATTTTGGTGTAAATTTTATTTCTAAGAAAAAATCAGAACTTTATGTTTATAATGAAGGCGAAGGATGGTGCTATGAATTAAAAGTAAAAGGTGAAGTTGAAGAGGAAGATTACTCTGGAGATGAAGATTTCGATCAAATTTTAGAATTGGCAGAAGATTGTTTAGGGTCTTATAACTAATTGTTAATAACTTTTTTAAAATATTTTGAATCCGAGTGAAAAAACTTTCACTCGGATTTTTTTATGTCAAAAATTATGTTTATATTTACATATAACAAATTAGAAATAGAACATTATGGAAAAGTCAATTAAAGTAGGTCACGATTCTCAAACAGGTTTTTACACATTTAAAACTGGATTTAACGCTTCAATGGAAGTAAATGGTAAATCTATTGCCGATCCTTTACGTGGTTTTAGAAGTGGCGAACTTATTGTTATAGCTGAAAAGCCAGAGTCAATCACATATAAAACTTCAGGTCGTAAATTAATTGGTTATGACAATATTGAAGATTTAACTACTATTTCCATAGAGAAATATAAAGAGGTTGAAGCTAAAATTAATTTAACTAGAGAATGGGATGAAGATTCTGAAGAATTTACATACTCTAATTTAGAAGATGAGGTTTTTGCTTTAAGATTTGCTAGAACTTACAAACCTATTTACGAAAGTGTTGATGAAGTTCATAACTTAGAAATCGAGTTTATTGAATATCCTGTAAGTGCTTACAAAAATATTATTCCACTTTATTCTTTAGACGCTGCTAATGTTTTTGAAACAAAATGTAAGTTTGTACCTAATAATATTGAAATGTTTTTTGAAGTTTGTACATCTTTTGGTATTGACAAAAGTCGAATTGATATACCTACACATTCAGGTTTAAGATATGCTAAAATTGATGATACTTATTTAACTGGAGCTGAAGAAGCTGAAAAATCTTCAGGTGCAACTACAATCGGTACTTATGATGAATGTTTAGCAAGAATGAATTCTAACCGTCAAAAATTAGAAGATATGGTTAGTATGCATTTGGCTAAACGATCTCAAAAGGTATTAGACAAAGGTACAGTTGGAGAATTGTTAAAAGAATTGTTAGTTCTTAAAGGTCGAGTTTCTGGCCTTGATGTTAAACAAAAAGACTACAGTTCTCAACGTTCACTTAATGTTAAAATTAGCGAATTAATCGAAACTTATAAACAATTAGCATAATGATAAACAATTTAGAAATAATCAGACCACTCCTAAACTTCGAGAAGAAGGGTGACTTTTATATGTTGTATGTTTTTAAACGTAAAAAAGACCAACCAGAAGGAGAACGAGATAATCACCAATCAGTAAGGACTATTAAGACTTATTGTATTGAGAGTATCGACCATTTAGAACGTCGTTGGGACGAGATTATCCAGCTTTGTGAAATGTTTAAAGCCAGAGCTTATATTCATGTACAGAAGCAGAATCATTTTGATGTTTCATTGAATATGATGGTTGCCTTGGCTCAGAGAATTCAAGATGGTAATACTAACCAAAAAGGTCTATTCGATTCAGTAGTTGGTCAAATCAAAACTCAAGAGAAGAGATGGATTATCGATGTTGATGATATGTTAGAAGCAAGTCCAACAATGATGGCTTATATTGAATATGAATGTGCACCAATTACCAAAGTTAAATTTGACAAGGCTGGAGTACCAAATGGATATGAAGTTGGACCAAAAATTGAGGCAATTATCCCAACTAGGAATGGACATCATTTAATCACTAAGAAATTCGACGTAATGAAGTTCAAAGAACGGTACCCAGAATTAGATATTCAAAAGAAGAATCCAACTCTCTTATACTATCCGGATAGTTTAGAAAATTGTTAATAACTTTTTGAAAATATTTTACAAAATCGTTTCCGGTTTGAAAAATTATGTTTATATTTACATATCAAATTAAAACAAATGAAAATAGTAGTAGAAAAAGGACAAAGAGTTTACTTCACTAGTGATACCCATTACAACCATAAGAATATTTGTCGTGGAGTTTCTGAATGGGATGGTAATCGAGGTACAAGGGACTTTGATACCTTATACCAGATGAATGCTGATTTGGTTAATGGTATTAACAGTATTGTCGGAGAGAATGACATTCTGATTCACTTGGGTGATTGGAGTTTTGGTGGTATTGAATCTATTGCAGAATTTAGAAACCAAATCGTTTGTAAAAATGTTCACTTGGTTTTAGGAAACCATGACCATCATATTGCTAATAACAAAGATGATGTTCAGGATCTTTTCTCAAGTGTTCATCAATATTGTTATCTAACAATTGTTGAGCAAGCAATTTCTAAAGGTCTTCCAGCCCAAAAACACAGATTTATTTTAAGTCACTTTCCAATTGCAAGTTGGCAAGATATGGGCCAAGGAGTAATGCACTTGCATGGTCACGTCCATTTGCCAAAAGGTAAAAGAGTTGGACCTGGTAAAATGATAGATGTTGGAGTTGATGGAAACGGTTTAGAGCCAATCGCATTAAGCGAAGTACTTTCAATCATGAAAAAACAACCAATCAAATCAATGTTTAATTTCAAAGACCATCATGAAGATCAGAATTAATAATATTGAATGTAGAAAATACACAGCAACTAAAGTTGATGAGGTATTTTATGAAATTATCAAATGGTCGGAAAATCCATACTTCAGTAAGGAACAAGAATACAGAGATAATGGATATGTTGATAGTTTTGGTGGAGACTTTTTACAAAAAGAAGGACATTCAATTCAAAAGACATTCTTTCAAAGTCCAGAAACATGTTACACTGTTGCAACATTACATCTAAATAGACGGGAGCCAGATATTAATTTAAAGAGTGTTGGCTCTCGACTATTAGATTTAAATAAAAAAGATCGAGATGATTTGTTCCTAGTTTACACAATTGCAAACCCAAAGATTTATAAAAAACATTTTAAAAATGACTAAAAAATTATACATAGTACGTGGACTTCCAGGATCTGGAAAATCTACATTTGCCGAAGCCTTAGTTGGATCAGACTTCCTAGTTTGTGAAGCTGATAAGTATTTCATGGTTGATGGAGAATACAAATTCGATGCAACTAAATTGAAACAAGCACATGAGTATTGCCGAAACTTGGTCGAAACTTATATGAAAGATTCTCTTGTTAATGACCAATTCTACCGTGAAATTGCAGTTTCAAATACATTCACACAAGAATGGGAAATGCAAGCATACTTAGACTTAGCCAAACAATATGGTTATATGGTCTTTACAGTAATTGTAGAAAACAGACATGGCGGAGTTAACCAACATGGAGTACCAGATGAAGTATTAACTAAAATGAGAGATCGTTTTGAAATCAAATTATAATGAAACTATATACGTCAGACCAAGTTAAAGAACTATTACAAGTTCAAAGAGGTAATTGTTATGTTGCAGTTCTTTCAGCAACAAAGGACAAAGAAATTGCATCAATTGCATCTCAAGCTCCACTTCCTGGAGGAGATGATTTTGATAAGTATTATGGTATTGATGCTGAATCTTTATTAAAAGAAGATTTAGAAGACAAAGAATTGCAAGAAAATTATGATCGTTTTAAAAGAAGTAGAGAATCTGCAAAGACATCTTATAACACATGCGTTCCAACCTTAAATTCAATGATTAACAAAATAGTTAATCTAAAAGAACTTATTGTTTCATTGTCAGTTCAAAGTTTACCAACTGAAAAAGCAGTAAAAAGACTTGCTAAACTTGATGATAGTTTTACTAAACTTTCAGAAAAAGCAGATCAATACAAGGCTGAAATGGATAAACAAGACACTCTGATTGAGAATTACAAAGATTGGAATGAGCGTAAATTGTTTATGCATTGGAAATATCTAAATCTCTTAAAGGTCACAGAACAACCTTGGTTAGAATTTAAGAAACAATATGAAGACATAATCATATAAAGACTGTAAAATTAACTAAAGTAAAAAGCTCGTACTGACTCTTAACTGAGAGGTACATGTATACTAGAAGGCTGGTGAAGCTCCAGAAAGTTAATTTTATTTATAGTCAGGTGGGTGTAATGCGGGATGGTGCCCAAACCCCCAGAGCTAATGGTTCCCGACACTTGGGGATTCCATTAGAAGTAAGGTCGCTTATCCGGTTCGAGTCCGGCCCTGACTACTAAAATAATTTGAAAATAATTGAACAAATATTTTTTTATGTCGATTATTTTGTTTATATTTACATATCATTAAAGAAATAGAAATGGAAAATCAAAATTCAGTTTGCTACGTAGCAACAATTAACGAAATTAAACCTATTGAAGGTGCAGACAACATTGAATTGGCAATTGTTGGAGGATGGAATGCAATCACTAAAAAAGGAGAGTATAAAGCAGGCGATTTAATCGTTATTGCAACTACCGATGCTGTGATTCCTCAAATATTATCAGACGATATGGAGGTAACTGGTTATCTTCGTAAAGGACAAAGAGTACGTACTGTAAAGTTACGTGGAGTTTACTCTGAATGTTTATTGATTCCATTAAAGCATATTCCATTCATGGAAAACTATTACGATGGAAAGGACATGATGAATGCAATGGACATTACTAAGTACGAACCGCCAGTTAAACAAGTTCAATTGTCTAATGGTAAAAAGATTCGTTATCAAGACAATCCAAACTTCCATGTTTACTACAAGTTTCCAAACTTGAAAAATGTTGCTGGAATGTTTACTGAAGAGGATACGGTAGAAATTACTCGTAAGATCCACGGTACAAATGCACGTTATGGAATCGTTAAGAAAACTAAATTAACATTTTGGGACAAGGTTAAGAAATTTGTTGGTTTGGCTGACAAATGGATTGGTTATGAATTCGTAGTTGGTTCTCATAATGTCGAGAAAGGTTCAGACTCTCAAGGTTTCTATGATACTAATGTATGGTATGAAATTGCAGACAAATATGAAATCAAGAAGAGGTTATGGGAATATGTTAAGAGCAATTCAATGGAACCAGAAATTGGAGATGGAATTACAATCTATGGAGAAATCTACGGAGCTGGAATTCAAAAGAATTATGAGTATGGTTTAAAAGATATTCAGTTTGCAGGATTCGATGTTAAAGAGAATGGAGAATACTTAAGTCCAATCAATGCTAAATTGTTAATTGCAAATATTTTAGAATTGAAATATGTTGAAATCTTACATTTTGGAAACTGGTCTCAAGAAGTACAGGACAAATTTGTATTTAACAACTTTATTCCAGGAACTAAAGTACCAGAAGAGGGAATTGTAATTAAGTACCATACTGGTGAAAGAAACAAAGTAGCTAAAGTCATCAATCCAGATTACTTAATCTATGGAGAGAAGCATAACGTTGGAGATTCTCATTAATGAAGCAAGTTGCCTATAATATAGGATATAAAGGAGTTGGGTCAGGAATACTGACCCAATATCCTGAAATTTGGGATTGTGATTTTCCTACTTTTGCTAAAAAAATTAGACAGAAGGGAAATATCAAACAACTTTTTAAATGGGCTAAAGATTGTCACGTTCCTCCATCCGCATTGACATTAAATCTTACCATTTGGTATGAGACAGAATACTGGCAATATACTATTAAGATGATTAATGTTCGAGAGTATAGAAATCATTGGGAAGCGGTCTACAAAAAGGAATGGAAACAAATCTAGTATTTTTGATATAATAATTTTAAACTAAAGAAAATGGGATTAGATATTTATGCAGTAAGCAGAGTCGAGAGGGTTACAACACCCGAAAGTACTGACGATGGTATTAATGTTTGGCAAGATGGATTTGACCGAATTGCCGGCTTAGAAGTTGGAATTTATCAGCCAACTTCAAAATCTGAAGAACATGAATTCAGAGCAGGTTCCTATAGTCACTATAACTGGTTCCGTAGAAATTTATCTTTAATGATATATGGTCAAACTTCCGAAGTTGTCTGGATGAACAAGGATGCATTCGAAGGACGTCCATTCTATGAACTAATAGATTTTTCAGATTGTGAAGGCGTTTTTGGACCAGAAGTTAGTGAAAAGTTACATAGTGATTTTGAAACAAATCGACCAAATATGATTAAATATTGTCTTGATAATTTTATCAATGATGATATAGCATATGATAATGTCATGGAAATCTATGATGATTTCACAAAAGCATTTAAATTAGCCTCTAAAGATGGCTTAGTATTATTTACATAAACAAATATAAAATGGATCAAAGTAAAGTATTTAAAGCCATTGGAATGGCATTAGTAACGGTTGTTATTGCTGCAATCGTAATGGCATGGCCAACACAATTATTATGGAATGGATGTTTAGTTCCTGCAGTCGATGGAACTCATGAAATTGGTTTCTGGCAAGCACTAGGAATTAATATCTTATTTCAATTGTTATTTAAAAGTACGAACTCAGTAAAATCATCTAACTAATGGCTGGCTTATTCGATCTAATGGATTGTATGGTCGCTGATGAATTAGGAGTTGATGTTGAAGTTTACATTAAAATAATTGAACAAGATTGTACACATTGGGAATCAACATTTATAATTCTAGCAATGCTTGAAGAGGGTAATGATTCTCGAAAGGAAAGAGCACGAAATTTATTCAACAGTTATGTCAAAGACAAAATATCGTAAGATAGTAAGAGAATGGAATGAAGCAGGTCCTAAAGAAATTTGGGAAGGTGTTCGTGATAACTTTATTTTTGGTTTTTTGGGCGCCATTCTTGTTGTTTTTATTTCAACTCGTACTGACATTGCTGTTTTAATTGGATATTTAGTGTATTATGCATATATGGGAAGGATTGTTAATCGACCGAAATATGTAACAGATCTTGGTAAATTAATTGTCTTTCCAATTCCTTCGGCAATTGGCGCTTTTACCGGATATAAATTGTCTTTATCAATTATCACATATTTAAATACTTTATAAAATGGTACAATTTTTCTTTATTATGGTTATTATCTTAGGTATCTTTTCATTAGGATATTATATTGGCAAAAAAGACGCTCGCGAATAAAAATGAAAGAACTAACTTTAGAGCAAATAGATCGAATTATAGAAATGGCATGGGAGGATAGAACGCCTTTTGATGCTATTAAAGAACAGTTTGATTTAGGTGAAGATGGAGTTAAAGCGTTAATGAAGAAAGAGCTTAAATTTAGTAGTTACAAACTATGGAGAGAACGTGTTGAAAAATGTAAAACCAAACACGTTGCTAAAAGAAACGATGAGATTGATCGATTTAAGTCAACTTCACAAAAACAAATCACTAATAATAAAATATCAAAACGCTGATGAATAATTTAATCATAATAGCGCACCCAAACAAAGAGTCTTTCTGTTACAATGGTATTTATAAAACCATTGAAAAAACTCTATTAGAAAACAATGAAACTGTCGAAGTATTAGATCTATACAATGACGATTACACAAGACCTAGAACTGATTTAATAAAATCATATAAAGAAAAAGTCACGTGGTCAGACAGAATCTATATAGTATCTCCAGTATGGTGGTTTAGATTAACACCAAGAATAGAAACATTTTTTGATGAAGTGTTTACACCAGGATTTGCATATAACTTTGTACCATTAACTAAATTATATGGCTATCCAAAACCGTTATTAAGCGACAAAAAAGTTAGGACTTATTTAACACATGGTGCCCCAGCTCTGCCAGTTCAAACCTTATATTTTAACTCTGTTAAACTAAGATTAGTTATGGGAGTTTACTCATTTGTCTTTGGTTGGTTTAAAACTAAAACACGACAATTCTGGAGCGTACCATTTGTTTCTCAAGAAAAAAGAGAATCCTATTTAAAAAGAGTAGAAAAAGATGTTAAAATCGATTTAAAGAAATGAACAACATAGACAAACAATATCAAGACCTATTAAAAGACATTCTAAAAAATGGAATAGTTAAAAGCGATCGTACTGGAACTGGTACGATTTCCATTTTTGGTAGGCAAATTCGCCATAAAATGTCGGAAGGCTTTCCACTCTTGACAACCAAGAAAATGGCATTCAAATCAATGGTTACAGAGTTACTCTGGTTTTTACAGGGCGACACCAACATCAAATATCTTGTTGATAATGGTTGTAATATTTGGAACGGAGATGCTTATAAAGGATATGAAAAGGAATGCATTGCACATGGTGTAGATCCAATGACAATGGAACAATTTATCCAGGGAATTAAGAACTACAAAGATGATCGAGATTGGAGTGAGAAGATTAAAACTCCAGCTACTCATTTTATTCCAGACCTAACAGGTTACCAACTCGGAGACTTAGGTCCAGTTTATGGTAAGCAATGGAGAAAATGGCAAGGTTGGATGCAATATAAAAATGATGATGGAAAAACTGGATTTGGATCTCTTTGGTTCGATCAAATTCTCAGACTTATTGCAGACCTTGAACGGAATCCAGATTCTAGAAGATTAATGGTTAATGCTTGGAATGTTGCTGAAATCGATCAGATGACTCTACCCCCTTGTCATTATGGTTTTCAAGTTTATACAAGAGAGTTAACTTTAGAAGAAAGATTTAAATTAGCAGGAAATGAATATCCTCCAGGAGGTTTACCTAACCAAGCTATTCATTTTATGAATGAGAAAGGAATTCCAACTCGAGCAATTTCCTTAATGTGGAATCAACGTTCGGTCGATACGTTTTTAGGTCTTCCATTCAACATTGCTTCTTATGGTCTATTGTTATTAATGTTGGCAAAGAGAGTTAACATGGTTCCTGATGAATTGATTGGAAATCTTGGAGATACTCATCTCTATTCTAATCATCTTGAACAAGCTAAAGAACAAATTAGTCGTGAAGGATTCGAACTACCCCAAGTTGAATTAGATTTTGAGTATACATACTTTGACGGATATATTACTGAATTTGATAAAATTGATCGTAATTCTATTAAGTTGATAAATTATAAGTCACAACCCGAAATAAAGGCTCCTCTTTCAAATTAATGAAAAAACTAATAATTTTATTATTGACCTTAACAACACTATCAGGAAGGTCTCAAACCCTTCGTGATAGTGTTCAAATCAACAATAAATATTTTAAAATAGTTTATTCTGAAGTTCTAGAACAACCAAAAAAAGTAGAGTACATTGTACTCTGTCCGGATGGATCTGCACCCCGAACCGGAATGGAATTTTATACCATAAAAGGAGTTAAAACTTCTGACAATAACGATTATATTGACAATCAATGGGACAAAGGTCACATGGCACCTGCAGCATCCTTTAATTGTACCAAAGAAATGTTATTCACAACATTCTCCTACGCAAATTCAGCATTACAACATCAAGGTTTAAATCGTGGACCTTGGAAAATGTTAGAAATCCAAGAACGTAAATTAGCACTAACTAATAAAGTTTCAATTAAAATATTAATTGACTTCAATTCACCAATTCTAAGAGTACCTGGTGGTGCTGCAATACCGTCAGGCTTCTATAAAGAAATCAAATATGGTAATATCAAAAAATGTTACTATTTCTTAAATGTACAGCCAGTCACTCGCGACATTGACTTTTTTACATGTAATTGTCGATAAATACCGACAATCTTAGAATAAGATATATAAATCTAATCATTAAATATATTTTATTATGTCATGTCAAATCCTTTCCCAAAAATATTAGAATGGGTACATAAACTAGCTTCAGACGAAAATGGTTCCCCATCTTCAAAAAGAGTAATTGGAATTTTAGCAAGTTTATCGCTAATATTTGTTCTAATTTACAGTAGCTTACATAAAAATGATATAGTTTTAAATGATACAATTATAAATGCAGTTGCATTACTTGCATTTGGTTGTCTTGGACTTTCCTCTGTCGATAAATTCACAGCACTTAAAAAACAAGTTAAGGAAGGAACTTCTAATAAAACATCAGAAGAAAATACACAGAATTAATTATGGCAAAGATAACTAAAATAGGCCAAAAAGGTCTAGACTTAATTAAATCATTTGAGGGACTTTACTTAAAGCCTTACTTGTGCCCAGCAAATGTACCAACAATTGGATATGGTAACACGTTTTATGAAAATAAAGCAAAAGTAACTTTAAAAGATCCTGTTATTACAGAAGCTCGTGCAATAGAATTATTATTATGGTCGCTTTCTAGTTTTGAACAGTATGTTGATGCATATTGCATAGATACAATTACACAAAATCAATTTGATGCACTTGTAAGTTTTTGTTATAATTTAGGACCTGCTAATTTAAAATCTAGCACACTACTTAAAAAAGTTAATGCTAATCCAAACGATCCGACTATTAGAGCTGAGTTTTTAAAATGGAATAAAGCAGGAGGTAAAGTACTTGCTGGTTTAACTAAAAGAAGAACAGCAGAAGCAAATTTATATTTTTCATAATGTCAGAGAATCAAACACCAGCACAAGGATTTGTAGAAGTATTTGTTAGCAAATTAAAAGAGCAATCATTTACCATTGTAATTATGCTAGGCGTAATTTGGTATCAAGGAGTAATGATGGAAGAGCGTGTAGCATATTGGCAAAAACTATATGAAGAACAAAAAACGTATATTCAGCAAACTGACAAAGAAGATAGACAAAATATGCAAGAACGTATTAAATATCTGCAAGATCAGCAAGACAAATATATGCAAGATGCGTTAGATGAATTAAAATCAAAATCAAAATAATATGGCTTTACCATGCCCAAATTGTCAAACTCCATTAGGAATAACATTAGATTTTATTGTTAAGAATCCTATGTCAGTTTGTCCAAATTGTCAAACTGTATTTAATTTTGCAGTAAGTGAAGAAATTATAGAAACCTTTAAAGAAGCTCTAAACGAGATTGAAGATATTAAAAGGCAGTACAGTGGTATGGTTAAATTTGGTTAAAAGCGTTGATAGATATATAATACAATAATACAAAAACAAAATAAACATTAAATTATGGCAGCAGATATTTCAGCTCAATTTACTGGTCTACCTATTGAAGACCTTATTGTTTCTCCGATTGTCGGTATGGCAAAAGGTCAAGCAAAATTAAATGATGTAACATGGAAATACATCAATGAAGTAGCATTCACCAAAGACGAAAATGGTAAAAACGTTGCTCGTTCTTTAGACGTACAAATGCAAAGAGTTATGACAGATCCTACTGATGGATCTCAGTCAGTTAAAACTCTTTATTCTAAAGTTCCTATGTTACCTTTAGTTCCACTTCCAGCATTGGCAATCACATCTGCTGATATTGCTTTTACTATGGAAGTTAAAACATCAGAAGTTAACAAAGATTCTTCAGATACATCTGGCAGCTTTAGTGCAACCGCATCTGGTGGATTTTGGGGTATGAAATATTCAGCTACTATGTCAGGAAGCGTTGCAACTCATAAAGAGAACACAAGAAGCACTGATAATTCAGCTAAGTATGAAGTAAAAGTACATGCTGAGCAATTACCAGCAACTGAAGGTATGTTAAAACTTTCTGATTATCTAACTCAAATGTTAGAGCCATCATTAATACCGCCTTCAACAAATGCTAACGGTCCAGCATAATAATTATTTAAATTAACATTTTAAACCCGTTTGGAAACAAGCGGGTTTTTTTGTGTATAACCCTAAAATAATTAAGTCAAATGGCAAAATTAAATATTGAAGAACTTTTAGGTGGTCTTTTGGAAGCCGCAATGGTTGCCCAAGGAATCAGTGAAAAGCAACATATAAATTCATTGTCTAATTATTTTGATGATGGAGTTCCAAAGACGGTAGATTTTAAAATGGGAGATAAAACTATTACAGTTCCTCTCTATATTTTAGCAGATCATTCTTCAATTGGACTTAGTGAATTAGACATAGAATTTGAAGCACGGTTAGTTTTTGGAAATTCAGAAGATCAGGTTTCTCAAGTTAAAAGATCAATCTTAGGTCTATTTAAAAAGAAAGGTTATAAACATAATCTTGGAGGAATTGAAGTAGATTCAGGAGCTACAAGAACTAATAATTCTGGAATGGCAAAAATCAAAGTCAAATTTAAATCAGACGAAAAGCCTGAAGCCGTTAGTAGATTAGTTGATCAGTATATTCAAAAAATGATCGCATCTGATAATAAGCCTAGTTAGTAGTACATAACATGTAATATAATACTAAGTTCTCAAATATATAAAAGAAAACTTAGTAAAGCATTTATGTTTACTCCAAATCATTTACACCTTTTAGTAAAAGGTCACGTAAAAAACCCACCAAAGTCAGAAGAAGTTTTAAACCAATGGTTTAAAGAATTAGTTAATAAAGTAAGAATGGTAGTAGTTGCCGGTCCAACATCAGTTTATGTTGATGAACCTGGAAATGAAGGTATTACCGGAACCGTAACATTAGCAACTTCACATGCGGCAATCCACGTCTGGGATAAACAAGAACCCGCAATGTTCCAATTTGATATTTACTCATGTTCATGTTTTGAAGTATCAGAAGTTATTGAGCATTTAAATCAATTTGAATTAACAGACTGTGAATGGCTGTTCATTGATCGAAATGATGGACTTAAAATTGTAGATTCTGGATCTAACAATATGCTTAATTATTCAACAATCTAAAAATTGAATAAATAACTTAATAAAAATAAAATAAAACTATGCAAACAAAAAGAGAACCTATCGAAAAAGCGGTAAAAGCAAAAGGATATGTTTGGTTTGAAGGTGCAAAGGATTTTGACTTGAATATTGTTGGAGTTAGAAATTCAGATACTGGAAATAAAGTAACCAACCTATTCGATGATTTAATTACCGTTTCTTATAAAGAAAATGGAGTATGGAAATTCCACCAATGGGATGCAACTACCGATCCAGGTACAAAAGGAGTTAAAGAATTCCATAATGTCGCCGGAGTAGCTAGACTAGTTGAAGGTCAATATAGAGGTTCACATACTATTGGTTTACACCAAGGTAAATACAAAGCTCTTAAACAAGCAAAGCCGGTTAAAGTTTACCGTGACTTTAATAAAGATATGGTTTATGATGAGTCTAAAATCCAAGAAGGAGTATTTGGTATTAATATTCACCATGCTGGTGTCGATTCTACTTACGTAGAAAACTGGTCAGAAGGATGTCAAGTATTTAAACGTATTGCTGATTTTGATGCATTTATGGTAATAGTAAACAAAGCAGCTAAAATACACGGTAAATCATTCACATACACGTTGATTGAAACAAACGATATTTTTTAATGTTTAAGTACATATCTCAAATATTATCAAAGTTCACACAGGGTCAGAGAATTCTGGCTTTGTGTATTCTTTTAGTATCAATCACCTTTATTACAGTTGGACCAAAAATTATTGCTTCATTAACATACGATGATACTGAACTCAAACATCAAATTACTGAAAAAACTACTGAGATTAGTCAACTTAGACAAGAGCTAACAAAATTAAATCTTAGAGTGCAGGAAACTGAAATGGGTTGTACTGATCGAGTATTTAAGAGAGAACAAGAAATTTTACAAATGATTCAAGATTTACAAAATCGAGCAGCAAATTGTACTGTTCCGAAAAAAACAAATCTTGAAAAACAGTATATAAAAGATGAGGGTCTTGAAGGTGATGAAAGGGTTCTTAGAATGGAAATGCAAGAACCCCGAACAATTATTCAAATTGATGAATCTGCTGCTGAAAGAAACAGAATCATGAATGAAGGACTTAAGAAAATAACTAAGAATATTAAAAATGGCAAAAATTAAAACATACAATGAATTTGCTGATTTTAACCAGATCGATATGATTGGTTATGGGAATGAGGCTTTAGAACATCGTAAAAGTTATGATGTTGATGAAGAACCTATCATCATGAAAATGACTCGTGAGGCTGGAATCTTAGAAGAGCTTTTTAATAAACCTTTTCCAAAGAATTCAAGTCCTGAAACATCAGCTGAATTAGAGAGTATGTTAGAAGAACAGAAAGGTCTAACTGAAGAGGACATTAAATTTATTGAAGATGTCGAAAAAGACATTTATGTAGTGATTAATGATTTCCTTAAAGAATTAGGTATAAATGGTGAAGAAGATCTAATAAAAGATATTGCAGAACTAACTGATCCACTTCTTTATAAACTTAAGAATCATTATAATCGTGCAAGACCTTTCCAACTTGCTAGACCATTAAATATTCCAATGTACCAGCCAGTTGCAACAAGTGCTGGAACTGCATCATATCCAAGTGGACATGCTTTAGATTCATATATGATTGCTGCAATACTTGGTCAAAAATATCCAGAACAAGCTGAAGAAATTGCAGCATACTGCGATAAAGTAGCGCATACAAGAGTTCAAGGCGGAATTCATTACCAATCAGATCAGGATATTTCAAGAGAGATTTGTAAGAAATTAATAGACAATAAAATCGTAACCTTAGATTCATTCATATGAGTGCAAAAGACAAATTAGACAAGTTTCATTATCATGAAATGCTAGATAGATTACATGTTGTTATGAGTACAATTGATGACCATATATTACAGCATCCAGTTTGTAAACTAGAGAAGGATATTTGTACTAAAGTCGATGAAGCGGTAACACTATTATACCAAGCATACCAGGAAGTAGGAAACATTGAATATGAAAAATTTGATAAAAATTCATAAAAATGTGAAACTTTCTCAAAATTAAAGATATATAGATTATAATATTACAAAATAACAAAACAATGCAACGAATAGGGCAACATATCGAAAATATGAATTTATGGTTTAGTGTTAAACCGTATGGCGCATGTGATCGATCTCGGGCTCTAAAGTTAATTATAAGTTAAGTAAACATATTAACTCCATATATAAACAAGAGCCCGACCTTAAACAGTCGGGCTTTTTTAGTTATAATGGAAAGTTCTTTGACATATTGGCGAAAATGTATAAGTTGGTCTTGGAGGCCAGTGGGACTGCAAATCTCACGGAGTTGGTTCGATTCCGACCTTATACTCAACATCCTGTACCCTTGAGAAACTCGTATTTAAAGATAAGCAGGATGGAACGAAATAAAGGGGTAAGAGAATAAGTTCAAATGGATCGGTAGCTCAGTTGGTAGAGCACCGCACTGAAGATGCGGGTGTCGGCGGTTCGAATCCGTCCCGATCCACAACTTACGGGATGTGGACTAATGGCTAAGTCGCCTGCTTTGGGAGCAGGACATCATCCAGGTTCGAGTCCTGGTATCCCGACAAAAATGTTAATAACTTTTTTGAAAATAATTGATAAAAAGTTTTACCGATTGAAAAACATTGTTTATATTTACATATCAAATTAAAACAATTGTTCTTTGACATATTGGAAATAGTAATGCAGATATCGTATAGGGGTTATTACTCCAGACTTCCAATCTGGAGACGCCGGTTCGATTCCGGCTATCTGCTCTCTAATTAAGCTAGTTTATGAACAGCCTTTGAGGTGTGATGCTCTCATTATAATGGATCTGCAGGTCCAGGAGAGGTCTGGTTAAAGCAGGAATCCAACGCACAGAGTTCGAATCTCTGCTCTCCACAAATAATCATGAGGCCATTGGTTGGCGACACCTCCCCAAGGTTGAGTTGAAATAGACTCTTTATGGCAAAGTTGAAATTGGTTCGAATCCAATCATGGTTACAAATGGTTCTTGAGATAAAGGATTACATTAGCGCTAAATAATGTAAACACTTAAACTCCCGCATAATGGTTTGCGATTCTGTTTAGCGGCGGAATGGAATGGTAGGTTCGACTCCTATAAGAATCACAAATGTTTCACTCACAATACCGTGATCTCTCAGTTAAAAGCTGTCATGGAGTAAAGTGATAAGTCCTATATGGCTATCGGTTGTGGTAAAGTGAAACTCCAACAAGTGTTGGCTTCAAATCCCAGTAGGGAAGCACACTATAATAAAACAGTCACGGGGAAAGTGTCGACTCGAGAAACGACAAGTACCAACGAAGGGAGACATTGGGTATTAGCTCAGCGGTAGAGCTCTCGACTGTTAATCGAGCGGTCCTAGGTTCGAATCCTAGATACCCAGCAAGGAGTTACCAATCTCAAGTGCTGGTTAGTTTAAAAACTTTCAGATGAGCCCATCAAAATTGGAAATGGGAGTGTTGAGCAACGGTTGCTTAGCGGACTGTAAATCCGTGGTCTTACGACATTGGGGGTTCGAATCCCTCCGCTCCCACAAGGAAAGTTGATTAGGGAATGGTTGTATCTTTAGTTCGAGAGTGAATACTGACTGATACAACCGGAGTTTGCAGGTATTCACCCTAAGTAATGCTAATCGTAAAAACAGATGTCCACTGAACCATCTTCTGTTTTCTTTCTTTTTATACACGTTTGTGGTGCAATGGTAGCATGCCGGTCTCCAAAACCGTTGATGGGAGTTCGAATCTCTCCAATCGTGCAACTGGACCTTTAGCTCAGTCGGTTAGAGCAGCTCGCTCATAACGAGAAGGTCTCAGGTTCGAGCCCTGAATGGTCCACTTCTAGTCGATTAGTTCAACGGATAGAACACCCGACTACGGATCGGGAAATAAGGGTTCGAGTCCTTTATTGACTACAAATTGCGAAATGGTAGAGTTGGTTTCTTACGGTGCTCTCATAAGGCATAGACACAGGTTCAAATCCTGTTTTCGCAACAAATGATTGTGTAAGTGTATGGAAGCACTGCCCACCGGTAAATTGGGTGCCTTTTAGGCTAGGTTAATTTAAAGATGATGAAGTATCGATCAAGTAGTCATCGAGGTTCGATTCCCCTCACAGTCACCAATTAGTTTATAGGTCGTACTGTCCTTGGGTTCTAATGTTCTATTAAAAACCCTAAAAAAGGCAAGACTTCGTAGCTCAGTTGGTTAGAGCATCGCACTTTTAATGCGAGGGTCGATGGTTCGAGTCCATCCGGGGTCACAATAAACTAAAAATTGTATCAATAAACTAATAAGGTTTATTGTAACAAAAAGAGGTTTATTATATGCACCTTTAGCTCAGTTGGTTTAGAGCATCTCGTTTACACCGAGAGGGTCGGAGGTTCGAATCCTTCAAGGTGCACTCGCCACACAAAGTGTGGAGGAACTGGCCAGAGATTTATTCTTGCAAACTCGATGCCGAAAGTCGAGCTGCCGATCTACGGGATCGGCTTTATGGTAGTTATAGTGTTAATGGTTAGCACGTCAGATTGTGGTTCTGCTAGTATGGGTTCGAATCCCATTAATTACCCCAAGGAAGTTTGTCAGAGCGGTCTATCGTGCCACTTTGCTAAAGTGGTGGACTTCACGGTCCCACAGGTTCGAATCCTGTAGCTTCCGCATTAAAATTGTTGCTGGTAGATGGTGAAATTGGCAGACACGACCTCCTGTCTCGGGGTTGAAGACAAGAAATAAAGCGAAAGCCTAATCCCTTCGTATTGGTTCGAATCCAATTCTATCAGCAGTGGTTGAAATATTTTAAAAATGTTATGAAACAATCCAGTTTAATCGGATATAATGATAGTAACGTTCTTAAAGATATTGTAAGTAATTAAAAACGCTCGGGTGGTGGAATCGGTAGACACGCCAGACTTAAAATCTTGTGGACCTTGTGTCCGTGCGGGTTCAATTCCCGCTCCGAGTACCAAAAAAGAAGATATGAAAAAGGTATTTTACGTTTCAGTACTATCAATTCTATTCCTTTCTTGTAAAGGTAAAGATTATAAGTACAAAATCGAAGGTCAAGTTCCAGTTATGGTCGAAAGACAAGTTGATTGGAATGAGCTTAACGTTACACAAGAACTAAGACCGGCAATAGCCTACACTGATACTATTGCCGGTCAGACTGAAGATTCAATCTGGTACTACAATTCAGATGGGTCTAAGTTAACCATATTCAAACCGTACAGAGTGACTGAAGTTAAGTAAGTCACTCTGACAAAAGGTTCTTTGACATATTAGTGATATTATTGTCCTTTGGTCTAATGGCAGGACATGTGGTTTTGGTCCACACGGTGGAGGTTCGAATCCTTCAGGGACAACAAATAGCGGGGTAGAGCAGTGGTAGCTCGCGAGCCTCATAAGCTCGAGGTCGCAGGTTCGAATCCTGCCCCCGCAACCAATATTATTGGGGCCTTAGCTCAGTTGGCTAGAGCGCTTGCCTTGCACGCAAGAGGTCAAGGGTTCGACTCCCTTAGGCTCCACTATTGATAATGAAAAAGTACTTAATGAGTATGTTGAATGGGACACTGCCAAAACCCAATAACCCATAGTTCAATGAAAGTTAACGAAAGACAATGGCGCATCAGGAACCTTAGAGGCCGCAATCTCAATCGGTATTTAGAAGACAACGTGATAGCTTCATTTATCCTGCTCTGGTAAGAAATTTGGTCAATTTATCAATATGCTTAAAACCAATTCGCGTTAAGGTAACAAGTAGCGACGTGCGGTGACTATGAAACAGTAGTTGACGTCTTTCAGAACAAGACCAACATGTAAAGAATTCGAAACCTTGGAGTTGTTAAAGATTCCTAAAGCTACCACGGAAGGTGCAGTTGGTGACCTTCCATTTTTGGCCCGTTCGTCTAACGGTTAGGACACGCCCCTTTCACGGGTGAAATACGAGTTCGATTCTCGTACGGGCTACTAAGATAATGGTCTCTCCAACCAAAGCGATGTCGACAATCGTGGTTGGGTCAAGAGTTCACCACCCTTTGCTGAGGCCTCATTAAAACTCAGGAAGCAATTAAGATTGGAGCGAGACGGGTACTCCATCATTATCTTTACTTTGGTCTCATAGTTAAACGGCTATAATGCAGCCCTGTCACGGCTGAGTTCGGGGTTCGATTCCCCGTGGGACCGCAAATAAACATAATAAGTAAATTATGAATGGTTATCATACTTATTACAGATTTGAACATGATTTTTTTAAAAATAATAACAAATATGAAGCAATTGAAGTTTTAGCTCAATTAGCTTCTATTCTATTCTGGAAAAAGAATTATGGTCCAATTAAATTGTATGCAAATACAGAGCACTTAAATATTCTTAAAAAATATGGTATTGAAAAAGAATATGATTCTATAGACACTGATTTATTAGATTCAATACCTTATAAGGATAAAATTAATAGATATTGGAGTTTTTCTAAAATCTATGTTGCTAAAGAATTAGCAAAAAGTAATACTGAATTTTGTATTATTGATGTTGATTTATGGATTAAAGAATCCGGTCTTATTAAAACTGATTCTGATTTTAGTTTGTTTCATGAAGAACATTTTGATGAAAATTTAGGATATACTAATTATCATGATCCGATAAATTGGATGCATGAAGATGACGTTGAAAAATTTGATTGGAGTTGTTGGCCTATGAATTGTGCTATCATGTATTTTAAAAATAGAACTAAAGAGTTAATAGATACTTGGTACAATGAAGTTACTAAAGTTATTGTTTTAGACAAAGATCCTGAAAATGTAAAAAATAAAAAAAGTACAGTTTTTGTCGAACAGAGGTTATTACCTACCGTTGCAAACAAACTAGGAATTTCTTATAGTTCAATTAAACCAAATGCATTTTTAGTTTATACATTTAAGCAGAATATAGTATGGAATCAAAAATGGAAACCATTTTTAAATTCATCTGATGAAAGTCTTAGAATAGAAAATTTGATTACTCATATTTGGGGTAGAAAATATAAATACAACGAAGATTTCTTTAGAAGACATGCAATTAATGAAATTATTGTAGATTTACAACAATTTCCTGGAATTGAACAAAAATATCAAAAGTTATTTAATGATTGTTATCAATTGAAATAACTAAAAACTTTAGGATGGTTACTGCAAAAAGTAAAATCTAGGCTGTTAACCTCGTGGTCGTCGGTTCGAATCCGGCTTGATTCTTCGGAATCAATAGCTCAGTTGGTAGAGCACGTACAAAAACCCATCCTGTTATATTGCGATATCGGTGTAAGGTCAATCTCATGAGTTGATTTGGTAGATATACCCCTGGGAGGTTCGATTCCTCTAATCGCAACAAAGTGTCTCGGTACGCTCTGGCGAAAGTTAACGACGAGGTCTCGGTAGGCAGAACGCGTCTGATCCTACCCTTTTTTATTGAATATATAGACAAAGAAATAAAAGTAAATACTCGTGAATCTATTATCTTATAGCCAATTTCACACTAATAAAAATTTAGTTGAATCAAGAAGAGAACTTATATTTAATATAGTAGCTCAATTTGAAGACATGAAATCGTACCTAGATGAAACTAAGGTTATCATCGAATCTGGTATTTTTGATAGTTCATTTACCGAAGCAATCAATGAAGAAAGTTTAGTTAATAAAATGAAAGCTAAATTTGATAATGCTATTGAGATTGCTAAAACCAAAGGTAAGAAAGCATTAACAGACACACAAGAAAAAATTGTTAAATTAGGCGGTAATATCATTAGTATTGTTAAACTAATTGCTTCTAAAATTAAAGAAGCTTTAGAATCAGCATGGAAAGGTGCAATGGGTTACTATAATGCTGAAGCTGCAAAAGCGTCTAAAGTTATTAAAGAGAAATTAGACAAATCTGGAGAAAAGACTAAGAATTCATTAATTGAAGAGGTTAAACAATTAAAATCATGCGCATCTGCTATGAAAGGTTGGGCTCTTTCAGGATTTGTTTCTCAAGCAGCCAAAGCTGGAGAAATAGCAGCCAAAGAAGATACTAATGAATCTTTTGAATTAGCAATCACATTAATGATTAATGAAGCCGTAATAAATGGAGACATTGATTTTACTGATATGATAGAAGAGAGTGGATCTGGTATTCCATTTGTTTCTGCAATTGCACATAAAATGCATCATATTCCTCCATTCAGTCTGTTAGATAAAGTAAAACAAGGCGCTGAAAAAATTGCAGGTGGAGCTTTAAATAAGTTTTCATACTATGCAACAGAATTGGCTGGAGCACCAGGACCATTTGAATTTGCAGCCTTAGCTACAATCATTGGAGTTGTTGTTGAGTATAATGTAAAACATGCAGCTGAACACCAAATTCTACACCTAATCCCAGGAATCGGTACTGTAGTTCATTTTATTACAGCAACTGCTAAATATCTGGCAATTATTGCTATTGTAGAAGCCCTAATTAAACCAGCTGGATCAGAAGAAGAACACGGAAAAGAAGAACACTAAAAGTTCTTTTTAGAAATATTTGAATCCTGATCGAAAATAAATTGATCAGGATTTTTTTATGTGAAAAGAATTGTTTATATTTACATAGGAAACAAAAATAACAAATAGCGTATAAACTGTATGAAAGTAATATTTTTAGATAATGATGGAGTAATTTGCCTTTCTACGGAATGGGGAGGTCGATTCAAGAAACAACAAAAAGCTGGTCGTAAGATGAGCCAATCTGTTATGGCATTAGATGTCGAATATCGCTTTGATAACTTTAATAAGAAGGCGGTCGCAGTACTTAATTCAATCATTGAGGAAACTGGTGCGGAGATAGTAGTATCTTCAGACTGGAAAAGATGGGCAACTGTTGAGGAACTGGGTGATTACTATGAGTCACAAGGAATCATTAAGCGTCCAATTGATGCAACATCATTTTGTAAAGATTTATATAATGAAGGTGGAGCAGCACATCTTAAAGATGAGGATATCGATTGGAGTCGAACTTGGTTGTTAGAACAAGAGAGACATGTTGAAATATTGTATTGGTTACAGCAACATCCAGAAGTTACTCATTGGGTTGCAATTGATGACCTGAACATGGCTAAGAACTATGATAACATTGAACGTAAATGGGGATTAGAAAACTTTGTCTTGACTCCAAGAGCAATGGAAGGTATCAAACAATCGGGAATTAAAGAGAAAGTATTAGAATTTTTAAAATAGAAACTATGAAATACGTAAGTATTGATATTGAAACTACTGGAATTGACAATGAAAACACTCAAACTCTATCAATTGGATTAGTGGTTGAAGATACGGTAGATGTAAAACCTTTAAAGGAATTACCACAACTTGAAATTGCAATTGTTAGAGAGAGAATTGAAGGCGAAATCTTTGCAATTAACATGAATCGACAATTGATTGCCGACATCTTAGAATACAAGATGGCTCGTACCGATGAGGAACGAAAGGAAATTGAGATTAGAACTGGTCGAGAATACATGTATGAAGAAGATGTTGCTAAACGAATCTTTCAATTCTTATGGGAGAATGGAGCCTTAGATGGTAAGTTTGATTTAACTGGACACATGGAAATTGTAAATGGTAAATCTTACCCAGCCCTAACTTCAAAAATGAAACCTTATTATTTCAATGCCGCAGGTAAGAACTTTGCAAACTTTGATAATAAGTTCTTAGAGCGTTTACCAAGATGGAAGCAATGTCTTAAAGCTCGTGGTAGAACATTGGACCCTTCAGTTTTATACATTGATTGGAAAAATGATGATGCTGCACCAGGTTTAGCTCTTTGTAAAGAACGTGCTGGAATTGAAGGTATTGTTACACACAATGCAATTGAAGATGCAATGGACGTTGTAGCATTATTTAGAAAGTTTTATCAAATTTGGGAATAATGGCAGATAAAAAGAAAAATTACGAGATTCATGAAGTGCTTAATGATAAACAGCAGGCAATGTATGATGAATGGAAAGGACATATTAAAGCTCTTTATGGAGAGTATGGAACTTTCACATGGAAGATAACTCCAACTGGAATTGGAAATGGAATTGAAGTTTATAGTCACAAAACAAAAACTGAACTTGATTTAACAGATGTTGATTCATGGTAAAATAAAAATATATGAGCAGAAAAATTGAACATAACACAATTGGCCAAATGAATATTCTAATAGAATTTCAAAGAACTGAGCCTAATTGGGGTACAGACTTACCAAAACATGTAGCATTAGCAACAAGTTTAAATACAGCACATACTGATTGGAGAACTGATAAAACTGTATTTAGAACAAAATACAGTCAAACCGGTAAAATTAATGAAACTTATTACCTTTTATGGGGTCCAAACGACCAATATGAGTTTAGTGGTTTTACAGAGTTAAGAACTCCAAGTGGACGTAAGATGACTTTTAAATCAGCATTGAAGATTTATAAAGATGCTATTAAAGCAACTGAATTCATGGAATTTAAAAAGATTTGAAACAAAATTAAAAAGTGAGATATAAATAACCACTATTACAATAAAAAACAACAAACAATTATGAAAAAAGCAACAATTTTAGCATTGGCTACAATCGCAATCTTCGTAGCATCTTGTGGAAACGGTGCAACGACATCAACAACAACTGACTCTACAGCAGTAGATTCTACATTGGTAACAACTGACTCTACAGTAGTTGACTCTGCAAAAGCAGATAGTTCACTACCTTACCATACTCCAATTAACTAATTGGAGTTAAGTTAAAACTTTGGGATGCTTCCAGCAAATATACAAAACTTTTATTGGAAAAAGCAAAACAGCATCCCGTTAACTTGCCTTGGTGGTGGAATTGGTAGACACACTAGACTTAGGATCTAGCGCGAAAGCAGTGAGAGTTCGAGTCTCTCCTGAGGTACAATAATAATATTATAAGATGGAAATCCTTAAAAAATCTGATTTTATAGACTCTGAAGTGGGGATGACGGTTCAAGACCTGTTAGACTTTATTAAAGAACGAGATATACCGATGACTGCAAAAGTCATGATTCAAAGAGTTGAAGATAAGTATTTTGAAGGTGTTGATATTTCTGGTATGACAGATTCTGAAGGAAATGTATATCCTTCTGGAACTAAATCTAAAGGTTGGGGTGTTTTCTTAAAGAAAGGATATGCATACTACGAAGCAGAACAAATCAATATTAATCTTAATGAAGAAATTGATCGTCGAGTTTTAGGTAAAGAACCCAATTATCCAAAAATAGAGGATCCAGCTAAACTATTAGTTGATTTATCAGATACTGATTTACTTGAACAGTATCATCCGGCATTCTGCCCAGTTTTCTACGACGATGAAACAGATTTATTGTTCATCGATTTACATTACTAAGGATATATAATAACATATTATATAGACATTTAGCTCAGTTGGTTAGAGCGCCTCGCTGATACCGAGGAGGTCGATGGTTCGAGTCCATCATTGTCTACAACTAGTTGTTGATGACACTTATTGACACTGTATTGGACGCGGGTTCGATTCCCGCCATCTCCACCAAATTAAAATAAAATCATGGGGATGACCAGGCTTTTGACAGTATAGAATGTGGTAGGGAGAGATGATTAGTACAAGCAAACGACAACTTTGCACTAGCCGCGTAATCGCGGTTGAATTTTCTTAACTAGTGTTAACAAAATTCACGTGGCTACTACGAAAGTGTAGCTTTTTATGAAACAAAACGGTTAACGCCGATATAAATAGTAACAATATAAAATTAACAAAATGTTAGAACAATTAGAACAAATCCAAGAAGCATTGAACATCGCTCGTGAAGAAGCGACTAAATTTACTGAAAAAGGTAACAAGTCTGCTGGTACAAGAGTTAGAAAACAAATGCAAGAAATTAAAGCAATTGCACAAGCAGTAAGAACATCAGTTTCTGAGGCTAACAAAGCTTAAAACACATTAGGTTTCTTACAGCAAATTTTAAGCACAGAAAACCGGTATACTGTAGGTTCGAGTCCTACCTCTCCAACAAAATTAACTATGAAACATTGGAGAGTGGTGAAATTGGTAAACACGCTGGTCCGCAAAAACAGAAACCTGTACCTTATTGGGATGTCTGCAGCAAACATTATCTTTTGACTTTTACTCAAACCCAGATAGTACATCCCGTTAATTGCCTCCTTAGCTCAGCTGGTAGAGCAACTGATTTGTAATCAGTAGGTCGTTGGTTCGATTCCGACAGGAGGCTCAACCTTGGTTCGATAGCTCAATGGATAGAGCAACACACTTCTAATGTGTAGGTTGAAGGTTCGAGTCCTTCTCGGATCACAAAAACTTCGCCAATATGAAAAATGTTTTAGTTACGGGTGGTGCTGGTTTTATTGGTAGTAACCTAATTAAAGCCCTTAAGATCCAATATCCTGATATTAGTATCTCTTCTTTAGATAATTACTTTACTGGAAAATATGAAAATCATGTACCAGGCGTAGAATATTATCGTGGTCATACATGGGAAATTGACCATATCTTCCGCAATAAAATGTTTGATACTGTTTTCCATTTTGGAGAATATTCAAGAATTGTTAAATCATTTGATGATATTGATTATGTTCAACGTTCAATCCTATCAGCAACTCCAATTATTTTAGACCTTTGTCGAAGATGGAATGCAAAACTAATTTATTCTGCATCATCATCAAAATTTGGTAATGGTGGTAAAGATGAGAATCTTTCGCCATACTCTTGGTGTAAGTCTAAAATGGTTGAATTAATTAAAAACTACGGAGACTGGTTCGGATTAGATTATGAGATATGTTATTTCTTTAATGTTTATGGTCCTGGTCAAATCACTGAAGGCGACTATGCAACTGTAATTGGTATCTTTGAAAAACAATACATGCAAGGACTTCCATTAACTGTGGTAGAACCAGGAACTCAAAGTCGTGATTTTACACATATTAATGATGTGACTAATGGTATTATCAAATCAGTTGAAAAGAGTCTAAATGGAGAATGGCATCTTAGATCTGGTAAAAATGTAACAATCTTAGAAGTTGCAGATATGTTTGGTCATGAGATTCAAATGGTTCCACAAAGAAGAGGCGAAAGGTTTACTAGTCATGAATTCGAATCCGATACGGAAATGAAACTAGAATGGAAACCGGAATATAAATTAGAAGATTGGATTCAACATATAAAAGAAGTACGTGGAGCAACAAATCAAACAACAACTCGATAAAATAGTAGAAACAGGACTTTTAGGTCCTGGTTTTGAATTCCGCTCCGGCCAAAGAGAAACAGTAGAAGCAATTTGTAGAACTTATTTTGAAGATCCAGAAAGTACAATCGTAATTGATGCACCAACTGGAACTGGTAAGTCCATTATTGCAATGGCATCTAGTCTGGTCTTAATTGAATTAGGTAAGAAAGGTTACTTAATCACAAGTGATCTGAGTTTACAAGACCAATACGAGTCAGATTTATATAGATTAAAGTTACCTTGGGGATCTATTAAAGGAGTTGACAATTATGATTGCTCTGTTAACGGTTTACCATTCAGTCTTGGAGATTGTCGACTGAAAGGAATGAGTTATGAAAAAGCAAAGGATCTACCATGCTACTCAAATTGTGGATATTTAAATTCACGTGAAAAGGCAATCAACTCTAGAATTGCTTTACTTAATTATAGTTTCTGGTTAATTCAACGTAATTATGTTGAAGATAAAAAAGCTGAAGAAGGTGGTTCACCTTTTGCTCAAAGAGATTTTGTATTCTTTGATGAGGCTCATAAAGTCGATGAAATTGTCCAGAATCATTTTAGTCCGCGTATTGACCGGACACTAATAACAAAGGTTTTAGTTTTAAATGGTTTCTTACAGAAATGGGCATTCAATCAACCCAGAGTGACGAAAAACAAATTGGAATCAATCTTTAACACTCTTCTTAAAACAACTGATAAACCAGAACTCTTAATGACCATGAAGGAACTGAAAAAGTTTCTATCAATGTATTTAGAGAGTGGAGATGATATTAAAGCCGCATCAAAGAAAAGATTCGGAGATCGAGATGTACCAAAGGACTGGCAAACTGCCTTTTCAACAATCGACAGAATTAAAGATATTCATTGTAAGTTCGAGGACTTTATTGAAATTATCGAACAAGTTGGTATTGACAAATTAGTACCAGATCAGAAAGCAGAAGAGGCACAATTTACTTGCCTAGAAGAACAATTCCTAATTAAAAAACATTTACACAAAAGAGCTAACTTTAAGGTTTTCATGAGTGCCACAATTGGAGACCCTGCAAGTTATATGAAAATTATGGGTATTGAAAATGCCCGATTTATCAGGCTTTCAAATGATTTTAATTATGATAAATCTCCAATAGTTTTTGTTAATAAGCATAAAATGTCGATGAGAGAGAAGGATGCAAGTTTACCAAAAGTTGTAGAAATCTTAGACAAAATTATTAGCAAACATAAAGGCCAAAGAGGAGTTATTCACTGTGGATCCTATGAGTTCATGAATTATATTATGTCTAAAAGTAAACATACATTTAGATTAATGAATTACGAGAATTCAAAAGAGAAAGCAGATACATTAGAACTATTTAAGAAAAAAGAGGATGCTGTCCTAGTTGGTCCATCCTTATTAGAAGGACTAGATTTAAAAGATGATATTAGTCGATTCCAAATCTTTTTTAAAGTACCATATCCATCATTAGCTTCTCCGCATATTAAAGCTAAAATGAATTATACACCAGAATGGTACGATTGGAAAACAACGGTACAATTTCTACAAGGAGTTGGTCGATCTGTCCGAAGTAAAGATGATTGGGCAGTAACCTATGTTCTAGATGCATGTTTTAAAAGTTTGATTGGTAAAATTCCACCGTCTGTGAAAGAACGGATTAAAATGATTCAATAAATATATAGAACTATAAAATAATAAAATTAAAGTGGCACTCTTTAAATTAATCAAGCATTTTGAAGCAACTCTAACTAAATTAGAGCAAAACCGATCTAAAATTTTTATCATTCGACAATTTGATGATTTTAGAATTAAAGTACTTAAAGAAAGAATCAATGAATTACGAGAAGAGGTAGAATTTAGAAAAAAACAAAAAGACGAAGATCACAAATGAAACATATACAATTATTTGAGGAATATATGCTCATCAATGAAATTGGTGAGGGTTCAAAACCATATCCTTGGAAGAAAACAGGATTTACTAAGGTAGAAACTTGGGCTTCTGAACTTAGTGATTATGATAAAACTCAAAATATCACCGGTAATTGGCATGATTTTAAAAGTAATTCTATCATGTATGGTTTTAAAAGCGATAATGCGTCGTACTACGTTAGAATACATGGTGGTTGGTCAAGAGCATTAAATATTAATTTTGGTAGAAAACCTGGAGCACCTAAACCAGCAGATTTTAATCTAATTGTGGTAGTTTCATTTGATTTAGAGGGTAGAGACGATACATTAATCACAAATTTTGGAGAACAATTTAGAGTTATATCTACTGTAACAGACATTGTTGCAAGTTTTGCTAAAGAAATTTCAGAATGGTCTTGGATTAAATTACAAGAAATTAGAATTGTACCAAAAATTGAAGATAGCGAGGAAGGAGTTCCAATTGCACAATCTAAGAGAGGTCGATTATATTTAGAATACATAAAGAAACAAGGGCATAGATTACCTGGATCTTGGACTGCTAGAATAGATAGTGAGTATTTTACACTCCTAAATGGTAAAGTCTCAGGGACCGATTCTGGAAAATACATTCCATTATAAATCATGAAGCATATTAAATTATTTGAAGATTTTAAAGAAGACACTATTTTTGAAGGTAGTGAGCTAGCTACTAAACGTAGCGAGAATTTTGATAAAATGAGAGATGTTCAAGCTAAGATTAGAGAAATCAAAAGTAAGATTTCTGATATGAAACAAGCAGAAGTAGATCCTCATAAATTAATGATTTTACAACTTGAGATAGAGAAAGAATCATTAAAGCATCAATCTTTACAAGTTAATGATAGGATTTTAACTTTAAAACAACAAATGGAAAGATAATGAAGCATATTAAACTATACGAAGATTTTGTAAACGAATTTGAAATACCTTCTAATAAGTGGATCGATATGGATCTAAAGAAGATCGACAAAGATGGAATGCAAGAGATTTGGGATATGTACACTAAAACATATCTTGATGCTGGAATGGATCTTTCAGCTGATGACTGGCAGGAAATGCAATCAAAATATAAAGCAACTGCCTTAAAAGATGTCGATTCAGATCATACAGCAGATGCATTCATTATTTACAAACCTACAAAATGGGGAAATAAGATTGCTTTATTAGGTACTAATGGTAAGAAAGAAGCCAAATCTGATATTGTTAAAAAATTACTACAATTAGTTAACACAAGAGGATGGTTTATTGAAGCAAGCCTTAAAATGGAAGAAATTCTGGCAAAATCAGGTGCTCCAGTTATACAAGATGAAGAGATTATTAGAGATGTTGTTGGAGCAGATAAACAACCGGAATTTACAGGAGATGGATATTACACCAGATTCCTTTCGAAAGCTGGCAAAAGAATTACAAAAAGAATATACGGTAAAATATAATGAAAAACACTAAACTATTTGAAGAATTCATAAATGAAGCAGAAGGTAGAGATACCCTAGCTGAATTAAATGAAATGGCATTAGGTCAACTTGAGCGAATTGCAGATTATGCAACTATGATTAAGGATAGAATGCAAAAAGGAGAACAATTAGAATCTTGGATGTATTCTCAATTGACAGTTTCCTTAGAAAATTTAAACTCTGTTCATGACGCAATGGACGGTAATGATGGAAAAGTAGAATAATATGAAAGCAGTAAAATTATTTGAGGAATTTATCCTTGAAAAAACAGGAGATTCATACGATTATGGCTGTGCAATGCTATATTTTGATTTTCCACAAATCAAAGACATTCATGCTAAAATAGCAGAAGAGGATTTATACACTGAAGAAGGAGACAGAACTTATGGTATTGAAGACGAGCCACACTGTACTCTACTTTATGGTTTACATAAAGAAGTTACTCCAGAGATGATTAAGGAAATTGTAAAAGATTTTAAATTTGAAGCTTGTGAAGCACATAATGCTTCTCTTTTTGAGAACCAATATGATGTCCTAAAGTTTGATATTAAAGGCAGTAATCTGCATGAATGTAACGAAGCTCTAGCCGAATTACCTCATACCAATACTTTTCCAGATTATCACCCTCACATGACAATTGCTTATATTAAGAAAGGTCTAGGAGAGAAATACACTAAAATGCTAGAAGATTCAGCATTCGACCTGGAACCGACCAGAATTATCTACAGTACTCCAGAAGGAGATAAGATAACGATGCCGATTAACAAGTAAAATGTTAATAACTTTTTAAGAATCCGAGTGAAAATACTTTCATTCGGATTTTTTTATGTCGAAAATTATGTTTATATTTACATATAACATTAAACAATTAGAAACTTTTAAATAAAATAAATATGGAAAAGACGCTTAGCTTACTAAATGATTTTATTAACAAATCAAACGAAACGAATTCTAACACTGACAAAATCAACGTTATCAAGCAATTCGCTAGTTATCCTGAGATAGTAAAAGCATTTGAGTATACCTACTCTCCTTTCAAGAAATACTATGTTACTTCTAAAAATTGCCAAGCAAAAAATGACTTGGTTGCTACATCAAACCGCTATACTAATATTTTTAGCCTTTTGGATGACCTTAACGATCGTAATATCACTGGTCACTCCGCTATTCAAGCTGTCAATTCGTTTGTTAGCGAAAACTCTGAATTCGAGGAAATAATTTGGATGATTCTAGACCGTAATCTGAAAACACGTTCTACAACATCAATGATTAATAAAGTAATTCCTGGATGTATTCCTACATTCGAGGTTGCTTTAGCTGCAACTTATAATGATGATACAAAGAAAAAAGTTAAGTGGTCAGATCGTTGGTTTGTTAGTCGTAAATTAGATGGTTGCCGTTGTATTTGCGTAATGAATGCAAATGGAGATGTTAATTTCTACTCAAGAGCTGGAAATGAATTTGAAACTCTTGGAGCTATTACAGCTGAATTAAGCCGAATTCCACAGAACTTGGTACTTGATGGAGAAATTTGTATGATGGATGAAAATGGTAATGAAGATTTCCAAGGTATCATGAAGGAAATCAAACGTAAAAATCATACTATTCGTCGACCAAAATTTGTTGTATTCGACATGTTAACCGTTGGAGAATTTGGTTCTCAAACTTCAGTTCGAACATTTAGTGAAAGACAAGAAACAATGAATGCTTGGTTCGAAAACTATGCTGGCGAACTTGATTTTGTTACACCATTAGAACAGGTTAAAGTTGATACTGAAGACGAATTCCAAGAACATTTAGCTCATGCAACATCAAGTAAATGGGAAGGTTTGATGTTGAGAAAAGATGCGCCATACCAAGGTAAAAGAAGCAATGACATTATGAAAGTTAAACAATTCTTTGATAATGAATATGTCGTTGTTGATGTTCAAATGGGACCTAACCGAGTTATTGTTGATGGAGTTGAAGTTGAAGAGGTTATGTTACGAAATGTAGTGATAGAACATAAAGGTTGTAGAGTTGCAGTTGGTAGTGGATTTAACCAAGAACAAAAAAGACATTACTTCAAGAGTCCTGGAGATATTTTAGGTAAAACAATTACCGTTCAGTATTTTGAAGAATCAATTAATCAAGACGGCGGTTTCTCTTTGAGATTCCCTGTTATCAAACATGTATATGAAAATGGAAGAACTGTCTAGTAAAAATATCTACGTCCCAACCGACGAGATGAGAACAAATGAACTATCACTAACACCTGGAGGGTCAGTCGTTCGAGTTGTTTATATGGCACATGAGGTCGTCTATGACAAGATTAAATATCCTAAACAATATTGTCAGAAATTAATCGGTCAACGTGATAACATTGTTAAAGTCTTTGTTGATGATAAATTATTCTGGGAAAAGAAGTAAATATGGTAAATTTAGCACCACCGAAGGGTAAGCAAGAGCTAGAAAGATATATTAAGTGGTTAACTAAACATTCAATTGAATTTAGAGTCCTATCACCTGGAGATCAGGTTGATGGGACTCTTGTTCTTTCCGGAGGCGGAGATATTGGTAAAGATAAAAAAAGAGATGCTATAGAATTACAATGGATCAGTCAAGCTCTAGATAATAATATACCAATCCTAGGAATTTGTCGCGGAATGCAACTAGTCAATTCATATTTTTTTGGTACAATAAAAAATGTTAAGATTGAAGAGAATCATTGTTCTGATGATTTTACAATTGAACATGGAAATCACGTTAAACCAAGTGTATTTCATACTGTTAAAAATGAATATGATTTAGAAATGTTAGTTAATTCTAGGCATCATCAATGTTGTTCAATTTTATCAGAAGAACTTAAAGCAATCTTTTGGGCTCCTGATAAAACAATAGAAGCTGCAGTTTCGGCTAATAATGGACATAAGATACTTTTAGTACAATGGCATCCTGAAAGAAATGAAACTAAAAAGACAAAGCTATCTTCAAATTGGCCGGCTAATTGGTTAAAAAATAATTTGGAAAAAAGTGAGTAAAAGTTTTTTTATTTGAAAACTTTTGTTTATATTTACATATCATTAACAAACAAACAAAAACAAATATCATGGTAAACAATTTTGACTTAGGGTATCAGATCGAATTATCTGGAGATTTAATCTTACTTCGTAAAGACGGACAAACTTTTAAATGCATTCAAGCAAATCCAAACAACGCAACTGAAAAGTTTGAAGAATGGACTGAAAAGTTAAAAGCTCACGTTACTAAACAGAAGCTTTCTTCTAATGGTGTTAAATAATTAAACATTTGGAGAATCTTATATATAAAATTATAAGATTCTCTAAATTTTTAACCTATGGAATGTTTTAACTGCAATGAGACGGCTACGACTAAATTGTCAATAGAGCCCGATTTTGGAGAGATTTATACATGTAATTCTCAAACATGTAAAGACAAAGCTCGATCAGATTTTGAAAGATTTGAATCGATGAAATATCGACAGGGTAGAACAAGGGATCAAGTTGAACTTGCCGAAAAAACAATTACATGGACTCTAATAGGATTTATTTTAGTATCATGTATTATTACTTTAGTCTCAATCGTTGATAAATTATGAAAATTATAGTTAGAAGAACTCAAGAACGAGTTATTAAGGCAACTACATTACCTGTAGAATTAGACACTGCCGATTTCCCAGAATTTACCGGAAAATCAGAACAAGATTTTTTAGAATATTTGGCGCAAAACGCCGCAAAGATTAAAAACAGCGATGCTTATTACGAGCATCCAGTTCATTTAGTGGTTCAAGGACCAATGAAAGTTTATTATGATTCAGCTGATCATTCGTACAATGGTACATTTGAATCTGGAAAAATAGTAGAAGAGCAACAAGAGAATGGTTGGTTTGAAACGGAAAAACAAATAAAAGTAGAAATAGCATGACAGAATCAATGACAGACCAATTAATGGAAGGAATACATTTTATCAAATTTGGAGCAGACTGGTGCGGACCTTGTAAGGCCCTAGAACCAGCATTAAACAAATTTGAAGAAGCTAATATAACTAGAGTCAAAGTTCATCGTTTGGACGTTGATACTGATTTTGAAGATGCCTCTAAATATGGAATTAGAAATATTCCAACAATTGTTATTGTTAAAAATGGTGAGGTTGTAGGTCGAATCAATGGTGTCCAAACGGTTCAAAATCTAACAAACAAACTAGAAGAATATGTTGAATCCAATTAATGTTATAAAGTACTGGTTCTATTTTATTAAAGAAGCATGGTTACTTATTAAATGCTATAGAGCTGTAAAATCTATTGAAAAGGAATTGTATGAGCAAGGACTAAGAATTGACTGGATTGGTAGAATTTATGCTGTAATTAATCTTGAAGGTGATGAACTTAATCAACCTGAGTTATTACAACAATCGATTGTTATCCAATCATTAAGTCCTATTAGTCAAATCTTGTTGAAATATGGATTATCAGATGATATGTTCCCAGATATTAGAAGAATTGAAGGAACTGATTCATATTTAGTTATCCTTTATCCTGAAACTGACTATGTCGATCCAGGCGCTATAATTACCGCTATCTTAGCAACTGGTGCATATGCAACTGCAATATGGGCATCAATTAAATTTATACCATGGCATAAATTACCATTTTAATGGCTACTGAAAGAATTAAAAGAGTAGAAATAAATGGTAATAGACACTATCAAGTAAGTCGAGGGAAAGAGATCCTAGGAATCTTTCCCTCAGTTACAACAGTTCTTGGCGGAACTAGTGATAAGTCTGGCTTAGACGCTTGGAAATCTAGAGTTGGAGAAGAGGAAGCTAATAGAATCTCAACACTGTCCATGAATCGTGGAACAGTAATGCATAGACTTATTGAATTATACAAACAGATTCCTGGTACTAAGGAAGAACGTCTCGGTGAATTAAAGAAATCACTACACAAAGACCGAGAAATCAAACAATTTGATACTGAATTTATTGAAGAAGGATTTAAATTCTTTATGAAATTCTGGAACAATCACGACCAATTCTTTGATAAGATTAAAGAAGTCCTAGCAGCTGAAAAGTTTCTATGGTCTGAAAAAGGTGGTGGATATGCTGGAACAGTTGATAATGTTTCACGATTGATTGACGAACGAGTTATCATTATAGATTATAAGAATAGTCGAAAACCTAAGAAAGATGATTGGATCCAAGATTATTATGTTCAAGCTGCAGCTTATTTTGTTGCATTCTGGGAAAGAACAGGAATTCGACCAATTGGCGCAGAAATTTGGATTGCTAATGAAATAGATGCATGTCCACAGAGATTTACATTGACTGAAAAGGACTTAAAACATTATTTCGGAATCTTTCAAAAGAGACTTGCTGAATTCAAACAATTAAACTAAAATATATAAAACCTAATAAAACAGAAAATTATGAACAAATTTAATTTATTTTTAGAGAAGCACGGTATTAAAATCATTATCGTTTTGGTATTCTTAACCTATATGAAATCATGTAGTGTGAATTCTGAAGTAACGAAAGTTAAGAAACAAATCGCAGTATTAGATTCTTTAGCAACTAAGAAAGACTTAGAAATTGAAGGTCTAAAATCTGAAAAGAGAATGATTCAGGCAACTGATCGTAAAATGATGGATGTACAACGTCAGTCTGAGATTGATAAACAAATTGAAACATTGACTAAATAACATGCCAATTGAAAAGCACGAAAGAGGATTAGGAGATACTCTCTTAAACTTTAATAAAAAGATTGGAGTCGCTAAAATAGCAGACGCAATTGCAAAACTAGCAGGATATGAAGACTGTGGTTGTGAAGAACGTGCTGAAATAATAAATGAATGGGTACCTTACAAAAACAAGGAAAACAAAGAAGATGAAGAACCTAACACATAAATTTATAATTGGTACATTTGTATCATTATACCTAATGGTAAGTATTATATCTACCATTCACGTAATTGACTTTTTTGAATTGTCAAATCCATATTGGTTGGCTGTTACATTGGCAATTGCATTTGAATTAGGAGCTGCTGCTTCTTTAGCATCTCTTATTATAATGGATAAAATGAATAAAACCTTAGTATGGGCTCTATTCATTACTATTACTCTAATGCAAATGCAGGGTAATATGTACTATGCATTTAAAAATATTACGGATTATTCAACTTGGTCCCAATTATTTAATCTAATAGAAGAGGATCCAATTTACCAGAAAAGAATCTTAGCATTTGTTTCAGGTGCGATTCTACCTCTTGTTGCATTAGGATTTATTAAATCATTGGTAGATTATATTAAACCAAGTAAAAAGGTTGAAGAACCAATATCAGCAACTGAAGAATCTTTAGAGGAAAGAGTTGAATCAATGAGAAATGTTGTTGAATCTTATGATGACCTAAAAGAGGAAATTGATATGTGGGAAAAGGCTTCGCTGGAAGATTTTATTGATGAAGAACCTGAAGTAGTAGAAGAGCCTTCAGTTGAAGAATTTCAAGAAGTTGCTATAAGTATAAAAAAATCAGATGAGAATCCAGATTTATTAGATATTATTGAAAGTACCAAGGAAACTCCAAAGCCAGAAAAACCTAAATTTGATAATTGGGGATATAGAATTAGAGACTAAAAACTTTACTTATGTTAATTGAGATACCACTCAATCTTCCAACACCCTACATTTCAACAAAACTAGAACTAAATACACTTAAGCACTGTCTAGACAACAGTGCTTTTGTTGCTTATGAGATGTATCTTGTTACAAATGGTGTTAAAAGAAGATATGATTTTTTAGAATTAAATGATGACCATTTAAGTTTAACAGCATACGTCAAAGTTGAATATGCTTTTATTGGTGATGCAAAAGAACAGGCATGGAATGTTAAACATTTTTCTATGCTCTTAAAAAAGAGACCAAGTTACACAGTATTTTGTGAACTTTCTGTAAAAGGACAATATAATAATCATATACATAAATTTCGTTTTAATACAACCAGAGAAACATCAGTTTACCGGTTAATTCAGGAAACTAAAGACGAAATTAAGAAAATATTAGACGCAAATGGGAAAGATTAAACTAGCTTTTATTATTGAGCACCTAGGATTAGGTGATGGACCAGAATTCCTATTAAGACGAATTCAAGAATTAAAGAAAATAGACAAATATGATATTCATGTAATTGAATGGTCTTATTGGTCTGATGAATTCCAATCACTTAGGAATCAAGTAATTACAGAATGTGGTATCAATAAGTTTACCAGTCTTGGTGACAGGAATGAACTGCCAGATAACTATATTGAAAACCGCTGGAATGTACGTTCAGTACTTCAAGAAATTGGACCAGATATTATCCATTTCGAAGAGTCACCTGAGAATTTTGATGAATTCCCATCTGATATTCAAGACTGGATTTATAGTAATCAAAGACCTTGGAGGATAGTGGAATCTTCACATGATTCGACGTTTGAACCGACTTGCGCAAAACAGTGGGAACCAGATGCCTACTCTCTAATTGGCTTCGATCAATTCGACAATCAATTTTCTCAGATGAAAGCGCCGAAGGAATTAATTCAATTTCCTATTGATGCATTAGAGATTTCAGATTCTATGAGTCGTCAGGAGATTTTAGGAGATTTTAAAATGTCAGGTGAAGAAATTAAACATATCGTCAACCTAGGGCCCATCTGCCCTTCTGGAAACCAGCAATACCTAGTCAAGTTGGCCCAAGAATTCCTTAAAAGGGGACATACCAATTACAAGTTTCACCTTGTGGGACCCCTGGATCCGGAATTTGAGGAGTATTGGACACCGCTGGTTGCCCATCTCCCGGAGAACGTCACCATCTGGGGAGAGCAAGTAGATGTTTGGAAGTGGCTTCGAGTTGCTGAAGTGATGCTGCACACGTCAATCCAAGACATTGACCCTATAGCGTTTAAACTTGCCCTTGCAAATGGCACACGAATAGTCGGATTTCCTCTTCGAGCTTACCGAGGTGCGTATGATGGAACATTCACAGAATTAACTGGAAACTTAGATCAAGATTTTGAAACCCTCCTTGAACGTTTAACATGTGCATGTAGGAGACCTGGTATTCTAAAAGGTCAGGATGGCGTAAGATTCCAGCAACAAGTAGATAACCTGTATACCGAAATATTACGTTTAGATACCAATAGAATCGCAGTAGAGCAGTCCCCCAATCAATGGACCGTCGAATGGCTGAATGGTCCTCGTATTACTAATCTCGGTACATCCGAGATTCAGGTTACGGTGGTGATCAGCGACGTAGAACAACACTCCTATTCGCTAGCTCCAATGGACCAAATGAATCATACAATGGGCTGGTCAGATGACGTTCGAGTCTATGCTTCATTCCCGGATGGATCTTCCGACAGTTGGAAGGCTGAAACGGAGGGTAAGGACGCTGCAATTATCTGGAATGCTTCTAGTCTAGAAGTGGTCTTAAGCGGACTGGAAGGAGTTTGTCAGTGGATTGAAGCACACGGGATTAGAAGGTGTTGGATAAAAACTCCATTTGCTGATCAAATTAACTGGCAATACTACAAGAGAAAAATGAATCTACATCCAATCCCTGATGAGACCGGATGGTACCCAGATATTGATATGACTATTATACTAGAAGATCACCAAGGCTTGGAGGGAGAGTACTTAGGTCAGGTGGTAGGAAACCAACTAGGATTGATTGTGAAGGAGAAGAGACCTTTCCTAACTATACGTCCAATGGCAAGACCACATCCAGACAAATATGTTATCATTGCACCTGATGGAGGGAAGGAATGGAAGTATCAAGGTGCTTGGGATCTAGGTTGGCAGGAGATCGTCGACCATCATGTTAAAGAGGGTTATAAAGTTTATCTAGTTGGAGGTGTAGAGTTAGGATTGACTGGCGTTGAACCGATTCGAGGTGGACTGAAGGGTGTATACAATAATTTACAGTGGTGTAATTACCTGATTAGTGTACCGAATGAAGTTGCGTGGTTAGGATGGACATTAAGTAAGCCAGTTGTAGTAATACATGAACAGCAGACACCAAGTAACCTGTTTAACCAGGGTTGTAATTTAGTGAAAGGAGAAAAGATTACTACTCAAGATATTATAAACTGTTTAAAAGACATAGAGTATTAGAATAAATATAACATCTAGTTGACGAGAGTCAAATAAAATTTTACAATCATGACACAATTTGAAATGGCGCAGTACCTTTTTAGTGATTTTGGAATTCAAGTTACTAAATTTAAACCGACTAAAACAGTTCAACTTCCGCAGGTCAGTCAGAATCATAGGATTCAGGAAGCTTTAGAAAAAGAATTACAACGTGCCAAAAAAGAGTTAGCCATGATTAAAAAGGCACACAAAGGCGGCAAATGTAATGCTGATGAGGTTTTTGATTATGAATGGAGAGTACACGAGATTAAACAGCAATTAGAGCAATTAAGCCGTGGTGATCTTGAAGATTTTGATCAGAATTTTTGATAAATAGAATAAATTAAACTATAATAATATAATGAAAAAAGTTCAACTATTTGAATCATTTATTTCAGAAGGTTTTGAAGTACATTACTCTGATGGAGTAAGAGCAGCTAAGAAGTTTAAATCTGAGAAGGATGCTATGTCATTTACTAAAGAGAAGATTGCATCAGGTAAATGTAAAGAAATTGCAATTTATAAAGATGGTGCAGGTTTCCATTCAACAGCAGACACTGACGCAGTAGTTGCATGGTGGGGAGATGGTTCTTACTTAGATAATGTTTCTAAGAAAGATTCTAAATTAGCCGCTAAGAAGATTGATGAATCAGTTGTTACTGAAGGCAAAAAATTATCTTCATACAAAATAGGTGATGAGGTTAAATTCACAAATGGAGAGATTTGGAAAGTAGCGAAACCTGGTGTTAAATATGATAAAATATTTTTAGCACCATCTAATGACATTGCGAAAAAAGGACATGTTTCAGTAGCAATAGAATTTACTGAAGATGAATTAAAAGATACTACTGTTATAGAATCAGTTGTTACTGAAGCAAAAGCTTTACCTCTAGACAAATTAACTAAAATGATTGGTGATAAGCCTTCTTGTTATGACTTAGCTGATTTTGTTTATACTAATTATGATAAAGTAACTGGTCTTAGAAAATCAATGAGA